>Ga0105246_10000277_pt1 | contig 26747 bp, 20 predicted proteins | sample KBSM64metaG_FD_99694 | JGI IMG/M metagenome (GOLD analysis project Ga0105246, IMG submission 99694) | Miscanthus rhizosphere microbial communities from Kellogg Biological Station, Michigan, USA - KBS M6-4 metaG | ecosystem: Host-associated > Plants > Roots > Rhizosphere > Soil | place... | reverse complement strand
CGACCACGGCGACTTCGAGCGCGGGCCCCGCAATCGTCTGCGGCGGGATCGAGGGCCGCTGCGCGAACGCGGGCGAGGCGAGCAGAACGCACAAGACGGCGAGCGCTTGCGGCGCACGGCGCCATCTCGCGGGATGGTAGAGGTCGAGCACGAGCAGCATCCCGGCCGTCACGACGGCCACACCGACGATCTGCAGGCGAGTCGGTATCTCGCCGAGGATCGGAATCGCGAACAGCAGCGCGAAGCTCGGCACGAGCGCGCCGAACACCGCTCCGCGCGCCGCGCCGAGCAGCGCGACCGAGCGCGTGTAGAACACGAGAGCGACGACCGCCGACAGCACGCCCTGGAACACCGCTTGGATCACGATCTCTCGCCACGGCGCGGCTGCGAGATGCGAACCCGCCGCCGCCGCATAGAACGGCACATAGCCGAGCATCGATAGCACGGCGACGATGGCGGTCGCCTGAAGCGGCGGCACGCCCCATGCGCGTGTCGCGAGCGTATAGCTCGCCCAAAGGAGCCCGCCGAGCACGAACATCGCGTCGCCGAGCCAGACGCTCCCGCCGTGGCTCGAGAGGCCGTCCCAGCCGAGCATCAGAATGCCGGCGAGAATCGTGAGCACGCCCGCGACGCCGCCCGCGGTCGGCTTGCCGCCGAGCAAGAGCCAACTGCCGACGGTCGATATCAGCAGCATGCAACTCGGCGTGATCACGCCCATGTGAGCCGCCGGCGCGAATGCGAGGCCGCCGGCCGTCAGCAGCACATACGGGGCGCCGGCGCCGACTGCGAGCAGAAGGGCGCCGGAGAGATGCAGCGGGCGGAGCCCGTGGCGCACGAACAGCGGCAGCATCAAGAGCCCCGCGGTCGCAAAGCGCAGCGCGGTGACGTCCCACGCCGTCAGCGTGTGGGTCGCCATCGACAGCTTCGTGATCGCTGGGAAGCCGGCCCAGATCAGCGCCGCGAGCACGCCGTAGGCCGCTCCGGCGACAGAGGACTCGGATGTTTCCGCGGACATCGCGGGCGCATCGTACCTGATCGCGCGCAGCGCGGCGCCGCGCGTCAGTGCGGGAGGCCGGAGTAGACCCGCCGCTCGAATCCTTGCAGCGCGTCGATCGCCGCCGGGTCGTAGAACGGGAGGTACTGCATCATCAGCACGGCGCAGATTCCGCGCGACGGATCGATCCAGAACTCCGTGTTGAAGATCCCGGCCCAGCTCAAGCTGCCCGGCGAACGCATGCCGGCATCGCCGGGCGAGCCCGTGACCTGGAAACCGAGCCCGTACGTGTCGCGGCCGGCGCCGAGCGGGAACGGCTTGCTCACGGCCTCGTTCGCGGTCGGTTGGAGCTCGACGCGCACGTTGCCCGTCTGCGTGCGGCTCATTTGCTTCACCGAGTCGGCGGTCAAGAGCCGCGTGCCGTTCGGGGCACGGCCTTCGTGCAGCAGCATCTGCATGAACTTCACGTAGTCCGCGACCGTGGAGTGCAGGCCGCCGTCGCCATAAACGGGCGCGTCGATCTTCTCGGGGTTCGGCGTCTCGACGAGGCCTTTGTCGGTGGTGCGATGTACCGTCACGACGCGCTCACGCTTGGGCGTAGGCACGACGTAGAACGTATCGTTCATTTCGAGCGGCTTGAAGATACGCTCCGCATCGAATTGGTCGAGCGGCTCGTGCGCTACCGCCTCGACGAGCTTGCCGAGCACGCGCGTGCTCTCGCCGTAGGTCCATTTGGTGCCGGGATCGTGCAGCAGCGGGAACCCCGTCGCGCTCGCGTTCGGATCGCCGCCGATCAGCGCGGCCAAGGTGGAGCTCGAGAACGCGTAGCCGAGGCCCGATGTGTGCGTCAGCAACTGACGGATCGTGATCGGCGACTTCGCGGGCCGCTTCGTGAACGACTTGTCCTTCGGGTCGAACGTCACGAAGACTTCGGGGTGCTCGAAGCCGGGCAGGTACTTGGAAATCGGATCGTCGAGCGCGATCGCGCCCTTCTCGACGAGCATCATCACCGCGACCGAGGTCACGGGCTTGGTCATCGACGCGATTCTGAAGATCGACTCGACCCCAACCGGCGCGTGGTTCGCGACGTCGCGGCTGCCGAACGCGCCGCTGTAGAGCACGTGATCGGCATCGGCCACCATCGCGACGACGGCCGGGATTTTGGTCGTCGCGACCGTCTGCTTCAGATACGCGTCGATCTCAGCGGAGTCTGTGAGGGTTTGCGCGCCGGCATATAGCGGCGCGAGCACGAGGAGGGCGAGCGAGACGATCGGACGCGGCACCGGGAGCTCCTGGTTCTTTTTCGGGTGGGTTTTCGCGTCGCCCGGGCTTGCCGGTGACGCTCGTGAAGCTACGTGGCGATTCGGCCGCGCGCGACGCTTCGCTCGAAGCGGCGCCATTCGGCTGGAAAGGCCTTGCGCACCTCGCGCGCGCGCTGCCGTTCCGCTTCCGCGAGCCGATCGAGTGCCGCCGGCATCGCCGCGCCGGCATGCTTGCGCAGCGATCGCGCGTAGCGTTGGAGTCGGCCCGAGGCCGTGCAAGCGTCTTGATGCTCGCCGAGCAAGTCTTGGAGCGCTTTGGCCTCGAGCGCCGCCTTGTCGAGCGACTTGTACGCGGCCGCGAAGAACTCGAGCTCGTAGCGGAGCCGCTTCGCGCGGATCCGCAACCGATGCAGGTCCTTCGCGTGCGCCTCGTCCCCCACCTTGCGGCCGAGCTTGAGCACTCGCTTCAGGCTCTTCTTCAAATACTTGTCGACGCCGTCCGAGACCTTGAACGAGCGCCAGCGCCGAACCGCTCCCGGGCTCGGCGCGTCCTCGAGCAGCGCTCCGAACGTTTCGAGCAGCTCGTCGTAGCGATCGTCGCTGAATCTCTCGGTCATCCGCGAGCGCGCCTCGGCGCGCTCGCGGCGCAGATGCAGCTCGTAGCCGCCCAGCTCCGCGAGGCTCTCAGCGGGAACGGTCTGCGCGTAGGTACGAAAGACATCCGCATGCACGTCGAGGTCGCGCGTGTCGCTGAGGGCTCGCGCGAATGCGCGTAGGCCCTTGCGAAACTCCTTCGCGTCGCGCGGCAGCATGCGCCTGAACAGACGCAGCGCCACACGTAGGCGGCGCATCGCTATTCGCATCCGATGAACGTCGTCGATGCTCGGCGGCTTGCCCTCGACGGGCCGGCGCGACGCGAGCTCCTTGAACTCCCGGCGCAAACAGTCGTACGCGAACACGATCATCGGGTCGCTCGGCCGCACGCCCTTCTTCTCCTTCGGCGCTTCTTCTGCGATGGGCTCCACCGGCTGCGAAAGCGTTTCGCTCGGTGTGGTCGGGGTCTCGGTTTCGGCTTGCGGCGCATTAGGTGCGGGCGCGTGAGGAGGAGACTCGGCCTCGTTCGCGGGCAAAGTCTTGACCGATGGAACTTCGTGCAGTGACGAAATCGACTGTGCTGAGTCGTCCATTGGGGTAAGCGGGCTTGCGTGAGCCACGCGACTGTGACAATAGTGAGACGAAAATCCGGTGTCAACGCCGTCCAAGAACGGCGCTCACCGCAAACTTAGAGTCACGAATTCTCGGGCGTCGCTAGTTTCGGTCGCTAGGCCATGGAAATCATTGCCGTTTACAACGTGAAAGGCGGAGTGGGGAAGACGACGACCGCCGTCAACCTTGCGTACCGTTCCGCGGCCGACGGTTGGCCCACGCTTCTATGGGATCTCGACAGCCAAGCCGCTGCGACCTACGTGATGCGGCGCGAGCCGTTCGTCGAGGGCGGGTCGAAAAATCTCGTGCGCGGCGAGTCGGAGCTCGCCGATCTCGTGACGCCGACCGATTACCCGAACCTCGACCTCTTGCCCGCGGATTTCTCGTACCGGCGCATGGACGTGCACCTGCATCGACGCAAAAACCCGGCGACGAGACTCATGAAGCTCATGCGCCCGCTCAAGCAGCACTACGCCTGCTTGATCTTGGACTGTGCGCCGGGAATGTCGCTCGTATCCGAGAACGTGATGCATGCGGCGGACGCACTCGTCGTGCCGCTGATGCCGTCGCCGTTGTCGGTGCGCATGCTCGAGCAGCTGTTCGAATTCGTCGCGCACAAGGACTGGCCGGACCTGAGAGTCCTGCCCTTCTTCTCGATGGTCGATCGGCGCAAGCGGCTGCACAAAGAGACCATCGCGTCTCTGCGGCGTCGTTACCCGACGATCCTCGAGACCGAGGTCCCTTACGGTAGCGAATTCGAGCGGATTACACTGCGGCGCGCGCCGGTCGAGTCGTACGCACCCGCGAGCGCGGCGGCGAGCGTCTACCGAGCTCTTTGGCACGAGATCGACGGAAGGTTGCAAGGCGCGGCCGCATTGCGGCCTGCGCAGGTGGGCGGACCGTCGGCGCCGGCGCTGCGCGCCGTCTAGCCTCAGAGATCCAGCGCGAGCTCGACGTCTTCGAAATCTAGGCGCGAGAGCGTGGCCTCGTCGCGGTAATGACCGGGGTCGTCGAGCGGCGCCTCGATCTCCTGAGTGAGATCTTGGCGTTCGAGCTCGGTCTGCTTCGGCCTGGGCGAAAATTTCGGCGTTCTAATCATGTATCACGGGATCTTTCAGCGTCCGGCAGAGACTAATGCGGCAGGGCGTAGAGTGACGTTAACGAGGTCACGGTAATCGCCCGCTTCGTGAGACCGAGCCCACGCTGCGGCCGTCTATCGGCGTGCGAATCAACATAATCCCCGATATTTGCAGGCTCACGCCCGTGAGCGCCATCGGGCAAACCCGCAAATGTGTGCACGCGTGAAGACCGAGCGCTCTCCGCATGGCAAAGTGAGTTTGCGTCCACGGGAATGTTTGCAGGACGGCCCGATTGACAGAGCGATTCTTCGCACTAGCATTAGCGGCCGAAATTTCCACTTCTGAATCAGGAAAGAACGCAGAGAATGAAAAAGTCGATCCGCGCGACCAAAAAGTCGCCGCAAAAGTCCACGACGAGGCCGGCGGGCGAAAGTACGCAAGTGTTCGACGACGAGGGTGTGCGAATGGCGATACTCGCCGCTCTCGAATGCATGTACGAATGCTTCCCGCACATCACGCTTCCTCAGTACCTGATCGCACTCGAGGTCCGCAAAGCGGAACGGGACGGCACGCCGCACACGCTGGCGTCCCTCGTGAAGAAACTGCGGATGCCGTTCTCGACGGCCTCGCGCGTGGTCTGGTCGCTGACTGAGGAAGGCGGCAGCATTGGCGTGATTCGCTATCAGAGCCACCCGACCGATCGCCGCAAGAAGCAGCTGGTCGTCAACACGAAGAACCTGCCGAACGAAGTGCCGCAGGCCGTGACTCGAGCGATGCTCGACTACTACGGCGACACCGTCAGGCAGCTGCGCCGGGCCCAGGCTTAGAGCGACTCGGTCGACTCCGAACCTCACTGGCCAGGCATACCAACGAGAAGGGCCGAGCCCCTCGAGTGAAGAGCCCGGCCCTGATTGCGAGAAGACTTGCGACTTACTGAGGACTGGTCGCCGGTGCACAGTGATGCACGACGTGCGTCTCCGTGCGTTTGTCGGCGTTTTCCTCTTGGACGTGCTGCTGGATCTTGCGTCCGATGTACGCACCGGCCGCGGCACCGGCCGCAGTCGTGATCCCCTTGTTGCCCACGTCCTTGCCGACCGCGCCGCCGACCACGGCGCCGATCGCGGTGCCCGCGATCGCATGCTCGTCGGTCTTGTCGCGCTGGACGGTCACTTCCTCATCCCAGCAGTTTTCTGCCGGGGCCGCGGCGACTTCGGTCGCGTGCTCGGCGGTCTGCGTATGCGAGCTCGTCTGGGTGTGCTTCGCCGGGCTCGCGTGAGCCGTGCCCGAGCTCGCGCTCGGCTGCTCGACTTGCGCGACGTCCGCGTGCCGACCCATGAACTGATACGCGGCTACGCCGCCGGCGGCTGCGATGCCGATGCCTGCGACGAGGCCGATCACCATGTGCTTGTTGCTCATCGAGGGTACCTCCGTGAACCGGCGGACACTCTGCCCCGCGCGGCGGGGCGCGGTCTGTGCGCTCGATCACAAGGAGAGCCCCCGGCTGACGAAACGTCCCGGGTGCAAGACGATACGGCACGGGTCGAGTCGCCGATTGGCGACACTCAGCGCTCTGTAGGCACTCCGACACTAGGCCGACCCGGTTGCTCGAGCGGCGGTAATCCGTAAGCCGCGCGCGCGCGGTCGCAACGCTCGCTGCGCGGCCCGTCGACCCACGACGCTCGAAATTCGCGGCACGGCGATGGGCGAGTCGGATAAATGGTGCAGCCCACTCGTTTGCCGATCTCGCCCTCGAGCGCGATGCAACGAATCGGGACTTTCTCGGTGCCGCGCATCGCGACCCGGTGCGGGGTTACGCGGACGCTGAGCTCGGCGGGAGTGCGGCCGCCTGTCCCGGCGTCGGCTTCGCTCCAGTGAAAGGAGACGCGGAAGAGCGCGCAGCATGCCCCGCAGGTGACGCAGGGATTCTCGAGATCCGGATCGTTCGCGTTCACGCAGTTGGCGGCGGCAGCACGATGCGCGCGAGCTCGCGGTAACGGCAGAAAGCGTTTGCGAGTCGCATCTGCTGCGGCGTGCGGCAGTCCGGCTCGAAGAGCCGCGGATTGCCGACGAGGATGCAGAGTCCGCGCGCGCGCGAGGTCGCGACGTTGAGCCGGTTCGCGCTGTAGAGGAAGTCCATCCCGCGCGGCGCGTCCTCCGGCGACGACGTCGTGAGCGAGACGATCACGACCGGCGCCTGCTGGCCCTGAAATTTGTCGACGGTGCCGACTCTCACGTCCGGCAACGCGGCCGACAGCGCCGTCACCTGCGCGTTGTACGGCGCGACGATCATGAGGTCGGCACGCGTTAGCGGCGCCTCCTTGCCCTCATGGTCGCGCCAGACGACGCCGCTCGTGAGCGCGGCCGCGATCGCCGCGACTGCGCCCACTTCCTCGTCTGCCCGCGCCTGGTTGCCCTCGTGCTCGACGGGCACGTAGACGAGCCCCGCGTCACCGAAGCGCTCGGCCGAGCTGCCGCGCGCGGCGATCAGCTCTTGCCGCTCGAGTCCCGGCGCCGACGTGAGACGATTCTCGTAGAACGCTTCGGCGGTGAACTCGCAGATCTTCGGATGCAGGCGGCGCGTCTGATGCAGGAACAGGCCGCGCTCCGACTGGATCGTCTTCGCGCCGCCGAGCAGGTGCTCGAGCGCCGATGCTTGCGTGCCGGGCGGATGGCTCGCCTGCTGCGGCTGCTCGAGCTGCTGCGGATCGCCGAGCAGCACGAGGCTCTCGGCCGCCGCGGAGATCGCGAGCACGTCGGCGAGCGACATCTGTCCGGCCTCGTCGACGAACAGCACGTCGACGCTGCCGCGAAACTCGGGTCGCGCCCAGAGCCACGCGGTGCCGCCGAGCAGCGAGTAATCGCCGCGCAGGAAGAGCTCCGCGATGCGCGAATTGGAGTCGAACGCGTGAATCGCTTGCGGGTTAGCGTCCTTCGGATTGCCCTTGTGCAAGCACTTGAAGCCCGAAAGCTCCTGCTTCTCCGCGAGCTCGCAAACGGCACGCAGCAGAGTGCGGATCGCCTCGTGGCTCACGGCTGAAACACCAATGCGTTTGCCGCCCTTCACGAGCTTGAGGATCATGTGGGCGCCCGTGAAAGTCTTGCCGGTGCCAGGCGGCCCTTGGATCGGCAGCACTCCGTGGTCGAGGTCGAAGCCGAGTCGCTGCGCGTCGAGCACTTCGGGATCGATGTCGTCGTCCGGCGTGCCGATCCGCGCCGCAATCCGCTGCTCCCGCGCGCTGCGGGCGGCACCGAACGCAATGATCTGAGCGCCACCCTGCGTCGCGCGGGGGGCGGGTTTTGCGGCGCCGTCGTCCTCGCGGCGCAAACCCGCCGAGCCGTGCACGAGCCGCGGCGGACGCTTGAGGAGCAGGTCGCGCGCCGCGCGATGCGCGCCCGGAGCGTCGACGCCGTGCGCCGCGATCCAGCGGCCGATCTCGAGCAGCACGTCCGGCTTGGTGCCGGGACGCACGTTGCGGTGCACGAACACGCGCTCCGGACGCTCGGCCGCGTACTTGCCGTTGTGCTGAATATCGATCGTGCGCGCGGCGACATCGATGCTCACAACCTCGCCGAGGTCGTGATTGTCGAACGGCAGGCAAGCGCAGTCGCCTTTGCGAATGTCGTGGTCTTGGGGCGGGAACGCGTAGCGGTGGATCGGCCGCGTGCGCGTGCCGCCTTCGGTCGCGACGAACGTGAGGCCCGCGAGCGCCGACCGCTCGGTCTCGTAGTTTTCCAGCGGCAGATCGCGAAGGCGAAAGAACTCCCACCAGGCGGCTTTGTCCTCGCGCCGGTGCCACTCGAGCAGATGGGCCATGAGCCAGCGCGCTTGCTGCTCCTTGGTTCGCTGCTCCGGGTCGACCGGCACTGCGGCGAGCAGGTCGTTCATGACCCTTTGCGTTTCCTCGGCAGTCGTCGCGATGTCTTCACTGGGCGCACCGCTCGACAGCTCGGGACGCGGCAACTCGACGCCGTGCTCGCGCTGCGCTTCGGCGCGCAGCCGCTCGAGCCAGTCGCGCAGCGCCTGCGCCGACACGCAATCTTCGCGGTTGTAGCGCTCGACGGCGGCGACGTGCTCGGCGAGCCGTTGCGCGCGCTCCTCGGCGTCACCCGGTTCGCCACTCGCGCCGGCGCGCGCGGCCCCCGGTGCGACATCCGCTGCCGGCGGCGGCTCGTTCTCGGTGCCGAGCGCGAGCTCGAGCTGCGGCCGTGTCGCCAGCGCTTGCATGCCGCCGCGCAGCGCGTGCGCCTTCTCGATCGGCAGCTCCTCGTGCATTTCGATCGCCCACTCGATCGCGCGCCGGCTCAACGTCGCCGCATGCAGATCCTGCTCGCGATCGAAACCGTAGAACCGTTCGAGCTCCTTGATCGAATAGCTTTCGACGCTTGCCCGCAGCGAGTGACGCACGATCGTGTGCAGATCGACGAACAGCTCCGCGCGCAGGATCGTGTCGAGCTCGGTCTCGCGCGTCGCGTAGCGGCCCGAGAGCCGCTTCATCGTCGCGGGCTCGTACGCGCCGAAGTGATAGACGTGGAGCCCTGGCTCGGCTCGGAACTCGGCGAGGATCGTGTCGATCACGCGCTCGAACTCGCGCTTCTCCTCGGCGGGCGTCGAGGCCCAAAGTGGGACATAGGCGCGTTCCGTGACGTAGCCGAACAGATACTCGCGGCCGCCGTCCGGCGCGAGCTTGTCGCCTTCGAGATCGAGGAACAAGTCGCGCGCGGTCGGCTCGGGCAGCTTCGCGAGACCGTGCTCGGGCCCGAGCGGCACCAAGATCTCGTGTTGCGGTGCGTCGAGCCGGCGTGCCCTGAGCTGAATAGCGGCTTGGTCGCGCGACTTCACGAGCGCTTCCCGCGACCCGCGCTTGGGCCGTGGCACGTCGCCGAGCTCGCCGAAGCGCTCGAGCGTGTCGACGCGAAGGCGTTCGAGCTCTTTGATCTGCGTCTTGCTGATCCCAGCGACGAAGCAGAGATGATCGTCCTTGCGCCGCTGCGCGTCGCAGCGCGCCCACCAGGCGCAGACCTCGCAGTGCTGGACGGGCTCGGGATAGGTCGCTATCGCGCGCGACTCGGACGACTTCTCCGGCGTGCGCGCGTCGAGCGCCGTTTCGAGCCGGCGCCTCACGAGCCGGTAGTAGGCCTCGTAGTCGGCGAGCCGGTATGCCTCGGGTTTGAACTCGTGGTGCGGCGCGACGACGTGCGCGAGCTCGGGCTTGGCTCCCTGGATCGCGGTGACGAGCTCCGAGTAGACACAGAGCTGAAGCACCGTCCCCGCGCGGGTCTCGGTCGCGAGCTTCGCGTCGGTGACCTCGTACGACCACGAGCCGAGCCGGCTCGGCCGCGGCACCTTGATCAAGAAGTCCGCGCGGCCGTACCAGCGCGCGTCGCCGAGCGGCGCCTGATAGATCACGTCGGCGCCGCCGCGCATCGCAGCGGCCGTCAGCTCCACACCGTCCGCTTCGCGCCCATCGGGGATCTCGACGATCTTCAGTGAACGTGGCGCGCGTAAGTGCGCGAGATAAGCTTTCTCGTGCTCATGGCCGCGCTCGCGCAACAGCTCGCCAAGCGGATCGGCCCAACGCGGCCGGCGCACGAGACCCTGCGCGGCAGCGCGGTTCAATTCGCTCAAATGGACGCAGCCGAGGTGATTCGCGAGGTCGGTCGCGGACAACCTCAGCAGCTCGTCGACCAGTCGCATGCCGCGATCATAAGCGGCGCGCGCGCATGTGGGATACTCGGCGCGCCACGATGATTGCGCGGTGCATCGACCGGTTCGCGGCGCGACGCGTAGCGACTCGGCTCGCGTAGGTTCTGAGATGTCGGAAGATCGGCTCACGGAGTTGCAGCGGCGTGTCGCCGCATTCGCCGCGGCGCGCGACTGGGATCAGTTTCACTCGCCGAAGAATCTCGCGATGGCGCTTTCGGTCGAGGCGTCGGAGCTGCTCGAAGAATTCCAATGGCTCACCGAGGAGCAGAGCCGCTCGCTCGACCCCGAGCGACGCGAGCGCGTACGCCTCGAGATGGCCGACGTGCTGATCTATCTCCTGCGCCTCGCCGGCAAGCTCGATGTCGACCTATTGGATGCTGCGACGGACAAGCTCGCGCTCAACGAGCAGAAGTACCCGGCCGACCGCGTCCGCGGCTCCCCACGCAAGTACACCGAGTACTAGCGACGGTCGGTGAAGGAAGCGCCTACTGCAGCCGCTTCTCGAGCTCGCCTTTCTGCATCATCTCGCGATAGAACGTCGTTGCATCGCACGGCTCGCTCTCGATGAGCCCCACCGACCCATCTCCGCGCTGCGAGCCGCGCGTGCGCACGAGCGGCGAGGTATAGAGCTTGTCGTAGACCGTCATCGTGCGTTCCATCGTGAGCCCGTCCTGCGCGACGGTCCAACGCTCGACGATCCGCGTGTCGTTGCCGCCGCTCATCGGATAGCCGGAGCCGTCGAGCCAGCCCGGAGTGAGCATCGTCGTCTCGATCACGAGCGTGCGGCCTTCCCAGTGGCCCTTCGAGAAGCCCATCGACGTGAGCGGCTGCTCGGCCGGCGGTTTGCGGTCGTCCATCCAGACGCGCCGCGGCGTGTTGTCCTGCATGAAGATCATTAGATAGTGCGTGCCGGCGTCTAGAACTTGCACCGGATACGGCGACCCGAAGATTCGCGGCAGGCCCGCGGGCAGACATCGGAGCACCTTGTCGTCGCCGTATTTGCGGCCGTCATAGATCGCGCGTGCAGAGGGTGTGAGCGGCATCGGCTTCGGCTCGAAGTCGTCGACGGTCACGTGGAACTTGTAGCGGTTGTCCCAGTAGCCCGTAATGTTCACGGGGAAGTTCTTCGCGTGCACGGTGTAATCGACGTTCGGATCTGCGGTGATCTGCGTCGTCGTGCCCGCGTTCGCGCAGCGGCCGAGCTTGCGGCCTTTCTCCGGTCCGCTGTCGAGCGTGATGCACGTGGCGTACAGCTTTTTCGCGCCCTCGCGCCCCAGGTTGCCGCTCGCGCTCACCATGTAGCCGGCTTGGACCGTCTGCTCGGTCCAGTTCTCGTTCCGGTAAGTCGGCAGGTTGCCGGGCGGCAGCAGCGCCCATTCCTGCGTCGAGCCGTCCGGCATCTTCATCGTGACGTCGTATCTGATGTGCGGGTTTTGCCACCAGACGCGGGTGACGACGCCCTTTACGGTGCCTTCGAGGTTCGAGTCGAACTCGGACGCAAAGGAGTGGTGCGCCTCGGCGCGCGGCGCGAGGGCGGCCGCAGAACATAACGTAAGAGCGAGAGTGGCCACGCTGCGGCGGGCCGGCCCGAAGTCGATCTTCATGTTGGCGCTCCCCCAGTCGTCCGGCCAGGTTTGCACACATCCAAAACGGTGTCCAGAAAGGGCCGGAGTCGGCCGTAGACGCCGCATCGCGGCGTTCGCTATCTTGTTCCGTCTCGACAGCGGGAAAGACGCCCGCTGGTGGCTATGCCAATAAGAATAAGGTTACCGCTGCTCGCTTTCTTCAGCCTGTCCGTGCTCGCGGCCTGCGGTGGCGGCGGAGGCGGCGACTCAGGAACGGCGAGCACCGGCGGCAGCACGAGTAGAGGCGGAACGACGGCCGCGCCATTCGCCTTTGCCGACTCGAACGCGGGCAGCGCTGCCGGAGTCGTGCTTACGGGGCTCGAGCAGATCGCAACCTCTGGCGAGCTTCTGTTGAGCGCAGCCTACATTCTCACCCAAAACGGCGGGCGGACTTACGTTTGCCGAACGAGCCCCACTTCGCCGTTGACGATAGGTCTCCAGGATCTAGACGGCAACGGAGTTCCTTCGCCCGGCGATGTCATCACGGTGACGGCCGGTCCGTGCGTCGGCTTCTCTCGAGATCTGAAGATCACGTTGACTGCGTTCGAAGGTGACGCCGACAAGGTCGAGGGCACCGTCGAGCTGAAGAGCGACGGCGATAACCCGCAGCTCCACGCCGAAGGCAAATTCACGTTCTCGGCTACGACGAGCCCGGGCGTCGCTCAGTGGCAGGCGACCAACGTGACCGTGACGATCACGGCCGGTGGAAACAAGCAGACGGTCACCATCCCGTCGGCTCAGAAAACGATCAGCGCGTTGGCCGCCATCGCGTCGGTCGACGCGTCCAGGATGAGCGTGCTGAGCTCGTTCGCGGCCTCGGCCGACGCGCGCAGCGTTGCCGCGTCCGCGCCGAGCTCCTCCGCTGCCGACGCGCCTGCGGACGGCGGCTCGACGAGAGTGATCGCGCTCGCTGCGCCGTCCGCGGTCCCGCCGACCTATACAGTGGAGCTCTCGGGGTCGCTCGCGAGCCCGAGCCTCGACGCTGTGGTGACCTTCGCGACGGCTTCGCCGCTCTCCGGCTTGCTCGGCGTGTACCCGACGGGCGGTGAGCTGATGCTGACCGCCGGCGCGTCGAAGCTCCGGCTGCGGCCCGCGGCAGACCCCGCAAAGCGCGCCGACTACGCCGATTACGAGATCGACGCGACAGGCAGCGGCCAGTTCGCGCCTGCGAAGCAGATCGCATGGAGCTCACTCGGTGTCCGCTCCGTGTTCGGCGTGCCGTTCAACTCGCCGCCGGTGATCAAGAGCCTGTACATCCAACCGTCGAACCCGATCGCGCAGAGCTATCTTTCGGCTCAGTACTTCGTAACGGATGCCGAGAACGATCCGATCCAGTATTCGTTCCAATGGCGACGCAACGACGTCGTAATCCAGAACCAGAGCCAGTCCTTACTGGCGCCAGGCCAACACCAACGCGGCGACACCGTCAGCGTAACGATGACGGCGAGCGACGGCCACTTATCCGCTAGTCAGACAGCGGCGGTCGTGATCGGGAACACGCCTCCGCGGATCAGCGCCGCCCGTATCGCGCCCTCTCCGGCCTTCACGGATGACGACCTCACGTTCCAGGCGACCGTGACCGACGCCGACAACGACGCGCTGCAATTGCGCTACGAGTGGCGACGCAATGGCGTATTGATCGTCGGCGCCACGACGAACGTGCTGCCCGCGAGCGAGCAAGCGGGCGGCGACGTGATCACTGCGACGGTGTTCGCGAACGACGGGATCGCGACGAGCAGCGCGCAAGAGTCGATCGGGATCGCAGACTCGCCGCCGCTAGTCACGAGCAACGCGCCTTCGGTGGTGAGTTACGGAAGCCTAGTGACCTTCACGGTGCGTGCCGTCGATCCCGACGACGGCGCGACGCGGCCCTCGGGGCGCTTCCTGCTGACGCACGGGCCCGCGGGCATGTCGTTGAACGCGGCAACGGGCGCGGTGACCTGGCGGCCGTCCGGGCCGATGTTCGATCGCTCACTCGATGTGAGCTACGGCGTCGTGCTCGACGAGCCCAACGCGCGCCCGTTCTCCGGGACGATCCGCGTTGAGGACCCGGCACGCTCGTATCCGTTGATGCGGGGCAACCTCGACGCGCCGCTCGAGCGTTCAGGTCTCGTCGTCGGCGACTTCGACGGCGACGGTCATGAGGAGGTGCTGGTTCTGTCCTCCCATTCGCTCTACGAGCTCGGCTACGACGGGGCCGGGTACCGGCAAACCTGGATGTACCCGTTCACGCTTGCGCAGTTCGACTCGTCGACCTACGTGCAAGAGATGGGCTCTGCGCTCGCGACCGCCGACGTCGACGGCGACGGGAAGCAGGAGATCTTTGTCGGCGCCGGTAACCGTCTCGTGAAGCTCGACGGCGTCGAGCGGCGTGTGGCTGCGAGTGCGCCACTCGGCGCGCAAGTCCGTTGCGTCGACCTCGTCGTTGCCCGTGTCACGAACGCCGGCGCCAAGGAAGTCGTCTGTCTCGCACAGGACTCATCCGACGGCTCGGCGACGATCAAGGTCTTCGCGGCGGCGGATTTGGCTCCGATCGTGGAGCTGCCGAGCGCCCAGTACGGAGATGCGCTCGCAGTCGGCAACGTGGACAACGACCCGGAGCTCGAAATCGTCACGAGCGGCGGCTACGTATTCGACGGCGCGACGTTCGCGAACCAATGGACTTACGCGCCGGGATTTGGCAACGACATCGCCGTGGGCGATGTGGACGGCACGGGTGTCGGCCAGATCGTCGCGACCACGACGGACGCCTTGCGCGGCTATAGCGCTACCGCGAAGAGTCCGCTCTGGGCCCTGTCGATGGCCGGTCCGTTGTCGATTTCCTCGGTGGTCGTTCGGGACATCGATAAGTCGTCACCGGCCGAGATCATTGCCTTCACTGCAGACGGATATTTATCGGCCTATCGCTACAATCCGGCAACGCCGAATGCGCCGACGCTCGTGTTCCGCCTCGCAGGTCAGAACGTCGGACCGACTCCGATCGGCATTGGCGACGTCGATGGCGACGGCGCGCTCGAGTACGTGTACGCGACCGGCTCGGCCGAGCTTGGGCCGGATACGCTCGTCGTCGTGGGACGCAACGGTGCGACCGGCGTAGTCGAGTGGGTGAACGACAAGACCAAGCAGCTCGACGGCCCGTTCGTCGGTGGCGATCTGATCAAGTCGCCGCTGGTCGCGGCCGCCCCCGTGTTCGGCACGCCCAGCACGAACAGCGGCCGTGGGGGCTCGCGGCTCGTGACCATGGCCCCCAACGACGGCCGGCTCCAAATCTCCTCGGAGATCGGTATCCCGTCGCAGGCGCCTGTAGCGCTCGCCGCTGCGGACTACGACAACAGCGGCACGGACGAAGTATTCATGTCCTCGTCCGCCTCCTACGGCGCCCGGCTCTTGGCCTACGATTTCTTCGCCGACCAGGTCAAAGTCTATGGGTCGGGAGTGGTCGACGCGTACGGCAGCGCAGTTGCTGCGGCCGACCTCACCGGCGACGGTCACGCGGACCTCATCGGCGTCTCGTCGGCCGGCGCGGCCTACGCGTACGATGTCTACAATCAAGCGCCAATCCCCTTGCAAAGCCCGGCGCCCGGCCCCGGCGAACAAGGACTTCAGGTAATCGTCGCCGATCTCGACGGTGACGCGGTGCCCGAAATCGTCACGGTCACCTCGACTACCATCTGGGTGTACAAGCGCGTGGCGGGGCCGATCGCCTATCGCGCCACTTGGGGCTATGGGCCGTCTCAGAGCACGTATCGACTCCGCGACGCGATCGTTGGCGACCTCGATGGCGACGGCTCGGTCGAGATCGTCGCGGTAATGCCCGCGTCGAATTCGGCGGACGCGCGGACACAGATCCTCGTGATCGGCCGCGATTTCTCGGTGCGGCAGTTCGTGGTGCCGCTGCGCGCCAGTGGAATCGCGATCGAGCCGGGCGCGTCTCCGCGCAAGAATCTGCTCTTGAACGTCGTGACGGATTTCAACGATCCGTCCGCGAACCGAGGCTTGCTCGTAGCCATCGACTCGCAAACGGGCAACGAGGTCTGGCGCTCGCCGCCGCTCATCGGCGACATCTCTCCGCACAGCGTGAAGTACGTCGACCCCGCGGGCACCGGCGCTCCGCGAATCGCGATCGGCACAGCCGCGGGCATGTACCTCACGCGTTGAGCGCCGGCAGCGACCTTCGCCCGCCCGGGAGCCGTAACAGCGCCGTGCTTGCCGCCAAAGGGGTAGCTTGGCCGGATCAGGGCTGGTTCACGACGTACCAGGCGGTAGGCACCCAGATGCTGATCAGCGCCGCGAGAAGGACGATCGAATAGAGCAGGCTGATGAGCGCAGTCCGCCATAGCGAGCCGATCCACGTAGTGGCGTAAGCGGACCGAAAGGAGCGCGCGAAATGCGTTCCCGCGAACAGCAATCCGACCCCCTTCGCGCCGGCCGACAGATAGGGCACCACCGCGATGTTCGCGAGCACGACCAGCGTGGCGGCGAAGAACGAAACCGCGTGGACGTGCATCGCGAAGTACAGGTGCTCCGGATACGTTCGGCCGCTATTGCGGCGAAACAGCATCACCAGCCCGGCGAACACGGGCATCAGCACGAACATCACCTGTGGAACCCAGTGACCCGTGACCTCGTTGACGGCCGTACGGATCTCGGCCTTCTTCCGCTCGATGAACTTCGGATCAGAGCGCGGGTCGTCGGCCGGAGCGACTTGCTCGGTCTTGGACGGGGTGTAAGTGAAGTTGACGTGGATGAGGTTCGGCGCGAACGCGAATGCGGCGAAGAACAGCACGCTGAAAAACAGGTAAAGCCGAAGCGGCGAGACGTAGCTCGCGCGTCGATCCGCAAAGGCTTCCCGAGTCAGAAACCCCGGGCGCGCGAACAGCAGCCAGATCGAGCGGTAGATCCTACCGTCGTAGCTCAGGAGCTCCTCGGCGAGCTCACGCGTAAATTCGCGAGCGTGCTCATCCCAAGGACCGTTACTCTCCGAGCGGCTTACCCGGCAGGTGCTCGAGGTCGCGGTTGTTCTCGTTGCAGATGAACTCCAGCAGCTCGGTGTCCGTGAGCAGCGTGAGGTCCTGCTTCACGGTCCACGGCCGGGTGTACGCCCCCGGATCGTCGATCGTGATCTCGAGATCCATGTGGCCGAAATCTTTGCGCGTGTAGCGTTCGGTCACGTGCAGCTTCTCGGTCGTCGGCTTGCCGACCTGATCGAGCCAGGTCTTGCCGTTGAACCCACGCGTGTCGACGACGAGCGTGTTGCCCTCCCAATGCCCCGTCGAGTAGCCGAGCCAGCTCGGGTTCGCGTTCGCCGCGAGCTTGCGGCCATCGAGGAAAATCTGTCGCCAGAGCGAGAACGCCTCGTGCACGACGACGATGAGGTCCGCGGTCTGCACGAACTTCCACGGCGCGGGCGCAGCCCCGAGCCGCGGTACGCCCTGCGGTAAGCAGTTCGCGTCGGGATCCTCGCGCGAGTGCGAGCCGTTGCCGCGCTCGTCCGCGACTTGCTTCGCCCACGGCTGGAACGGCACGTCCTCCGGTTTCATGTCCGCTGCGATGTTGCGGAGGTACTTGTTCGAGTGCGGATTCCAGATGCCGGAAAGATCCGGACGGCCGTCCTTCGTGCGCGGCGCGGGCGCCGTGAGATCGGGCTCGCCCTTCGCGTTCAGCGGGACGGTGCTCCGCACGTTCTCCCACCACTGCGCGTGCGCGGCGCGCGGCAGAGTGCCAACGGCGAGCAGCGCCGCGAGCGCTAGACCGGCCACGACTTTCTCACGCGCGCGCAGCTCAACGGCTCGCATTGGGCGTCTCCACGGGAATCGGTGCAGCGAACACCCGCTTGCCGGTTGCGGCGAGCACGATCGACTGCGCGCTCGCGAGCCGGCTGCCGTCTCTCGCGAGGCTGCCCTCGACGTTGATCACGTCGTCGGCCTTGAGCGAATCGCGAGACCAACCCTGACGAATCAGTGAATTCGGCCCGCCGCCGATCTCGAGCGCCCAGTTCGCGACCTCGCCCGTCTTCTCGTCGCGCACGTCGACGTAGACGTAGACGTGCGGGTTCGTCCACTCCACCTTCGTGACCTTGCCGGTCAGCGTGATCGGCTTCGCCGCGTCGTATTGCGCGGCAAACGAATGATGCGAGTGCGCCTGCATCATCGCGGCGTCGACGACGACCAGCATGAGCGCGAAGACGTAGGCGGCAGCGCGCCGCAAGTTCTTGTTTTTCATTAGCCGGGCCCCCCGACGCCGACGTTGGGCTTATCGTCGCATAGGCACAGCCTCCGGCCTAGCGAGCGAGCCTAGCGGCTCGCGCCGAACCATCCTAGGATGGCGGGCGCCGCGGCGCGGCAGGGGGTGGACCGTGTTTGTCAGGATCGAGCTCGCTCTGGCGGCCGTATGCGCCGCTTTCGTGCCGGGAATCTCGCGCTCGCAGGATGCCGCCGACTTGCGGCTCGTCGGCCACGACGACCTGCAGGCGCGTTCCGCGTATCAGCCGGTCGTGCACGCGTACGGCGAGCGGCGGATCCTGTTCGTCGGTCATCACGCGGGCGAGGCGCCGAATCCGCAGAACGGGAAGGTCGAGAAGAACGGGCTCTCGATCGTCGACGTTACGAATCCCGCCGCGCCGAAATACCTCGTGCACGTGCCGCCCACGGGCAACGAGGCGAGCGGCACGCAGCACGTTCAAGTCTGCGACGGCAGCGCGTTGCCGCGCGCCGATCGATCCAAGGTTTACGCCATCCGCACGAACGGGCTCTTGAGCTACGAGGTGCTCGACGTGTCGAACCCGGCGAAGCCTACGTTCGTCACGACCATCGCGGAGACCGGCGCTTCGTCGCGGCCGAAGTCGGACCGCGGCAACCGCGAGACGCACAAGTTCCAGTGGGACTGCGCAACCGGAATCGCATACATGAACGGCACGGCGCCCGGCTGGCGCGTCACGCGCCTGCTCCAGGTTTACGACGTCGGCAATCCGGCCGCGCCGAAGCACATCCGCGACTTCGGCCTCGAGGGCTACGAGCCCGACGCGAAGGGTCCGTTCCCTGACGCCGAGGTCGCGGGGCTGCATCAGCCGTTCGTCGTCGGCAAACGAATGTACTTGGGCTACAACAGCGGCGACGACGGCGTGCTCCAGATCCTCGACACCGACAAGTTTCTGCACGGCGATCCGCAGTCGCGCGAGCCGCTCGCACCGACGCCCGCGAACCTCGCGTACCCACAGATCGCACGGCTCGACTTCCCGCGCTTTTGGGGTGTGCACACCGCGAAGCCGATCTACGGCTTCGAGATCGCCGACTACGCGGACGACAAGGAGGAGCGCACGCGGGACCTGTTGCTCGTGTCGTCGGAGACGGAGACGTTCCGCTGTCAAAATAGCCGCGACGTGGTGTTCATTCTCGACATCACGGACGAGCGACACCCGTTGCCGATCTCGACCTTCCAAGTGCCCGAGGAGCCCGGCGACTTCTGTCATCGCGGCGGCCGTTTCGGTCCGCACTCGTTCAACGACGCGTACCACCCCAAGTTCGACAAGAAGCTCGTCGTGGTCGCGTACTTCAACGCGGGCGTGCGCGTGGTCGACATCCGCAACCCGTTCGTGCCGGTCGAGGTGGCGCATTTCATCCCGGAGATCACGGCGAACACGACGGAGTCGTGCATCACGATCGACGGCCAGCGCGAGTGCAAGCGCGCGATCCAGACGAACAACGTGAACCTCGACGACCGCGGCTACATCTACGCGCTCGACCGCGCGTCGACGGGGCTGCACATCCTCGAGCTCACGGGCAAGGCGCGCGCGATCGCGGGGCTCTGACGCGGCGACGCGCTTGCATTATCATCTCGGCTCCGACGTGGTCTGCGTCGCGGCTAACTTACGAACAAGAAGAGGGGAATGGTCATGCGCCTAGCTCGAGTTCTCGCGGCCTCTGCTGCCGTGCTGTCGTTGGTATCGTTCTCGCTGACGGCGAATGCGGCGAAGATCGCGGTGATCGGCACCGGCAACGTCGCGAACGCGCTCGGGCCCGGGTTCGCGAACCAGGGCAACACGATCGTTTACGGCTCGCGCAATCCGTCCGAGCAGAAGGTCAAGGATCTCGTCGCGAAGACGGGCCACGGAGCGACTTCCGCCTCGCAGCAGGACGCCGTGAAGAGCGCCGACATCGTCGTGATCGCCGTGCCGGGCACGGCCGCGGGCGACGTCGTGAAGCAGCTCGGCGATCTTTCCGGCAAGATCATCCTCGATCCGACCAACCTCGCGAACCGCAATACCCCCGACGGTAACGTCGACTACGCGAAGCCGGCCGGCGCGAACTCGAACGCCGAGCTGATCCAGTCGCTCGCGCCGAAGGCCAAGGTCGTGAAGGCGTTCAACACGCTGAATGTCGGCCAGATGATCTCGCCGCAGAGCGCCGGCGGCCCGATCACGATCCCGATCTGCGGCGACGACGCGCAGGCGAAAGCGACGATCGCGGGCCTCGTCAAAGGCATGGGTCTCGAGGTCGTCGACCTCGGACCGCTGCGCTACGCGAACGCGCTCGAGCAGATGCTCGTGATCTGGGCCAACGCGCGCGGGCACGGCCAGCCCTTCAACTACTACCTGCGGCCGCAGCCGCCGCCCGCTAAGTAGCCGACGCCTTAGTCTGCGCGGCCGAACGCCTTGCGAAGCTCCGACTTCGCCCGTTCGAGCACGCGTTTGCGCGCTGCGGGCAGGTCCCGTCCCGCGCGGTTGATGTAGAACGTCAGCATCGACATCGCGGACTGGTACGGCGTGCCCTTGCGCCGACGGCTCGCCTCGGCGGACCGCTTCAGCGACGCCGCGATCCTCTGTGCGCTCGCGCCTTTGAACACGCCGTTCTCGAGATCGAGCGCATCGCTGCGGCGCATGACCTCGGCCGACCAACGCCGCGGCTTAACGCGGCGCACCCCCGGCTTCTGCCGGCTCGCCGGTTTGCGAGCGGCCATCAGTGGTGCTTGAAGTATTGGACCGCACGCTCGTGTTGCTCCGCCTTGGCGCGGGTCGCGAACGTTCCGAGGTTGCGGCGCTTGCCCGTTCGCGGGTCGAGCTTGCGCGAATACAGCCGATAGGTTCCGGACTTGAGCTTGCGAATCATGAGTGGCCTCCTTGCCGTGGATCGCTGCCGACTCGGCCGGCGCGGCTGCAGGCTGCCCGCGGTAGATCTTGTCGCGTGCCGACCGGTTGGCTAAGTTGCGACTACGTTCGTCACAAACATACTGACCCCGCTTCGCGAGGAAAAGTGCCGTCCGGACTATCGAAACTGTCGATCGAGGAAATCCGCGCACGCTTCGCGCGCGACGACGTAGCGGTCACGCCGCAAGCGTTGAACAAGCTCAAGCGCGATCCTCGGCACGGCGTCCGCCAACTCTACGAGGCGCTCAAGAAGCGCTACGCGCGCGACAGCGCCGAGCGCACGAGGCTCGACGCGATGCTGAACTTCGAGCGCGTGCTCTGGCGCGCCGGCGTGCAGCACATCGCGGGCGTCGACGAGGTCGGCATGGGTCCGCTCGCCGGACCCGTGATCGCGGCGGCGGTGATTTTCCCGCCGCACACCGAGCTGCCCGGCATCGACGACTCGAAGCGGCTCGATCTCGAGCAGCGGCTCGACGCCGAGCGGCGGATCCGCGCAGCCGCGACCGCGATCGGCATCGGCGTCGCCGGGGTCGCCGAGATCGACAGCGTGAACATCTACCATGCCGGCTTGCTCGCGATGCGCCGCGCGCTCGAGGCGCTGCCGATCGCCCCGCAGCACGTGCTCGTCGACGCGCGCACGATTCCGGGCGTCGACGCGCCGCAGAACTGCTTCAACAAGGGTGACGGCATCGACTTCTCGATCGCAGCCGCGTCGATCGTCGCAAAGACTCATCGGGACAGGCTCATGGACGAGCTGGCGCTGCAGTTCCCGCTCTACGGCTTCGAGCGGCACAAGGGCTACAGCACGCCCGAGCACCAGGCCGCGATCAGCGCGCACGGGCCGTGCACGATCCATCGCCGCTCGTTCACCTTCATCCGCGAGCTCTGCGGCGAGTACTCGGCGCTATTTTACGATCTGAAGGGCCGGCTCGACGCCGCGGCCGCCCACGCAGACCTCCAGGCGCTCGACGACGAGCTGGCTGCGTGCATGGGCGCGCTCGCCGAGCACGAGCAACGCAAGCTCAAGCTCGTGCTATCGCGGCGCTGGAAGGCGCTGTAGCGCCGCCGGGGGTTTGCCCCTGTGACCCGTCCAACCGCAACGGTCGTCCACGCCTTGGACCTGGCACGGCACGTGCACGGAACATCCCGCAGGTGTATTTACGTTGAGGCGGAACGATGATTGCGCGGCGCTCTCGGCGGCGGGATCGTGCGGCGGGATGGCTGCGCCAAAGCTTCGCACCGCCGGAACGACCCCCGGGACGTTGCATCTGGCGGGGGCCAAACTCCAAAAATCTCTGGCCCGTTTCGCAGCTTTGGATTTTCCCGCGACTCCGGGGGATGATCCGAGGTGGCTCGCCGGCCCTATATGAATTCGAACTCGGGCCGGCGGTCGTCACGCAATGGGGGTACTGACTATGGCCGCCTCGGACACTATTCCGCCGAGGGACGTCGCGAATATCGGCATCGAAGGTATCGACGACATCCTCGTGGGCGGGTTCACCCGCAACCGATTGTTTCTCGTCGAAGGCATGCCGGGCTCCGGCAAGACCACTCTCGCGATGCAGTTCCTCTTGGCCGGCGCGGCAGCGCGAGAGCCGGTGCTGTACGTCACGTTGTCGGAGACAGCCGACGAGCTGCGCGCGATCGCCGAGTCGCACGGCTGGAATCTCGATGGTGTGCACATCAGGGAGCTGACTCCGTCCGAGAACGAGCTCGAGACGAGCGAGCAGAACACGTTGTTCCATCCGTCGGAGCTCGAGCTCGTCGACACGACGAAGCGCATCCTTGCCGACGTCGAGGAGATCAAACCGACGCGCCTCGTCTTCGACTCTCTTTCCGAGCTCCGCTTGCTTGCCGGCAACGCGCTGCGTTATCGGCGGCAGATCCTCGCGCTGAAGCATTTCTTCTCGAAGCGGCACTGCACGGTCGTTCTGCTCGACGACCTGACGACGTCCGATCGCGACCTGCAGATGCAGAGCATCGCCCACGGCGTCATCCTGCTCGAGCAGACGAATCCCGAATATGGCGCCGAGCGGCGCCGCCTGCGCGTCGTGAAGTATCGCGGCGTGAAGTTCCGCGGCGGTTTCCACGACTACGTGATCCGGCGCGGCGGAATCGAGGTGTTCCCGCGCCTCGTGGCCGCGGAGCATCGCGCTCCGGTCCCTCGAGGCAGGATCGGGAGCGACATTCCCGAGCTCGACTCCTTGCTAGGCGGTGGGCTCGAGGAAGGCACGAGCACGTTGATCGTCGGAGCGGCGGGCACCGGCAAGTCGACGCTGGCCGCGCAGTTCGTGGTCGCGGCGGCGCAACGTGGCGCGCGCAGCGCGCTGTTCGTGTTCGACGAAAACGCGCAGACGCTCCTTACGCGCTGCACCGCGCTCGGCGTGGACCTCGCGCAACAAATCGATGTGGGCAACGTAACCCTACAGCAAATCGATCCGGCGGAGCTCACGCCGGGCGAGCTCATTCACTCGGTGCGCCTCGCGGTCGACGAGGGTGTGAAGATCGTGTTGATCGACAGCCTCAACGGCTATCTCAATGCGATGCCCGAGGAGCGTTTCCTCACGATCCAGCTGCATGAGCTGCTGATGTACCTTTCGCAACGCGGTGTCGCCACGATTCTGATCGGCGCACACCAGGGGCTGATCGGCGGCGCGATGCAAACGCCGATCGACGCGAGCTATCTCGCGGACGCCGTCGTGTTGCTGCGCTATTTCGAAGCGAAGGGCGAGGTGCGCCAGGCGATTTCCGTCGTGAAGAAGCGCGGCGGCGCTCACGAGCGCGCGATCCGGGAGTTCCGGATCGAGCGCGGTGGGATCCGCGTCGGCGACACGCTGCGCGACTTCCGCGGCGTGCTCACCGGCGTGCCGGTCTACGAAGGATCCTTTGACCCGTTGATGGGCAAGGGAAAGCCGGCGTGACGCGAGCGCCTGTTGAGCGGCCACGCGACAGCCGCGTGCTCTTGCTCATGCTGACCGACCGGGACGCAACGACGTCGAGGGACCTGTTGCAGAAGGTCGACGTCGAGGTCGATATCTGCGAAAGCTTCGACGCGCTGCTGCTCGAGCTCCAGCGTGGCGCGGCCGCGATTGCAATCGCCGAGGAACGTATGTCCACGGCCGACAGCGCGCGACTCGCGGCGCTTCTGCACACACAGCCGCCGTGGTCCGACCTGCCGGTGTTGCTGTTGACGCGCTGGGGCGCGGACTCCGAGACGGCCGGCAACGCGGTTCGTACGCTCGGCAATGTCACGCTGCTCGAGCGCCCCGTCCGCATCACGACCCTGGTGAGCGCGGTTCGCACGGCGCTGAGAGCCCGCCAGCGCCAATACCAGATACGCGGTCACCTCGAGGAGCGCGAGCGCGTTGCCGAAGAGCTTCGGGTGTTGGACCGGCGCAAGGACGAGTTCCTCGCGACCCTTGGTCACGAGCTGCGCAACCCGCTCGCACCGTTGCTGACGGGACTCCAACTGCTGCGTCTATCGGGCGACGACCAGCAAACCGTCGAGCGGGTCTGGGCCACGATGGAAAGGCAGGTGGCGCATCTCGTTCGGCTCGTCGACGACCTGCTCGAAATCTCGCGGATCACGCGCGGCATCATCGACATCCGCCGTGCCCCGATCGACCTCGGCACGCTGCTGCGGGCGGCGCTCGAAACGACGCGCGGCATGGTCGAAGCGGCCGGGCATGAGCTCTACGTGACCATTCCGAGCGAGCCGATCGCGCTCGAGGGCGACGCGGTACGTCTGACGCAGGTGTTCGCGAATCTGCTCACCAACGCGGCCAAGTACACGAACCAAGGCGGTCGAATCGAGGTCAGCGCGCGGCGCGTCGGCGACCGCGCCGTGGTGCGCGTCCGCGACAACGGCATCGGCATCCTGCCGCAGCACCTCGATTCGGTGTTCGAGATGTTCATGCAGGTCGACCGCTCGAGTCGCCATTCGCAGGGCGGCCTCGGCATCGGCCTCACGTTGGCTCGCAGCCTCGTCGCGATGCACGGTGGCCAGATTACCGCGCACAGCAACGGTCCGGGCACCGGCAGCGAGTTCGTCGTGACGCTGCCCGCGCTAGCGCGCTCCAACCTCGTGCCGCAAAAAGACACGGTGCCCGCCAGGCTGCCCGCGCGGCGCGTGCTCGTCGTCGACGACAACCGCGACGCGGCGGACACGCTGTCGACGTTGTTGCGTGCTCTCGGCGTGACCGTCGCGATCGCGTACAGCGGACGCGCAGCGCTCGACGCCGTGGCGACGTTCTCGCCCGACATCGTGCTTCTCGACATCGGAATGCCGGACATGGACGGCTACGAGACGTCGCGCCGAATTCGCGCCCAGTTCGCGAACGACGTGATGCTCGTCGCGCTCACGGGCTGGGGTCAGGACGAAGATTTGCGTCAGTCTCGCGCCGCGGGCTTCGATCACCATCTCGTGAAGCCGCCCGACATCGAGCGCTTGCGCGAGATCCTCACGGCTCCCGCGCGCCGCTCCGCCGCGCAGCCGCGCGCGTTGTCCGAGCAGCCGCACGCGTTGCAATGAGCGTCGCCACTGCCGCTGAGCGGCAGCGTCTAGCCTTCGTATTGGAGAACGTGGAGTCCCGCGTTCCAGTCCGTCACGTACATGAGCCCTTCCGTCGTCACGTAGCAATCGCACGTGAGCGCGCCGCGCACGACGTTCGGGCGCGGGTCGAGCATCTTCGCCGGCACCGGCGGAAGCCACGACGCAATCTCGCGCGGCACGTGCGCGTCGCGGATGTCGAAAACGCGCACGCCCGCGTCGTGATAAGTCGCGAAGATCGTCTCTTCGCTCACGAAGCTACCCGGCCGGTTCTCGTGCAGGTTGTGCGGGCCGAAATTGCCCAGCGCGCAGTAGTCGCGGTCGGACGGCGTCGGCAGCGTCGCGATCGGTACCGGGTTGTCGTCCGCGCGCACGTCGACGAGCCACGTGTAGAACGTGCCTTTCGCGCAGAAGTCGGCGTTCGACTCGTCCGCGACGACCGCGAGCTTGCGGCCCGGCAGCGGCAACGGCGTGTGCGTGCCACCGGGGTAGGGCGGCGACCAATTCAAGTGTGCGAGCAGCTTCGGGCTCGACGCGTCGCTCACGTCGTGGATCGTTAGACCTGCGTCGCGCCATGCGGCGTAGCCGCGGTCGCCCGCGACGATCATGTGGTGCAGCGCGTAGCGCTTGCCCGGCGGATTCGTCGCGGTCTCGCCGCCGGCGCGATGCATGCCGGGCAGCCACCAGCGCGAGACGATTTGCGGCTTCGTGATGCTCGCCAAGTCGACGATGCAAAGGATGTGGTCGGTGTAGCCGTCGAAGTGCGCCGACACGTAGGCGTAACGGCCCCCGGCCCACCAGAGCCGGTTCACGCCGATGCCTCGCATCTCGAGGAACGCGATTTCGCGCGGCTTCTTGGGATCCTTCGCGATGTCGAAGATCGAGAGGCCGGCGCGGAACGGCTCGCGCTTGCCGAGACTGTCCGCGAGCGTGTTCTCGAAGTAGTCGCGCGAGTTGTCGTAGCGCTGACTCCGCGCCAGGTTCGCGCCGTTCGCGAGCAGGAGATAGTCGCCAGCGGTCTGCAAGTGGTGGGTGCGCGTGAACGGCGTCGAGAAGAAGTGCACGGGCTTCAGCGCGCGCGGGTCGCGCGCGTCGAGCACGGTGACGCCGTCGCTGAACATGTGGCCGACGTAGAGATGACCGCGGCTGGCCATCACCTGCACGCCGTCGGGACGGCCGCCCTGGT
>Ga0105246_10000274_pt1 | contig 26886 bp, 25 predicted proteins | sample KBSM64metaG_FD_99694 | JGI IMG/M metagenome (GOLD analysis project Ga0105246, IMG submission 99694) | Miscanthus rhizosphere microbial communities from Kellogg Biological Station, Michigan, USA - KBS M6-4 metaG | ecosystem: Host-associated > Plants > Roots > Rhizosphere > Soil | place... | reverse complement strand
CGCCCCGATCGAGACCGTGTCCCAGGCCTCGAATTTGACCGTCACCTCAAGCGAGTTGTCGGTGGCGAACTCGTCGATCCTCTCCCAGGAGCCGCCGACATTGACGCTCCAGAAGAAGTTGCCCACGGAGGCGCTGCCTTTGGCCCAGGTCTTGCTGTAGTCGTACTGCGCCTGATTGTTGCTGAAGCCGATCTCCCCGCTGCTTCCGCCGGTTCCCGCCTGGACTTTCTGCAGCCACGTGGTTGCGTCCATTCCGATCGAATAGGCCGGCACCGCAGGGAACGTGCTGAGCGAAGGGTCCTGCAGCAGTGTGTAGTAGTCCTTGGTGCCGTAGCGAGCGATCGCGTCATTCAGGCCGGGCGTGGTGGTTTCGGACAGCAGTTGGTTCAGGACGCGCTGCTTGGCCTGGACTGTTTTGTCCGCGGCGTCGAGCTGGACCGCCCACGACTTTCCGCTGAAACTGCCCAGCCACTTCAGGAACGGTGGGTCGTTGGTGCCGCCGGTCTCCTGCACGTAGGCCCGGCTCGCCTGGTCATAGGTGATCTTGTAGTCGTTGGTCGCGATGTTCAGCACGTTCCGTGCCTGGCTGATCTTCTGCTCCAGGACGGGATCACTCGTGTCCGCGGCGACGACGTTGAGCACCTGGCCGTAGGCGTCGTTGAACTTCACGCCCGAGGACACGTAAGCCCCGGTTGCGCTGAACTGCGGCGCGGTGGCGCAGAAATCGTACTGCGCGGCGGAGGTGTAGCCGACGTTGGTGATGGGCCAATCCCAGGTCAGGAACGGGTAGTTCAGCTGGAAGGAATCGGGCTTGAGCCCGAGCCCGGTGATCATGGCGCCATAGAGATGGTTCCAGGCCTTGTCGTTTTCCTCGGCGTTTTGGGGTGTCGGGACCGCGTACCGGCGGGTCGTCGCCAGGGGATGGTCGGTGTTGGGGATGTCGAGTGCATCCCATTCCAGGTGGAGGATCGAATCAATTGCGTTGCTCATGTCATTTCACTCCTTGACTGGTGCTTCACGTCCGGCCGCCTGCGGTGGCGTGCCGTCCGGATCGCTTTCAAAAGGCTGTGGCGCCGGAAGCGACGTCGGCGCAGCGCAGCATGATTTCCCCCCATCTGGACTTTGGCGGCGGCATTCGCGTTTTTGCGCCACCGCATAGAGGCATGTTTCAGTGAATTACTGCGCAAGGGCTGCACAGTTTGCCGGAAATGTTGTGCAATTCCGGAGGCCGGCCACGAAACGACTGAGGCCGGAAAATCGAGAGATAGCGGCGCCTTGAGGGCGCAGGTCAACCGGGGGATTTATCCGCTACAGCTTGCCGTGACGACGGGCGTGAAGGCCGGTGGGTTTTTTCGAGGATGCGGATCGACTGACGATTGAATAGCGGATCCCCCATCCTCTAATTGCAGGAAGGTCCTGCCCCCGTTTTAATTACGACTTGCTCCGTAACGGATTCTAGGCGCCCGGAGAGTCCATGGTCAATAGTCGCGGAGCCGGGGTATTTGGCCGCGAGCCGTGGCATAGGCCCGTGGCAAGAGTCCGCCCGAGTTGGGTGATGGAAATGTGCGTTTCATCGGCCGTCGAACGGAAAGCCGAGACCATCACGGGCGCATTGAACTCACCGAAGTTTTCGCAGCTGATGTCCAAATGCGCTGCCTCGAAACCTGTGAGGACGCGGTGTGCATCCAGCATGCTCCGGGCCAGCAGGATGCCGGGCAAATGATCCGAAAAATGGTCGAAGATCAACGGGTCGTCCCAGTCCCACGCCAATCCTGCCTGCAGTTCATCCCCGTGTCGCTGGACGTCCGACAAGCCGGTACGGAACGGCGCCCCCGCGGTCCGGTCCACGGCCGGGGCGTTTCTCCTGATGGCGCGATAGGCGGTGCGTGACAGGCAGCTCAGCCGGCCCCGGCCCTGGCCCAGTGGTACGCCCCCGGCGAGGAAGCATGCTTCCAGCTCGAGTCCGCTGAGCAACTTGTTTCGCTGCTGGGCTGCCAGGGTGCTGACGGCGACGCAGCCAATGAGCGGGCCTCCCTCGTTCGCCGGAACTTCCCGCAGCCACCTGAAACTTAGTTCGTTCATGAGCAGGGCCCAGTCCAGTGGCACTCCGCCTTGCAAATGCGCGTAGGCGATCGCAGTCTGGCGCATGAGTTCGACTCCAAAGAGGGTCGGAATCCCGCTGGGATCCTGGGCGGATGCATCCCGGGGGAGTTCGGCGTCGAATTCCCAGTGGTTCCCCTGCAAACTGCGGGGCCGGCCGATCAATACGGCGTCCTCGGACGTCTTATGGACAAGCGTCCGCGCTAACCGGCCATCCATGCAGCATCTCCCCTAAGATGAGCGATAGCCCAGCGCGCTAAGGGCGCTGGCAACTGTATTCGAAATTATCTTTTCGTCCAATGGCAGAAGCCCGGGCAACAGGATACGCATTACAAGCGGGCCGGTGATGAGGTCGCAAATCCATTCAACATCCGTGCATTCCGGGATTTCTCCCCGAGTTTCCGCCCTACGGATGATTGTAGCCACACCAGCCCTCCGTGGGGCGAAAAATTTCTCGAGGAAAGCCCACCTCAATTGATCGTTGTCGTGCAGGGAATTCAGGAAACCCGCGAAACTGGATTTGACCAGCGGATCCTCAAAAAGGGCCACCTGGTCCCGCTGGATTGCTTCAAGGTCTGCGGGCAGGTTCCCGGAATCGAATTCGACGTCCAAATCGACGCTGAAGCGTTCCAGCATCAAGGCAAGCACGAGGTCGGGGATGCCGGCGAAGCGCCGGTAAAAAGCCGGGCGGGTGGTTCCGGCCTTTGCCGTAATGGCTTCGACGGACAGCCCGCCGAACCCTTTGTGGAGAATCAGTTCTTCCGTTGCCTGGATAAGAGCGACATCCAGGCCTGCATTCCGTGGCCGTCCCGCCTTTTGCACCATAATGAAGCACAGTGTAGCCAATGGGGGCGGGGTGGCCGCGCATTACAGCGCGACGCGAGGGCTTACGGGGGTGGGTTCCATTCTGATGGTGTACGGCTGCGGGGCCGTGGGCCTGCGGATTGCCCGGGCAGCAAGAACGGCAGGCCTGGATACGTCCGTGGGCGGACGGGACCCTGCCAAGGTGGCGGCCGCAGCGGCGGCCGTGGGTGTTCCGTGGCGGAGCGCTCCCGTTGACGATCCCGTCCTCCTTGAAGGCCTCCTGCGGGGAGTACGGGTGCTCGTCAACGTCGCAGGTCCGATGGCCAGGACCGCGCCGGCTTTGATGGAGGCGTGCCTCCGCAGCGGCTGCCACTACCTTGACGTGTCCAATGAGCTGGCCGTGTTCCTCGAGGCATGGCCCCGGGACCGGGCCGCCCGTCAGGCGGATGTCGCCGTCGTCCCCGGGGCGGGCTTCGCCACCGCCGTCGTCGAGTCACTCGCGCACCGGGTGCTAGGCAGGATCCCGGATGCTGACAGCGTGACCATCGTGCGGTCCTCGCCCGGCGGCACGCGCAGCGAGGGCGTGCGGCGGACGTCGTCGGCGCTTCTGGCGGCGGGCGGCTGGAGCGTCGATGCGGGGCAATTGATGCGGACTCCGGACAACGTCCTGACCTTTCGCCTGCCCGAGGGCGCCCGTGCCGCCGTTCCGATCGGCAGCGGTGAGGTCTTCGCAGTGGCCCGGGCGACCGGAGTGCCGAACGTCGCGGCCTACTACACCAGCCGGGCCGCGCCCTGGCTCTCCCGCCTGGCCGTTCCGCTCGCACGGCACTGGGCCCGGGCCGGCTTCCGGCTCCCGTCCCGTGCCCGCAGCACCCCGGCCGGGCCGGACGGATCCCCCAAACCCCTGTCCCGTATCTGGTTGCGTGCAAGCAACAGCCACGGCGCCGTTGCCGACGGGTGGGTGGAGGCGGCCGGGACGGAAACGACGGCGGCGATCGCCGTTGAATCGGCGCTGCGCTTGGAGTCAGGCGCCACGGTGGGGGTCCTGACCTCCGGCGAGCTGCTCGGCCCCGATTTCGCGTTGGGAATTCCGGGACTCCGGCTCGGGGAGTGACAGGGCGCAGACACGTCGTCCTCTTCCCGGGCAAAGGCCCCCAGACGACAATGAAGCAATCAACTGAAAGGGGCACAGGCATGCAAGAACCGAGCCTGGAAGCGGTTCGCAAGCTTTATGCGGCGCTCATCGATGCCTGGAACCACCGCGATGCCAGCGGAATGGCTAAGCAGTTCGCATCCCAGGGAGTGCAGATTGGGTTTGATGGCAGTACCGCAATCGGTCCCGCCGACATCCTTGAGCATCTCGATCCTATTTTCAAAGACCACGTCACAGCCCGGTACGTAACGAAAGTCAAGAGCGTGCGGTCCTTGGGCTCCGACACCGCACTTCTTGTCGCCATCGCCGGGCTGGTGCCCCCGGGTAAGGACGACATCGCACCAGAGCTCAATGCGCATCAAACGATGGTCGCCGCCGTCGAAAACGGAGCCTGGGTAATCGAGCTCTTCCAGAACACGCCTGCTCAGTTCCATGGCAGACCTGACTTGCTGGACGCAATGACCGATGAGCTCCGGGAGCTGCTCCCGAGCTAACTGGCGACATCATGTTCAGGCTCTGGCTGCTTTTCCGGCCACTGAGACGTATGTGCCGCTCGACGCGGATCGAGTTCTCGGTCACAACGGTTTCGCGTCAGTCCTCGAAGTCGCCCGCGGCCTTGCGGAAGCGGCCCAGCACCTGGATCAGCTGCTCCACATCATTGTCCTCAAAGCCCGACTGGGCGAACACCTCCGCGTTGAGGGCCGTCGTCGCGCGCTTCGCCAGGGTGCGGCCCTCCGAGGTGAGCTCGATCAGGGTGGTGCGGCCGTCGGTCGGATGCGGTGAGCGGACCACCAGTCCGGCCTTTTCCAGGCGGTCGACGGCGTTCGTCACCGAGGTGGGATGGACCTGAAGCAGGGCGCTCGCCTTGTTCATGGGCAGCGCGCCGCTGCGGGCAAAGCCGAGCAGGGCCAGCAGTTCGTAGCGTGCGAAGGTCAGGCCAAGGGGCTTGAGCACCGCCTCGATCCGGGCCGTGAGGATCTGCTGCGTGCGCATGATCGCGGTGATGGCGGCCATTGGCGCGGCGACCTCACCCCAGCCGTGGCGCTCCCAGTTGCGGCGGGCGTCGGCGATCGGGTCGCGCGGCAGCGGAGTTCCCATGGTGCCTCAGTCCCTCAGGCCCGGGAACTCGGACTCGGAGTACTCGACGCCGAGGCCGGCTGGCAGCGGGCCCGCACCCGGCTTTCCATCCTCGCCGTGCCGTTTCACTTCGCTTTGACGCAGCTCCACCCGGCGGATCTTGCCGGAAATCGTCTTGGGCAGCTCGGCGAATTCGAGGCGGCGGATCCGCTTGAACGGTGCCAGGTGTTCGCGGCAGTAGCGCAGGATGTCCTCGGCAACCCGCGGTCCCGGCATGTAGCCCGGGGCCAGGACCACGAAGGCCTTCGGCACCGCGAGCTTCACCGGATCCGGGGACGGAACGACGGCGGCCTCGGCCACGGCGGGGTGCTCGATCAGCACGCTCTCAAGTTCGAAGGGGGAGAGCCGGTAATCGGAGGACTTGAAGACGTCGTCGCCCCGGCCCACGTAGGTGATGACGCCGTTTTCGTCCCGGCTGGCCATGTCGCCCGTGTGGTAGTAGCCGTCGCGGAACGCCTCGGCTGTCTTCTCCGGGTCGCCGTAGTAGGCAGTCATGAGGCCCACGGGCCGGGGGTCCAGGCGCAGGCAGAGTTCGCCGTCGTCGGATTCCTCGCCGGTGGCGGGATCCACCAGCACCACGTCGTATCCCGGCAGCGGCCGCCCCATCGAGCCGGTCTTGACCGGCTGGCCCGGGGTGTTGGCCACCTGCACCGTGGACTCGGTCTGGCCGAAGCCGTCCCGGATGGTCTGGCCCCAGGCGCGTTCCACCTGCCCGATCACCTCGGCGTTGAGCGGCTCGCCGGCGGACACCACCTTGCTGGGCGGGTTCTTCAGCAGGGTGAGGTCCGCCTGGATGAGCATGCGCCACACCGTAGGCGGGGCACAGAAACTGGTGACGCCTTCGCGGTCCATCTGTTCCATGAGGGCCTTGGCGTCGAAGCGTTCGTAGTTGTAGACGAACACGCAGGCTTCGGCGATCCACGGCGTGAACACATTGGACCATGCGTGCTTGGCCCAGCCGGGGGAGGCTACGTTGAGGTGCACGTCCCCGGGCTCGACGCCGATCCAGTACATCGTGGACAGGTGGCCCACCGGGTAGGAGCTGTGGCTGTGCTCCACGAGCTTGGCGCGTGAGGTGGTGCCGGAGGTGAAATACAGCAGCATCGTCTCGTCCGCACGGGTGGGGCCGTCCGGCACGAACTCCGCCGCTTCGGACGCATGATCGGCGTATCGCAGCGCCCCGTTTGTGAGGCCAAGGCCCACTTCGATGAGCGTGTAGTCGCCAGGCACCTCAGCGAACTTGGCGATGTTTGCGCTCCCGACGGCGGCCCAGCGGGCACCGCCGCGTTCCACCCGGTCCGCGATGTCCCGCGGACCCATCAGCGTGGTGGTGGGAATCATCACCAGGCCCAGCTTGATGCCGGCCAGCATCAGCTCCCAGAGTTCCACTTGGTTGCCGAGCATGACGATCATCCGGTCCCCGCGCTGCACGCCTTGGCCGCGCAGCCAGTTGGCCAGGCGGGCGGAGGCCTCCGAAAGTTCCGCAAAGCTGCGGCGCGTGGCGCTTCCGTCCTGCTCGACGATCACCAATGCGGGATTGCCGCCCTTGAGTGGGTCCGCGGCGATGGCGTCGAACCAGTCGAGCGCGAAGTTGAAGTGCTCGAAGCGCGGCCACTGGAATTCACGGTGGGCAAGGGCATAGTCCGTGCGCAGCTCCAGGAGCCGGTCGCGGGCCGCACGGAAGTCTTCGGTGACAGTCATGGCGTGCCTTTCGCTTCACGGGCCGTCCGCAGCCGGGGCCCGCATCACTTGCAAAATATACTAGGACATCCAAGCGTTAGGAAGGCCGGCCGGGCCGCCGCTCCCCGGCGAGCAACTCCGCGTACAGGGAGGCATGGCGCCGTGCCATCAGTTCCGCGCTGAAGTGGCGTTCGACGGCGGCCCGGCAGTCCCGCCGGTCCAGCACGGCCGCCGCGCGCAAAGCCAGGCCCAGCTCCTCGGTGCCGTTCCTGAGGAAGCCTGTGACGCCGTCGTCGACGATCTCCGGAGCTGCGCCCCGCGGCGCCGCCACCACGGGCGTCCCGGCGGCGAGCGATTCGATCATCACCATCCCGAAAGGTTCGTCCCATTGCAGGGGATTGATCAGCGCAAGCGCCCCGCCCAGCAGTTCCAGCTTGCCCCCGGCATCCGGTTCGCCCAGGAATTCCTCGTTGCCGCCGAGCAAAGGCTCCACCGCATCCCGGAAGTAGTCGATTTCCTCCCGGGCGCTCATCTTGGCCGCGATCCGCAGCGGCATCCCTGCCGAGCGTGCCGCCATGACCGCCTCCACGACACCCTTCGACGGGTCCATGCGGCCCAGGAACAGGGCGTAGCCGCCGCGGCCGTCGCCGAACGGGATGGTGGCGGGATCCACACCGTGGTGGATGACCCTGGCGATGGGCACATCCCGGGCGGCTGCGGCCTGGTTGCGGGAAATCGCCACCAGCGCGGTATCGCGGGCCATCATTCGGTAGACGCTGCGCAGCTCCGGGGTCATGCCCGTGTGCATCGTGCAGACCACCGGAATGTCCTGCGGGCGGTGCCGGTACAAGGGACCTATGAGGGTGTGGTCGTGGATGAGGTCGACGCCGGCCAGGGCGTCGTACGCCCGGATCACGTGGGGCAGTTCGGACATGCTCTGTCCCATTCCGGAACGCGCCGCCGGGGCGAAGCCGCCGGGCCGTTCCACCGGGGAACTGCTGTCCGAGGACGCGGCGAGCACCACGCTGTGCCCTGCGGCCGCGAGGCCCGTGGCTAAGGCGTGGATCACGGCCTCGGTTCCGCCGTAGGCGGTCGGCGGGACCGGGACCCAGGGCGGTGCGATCAGGCCTATCCGCATGGGGGCTCTCCTCAGGTGGTGGGGCTTAGCTTTTCCGCAAGTTCCACCAGTTCCGCCAGCACCGGCCTGGCTCCTTGATGCAGGGTAATGCCCGGTGGGAGACCTTCCACCGTTGCCACATTGTCTTTCACCGTAATCGTCATCCGGGCATCGCCGATGGGGCAGTTGCTGATCCGGACATCGCCGAGTTCCGGGGGCAGGACCGGGTCCAGCCACAGTCCCTTCAGCGCCACGTGCGGATCGTGGCGCAGCAGCACGCGCAGCAGCTGCACCGGAGCGGCGGCGGCCCAGGCTTGCGGCGAGCATGACGTCGGGTAGGGCACCGGCTCGGGGTACTCAGAGCGATCGAAACCGCAGAACAGCTCCGGCAGCCGGTGGCCGGTGTACTCCGCGGCCTCGAACAGGGCCATCGCCACCCGCTGCGCCTCGGCCACGAAGCCGTAGCGCATCAGGCCCGTGGCAATCAGGGCATTGTCATGCGGCCACACCGAACCGTTGTGGTAGCTGGCTGGGTTGTAGGCGCCCATGTCCGAGGCGAGGGTGCGGATGCCCCAGCCGCTGAACATTTCCGGAGACATCAGCTTCTCCACCATCAGCGGCGCCTTGTCCACGTCGACAATGCTGCTGATCAGGCACTGCCCCATGTTCGAGGCGCAGGCATCCACGGGCCGCTTGTCGCGGTCGAGGGCGATCGCGTAATAGCCGCGGTCCGGCATCCAGAACGCCTCGTTGAACTTCCGTTTCAGTTCCGCCCCGCGCTCGCGGTACTCTCGCGCCAAGGCGAAGTCGCCGGCGTCATAGGCGAGCCAGGCCCGGGCTGTGTAGGCGCTGTAAACATAGCTCTGGACTTCGCACAGCGCGATGGGCGGCTCGGCCAGCCGCCCGTCTGCGAAGTTGATGCCGTCCCAGGAGTCCTTCCAGCCCTGGTTCACCAGTCCTTGGTCGTTGAGCCTCTGGTATTCCACAAAACCGTCGCCGTCCAGGTCGCCGTAGTCCCTGATCCAGTCCAGGGCGCGGTCCGCGTAAGGCAGCAGCGCGGCCAACTGCTCCCGGCCCAGGCCCCAGCGGCTCGCCTCGCCGAGGAGTCCCACGAACAGCGGGGTGGCATCGATGGACCCGTAGTAGGCGGATTTCCCGCCCAGCGCGAGGGTGGTCCCGATGCCCGGGCGCACCTCGTGCAGGATCCGTCCGGGCTGCTCCTCAGTGAGCGGGTCCACCTTGGTGCCCTGCCGTTCGGCGAGATTCCACATGGTGTCCAGGACCAGGCTGGGATCCAAGGTGAGGGCCATATAGGAGGAGAGCAGGGCGTCCCGGCCGAAGAGGGCCATGAACCACGGCGCACCGGCCGCCATCACTGTGCGGTCCGGCCGTTCGGGGTCTTCGATCTGCAGTGCGCCAATGTCCTCCTGGCTGCGCTGCAGCGTCCTGGCGAAAGAGGGATTGCCGATTTCCGGGGCCGGTGTCTTCCGGATCCACTCCTGGCGCCGGAGTCCCGCGGGGGACTCAGCCGACCTCAGGTGGCGGAACGGCAGGTGCTGGAAAGACCCGTCCGGCTTGCCGCCGTCGGACAGCGGGGAAACGGTGACCGTCACGGTCCAGCTGCCATGGGCCGGGACCACCAGCGTGTAGCCCAGGCCTTCGTGGCGCACGGAGGCGTCCGGGGCATGGACCGCCACCCCTTTGCGGGCCCCGCGCCACGTGCCTTCGATGAACAGGGAATCACCTTCAACCCGGCGCTTCTGTTCCCAGAAACGGGTGATCCGGGCGTCTTTCACTTCGAAAAGGTCGGCGAAGTCCGCGTCAAGGGTGAGTTCGAGGTTGCACACCGCGGGTTCGCGGGAATGGTTGCGCACCGTGATGCGCTCTTCCATCCCGACGCCGGTCTCCCGCCGGCGTTCGACGATCAGCGGGCTGTCCGCCCGTCCCGCGAGGCGCCCCGGGCGGCCGATGAACACGCCGCGGTACGGCTCAAGGCTGCGGGCGGCCAGGGGCTCCAGGGTGACGTCGTTGACCGTCAGGCGCCAGCGGGAAATGATCCGGGTGTCGGCGTGGAAGACGCCGTGCGGGCGGTCCGAATACATGTCCCCGGCCAGGCCGGAGATGCAGAAGTTCGCGCCGTCGACGAGCGTCACGGAGGCGCCCAAAGGACCGGCAGCGGTATCGGCGTTCCATCCGGCCATGGCGGCTCCTTGACGGCGGGTCCACCGGCTACTTCGCCGGCGGTTACGGTTTGTCAGCCAAGCACGACCCTACGCCTGCCTCAGGGGCGGCGCCAGAAGGCGGCCGGCCGCTGTTTCCATGGCGGCGGAAACAGCGGCCGGTTGCGGAAGCAGCCTAACCGGGGCGGCAATCTAGGACAGCGGTGTCACATAGGCCCCGGAAATCCCGCCGTCCACAAGGAAGGTCGATGCCGTGATGAAGGAAGCGTCGTCGCTGGCGAGGAACGCGACGGCGGCGGCCAGTTCCTCGGGTTCGGCGAACCGGCCCAGCGGGACATGGACCAAGCGGCGCGCGGCCTTCTCCGGGTCCTTGGCGAAGAGTTCCTTGAGCAGCGGGGTGTTCACCGGTCCGGGGCAGAGGGCGTTGATACGGATGCCCTGGCGTGCGAACTCGACGCCGAGCTCCCGGCTCATTGACAGCACTCCGCCCTTGGACGCGCTGTAGGAGATCTGCGAGGTGGCGGCACCCATGACGGCAACGAAGGAGGCCGTGTTGATGATGGAACCCTTGCCCTGCTCCTGCATGTACGGGATGGCGTACTTGCAGCAGTAGTACACGGAGGTCAGGTTGACTTCCTGGACACGGCGCCAGGCGTCGATTCCGGTGTCCAGGATCGAAGCATCGTCCGCGGGGGAGATGCCGGCGTTGTTGAAGGCGATGTCCACGCTGCCATACGTTTCCTTGACCTGGGCGAAGAGGTTCCGTACCTCTTCTTCGCTCGTGACATCGACCTTGACGAACAGGCCGCCGACCTCGGCAGCCGCTGCTTCGCCGGTGGTGGGATCGATGTCTGCGATGACGACGTGCGCGCCCTCCGCGGCCATGCGGCGCGCGGTGGCCAGGCCGATGCCGCTCGCGCCGCCGGTGATGACTGCGCTGCGGCCTTCGAGGCGGTTGGAAACTACTGCGTTCATTCTTGGCTCCTTGTACTTGCCTGCAGGATGGTTGGTTGTTGGAAAGGAAACGGCTCAGGCGGGGTTGGTGGAGATGAAGACGTTCTTCGTCTCGGTAAAGGCCGCCAAGGCGTCCGGACCGAGTTCGCGGCCCAGGCCGGACTGCTTGAAGCCGCCGAAAGGGGTGGAGTACCGCACCGAGGAGTGCGAGTTCACGGACAGGTTCCCGGATTCCACGCCGCGCGCAACCCGCAGGGCCCTGTCCACCTTGGAAGTCCAGATCGACCCGGAAAGCCCGTACTCGGTGTTGTTGGCGATCTTGATTGCCTCGGCCTCATCCTCGAAGGGGACCACCGAAAGGACCGGTCCGAAGATCTCCTCGGTGAAGGCGGGGTCATCGGCCTGCGGTGTCAGTACCGTTGGAGGGAACCAGAACCCCGCGCCCTCAGGAGCCTTGCCCTGGAAGGCGACCGGTGCGCCGTCGGGCACGAACGAGGACACGGCCGCACGTTGCTGGGCCGAAATAAGCGGCCCCATGTCCGTGGATTCCTTGGAGGGGTCTCCCACGGCGAGGCCGAGCACCGCGGGTTCGAGCAGTTCCAGGAAGCGCTCGTATACCGTGCGCTGCACGAGGACCCGGGAACGCGAGCAACAATCCTGCCCGGCGTTGTCGAATGCGCCGCCGGGCGCGGCAGCGGCAGCCAGTTCCAGATCGGCGTCTGCGAAAATGATGTTCGAACTCTTGCCGCCCAGTTCCAGGGTCACCCGTTTCACCTGATCGGCGCAGCCGGCCATGATTCGCTTGCCCACTGCGGTGGAACCGGTGAAGACGACTTTCCGGACTGCCGGGTGCGTGACAAAGCGCTGGCCCACCACCGATCCCTTGCCGGGGACCACTTGGAACACGCCCTCGGGGATGCCGGCTTCCAACGCCAGTTCAGCCAGGCGGATGGCCGTCAGGGGAGTCGCTTCGGCGGGCTTGAGAACCACGGTATTGCCGGCAGCGAGCGCGGGGGCAAAGCCCCAGCCGGCGATCGGCATGGGGAAGTTCCACGGCACGATCACGCCCACTACGCCAAGGGGCTCCTGGAACGTGATGTCCACGCCCCCTGCCACCGGGATCTGCTTGCCGAAGTTCCGTTCCGGAGCCGCCGAGTAGTACTGCAGCACGTCCCGGACGTTGCCGGCCTCCCAGCGGGCATTTCCGATGGTGTGGCCGGCGTTCCGGACTTCCAACTGGGCCAGGTTTTCCAGATCGGCGTCGACGGCGGCGGCGAAGCGGCGCAGCAGCAGGGCCCGGTCAGCAGGAGCAACTGCCCGCCAGCTTTCGTATGCGGCCGCGGCACGGGCGATCGCTGCATCGACGTCGCTTGTGCCGGCCAGCTGTACCGATTCAATGACTTCTTCGGTGGCCGGGTTGATGACGTCAAAAACAGTGGCGGTCATGGTGTGGACATCGCTTTCGTGGTTTCGGTGATTTGCAGCGGGCGCCCGGCGCGGTAGGCGGCGGCCGCCGCTACGAAGCCGTGGAAGAGCCGGAGGTCTGCCGGATTCTGTTCCGGATGGAACTGCACCCCCAGGACCCAGCTGTCATCCTCGCTTTCCAGTGCTTGGATGGTGCCGTCAACCGAACGCGCGGTGACACGTAGCCCTGCGGGTACAGCGTCGACGGCCTGGTGGTGGTAACAGGGAGCCGTGCCGGACGTGCCCAGCAGTCCTGCGATGAGGCTCCCCGCTTCGGTGCTGAAGGCGGCCTCGCCGAACACGCCGGGAGCCGGCTGGTAGTTGGCGTCCGGGTTGATGTCCGGAATGTGCTGCACCAGCGAGCCGCCCAGGGCGACGCTTAGGAGCTGGGCTCCGCGGCAGATTGAGAACAGCGGCAGTTCCCGTGCCAGGGCCGCCCGGGTCAGGGCGGTGTCATGGACATCGCGCAACGGCTGCGGTGCTGTCAGCGGGTGCGGTGCCGCCCCGTAAAGGGACGGATCGACGTCGGGACCGCCCACCACAATCAGCCCGTCCACGAGGTCCAGTACCGATTCGTCGGTGCCGATCGGCGGCAGAAGGATGGGCGTGCCGCCCGCGGCGGCCACCGCCTCGACGTAGGTGCCGGGCAGGATGGCGGCCGTGCCTTTCCAGACTCCCCAGGATGCCTCCTGGTAGTAACTGGTCAGGGCAATCTTGGGGCGGTAGCGTTCAGAGCCGTTCGAAGCCACGGACACGCTCCCAATCTGTGATGGCGCTTTCAAAGGCGGTGAGTTCGACGCCGGCGGCGTGGACGTAGTGGTCCACCACCTCGTCTCCAAAGGCTTTGCGGGCGATGCTGCTTTCGGCAAGCAGGGCCCGGGCGTCGCGGAGGGTGGTGGGCAGCCGCTCGGCGTCGGAGTCGTAGGCGTTGCCCTTGGTGATCGCCGGCAGCGGGAGGTCGTTTTCCAGGCCGTGGATGATTGCGGCGACCAGGGCCGCTGCCGCCAGGTAGGGGTTCACGTCGCCGCCGCCCACCCGGTTTTCGGTGCGCAGCCCGGGTCCGTGTCCCACGACGCGCAGCGCACAGCTGCGGTTGTCCATTCCCCAGGCGATGGCCGTGGGGGCGAAGCTGCCCTCGACGTACCTCTTGTAGGAGTTGATGTTGGGGGCCAGGAAGTAGGCCAGCTCGCGCAGCGCCGCGAGCTGGCCGGCGATGAACCGCTCCATGACGGGGCTGAAGCCGTGTTCGCCGTCGCCCGGCAGGACCGCGTTGCCGTCAAGGTCCGTGAGGCTGATGTGGATGTGGCAGGAGTTGCCTTCGCGTTCGTTGAACTTGGACATGAAGGTGATGCTCTTGCCCTGCTGGTCTGCGATCTCCTTGGCACCGTTCTTGTAGAAGCTGTGCTTGTCGCAGGCGGCAAGTGCCTCGTCGTAGCGGAAGGTGATTTCCTGCTGGCCCAGGTTGCATTCCCCTTTGGAGGACTCCACGATCAGGCCGGCGGCTTCCATGTTGTTCCTGATGGAGCGGATCACCGGTTCGAGGCGGGATGTGGCCAGCAGGGAGTAGTCAACGTTGTACTGCGTGGCGGGGGTGAGCCCGTTGTAGTTCTTTTGCCAGGCTTGCGCGTAGGAGTCGTCGAACAGGATGAACTCAAGCTCCGTGCCGATGTGGGCTCGGTAGCCGAGTTTCTCTAGCCGTTCGAGCTGTGCCTTCAGGATCTGCCGTGGGGATGCCGCAACAGGGGTTCCGTCGGTCCACAGGACATCGCACTGCACCATCGCGGTGCCCTCCAGCCAAGGGACGCGGCGGAGCGTGGACATGTCCGGCTTCATCACCATGTCCCCGTAGCCGGTCTCCCAGGAGGACATGGCGTAGCCGTCAACGGTTTTCATCTCGACGTCCACTGCGAGCAGGTAGTTGCAGCCTTCCGCACCGTGGTCCAGGACGTCTTCGAGGAAGGAACGGGCGCCGCAACGCTTCCCCTGCACGCGGCCCAGGGCATCGGTGATGGCGACGACGACGGTGTCGATTTCGCCAGTGTCGACGAGTTCCCTGAGCGTTTCCAGCGTCAGTTGCCGGCTCTTACTTTGAGCATTCATGATGCCTCCGCGATGTGATTTCGAATAGTTGTGAATCTGGGTGCCATCAGGCCTGGAGTTCGGCTTCCGCCCGGGCCAGCTGGGCAAACTCTTCCTCCGGGGCGCCCGCGACGATCCGGTGCCGGCTGTAGAACCAGTAGTAGAGCAGTGCCGCGGCGAAGATTGCCGCGGTGATGGAGGCAGCAAAGACGTCGACGACGAATGTCGCCACGACTGCCACGGCGGACAGGACCAAGGCCACCGAGGTGGTGACGATGCCGCCCGGGGTGCGGTAGCCACGCTCGAGCAGGGGTTCCTTCCGGCGCAGGACGATGTGGGAGAGGTTGAGCAGGACGTAGGAAACGGTGGCTCCGAAGACCGCGATGTTTATCAGGAGCGCTCCGTCCTGCGTCACTGCGGCGAGCAGGAATCCAATGGTTCCCGGCACGATCAGCGCCCAGTACGGCGTCCGGCGCTTGCCGGTGAGGGACAGCCAGCGCGGAAGGTATCCGGCCCGGGAGAGCGCGAACAGTTGCCGCGAGTAGGCGTAGATGATGGAGAAAAAGCTGGCGACCAGCCCGGCGAGCCCGGCGTAGTTGATGAAATCAGCCAGCAGGCTGTTGCCGCCGTAGGCGATGCGCAGGGCCTCCGGCAGCGGGTTGTCCGATGTGCTCATGGCCTGCGCGCCGGCCGCGCCGGGAACCAGGACCAGCATGAGGGCCCCGAATACCACCAGTACCAGCACGGACACGATGATGCCCCGCGGCATGTCCTTCTTGGGGTTGGCTGTCTCCTCGGCGGCCAGCGGCACGCCTTCCACCGCCAGGAAGAACCAGATGCCGTAGACCAAAGCAGCAAGGACGCCGCTGATGCCCATGGGAAGGAAAGCGCTCGATCCGGCCGAGCCGTCAGGGACGATGTCGAAGAGGCGGGCGGGGTCGAACTTCGGGGCCAGCCCGACGGCGGCGGCCAGCAGGGCGACCGTTGCCACTGCCGTGATGGCAAACATGAGTTTCAGGGCTTCGCCCACGCCACGGATGTGGATGCCGATGAAAATGAGGTACGTGACGAGATAGACGGGCCAGGAGTTGGTGAGCCCGAACAGTCCAAGTGCTTCGATGTAGCCGCCAATAAAAGTGGCGATCGCGGCCGGAGCGACGGCGTACTCGATCAGCACGGCAACACCGGTGGCGAAGCCGCCCAACGGGCCGAGCGCCCGGCGGGCGAAAGCGTAGCCGGCGCCGGCGGTTGGGAGTGTGGATGAGAGCTCAGCGAGGCCGAAGACCATGCAGGTGTACATGACACCCATCAGGATGAATGCGATCAGCAGCCCGCCCCAGCCCCCTTGGGCAAGGCCGAGGTTCCAGCCGGCGAAATCGCCGGAAATAACGTAGGCAACGCCCAGTCCGGCAAGGAGCACCCAACCGGCGGCGCCGCGGTTAAGCCTGCGGTGCTGCAAATATGCTTCGTCGCTGCGTGCTGTGTCTGTTGTTTCCATGTGTCTTCCTAAGAGGGGAGGAATGCAGTGGGAAAGTTCAAAGTGCAGGTTCTAAAGGACTGTTTTTAGTCCAAGGGCTGCATCACAGTCTGGGGGGTGATCTGCGCCACGGTCAAGCATTTCCGTGAAAAAGGCGCCGGATATGGAAGGTTGGCGCCCGGTAATGGTTTTTCTGGTGACCATTGAGGCGGGCGTGGGTAGTATGGGTCCAACATCAGCAGGTCCTGGTTCCCGCCCCGAGTGAAGAGGAGTCTCCGAGATGCAGGATTCTCCGTTCGGCCCTTCCTACCCTGTGCTTCGGCCGGTGCGTGGCGGCAACGCCTTTGAAGAGACCATTGAGCACATACTGCAGACCATCAAGCTGGGGATATTTGCTCCGTCAGAGAAGCTTCCACCTGAACGGGAACTGGCGGAAAAGCTCGGGGTTTCGCGCGCGACCCTGCGGGACGCCCTGGGCGAACTGCAACACGCCGGCTACCTGGAAGTCCAGCGAGGGCGCTACGGCGGCACCTACGTTTCGAGTGCGGCCGTTCACCGTCCCACGGAGAACCGCCCGCTGGAAGCCGCAGAGGTCGAGGACGTGCTGTTGTTCCGCGGCATCATCGAGCCGGCAGCCGCGGTGTTGTCCGCAAAAGCCGCGCTGACGGCCGCAGCGCGGCAACACCTGCAGCAGTGCCTTGCGGATTTGATGAGTGCGACGCCGGAAACCTACCGCCCGAGGGACGCACGGTTCCACATCGCCATCGCCGAATTGTCCGGCTCAGCCAGTCTGGTGGGCGCCGTGGCGGAGACACGTGCGCGGCTCAATGATCTGCTGGACCGTATCCCGCGACTGGGCACAAATCTTGAACACGCCAATGAGCAGCACGCGGATATCGCGGAGGCCATTCTCCGGGGTGATGCGGTAACTGCGGAGCGCGTCACCGTGGAACATCTGGAAGGTACCGCGTCCCTGTTGCGCGGCTTCCTGGCCTGAGGCCAGAAGGCGGCTACTTCCACCAGCTGTCGAAAATGGTGACCGGAACGGTCCGCTTGTGGCGCGTGCGCATGAACTTGTCCTCGATGACCTTGGCGACACCTTCGGGAACTTCGCGGCCCTCCAGGTAGTCGTCGATCTGGTCGTACCTCAGGCCGAGTTCGTCCTCGTCGGTGCGGCCGGGCCGGCCGTCCAGCAGGTCCGCCGTCGGGACCTTCTCCCAGATGCGTGCCGGGGCGCCCAGCTCGGCGAGCAGGGCACGGTTCTGGCGCTTGTTGAGGCCGAACAGCGGCAGGATGTCCGCGCCGCCGTCGCCGAACTTGGTGAAGAAGCCGGTGACGGACTCGGCGCCGTGGTCCGTGCCGATCACCAGGTAGTTGTGTTCGCCGGCCAGGGCGTACTGGGCCACCATGCGGATGCGGGCCTTGGTGTTGCCTTTGTGGAAGTCCGAAATGGCCGCGCCGGCGGTCTTCTCGAATTCGTCCTCGATCCCGTCAACGCCGGCCGAGATGTTGAAGGTCCACTCGGTCTTGGCCTGGATGAAGTCCAGGGCGGCTTGAGCGTCTTCTTCGTCGTGCTGGGTGCCGTACGGCAGCCGGACGGCCACGAAGTTGGCCTCCACGCCTTCGCTTTCCAGTTCCTCCACCGCCAGCTGCGCAAGGCGTCCGGCCAGCGAGGAGTCCAGGCCGCCGGAGATGCCCAGCACGAAGCCCTTGGTATGGGTGGCCTTGAGGTATTCCTTCAGGAAGGTGACGCGCCTGCGCACCTCCTCGGCAGGATCGATCCGGGGCTGGACGCCCATTTCCTCGATGATCTTCGCCTGGAGTTTGCGCATGCCACCAAGACTAGCCAGCCGTGTCCGCCGGGCTCAACTGTGGCGCGCGCTGTCACGAACCAAGACGAAGGAGGAACGCCGGGCTAGTACAGGAACACCGGCAGCCACTCGCGGTCGTGGGCGTGCACCAGGGCCAGGAACAGCACCAAATCGAAGAGCAGGTGCACGGACACCACATAGGTCAATGACTTGGTGAGCTTGAAGGTGTAACCCTGAAGGAGCGCGAACGGGAAGGTCAGGAGGGGTCCCCACGCCTGGTAGCCGATCTCCCAAAGGAACGACGAGAAGATCACGGCCTGCAGGAGGTTGGCCAGCCAGTCCGGAAAGTGCCGCCGCAGCAGGGTGAAGGCCGTGCAGATGAAGAACAGCTCATCCCAGATGCCGACGCCGTTGACGCCGAGGAAGAGCCTCCAAAAGATGGCCGGGTCCGAGGCATCCGGCCAGTTCCTGTAGACGCCCGTGCCGATCAGGTAGGCGGGCAGGATGAAGTACCCCAGCGCCACCACGCCGATCAGGTAGAGCCTCGCCGCCAAAGGCCAGGGGCGCCCGGTGTTCACGGGGAACCTAATAACCTTCTCGCGGTACGCGAAGCGCGAAACCAGCCAGGGAACCAGCACGGCCAGCGCCAGGGCGCCGCCCATCAGGGCCATGTGGCGCAGGCTGAGATCGGCGTTCAGGGGCACCAGGCTGATGATGACCATGCCGGCCGCCACCAGCCCCAAATCCCGCAGCAGCTCCCGGTCGACTAATGCTGCCGTCGCCAGGCCCAGGGCCAGCAAGACGTATCCGGGGACGTCTTGTTGGAGCGCGAACAACGGCACCGCGGACGCGGACAGGAGGGTCGCCGGCAGTAGTTTCCAGCTAAGCGCGGTCCGGGGTGTTCCCGTCGGGATGGATGGCACCTTTCCAGCATGTCAGGATCGCGGGGTGTGCGGCCTGAAATGTTGGGCGCGCCAGTCTAAACCGCGCCAGTCTAAACTAGGAGCCATGACTCCCGTTGCTGACGCCTCCGCTGCCCGTGCCCGCCTGCTTGAACTCATCAAGGAACTGGCGGTGGTCCGCGGCAAGGTGATCCTGTCCAGCGGCAAGGAAGCGGACTACTACATCGACCTGCGCCGCATCACCTTGCACCACGAGGCCTCCAAGCTGGTGGGCCAGGTCATGTTGGACATGATCGACGACGCCGGCATTCAGCTTGAGTGCGCCGGGGGCCTCACCATGGGAGCCGACCCCGTCGGTACCGCCGTGATGCACGCCGCTGCCGACGCCGGCCGTGCCGTGGACGCCTTCGTCGTCCGCAAGGCGCAGAAGTCCTACGGCATGGGCCGCCAGGTGGAAGGCCCCTCCGTGGAAGGCCGCAACGTGGTGGTCTTGGAAGACACTTCCACTACCGGCGGCTCGGCGCTGACCGCCGTCGAGGGTGTCCGCAACGCAGGCGGCAACGTCGTGGCAGTGGCTGTGATCGTGGACCGCAACACCGGTGCCAAGGAAAAGATCGAAGCCGAAACCGGCGTTCCCTACCTGTACGCCTTCAGCAAGGACGAGCTCGGCCTGAACTAGAGGCGGGGCAGGCTGTCAATTCCCCTGGTTCGCGTCAGGAGCTTCAATTCACGTACCACGCCTTCGATTTCAGCTGACCGTGAACCCGGCATGGGCTTGGCGGTTTGCTTCCCGTCATGCCCCGTGTCGCGGGGGAGTGCGCCGTACGGGCGGCTGCACGCGCCCGTCGCCAATTTGAGGGGCTGCAGCGGAATTCGGAGAACGGGTCGTGGAAGATCAGCTCCGCACGGTCCGCCGTCAAAATGCCGCTCCGAGCTGGATGTGGATGGCCAGTGTGACTGCTGCCAAGGCCACGAGTGCGACAAAGGATTCGGCCAGGTATCCGCTGTCGGCCTTCCGCCGGCGGGTGAGTGCGCGCCGACTCCGGGGCCGGCGGGGCCGGCGTGCGTATGCGACCGAGGTGGAACTTGTCAGGATGCCGGCCGCGACAAGAACGATCACGGCGATCATTGCTTCGCTTCGAGGGCAATCATCAGATCGTAGTCGTCCTCGATGTGGAAAAGCCGGCGGTGGCCGATGTCGTCGATCACCCAGATGGTGTGGCCATCTTCAGTCCGGTCATCGATGGAGCCATGGTGGCAAGGAACTCCATCCTGGCTCAGGATGACAAGGTCGCCCCGCTCGAGGGATTTCCAGAGGGATGTGTGACTGCTTTGTCGCACGTTGATCTACCTTTCTGATGCTTTTGACGCGTGGCTTCGCGGGGAGGGGCGAAGCGGCCGCGGCGCCTGCGCGGGCCAGGCCGCGGGAAGACGAGATCGCGGAAAACCAGTCTATCGTCGATTGTTGACAATTTGAAGGGGTTTTGGGCGATTGCCGGCGCCGTGGCGCCTGCTTGTGGACGCCAATCAGCAGGAGAAGGGGTCCTATGCGCCGAGCGCTTTGTCATGCTGCGCGGTCAGGTCCTCGACGGCCTGTCCCAGGTGGCGCTGGATGGCCTTGAGGAGTTCCTTCTTGTTTCCGCTTGCAAGCAGATCAAGGAGGAGTTGGTGCTCTTCGACAAGCGCATCCGGCCTGGGATAGGAAACGGCGAGGTTGAGGATGCACATCCTGGATTCGGCGGCCAGGGTTCTGTAGATCCGTACGAGGCGGGAGTTTCCGGTGCCGGCCACGAAGGCTGTGTGGAATTCCATATCCAGCCGCGCGATCGCCTGCCAGTCCGAAACGGCCACCTGCTTGGCCATCTCGCCAAGAACTTTCTGAAGGACCCCGCACGTTTCGCTGACGCGTTCAGGGGCGGCGGCGAGGAGCTCCTCTGCGGCTGTCGACTCCAGGGCTTCACGGACCGCGTAGACTTCCCGGATGTCCTGGGAAGTCAGCTCCCGGACGAATACGCCGCGGTTGCGCTTGTTGATCAGGATTCCCTCTTGGCTTAGCCGCTGCAGTGCTTCGCGGACGGGACCCCTCGACGTGTTCAACTGCGCGGCCAGGACGGACTCGTTGATTTGCTGGCCCGGGCTGAACACGCCTGCCACGATCTGCTCGCGCAGCTGATCAGCAATCAGCTGCGCAGTGGGTCGTCCTTCCATGACAAAGGCATTTTCGGTTATTGCCTCGGACATCGCCTCAACTCCCTCGCCTGGATCCTGTGTCGGGACGCACGGCAATCGGATAGCCTGCCATCCTGGATGCGTGTTGTAGACAGTTTACAGAAGAGAGAGCCTCGTGTTCGGTCAGGCCGCCGTCGTTTTACGGGCAGCGCCTTCCTGCGCGGTAAGGGCACCCCGCCTGGCCTTGCGGGGAAGCACTGAAGTTGCGCGGGCGTATTTCTGCTCGAGCTTGGACTGCGGGTAGCTCAGCAGCAGGGTCATTACCAGGTACCAGAGGCTGGCGACGATCAGCAGCGGGATGGTTTCGTAGGTGCGGGCGTAGATGAGCTGGGCGCTTTGGAGCAGTTCGGCCACGCCCAAGACACTGACGAGGGAGGTTTCCTTGAACATGCCGATCACCTGATTGCCGGTGGCCGGGATGATGGAGGGCATCGCCTGCGGGATGATCACCTTGCGCATTTTGGTGGCAGTACTCATACCAAGCGAGTCAGCGGCTTCGATCTGGCCCTTGCCGACGGCGGCGAAACCGCCGCGGATGATCTCGGCCATATAGGCGGCCTCATTGAGGCTTAGCCCGATCAGGGCTGCAGTGATAGGGCCCATTAGCGCGTTGGTGTCGACGGCCGCGCTGATGTTGGTGAAGGGGATGCCGATGGTCAGGTCGGGATAGAGAGCGGCGATGTTGAACCAGAAGATGAGTTGCACCAGGACCGGAGTTCCACGAAACAAGGTGATGTAGACGGCTGCGGTGGCGGCAATCGGTTTGATGCCTGAGGATCGCATGATGGCAAGCCCCAGCCCCAGGGCCGTTCCCAAGGCCATGCTGGCGATCGTGAGGAAGATCGTGAGCATGAGTCCGCGGAGGACCGTTTCATGGGTGAAGTATCTGGCGACTACGTGCCACTTGAAGTTCGGATTGGTGGAGACGGAATACAGGATGCCGACCGCCAGGAGGGAGCAGGCGGCCCATGCCACGTATTCAAAGAGGCTTCGGCGCTTCAGCCTTGGCTTGAGCGCAGGGTCCGTTCTACTCATTCTGGTGTCACATCCTTGATGGAACTTTGCAGCCTGGACGTATCTGCTAATTGAGTTTGGCCTCGGTGATGGCGCCTGACTCCAGGCCCCAGGTGTCCAGGGACTTCTTGTATTCCGGGCTCTCGAGGACCGACTGGATGGCCTTCTGCAGGGCCGGGGTCAGCGGCGAGCCCTTCTTCAGGCCGATTGCCGTCACATCGCTGGAGCCGACGTTCACGCGGCCGAGGAGGTCGAAGGATTCCGGTTGCTGCTTGGCGGCCCATCCCAGGGCGGTGGTGTCGTAGAGGATCCCGTCAATCCGCTTGGAGTGCAGCTGGGTCAGGGCTTCCTGGACGTTGGGCAGGGTTACGGCGTGGATCTCGGGCTGGCCCTTGGACGTGCAGGTCTGCTCGGACAGGGCCGGGAGGCGCTTGAGCTGGCCGGTTGAGCCGGCGGTGACGGCGATGTTCTTACCGCACAGGGTCTCCATGGTCAGTTTCAGCGGGTTGCCCGCGGCCACGGCCACCGAGCTGCCGGCCTTGAAGTAATCGATCATGTCCAGCACTGCGAGACGTTCTTCGGTCTTGGACATCGTGGTGGCCGTGAAGTCATACCGGCCGCCGTCGATGCCGGGAATGATGGTGTCGAACGCCGTGTTCTCGAACTTCAGCTTCAGGCCGAGCTTCTTGGCGACGAGCCGGGCGATGTCCGGGTTCAGGCCGATCGGGGTGGTGTTGTCTTCGGCCAGGAACGTCGTGGGTGGATAGTGGAGGTCCATGGCCACCGTCAATTCGCCCTTGTCCTTGTAGGACTGCGGCAGCAACGCCACCGCGGCGGGGTCAGGCTGGATGCCCTCCGAGATATCCGCCGTGTTCTGCGTCTTGGGGATTTCGGTGGCCGAGTCTTGAGGGCCGGCAGCCAAACCGCCGCAGGCGGTGAGAGCGAGCAGGATGGCAAGCCCCGCACCCCTTTGGATCTTGCGCATGGTTTTCATGGTGCGTCCCTTCGGGTGGTTGAACGCTCGCCCAGCTGTCTGTGATCTACGTCTCAATCTACTAAGGTAAGGGAACTTCCGCGCTGTTCGATTGACAACAATTGAGCATAAAAAATCGAAAGGCACTTTCCCCGTACGGAAGCCGGGTGCGCCCGTCATTGTTGTCAATGCCATCTGGAGGTGACAAGTTTCCGGCGTCCTGCATGGAAAACCGGCAGCGGCGGGCGGTCGGGGCAGTTGGGGTTATGGTGTGAAGCGCGCTTCCGGAGCGGGAACCGAAGCTATGGAGGCAAGTCGGTCCCAGTCCTGCTTTGAGTGGGAGAAAAGGTAGTCCCGGGCCTCGGGGTACTGGATTGCTCGCCATTCCGTGATTAGGGCTCGCAGGAGGAGCCGCGCGGGGGCGGCGGCTGACAAGGCTTCCAACTCATGCGCAGGAAGCGGGCGGACGCTTCGGTACCCGTCCATGAGGTGGAGTGCGTCGTCCCAGGGCTTTTCCGGATCGACTCCAAGGTGATTGGCCATGGCGACGCTTATGTCGAAAATGACCGGTGTCCGCACCACATCCCCGAAATCGATGATTCCAGTCACATACCGTGGGTCCTCCGGGTCGACCAGAACGTTGAAGGGACTGAAGTCGCCGTGGACCACCTGGGTGGTGAGGGTGTCCAGAAGTGGAACCACCTTTTCGTCGAACTGGTCGAAAATCGGCTCGGCAAGCGAACGCTTTGCTCCCTCTTCGACGTATCCGAGCAGGGGCCGCATGCGGTGGAAATGCTTGAGGTCCCACATGAGGATGCGGCTGGCCCGTGGATGTTCGAAGTCACTCAAAGCGATGGACAACCGCGCCAGCGTGGCCCCGCACACCTGGAGCTGATCGGCTGTGGGGGCTTGGTCGGCCAGAAGGCGGCCGGGCACAAAGCGCATCACGCGAAGTACGCGGTTGTGCAGGCCCTCATCTTCCGGTATTTGGATTTCAGGTTTTCCGCCCAGGGTTCTGACGAGACGCTGTACCGGTAGATCAGGGGCGGCGTGTTCCAGGTACGCCATGCACGTCGTCTGCAGGTTGACGATATGTGGATCTTCCTGAGGTGAGGAGAGTTTGACCAGGTAAGTCTCCTTGCCGTCCTCGAGGCGGAACGTCTCGTCCTTCTCCGTCGGGATATGGACAAGGGTTCCGCTGAGGCCGTAGAGCAGCTCAAGAAGCTGCAACACAGTGGCTTCGCCGAGCGGGGCCTGCCGCACCAGGAGTCCGCTCTCCGCCGCGGCGGCCTTAATGAATTCCGAGTTGGTTCTGACATCCATGTCGGGGCTCCTGCCGATGCTGGAGGCTACTGAGGCGGGGGCCTCGGAAGGTAGCCAAAATCTTCACTGCTCAACTGTTCAACAGTATGACAGGAGGTGCGCTGCAGGGCAAAGGCTGTTTGCTGCCGTTGAAGTGTATGCGAGTGGACGCGGCGTTAGTCGGCCGTGTGCCTCGCGGAAATGATGTGCCGAATGGCCTCGCGATATTCGATGATGGTATCTCTTACGACGTTTTCCGCCAGGACGGGATCGTGCGTGTCAAGTGCGGTGATGATTCGCTGATGCTCAGCCTCCAGTGCATCGGGATCATCGTATTCATGCTTTTCCAGGGAAAGGATGAGCATGAAGTACCTGAGTTCCGTGACTAACTGCCGGTAGAAGGCGGTCAGCTTCCTGCTTCCCAGGAGATTGACTACAGCCGTATGGATCGCAAGGTCCTTTTCCACGATCTTGAAGGGATCGCCGGTTTTGAGGACTGCGCGGAACTCTTCCATCGCGGCGTGGACTTCGGCTAGCGAAGTGTCCTCGGAAAGGCTTCGAGCGGCCGTGGCCTCCAAGTGGAGGCGTGCGTTATAGACGTCCATGATTTCGGCGTCTGTCGGATCCCAGACCACCGCCCCGTGATTCGCGCGGTGCCGCACGAGTCCGCCTGCTTGAACGATCCGGACGGCCTCGCGGATCGTGTTCCGGGACAGTTTCAAGTTTTCGGCCAGCACGCTCTCCCGCAACCGTTCACCGGGCTTCAGCCTGCCGTCCAGGATCATGGCCGTCAGGCCATCAGCGACCTGTTGCACCGTCGAAGAATGGGCAATTTCGATCTGCTGAACCATCCCTACATCGTACTCCGTTGAACTGTAGGGCAGTTGAGCATTCCTGTCGGACAGACCGAGGTGTCCCTTCGGATTTGGGCCCGTGAGGGGCTGAAGACTGCATCCAGCCAGGCCTGGGGAGGAGCCCCGTACAGCAAAAGGCTCCGGGGGCCTTGCGCTCTTGGGGCGGGTTAAACGAAAACGGCCGTTGCAAGCCCGGCAGACCCGGTATTGCAACGGCCGTTGGTAACAGCGCAGGGTTGGCCTTTGGCTAGGCAGTGCCTTCCTGATCCGGTTGTCTTTCAGTCAGATCCTCGACGGCTTTTTGCATGTGCCGTTTGATCGCCCGGAGAAGGCCCTTCCGATCACCCGCTTCGAGGAGATCCAGCAGGTTTTGGTGTTCCCCGACCAGGACGTCTGCCCGAGGATAGGAAACTTCCAGGTTGAGGATACACATCCTCGATTCGGCCGCCAGAGTTTTGTAGATCCGGATCAAACGTGAATTTCCCGTGCCGGCAACGAAGGCGGAGTGGAACTGCATGTCCAGCCGCGCAATCGCTTGCCAGTCGGAGACGGCTACTTGCTTCGCCATTTCGCCGACGATCTCCCTCAGGACTTCACAAGTGTCCTTGACCCGTTCCGGGCTACCGTCCAGCAGCGTGTTTGCGGCAGCTGATTCGACGGATTCGCGGACCGCATAGATCTCTTGGATGTCGTCGGTCTCCAACTCCATGACGAACACTCCACGATTGCGATGGCTGACGAGTATCCCTTCCTGGCATAAGCGCTGCAAGGCTTCCCGGAGCGGGCCCCTGGACGTGTTCAGTTGGCCGGCAATCACGGATTCGTTGATCTGCTGCCCGGGGCGGAAGGTCCCCTGGACGATCTGTTCCCGCAACTGGTCTGCGATCAGCTGTGCAGTTGGCCTTCCTTCCAGTACAAAAAGTCCTTCCGGTGCCGCCATCGACATCCCCCTCATCTCGCTCTTCACTATCTACATGCGTGTTACACAGCTATTGCGGTGTATTTGGTTTCAAGAAATTCCTCGATACCTATCTTGCCGCCTTCGCGTCCCAGGCCTGATTGCTTGACGCCGCCGAAGGGTGCGGCCGGGTTGGACACCAAGCCGGTGTTCAGCCCGACCATGCCCACTTCCAGTTCCGCGGAGAAGCGCAGGGCCTTGTCCATGTTCTCGGTGAACACGTAGCCCACGAGTCCCCATTCGGTGTCGTTGGCCAGCCGGAGGACTTCGTCCTCGCTGTCGAAGGCGGTGATGGCAGCGACGGGCCCGAAGATTTCGGTGCTCATCAGGTCCGCGTCCAGGGGGACGTCGGTGAGCACCGTGGGGGTATAGAAGTATCCGGGGCCTTCGGGGCGGCTTCCGCCGGTGAGGATCCGCGCACCCTTGGAGACGGCGTCCGCGACGAGGCTTTCAACCTTGTCCAGGCCCTTCTGCTCGATGACGGGTCCGACGTCGGTCCCGGCCACTGCTCCGTTGCCCACCCGCAGTTCGGAGATCTTCTTGGCGAACTTCTCGCCGAATTCCCCGGCCACGGAACGATGGACGAAGAAGCGGTTGGCAGCAGTGCAGGCCTCGCCCATGTTGCGCATCTTCGCCTTCATGGCGCCGTCGACGGCCTTTTCGATGTCCGCGTCGGCCAGGACGATGAACGGGGCGTT
>Ga0105246_10000273_pt1 | contig 26935 bp, 30 predicted proteins | sample KBSM64metaG_FD_99694 | JGI IMG/M metagenome (GOLD analysis project Ga0105246, IMG submission 99694) | Miscanthus rhizosphere microbial communities from Kellogg Biological Station, Michigan, USA - KBS M6-4 metaG | ecosystem: Host-associated > Plants > Roots > Rhizosphere > Soil | place... | reverse complement strand
TCGGCAGTGATCTGCGCCTCGATCCGCGCGAGCTTGTAACGCTCCGACAGCAGCTGCTTGCGGTAGGAATCGAGGTAGAAGATCCCACCGCCGAGCAGCGCCAGCGGGAGGATGTTCACCGCCAGGATCCGCGTGGTGAGGGACAAGCGGTGCGAGAAGCTCCAAGGGTTCTTGAGCAGGTCGGCCGGCAGGCGCGAACCGATGTCAGCCATCGGAGGAGAAGCTGTAGCCGGCGCCATAGAGAGTTTCGATCGCGCCGAACTCGCCGTCGACCGCGCGGAACTTGCGGCGCAGCCGCTTGATGTGGCTGTCGACCGTGCGATCGTCGACAAACACGTCGTCGGGGTAGGCCGCATCCATCAGCTGATTGCGGCTCTTGATCACGCCCGGCCGGCTAGCCAGGCACTCGAGAATGAGGAACTCGGTGACGGTTAGGGAGACCGGCTTGCCGTCCCAGGTGACACGGTGGCGGGCCGGGTCCATCGTCAGCCGTCCGCGCTCGATGACCGGCGCGTCGCTCGCTCGCGGCTCTTCGCCGGCCGCCTGCATCGGCCCGGCGCGCCGCAGGATCGCCCGGATGCGCGCGAGCAGCAGTTGTTGGCTGAACGGTTTGGTGATGTAGTCGTCAGCGCCGATGGCCAGGCCGGCGGCCTCGTCCTGCTCCTCGTCCTTGCTGGTGAGGAAAATCACCGGAAGGTCGGAATACTCGCGTAGACGGCGAAGCAGCTCCATCCCGTCCATCCGCGGCATCTTGATGTCGAGCACCGCGAGGTCGGGCGGGTTTTCCGCCAGCGCCTTCAGCGCCGCCTCGCCGTCGGAGTAAACGCGGGTGGCGAAGCCTTCGCCCTGCAGGGCGATCGACAACGTGGTGAGGATGTTGCGGTCGTCGTCGACGAGCGCGATCGTCTGCCGCCCCTCGGCAACCGCTTGGTCTGGGGTGGAGGGGCTGGGGTCACTGGCCATGGACGCTATCGCTCGCTTGCACGGCAACGGGTTACCGCGTTCGCATCAGGTAAACAACTTCGTTGGATTTGCCGCGTTTCGGGGGCCGAAAAAGTGTTCGAATTGTATGACAAATGGCAGTTTTCTGCGCATTTGACGCCATCCATGTTGGCGTTTATGCGCGGCCAAATCGGACGCCGCCGGATCGCGGTTCGTTCCCGCTCAAATACTGGAGAGGCCCGCGTGACCGTTTCGCTTTCCGTGTCCTTGGCCGATCAGGGCTTTGCCACTGACGCCGCGATCAAGGCCAACCTCGGCACGGCCGCGCTGGTCGAAGAGGCGATCCAGCGCCGCGAGGGGCGGCTGACCAAGGACGGCGTCTTGCTGGTCGATACCGGCAAGTTCACCGGGCGCAGCGTCAAGGACAAGTACGTCGTTCGCGACGCCACGACCGAAAGCTCGATCAATTGGGGCGCGATCAACCAGCCGATGTCTCCCGGGCACTGGGCCAATCTTAAGGCCGATTTCCTGGCCGCGCTGAAGGACCAGGAAGAGCTTTACGTCGCCGACCTGTTCGGCGGCAGCCAGCCGGAATATCGCGTGACCGTGCGCGTCATCAACGAGATGGCCTGGCACAACCTGTTCGTCCACACCTTGCTGGTGCGGCCGACGGCCGAAGAGCTGGCCCAATTCACTCCCGAATATACCATCATCAACCTGCCCAGCTTCAAGGCCGACCCGGCGCGCCACGGCTGCCGCAGCGACACGGTGATCGCGGTCAACTTCACCGAGAAGCTGATCCTGATCGGCAACACCGAGTACTCGGGCGAAATGAAGAAGGGCGTTTTCGGCCTGCTCAACTTCCTGCTCCCGGCGCAGGGCGTGATGCCGATGCACTGTTCGGCCAACATCGGCGCCGACGGCAAGAGCGCGATCTTCTTCGGCCTGTCGGGCACCGGCAAGACCACGCTCTCGGCCGACGCGAGCCGCACGCTGATCGGCGACGACGAGCATGGCTGGTCGGACCAGGCTGTCTTCAACTTCGAGGGCGGCTGCTACGCCAAGATGATCAACCTTTCGGCCGAAGGCGAGCCGGAGATCTACGCGACGACCAGGATGTTCGGCACGATCCTCGAGAACGTGACGATGGATGCGGACACGCGCGAGCTCGACTTCACCGACGCCAGCAAGACCGAGAACACCCGCGGCGCCTACCCGATCGAGTTCATCCCCAACGCCAGCAAAGAGAACCTCGGCCCGCCGCCGTCGAACATCATCTTGCTGACCGCCGACGCGTTCGGCGTGCTGCCGCCGATCGCGCGCCTCACCCCGGATCAGGCGATGTACCACTTCCTGTCGGGCTACACCGCCAAGGTTGCCGGGACCGAAATCGGCGTGACGGAACCTCAGGCGACCTTCTCGACCTGTTTCGGCGCCGCGTTCATGCCGCGCCATCCCAGCGTCTATGGCAACCTGCTGAAGAAGCGCATCGCCGATGGCGGGGCCCAGTGCTGGCTGGTCAACACCGGCTGGTCGGGCGGCAAGGCGACCGACCCAGGCATCAAGCGGATGCCGATCAAGGCCACCCGCGCACTGCTTAACGCCGCGCTCGACGGCTCGCTCAACGACGTCGAGTTCCGCCGGGACCCGAATTTCGGCTTCGAGGTGCCGGTCGCGGTTCCTGGAGTCGATACCAACCTGCTCGATCCGCGCGCCGCGTGGGCCGACAAGGACGAGTACGACCGCACGGCGCACAAGCTGGTGCAGCTGTTCGTCGACAATTTCGCCCAGTTCGAAGCCCACGTCGACCAGGGCGTGAGGGACGCGGCGCCGCAGGCAGCTTGAGCGCGAGTCAGCCGGTAAATTCCGGCGGCACGATGCCGCCATGGTCGACAAGGTCGGCCATGACGCGAGAGTGCAGCCAGTTGTCCATGTCCCGCGAGTCGTCGAGGGGCCCATCGTAGCCGAGCTCCCGGGCGAGCGCCTGTCGCGCTTCGTGGCTGGCCTCGACGCCGATCAGCGTCATCAAGTCGACGATCGAGGTCCGCCAGTTGAGATGATCGGCCCCGGGCATCGCATCGAGGTGGTTCTCGATGTCGATGGCGTGCGGCTCTGGATGAGGCGCCTTGAGCGGTTCGCGGCTAGTTGAACCATAGACGCCTTCGCGGATCGACTTGAGGATGCGCATGCCCGATCAACCGGCGGCGTACGGCGGGGTTCCAACAACGGTTCTCGTAAGCTAGGCCGCACGCGAATGGACGAACTGGTTCTATCGCTGCTGATGCTCGCCGCGCTCGCGCTGATCGGTGGCGCGGTGCTGCAATGGCGCCGCAGCGGGCCGAGCCGCAACGTGTTCCTGATGCTGGTGCTCGCTGCGATCATGCTCGCCAACGTGGCTATCTGGGTCATCCCCGACAGCAACGGCGCGGCTCCGATGGACCGCGCCGCGGCCGGGCCGAACTAACGCGGAATTTGCCAGCGGACGCTGTTGGAGTAGGTGCCGACGACCTTCGCGCCGTTTTCGTCGGTCGCCGGTTCGAAGCGGGCGCGGGCGGTTACCGCCTTGCAAGTCGCCGCGTCGAGTCCGGGATGGCCGCTCGAACGGACGATCTCGCAGGCGCTCACCCGGCCGTTGGTGCCGATCACCGCGCGGAAAAATGCGGTGCCTTCGTTCTCCTCGCGCAAGTCGCGGGCGGGGTAATCGTCCGTCGTCACCCACTTGCGTGGGTCGTTCTTCGCCATCGCCGGGTTTGGCTTGAACACGGTCGAATGGGTCGGAGTACCCGTCGGCCCGGTGTCCGGGCCCGAGGTCGGAAGCGGGCCGAGCGTCGGATAGGGATCGGGCCCCGACGTCGGAGTGGGTGTCGGAAATGGGAACGGCGCGGATGTCGATGACGGCACGGGACTGGGCGACGCGCTGGGTTGCGGCGTCGGCGTTGGCGGAGGCGTGGGCGCCGGCAGAGGGATCGTATAGCCGCCCGTGTGGCCGTCGCGGTGCGGAACGAGAGTGCTGACCAACCCGGTCACGAGCACGTAGCCGATCAGCGCGTGGATCGCGATCACGCCGGTTATCGCGGTGGTGCGGCGGCGGGGATCGGTGTGGCGGTCGAGATAGGCCATTGCAGTGCTCCTCTCCAGCGTATGTTATAATGTAACATTACATTAGCGGAACGGGATGCGCAAGAGGAGGGGAGCTCGTGCTCACGCAAAGGCGCAATGGGGGGATGGCGCGAAGGCCCGGCTTCGCGGGGCATATCTCACACGAAGCCTCTAAGGCGCGACGCGAGGTCTTGCTCGACACCTCTGCCGCTTCGCGACGCGAAAAATTCTTAGCGCCGTCTTTTCCTTAGCGACTTAGCGTTTCAGCGGATCGTGCATTCCGGCGAGAGGCGGAAGTCGAGATAATTGTCGACCGACTTCATCAGCTCTTCGGTCTCGTTCTCGAAAAAGTGATTCGCCCGCGGGATTTCGTCATGATGGATCGTGATGTGCTTTTGCGTCCGCAGCTTTTCGACCAGCTTGGTCACTGCGATTGGCTGGACCACGGTATCGGCCACCCCTTGGATAAAAATTCCGGAAGCGGGGCAAGGCGCGAGGAACGAAAAGTCGTACATATTCGCCGGCGGGGCGATCGAGATGAACCCGCGGATCTCGGGGCGCCGCATGAGCAGCTGCATGCCGATCAGCGCGCCGAAGCTGACGCCCGCGATCCAGGTAGTCTGCGCCTCCGGGTGGATCGACTGCACCCAGTCGAGCGCCGAGGCCGCGTCGCTCAACTCGCCGATGCCGTTGTCGAAGCTGCCCTGGCTGCGGCCGACGCCGCGAAAGTTGAAGCGCAGCACCGCGAAGCCGCGGTCGACGAAAGTCTTGTACAGCCGCTGGACGATGCGGTCGTTCATGGTCCCGCCGCCCTGCGAATGCGGATGGAGGATCATCGCCACCGGCGCACGCGGGCGCGGCGGGGGGGCAAAACGGCCTTCGAGGCGGCCTTCGGGGCCGGGGAAGATAACGGCGGGCATGGGCGTGCTCTGAATTTGGGGTTGGCGCGGCTGGCGCGGGTCAGGTTGGCGGCTATATAGTGCGAGTGCCGATTTTCGCAATTCCCGCGTCATGAGCCGTATCTATCTGGATCACGCCGCCACCACGCCCCTTCGCCCGGAGGCGCGCGAGGCGATGCTGCGCGGTTTCGACATCTGGGCCAATCCGTCGAGCCCGCACGCCGAAGGGCGCAAGGCGCGCGCGGCGCTGGAAGATGCGCGCGAGCGGGTGAAGGCGGCGCTCGGCTGGGATGGAGAGGTGATTTTCACCAGCGGTGCGAGCGAGGCAGCTGCGTTAGCTCACAGATCCAATACACTCAGCTTTGGCCCGGCGACCGAGCACGACGCGGTGTTCGATCGGCTTGATTACATTCTCCCTTCGTTGAGCAATGGCCAAATCGACTTGGCTTCATTCGATCCCTTGGTCATGCGCAGTGACCCGGAGAAATCCGACGTTGCGCGAGCGCTTGTCGCCGTCCAGCACGTGAATTCGGAAACGGGAAATCGCCAGGACATTGGCATGGTGGCGAGTGCGGCCGAAGAACGGGGAGGAGTGCTGCTGGTGGACTGTGCGCAGAGCGCAGGAAAGTTTTCCCTTCCCCAGGCTGCTGACATGGCGATCGTCTCGGCGCATAAATTCGGCGGGCCCATCGGGGTGGGAGCCCTGTTGGTGAAAGACCTGGCCATGCTTGACCCCTGCGGCGGCCAGGAGCGCGGTTATCGGCGTGGCACCGAGAACCTTCCTGACGCCTTGGGGATGGTGGCGGCGCTCGAAGCGTCCGCCGCCCCGTATATCGATGCGGACGTGCTGGAACGGCTGGACGACTTCGCGGCGGAAGTGCGCAACCTCGGCGGCGTGTGGATGTCGGATAGGCTCGCGGAACCGACACCGTACATCCGTGCCATCGCCATGCCGGGTCTTTCCGGCAGTACCCAACTGATGCGTTTCGACATGCAAGGAATCTCGGTCAGCCAAGGTAGCGCCTGTTCGTCGGGCAGCCTGCATTCTAGCCGCGTGCTCAAGGCGATGGGCGTACCCGAGGAGGAAGCCGCGCGCACGATCCGCGTCAGCGTCGGCTGGAACACCACCCGCGCGGAAATCGAGCGATTCTGCGACGCCTGGGTTGCGATGGCGCGCGAGGCGGCCGAGAGGACAGCGTGATCTACCTCGATTACCAGGCCACGACCCCGCTCGCGCCCGAAGCCAGGGAGGCGATGCTGCGCTGGCTCGACGGAGCGGACGGTGACGGGTTCGGCAATCCGCACTCCTCGCACCGCCTGGGGCGCAAGGCGGAAGCGGCGATCGAGGTGGCCCGCGAGCAAGTCGCGGCGCTGTTCCCGAAGGGCGGCACGGTGGTGTTTACCGGTAGCGCAACCGAGGCGCTCAACCTCGCCTTGCGCGGATGCGAACCGGTCCGCGCCGGCAAGCCCATTGCGGTCAGCGCGATTGAGCATTCGGCGGTGCTCAACACGGCGAAAGCGCTGCAGCCCGATTGCGCGGTGCTGCCGGTGGACCGCGACGGCCTGGTCGATCCGCAGGTGGAGCTGCCCGAGGGCCTGGGCGTGCTCTCGGTGATGCAGGTCAACAACGAGATCGGCACCGTGCAGCCCGTCGCCGACCTCGCCGAGCGGGCGCGGACGGCGGGCGCGCTGTTCGTCTGCGACGCGGTCCAGGCCGCGGGCAAGATGGCGATCGCCGAGGCCGACCTGATCGCCGTCACCGGGCACAAGTTCTACGGCCCCAAAGGCGTCGGCGCGCTGTGGATCCGCGACGGCGTGGAACTGGTTCCCTACCTCACCGGCGGCGGGCAGGAGGCGGGCATCCGCTCAGGCACGCTGAGCCCCGCGCTATGTGCGGGGCTTGGCGCCGCCGCCAAGGTCGCGCTCGACACGACCGACGAGGACGAAGCCCACGTCGCCGCGCTTTTTGCTCGCGGGCGCGAGCTGTTCGCCGGGTGGGAGCTCAACGGCAGCGCCACCCATCGCTACAAAGGCAATCTCAATATCCGCCGCGAAGGTATTGATGTGGCTCGATTAATGTCCGACGCCCGCGAGGTGTGCTTCTCCGCCGGATCGGCCTGCGCCAGCGAGGCGAAGAAGCCGAGCCGAGTCCTCACCGCGATCGGCTTGTCGCTCGCCGAAAGCCGCGCCTCGATCCGCCTCGGCTTCGGCCGTTACACTAAGATGGCCGAGTTCGAGGAAGGCGCTGGCGTGATTCTCGAAGCCGCGCGGGCGCAGGACTAGGCGTGGTTCGCGTCCGCTTCATCGCCGCCGACGGCGAGGTCACCGAGGCCGAGGGCAACCCGGGCACCGCGCTGCTCGAGCTGGCGCAGGCCGCGGCAATGCCGCTCGAGGGCACCTGCGAGGGCCAGATGGCCTGCTCGACCTGTCACGTGATCGTCGCGAAGGAATGGTTCGACAAGCTGCCGCCGGCGGTCGAAGATGAGGAAGACATGCTCGACCTCGCCGCCGGCGTCACCCGCACCAGCCGCCTGTCGTGCCAGGTCATGCTGACCGAAGACCTCGACGGCCTCGAAGTGCGCATCCCACCCGAAAGCCGCGACATGCAGAAGCGGTAGGCCGCGAGAACGAGTGGGGAAACCGCTCCACCCCCGCCTGTCCGCCGCGAGGTCTGGGTGTTAGGGCCTTCGGATGATGCCTACCGTGGATGACGAGAAAGACCCGTTCGACGCGATCGTCGATGCTCCGTTCGATAGCGCGCTGTCGGAGCGCTATCTGGTCTATGCCTTGTCGACGATCACCGCGCGCTCGCTGCCCGATCTGCGCGATGGGCTGAAGCCGGTCCACCGGCGGCTGCTGTGGGGTATGCGCCAGCTGCGCCTGCCGCCGGACGGGCCGTTCAAGAAATGCGCCCGCATTACTGGCGACGTGATGGGCAAGTATCACCCGCATGGCAACCTGGCGCTGTACGACGCGCTGGTGCGCCTCGCACAGCCGTTCACGCTGCGCTATCCGCTGATCGAGGGCCAGGGCAACTTTGGCAACATCGACGGGGATAACGCCGCCGCCGAGCGCTACACTGAGTGCCGCCTGACGAAAACGGCGATGCAGTTGATGGAAGGGCTCGACGAAGGCACCGTCGACTTCGTCCCAACCTACAATAACGAGGAAGAAGAGCCCTCGCTGTTCCCGGGGCTGTTCCCTAACCTGCTCGCCAATGGCGCCAGCGGCATCGCCGTCGGCATGGCGACCAACATCCCGAGCCACAACGTCGCCGAGGTGATCGACGCGGCGCTAGAGCTGATCGACAACCCGCACGTCGAGCACAGTCGGCTGATGGAGCTGTTCCACGGACCGGATTTCGCCACCGGTGCGCTGATCGTCGATTCGGCCGAAGCGATCAGCCACGCCTACGAAACCGGGCGCGGCAGCTTCCGGGTGCGGGCGCGCTATTTCGCAGCGGAAAGCAAGGACGAAGCCGATCGCGACGCGGGGATCGAGCGGCTCGGCGGCGGGCAATACCAGCTGGTGATCTCCGAGATCCCCTACCAGGTGCCCAAGGGCAAGCTGATCGAGCAGATCGCCCAGGTGATCGCTGACAAGAAAGTGCCGATCCTCGAGGACGTGCGCGACGAAAGCGACGAGAACATCCGCATCGTGCTCGTGCCGAAGAGCCGCAATGTCGATCCCGAGCTACTCAAGGAATCGCTCTACAAGCTGACCGATCTCGAGGTGCGCTTCGGGCTCAATCTCAACGTGCTCGACGCCACCCGCACGCCGATGGTTATGGGCCTCAAGGAGCTGCTCGAGCACTGGCTGCTGCATCAGATCGACATCCTTCAGCGCCGGAGCCGCCACCGCCTGCAGAAGATCGCCGACCGGCTGGAGCTGGTGGCGGGCTACATCATCGCCTTCCTCAACCTCGACCGGGTGATCGAGATCATCCGCACCGAGGACGAGCCCAAACCGGTGATGATGGCCGAGTTCGGCCTGACCGACCGCCAGGCCGAGGCGATCCTCAACATGCGCCTGCGCAGCTTGCGCAAGCTTGAGGAAATGGAGCTGCGCAAGGAGCATGACGCGCTGCTGGCCGAGCGGGCCGAGCTCGAGAAGCTGCTCGACTCGCCGGCCCGGCAGCGGACGCGGCTGAAGCGCGACCTCGCTGCGCTGCGCAAGGACTATGCCGAGGACACCGTGCTCGGCCGCCGGCGGACGACGATTGCCGAGGCCGCACCGGCGGTCGAGTTCAGCATGGACGCGATGATCGAGAAGGAGCCGGTGACGGTAATCTTCTCCCAGCGCGGCTGGATCCGCGCCGCGCGCGGCCACCTGCCGCTCGATTCCGACTTCAAGTACAAGGAAGGTGACGGGCCGGCGTTCGCGGTCCATTGCCAGACCACCGACAAGCTGCTGCTGGCCGCCGACGACGGGCGCTTCTTCACTGTTGGCGCCGACAAGCTGCCCGGCGCGCGCGGGTTTGGCGAGCCGATCCGCAACACACTCGACATTGATGCCGAGGCGCAGATCGTGTCGCTCATCGTGCACAAGCCGGAGACGCAACTGCTGCTCGCCTCGGACGCCGGGAAGGGCTTTGCGGCGGTGACCGACGAATTGCTCGCCGAGACGCGCAAGGGTCGCCAGGTGGTCAACCTCAAGGCCGGGCATAAGCTGGTGGTGGCGCGCCCGATCGCGCCGGCACACGACCATGTCGCGGTGGTCGGCGACAACCGCAAGCTCGTGATCTTCCATCTCGAGGAGCTACCGGTGATGGCGCGCGGGCAGGGCGTTACGCTGCAGCGCTACCGCGACGGCGGCTTGTCGGATGCCACCACGCTTAAGCTCGACGAAGGCTTGAGCTGGGCGATGGGGGGCGACACTGGCCGCACCCGCACCGAGGACGACGTCCGTGAATGGAAGGTCGCCCGCGGCGCGGCGGGGCGCTTGCCGCCTCGGGGGTTCCCGAAAGACAACAAGTTCTAGAATCCTCCCCGAAACGGGGTGGGGGATTGCCGCAGGCGGTGGAGGGACTCGCCGCCCGCACGGTGGTGCATGGACGAGAATCCCCTCCGTCAGCCCTGCGGCTGCCACCTTCCCGTGCCGGGGAGGAGGGAATGTTACGACTTCGGCGCGGAATTCAGCGAGGCGAAGACCTGGTCCTTGGTGACCAGCGCCATCAGCGCGTCGTTCTGGACCGCGAAGTACTTCTTGGTCAGCGAGACCGGACCCTTCTCGGTCTTGAGCACCACGTTATCGCCATCGACCTTGTCGATCGTGCCGAGCGGGGCGCCGGCGTTGTCGACCACCGTAGCGCCCGCAACGAGAGCGGTGTTGAGCTTGGCGGCAGCGTCGGCATCGGCCTGGGCGGCAATCTCATCGAGCTGCTGCTTGGTGACGCTGATCACCGGGCCCTTGTCGCTGGTGGCGAACTTGTCGAGCGGCAGGGCGACGGTGTGCGTGCCGGTGTTGACCACCGCGGCGCCATCGTTCACGCTGTCGACGGTGCCAACCGTGCCGCCTTGCGGGTCATAAACGGTCGCGCCGGCCTTGACGCCGGCGGCCTGGGCGAAAGCTGCGCCCGAGAATGTCGCCAGCGACAAGGCGGCGGCGGCGAAAAGTGCGGTGGTGGTCTTCAAGGTATCCTCCAGGTCGATCGGCCGATCACGCGAAATCGCGCGGAGGCCTGAAATGAATGGGTGCGGGAAGAGCGATTGGCTCGCACCGGCGGCGGCCGATGCCCGCGGCGCCCGCCGGAGCGGGCTAGCTCAACGTTCCAGCCGCGCGCCCGAATGGCAACCCCAAATTGCGCGGTAGTGCCTGAAGCGCAGATGAAGCGGCGGAGTCAGGCCGGCGATTGGCGGGAGAGTTCCTCGCCGAGCAGGGCTTCGACGCGAGGGCGATCGGGAAAGCCTTCGGCCACCCAGCGGGTCTCGATCGCTCGCAGAATCCGGGCAACCTCGGGCCCGGCGGCGATGCCTCTGGCGACGATCTCGCCTCCCTTGAGCGGTAGGTGGGGGATCGGCCAGTCGATGAGGCTTGCCGGGTCTTCGCCGGCGAGCAGCAGCCGGTCGATCGCCTCCTCGCGGCCGAGGCGGTAGGCGAGGGCACGCGGGTCGCCCGGAGGCATGCCGCGATCGGTCGCGCTGGCCAGACGCCGCTTCTGCGCGCTCGACAGCCGCAGCCGCGCGGCGACCTGTTCGGCCACGCGCGGCTCGGCGGGAAGCAGCGCGGCCAGACGGCGGATCGGCGTGGGCGGCAGGGCGGCGGCCCGCTCGGCCTCGACCAGCCGCTCGAAGGCGACGATCTCGCGATCACCCGTCTCGGGCAAAACCTCGCCGAGCACGCCCTGCTGGTACATCCGCGCAACCGTCGGGACCGGATCGGCCACCGCCAGCAGGTGCTGCAGTTCCCACCCCACTCGCTCGCGGCTCAGGCCCTTGAGCATGGGCGCGAGCTCGGCGCAGGCGCGCTCCGCTTCCTCGTCAAGTGTATAACCGAAGCGCGCCTGGAAGCGGTAGTAGCGCAGGATGCGCAAGTGATCCTCGCGGATGCGCTCGCGCGGATCGCCGATGAACCGTACGCGGCGTTCTTCGAGATCGGCAAGTCCGTCGAAGAAATCGATCAGTTCGAGCGTCTCCGGATCGGCATAGAGCGCGTTGATCGTGAAATCGCGCCGCGCGGCATCCTCGCGCCAGTTGTCGGAGAAGGCGACCGTGGCGCGGCGGCCATCGGTCGAAACGTCGTTGCGCAGGGTAGTGATCTCCACCGGCCCGCCGGGCAGCAGCGCGGTGACGGTGCCGTGGTCTATGCCGGTCGGCACGCTGCGGATCTGCGCCTCCTTCAGCCGGGCGATCACCGCGTCGGGCGTCAGCGGCGTCGCAGCGTCGATGTCCTTGACCGCGTTGCCAATCAGCGTGTCGCGCACCGCCCCGCCGACCCAACGCAGGTTCTCGCGGCCGAGCACTTCGACCAGCCGCGTCAGATCCTCGCGCCGGGTCCATTCGGCTCTGGGCAGCTCAGCCATCGATCAGTTCCTGCCAGGCCATTCGGTGCGACAGGTTGCTCAGGATCGACGCGGTGATCCCCCAGATGCGATGCCCCTGCCAGTCGATCTCGGTGTACTCGCGCTCGTGGCCGCGGAAAAGGCCGACCTTGCGGACGTGGTTGGCCTGGTCGAGCACGAAACGCAGCGGCGCCTCGAACCAGCTCGCCACTTCGCGCGGGTCCGGTTCGATGGCCAGGTCCGGCGGGACGAGACCAAGGACCGGCGTCAGCGTGAAGCCCGATCCGGTGACGAAGCTGTCGCTGGTGCCAACGATCCGCACGGCGCGTGGATCGATCGACAGTTCCTCGTGCGCCTCGCGCAGCGCCGCGGCGATTGCATCCTCGCCGGGCTCGAGCTTGCCGCCGGGAAAAGCGACCTGTCCCGGGTGGAAAGGCATCGTCTCGGGACGGTGAGTCAGCAGCACCCCGGGGTCGGCGCGGTCCGTCACCGCGATCAGCACCGCGGCCGGGCGCAACTCAGGCGGGGCGAAATCGGAATCGTCGCGCAGGCCGATCGAGCCGACATGGCTGCCGGCGTGGAACAGCCGCTCGAGCCGGTCGAACAGCGCGCTCATGCCGGTTCCAGCGTGAAGGTCGCGCCCTGGCTGGTGACGGTGAGACCGCCGCCGGCCAGCGCCAGCTCTATCAGTTGCAGGTAAGTCGAGCGGTTGAGCCGCGCCTCACAGCCTCGGCGAACGGCGAGGTAGATCGCTGGCACTTCGGGATCGCCCGCAACACGTAGCGGATGCTCCGGCCCGGCGATCACCAGTTCATCGGTGTTGAGCCGGAACGCCAGCGCTTCATCCTCCGCCCGCAGTTCCACTGCGACGAACGTCGCGTCCTCGACCTCGATCGACTGCCTGCACTCGGGCGTGACCAGCCAGTGCCGCCCGCCCTCGTCGCGCGTCAGCAGCGAAGCGAAGGCGCGCACCATCGCCGGGCGGGCGATCGGCCGGCCTTCGTGGAACCAGGTGCCGTCCGCGGCGATGCGCATGTGGCTGTCGGCGGTCTCGGCCGGGTGCCATTCCTCAATCGGCGGCAATCGGCGCGCGTCTACCGCCGCCGCGATCTCGGCTAGCGACAGGGAAGCCAGGTCGGGCGGCGGGTCGTACGGCATCGCCCGAACAGCGATGCCAGATCGCCCTAGGGCCGCCAAGGGCCGAGCATGCCATCCTTCGGCAGAACCTCGGGATGCATGGTGCGAACCATCAGCCGCTCGGGCTCCCACGGGCCGGGGCAGGTCCAGCCGCGGGTCCAGGCGTTGGTGAAGCCGAAGCGGGTATAGTACTCGACGTCGCCGATCAGCACTTGCGGCAGCTGCGCCTCGGGTTCGAGCCCGGCGGTGAGCGCGGCCATCATCGCCCGGCCGTAACCCTGGTCCTGGTGCTCGGGCAGCACCGCCACCGGGCCAACCATGATCAGCGGGTGGGCGCGGCCTTGCGGGTCGGTGAGCGCCACCGGCCAGGCTTGGATCGTGCCGGCGAGCATGCCCTCTTCGTCGAGCGCGGCGAAGCTCAGCGCGGGGAGCCAGTCCATCCCCTCGCGGATCGTGTACGAGGTGCGGCTCAGCCGGTCCTCGCCGAATGCCCGGTCGAGCACTTGCTCGATCATCGCGGACTCGACGTTGGCGAGCGGGATCAGCGTGCGAGTCGGGGCGTCCATCGGTGGGGGCGCCGATAGGGGCGAGGGTCCCCGCTGGCAATTGCTACTTCGTCAGGTGCAGCAGACGCCCGCCTTCGGCATCCTCGATCACATAGAGCGAGCCGTCGGCCGCCTCGGCCAGGCCGCGAATCCGGTGACCCATGTCGTAGCGCGCTTCCTCTGTTCCGTGCTCGCCCGAGAGCGAGACGCGGATGAGGGCCTGGGTCTTCATTCCGGCGATGATCGCCTGGCTCTTCCATTCGGGCCACAACTTGCCGGAGTAGAAGATGAACCCGCCCGGCGCGATCACCGGGTTCCAGCTTATCGCCGGGGCGTGGAACTCCGGATGGGTCGAATGGCGCGGGATCGGCGTGCCGTTGTAATTGTCGCCGTTCGAGACGACCGGCCAGCCGTAGTTGTCGCCGGCCTGCAGCAAGTTGATCTCGTCGCCTCCCGCCGGACCGTGCTCGAGATCCCACAGTTGGCCCTTGAGGTCGAATTGCAGGCCGAGGGGGTTGCGATGGCCGGTGGTCCAGATCTCGTCGGTCGGGCTGCCCTTGCCGGCCATGGGATTGCCCGGCGCCGGCTTGCCGTCGGGGGTGAGGCGGACGATCTTCCCGAGGTTGTTGCCGGTCTTCTGCACGTAATCGATCGCCACCCGGTCACCCGAGGCGACGAACAGGTACTTGCCGTCAGGCGAGAAGGTCATCCGCAGCGCGTATTGCAACATGCCGGAGACTTTCGGCTGCTGGCGCCAGATGACTTTGAGGTTGTCGATCGAGCATTTGTCGGGGCTCGGGCAGTAAAGCTCACCCTTGCCGACCGCGCCGCCCTTGTTCCCGCCGTCGCCGGCCTCGGCCCAACTGAGATAGACGATGTGCGTGCGCACGAAATCGGGCGCGAAGATGAAGTCGGCGAGTCCGCCCTGGCCTCCGTAGGCGACTTGCGGAATGCCGGTCACATTCCCGATCTCGCCGGTCTTGGGATCGACCATCTTCATCGTCCCGCCCTTTTCGGTGATGAATATGCGGCCGGTTTCCGGCTCGAGTGAGATCGCCCACGCCTCGTCGAAAGTGCCGAGCGCGGTCACGTTGAAGGGCGCGTCCGTTGCCGCGACTGGTTTAGCCACGCTATCCCCAGACTGCGCGCTGCCGCAGCTTGCGATCCCGAGGGCACAGAGCGATAGGGCGAAAGTCGGGAATCTCATGGACATGCTCTCCGGAACGCCATCGTCTGACTTCTGCGCCGGCTGGCCCGCCGAACTGCTGGTCGCGGGGGTGGACGAGGCCGGACGGGGGCCGCTGGCGGGGCCCGTTGTTGCAGCCGCGGTGGTGCTGTGCAAGCCGCGGCCGGCCGGGATCGACGATTCCAAAAAGCTCACACCTGACCGCCGCGGCGTCGCGGACGAGCGCATCCGCCGCCGCTGCGCTTACGGCATAGGCGTGGTCGAGGTGGAGGACATCGACCGGCTGAACATCTTCGGCGCGACGATGCTGGCGATGACGCTGGCGATGGAACGGCTGTGCGAGGCGCTCGGGATCGACTGCGCCGAGGTGCTGGTCGACGGCAATCTCACCCCGCACGGGCGCACGCAGGGCTGGCGCTGGAAGGCCCGCCCGATCGTCGGCGGCGACGCGCTCGAACCGGCGATCTCGGCCGCTTCGATCGTCGCCAAGGAGCACCGCGACCGGCTGATGCGCGAATATCACCTGGCGCATCCGCAGTATAACTGGGCGAGCAACAAGGGCTATTCGACGCCCGATCACCTCGCCGCCCTGCGCGCTCACGGGCCGTGCCCGCTGCATCGCAAGAGCTTCGCCCCGGTCGCGCAGGCAGACTTGTTCGCCGCTTAAGGCAGCACGCTTCCCATCACCGCGATCCTTGCGCGGGCGCCTTCGCGCATCGTTTCCATCGTTGGTGGCGGGCCTGGCTTGGCGATTCCGCGCTGCTGCATTTCCTCGCGGCTGTTGACGCGGGGATAAGGGGAGTCCGGCGCGCTTACGCCCAGAAATTCGCACAGCGGCTGCCAGCCTTGCTTTGCCTCGAAGACCAGCAAGCGGTCGGGTGGGACTTCTTCGATCACCGCCGCGTTCCAGCGCTCGAAGAAGTCGGCCATATAGGCGCGGTCGTCCATTCGTTGCCGGTCGAAATCGGCCAGAACGCTTCCGTCGAAGAATGTCTGGGCGCCAATATTTGCAATCGCGCTGCGAGAAACCGGACCGAAAATCGTCGTACTGACCGACTGGAACCAGCTGTTGGGATCGCGTGTCGAAAGGATGACTTTCGCGTCCGGATATTCGGCCACGAGCTGGCGCCAGAAGGTGCAGCCGGGATAATCGACGGTTGCGGCATACTTCGCGAAGATCGTTTGCCAGTCGGCCGCCCCCTGCGCAGCCGCTTCCCACAACCTGAGGCTTGTCGGCATGGTCGCCCACACGTCGACCATGTGGTAGCAGGGGCCGAAACCGATGTGCTCGAGCGCCAGCTTGAGCGACAGCGTGCCCGTGCGGCCCAGCCCGGCGCCGATCACCTTGAGCGTCATGTTCCCTCTCCTTCGATCCCGCGGCGGTCTAGCACGAGCTGAGTCTTTCGCGCCACACCACAAGATGTTGAGTCTCCAGAATCGCAATGGACTCAACATGCTGTGCGGGACTCTTTTCGTTCCGCGTTAATCCCATCCGGCCGATTCACTCGGGCCGACACTTGCCGCTTGACGGCGGACACGCCGGGACTCACCCTGTGGATAACTCAGGGGGTATAGGACGGTAATGGGTACGTTGACGAAGATTCGCGCCGCCTCGGCGCAGGCGGCGGGGGTGCCGCGCGAGCTTCCTCTGGGCCGAATCCTGCCGGGCGACTGCGTCGCCGCGATGCGCGGGCTGCCTACGGCGAGCGTGGACCTGGTGTTCGCCGATCCGCCCTACAACCTGCAGCTCGGCGGCGACCTCAACCGGCCCGACGGCAGCCATGTCGACGCGGTGACCGATCACTGGGACCAGTTCGCCAGCTTCGCCGCCTACGACAAGTTCACCCGCGAGTGGCTGAGCGAAGCGCGCCGCGTGCTCAAGCCCGACGGCGCGCTGTGGGTGATCGGCAGCTACCACAACATCTACCGCGTCGGCTCGATCCTCCAGGACCTCGGCTTCTGGCTCCTGAACGACATCGTCTGGCGCAAGTCGAACCCGATGCCGAACTTCCGCGGCACCCGCTTCACTAACGCCCACGAGACACTGCTGTGGGCGAGCCAGGGCGAGAAGGCGCGCTACCACTTCAACTACCGCGCGATGAAAACGCTCAACGACGAGCTGCAGATGCGCAGCGACTGGGTGATCCCGGTGTGCGGCGGGCCCGAACGGCTCAAGGAAAACGGCCACAAGGCGCATCCGACGCAGAAGCCCGAGGCGCTGCTTTACCGCGTTCTGCTGGCGACGACGGAGCCGGGTGACGTGGTGCTCGACCCGTTCTTCGGTACCGGCACCACCGGTGCGGTGGCCAAGCGGCTCGGCCGGCAATGGATCGGCTGCGAGCGCGAGGAAAGCTACCGCCGCGTCGCGCTCAAGCGGATCGAGAAGGAGCTGCCGCTCGACGAAAGCGCCATTCTGACGATGCAGAGCCGCAAGGACGCGCCCCGCGTCGCCTTCGGCGCGGTGGTCGAAGCGGGCCTGCTCTCTCCGGGCAGCAAGCTGTTCGACAAGCAGCGCCGCTGGAGCGCCACGGTGCGCGCCGACGGCTCGATCGCGGCCGGGGCGGAAACGGGTTCGATCCACCACGTCGGCAAGACCCTGCAAGGCGCGCCGAGCTGCAACGGCTGGACCTTCTGGCATCTGGAGCACGGCGGCGAGGTCAAGCCGCTCGACGCGCTGCGCCAGCTCTACCTGCTGGCGGTGGAGGATTAGTCGCAGCGGGATCGGTCGAATCGTCCGTCCAGGGTGACACAGTGTCACCCACGCTGTTCGGAAGTTTTGATGTAATTTCAAAAGCTTAAACGCAATGAGACGGGTGGCACTTTTCCGAGGCGCCGCGCTGCGTGCGTCGGGATTGCGGCTGCCGCCGAAGGCGCCGCGCCAAGTCGACCAGCGAACCCGGGTGCTTGGCAATGGGTCGAATCGGCGAGCGGCCATTTCAGAACATAAGCAGAACACCGGAAAGTAGGAAAGCGCTTTTGGCCTCATGCAGACCGCCAGGCGCGCGTCCTCTCGCCTTGCGGTTTCCTCGTGTGTAGGGGATGATCATGCCTGACCGCCTCTATATCCAGCCGCTGACTTTCGCCCCGTCGCCGCAAGCCTTCGCCGGAGACGCGGTGCGCCTGGCCGGCGGGATGACTTATGCCCGCGAGTTCGCGGTGATCATCCGCCGCGACGGGCAAATCGCCGAGCGCGCGCTCGCCACCGCCGAGACGATCGACGACGTGCTCGCCCAGCTCCCCGACGAACTCGGCCCCGAAGCGGAAGCACAGTGGGCCAACTTGCGCATGGCCCATCCGCCGCTCCAGCTAGGCGAGCGGACGATCCGGCTCGACCAGCCGCAGGTCATGGGCATCCTCAACGTCACGCCGGACAGCATGTCGGACGGGGGCCAGTTCCTCGACAAACCCGAGGCCGCGGCCGCCCACGCGGCGGACATGCTCGAAGCTGGCGCGGCCGTGATCGACGTTGGCGGCGAGAGCACGCGGCCGGGCGCCACCGCGGTATGGGAAGGCGACGAGCTCAAGCGCGTGGTCCCGGTGATCGAACGCTGCTTCGCGATGGGTGCCGCCGTGAGCATCGACACCCGCCGCCCGGCGGTGATGGAAGCCGCGCTCCAGGCCGGCGCTGAGGTGATCAACGACGTCTCGGCGCTGCGCCACGATCCGCGCAGCATCGAATTCGCCGCCGCCAGCGGCAAGCCCGTAATCCTGATGCACGCGCCGGGGCCGGTGGACAGCAGCGGCGACGATCTCCACGCCGACGCCGGCTACGCCAATGTCGTGCTCGACGTGTTCGACTGGCTCGCCGCCGCGCGCGACCGGGCCGTTGCCGCTGGCATCGAGCGAGCGAAGATCGTCCTCGATCCCGGCATCGGCTTCGGCAAGTCGCTGGCCGACAACCTCGCGCTGATGAACGCGCTGCCGCTATTCCACGCCCTCGGCCAGCCGCTGCTGCTCGGCGCCAGCCGGAAACGCAGCATCGGCGCGCTCAGCCACGAAGCCCCGGCGCACCAGCGCCTCGGCGGCAGCGTCGCGCTTGCGGTCGCGGGGATGAACGCCGGGGTTCAGCTACTGCGGGTGCACGACGTGTTCGACACCGTCCAGGCGCGGAACGTGTGGCGCGGGCTCAGGGATGCGGCGCTGACGGACTTTTCGGGGCTGGCGGAGTGATGTCCGCTATAGGTGGTTAGCGGACTTCCGCATCACCGCTGAGCGGAAAGAATGAGGTCTCGCTAATCGCCCGTCATTGTTTTCAGCAAATGAGCGGCCACAACGTCGGGGCCGGCAGGCTTGCGGATCACACGTATCGACGGAAAGGCCCGCGCCAGCTCGGCGGGAATCCCGACAGCAGAGTGGATCAGGAAAGGCACGCCCCGCTCAGCGAGCACGAGCCCGACCGGGGTCACGTCTCGGTCTGCCAGGTTGGCGTCGAGAATCGCTGCTGCGATTTCTTGCCGCTCTAACATGGCCAACGCTTGAGCCACTGTGCGGGTCGGGCCGGCGACACGGCCGTCGAGCCTTTCAATTTGGTCAATGAGCGCCATCGCGACCAGCGGCTCATCCTCCACGATCAAAATGAGTTTCTGGCCAAACATCGTGCTTTCCCCAGGAGCGGGAGCACGATCTGGCTCTCAGTCGCCAACGCTCGAGGTGCTATTTGGCGATCTTAACTAATACGTATAATTCAGATTAGTTCTCCAAATAAATAACTTGGAGCCACGACGATGTTAAAGGCGTAGGATAGACGCATCACCGGCCTGATCGTGGGCTGTCGGTGGCTGAGAGATGCGATGCGCTCCCGTCCAATGAACGGAGCGAATGTGTCTACCTCACCCGAAGCCGTCCTCGCCCCTGCGCTACGCAAATTGCAGCTGTGGGAACCATTCAACGACGAGGACGCCGCCGCGCTCCTTGCCCTTCCTTACCAGCTGAGAACATTACGCGCGCATCAGTACATCGTGCGTGAGCAGGAAAAGCCGCGTGAGTGCTGCGTGTTGCTTGAAGGTTTCGCCATCCGTCATAAGACAACGGGCAACGGCGACCGTCAGATTTTCTCGATCCACATGCCGGGCGATCTCGTTGATCTGCATAATTCGCTGCTGCGCAGCGCAGATCATTCTATTGAGGTTCTATCGCACGCAACCGGCGCGTTCATCCCCATCGAGGCGATAAAGGCGATCGCTTACGCTCGCCCTAAGGTCGGCCAGGCGATGTGGTATGAAACCCTGGTGGATGCTTCGATCTTTCGCGAATGGACTCTCAACGTCGGGCGCCGGGATGCGCTAACACGCACCGCGCACATGCTATGCGAGTTCGCCGTGCGAATCGAAGCTGCCGGCCTCGGGCAAAAATTGGGTTTCGAGTTGCCGATGACCCAATCGGAACTAGCCGACGCACTGGGGCTGACCGCGATCCACCTCAATCGTCGGCTGAAGGTGCTGCGCGAAGAAAAGCTACTCACTTATGACAAGCGCACGGTCGAAATTCTCGACTTCCAGCGTCTGGCGCAAGTCGGCGACTTCGATCCGCGCTACTTGCATCTGGAGCGCACCACTTTGATGCCGGGTTAGCGCTGGCGGCGCGACACCGGTTGCGGCGCGCAGCTCATAGGTTGGTTGAAAGACTGGCAGCCAAAGTCTGAATGCCGCGAGACCTTCATTGGCTATGCAAGTGGCCTGGGAATCTGTTGTCCGCAATGGGTCGAAAGCGGACACGCGCCTAAAGCGTATACCCCCCATCGCTCACCAGCACGGTGCCGGTGATCGTCGCCGCCGTGTCGGACAGCAGGAAGCCGATCTGGGCGGCGATCTCGTCCGGCGTGGCGTAGCGGCCGAGCGGGGTGGCCATGCCGGCCATCGCCCGCATCGCCGCATCGCGGTCGCCGCCGTGCTCGGCGATCAGGCCCTGGAAGAACGGCAGCGAGTCCCAGATCGGGGTGTCGACCCCGCCGGGCGCGATGGCGTTGACCCTGATCCCGTGCGCCGCGCCTTCCTTGGCGGCGACCCGAGCAAGCTGGATCACGCCGGCCTTCGACGCGCCATAGGCCGCTGTGCCCGGCTCGGGCTTGAGGGCGCTGACCGATGAGGTCATCACGATCGAGCCGCCGCCGGTCATCCGCCGCATCGCCGTGCGCAGCGACAGGAACAGGCCGTCGAGATTGACCGAGAGCACCCGGCGCCATTCCGTCAGCGAGCTATCGACGATGGGATTGCCGGCGGCGATGCCGGCGTTGAGCACCGCGTGATCGAGCGAGACGATCTCGCCCTCCATGCGGTCCCACAGCGCTTCGTCGGCGACATCGCCGACGATCCGTTCGCACGGGCAGTCCGGATCGAAACGTTCGAGGGCGTCGCCGTCGCGATCGACCAGCACCAGCCGCGCGCCGCGCTCGCCCAGCCAGCGAGCGCAAGCGGCGCCGATGCCCGAGGCGGCCCCGGTGACGAGGACGGTCTTGCCGGAAAACTCGCTCATGCCGCTATCGCTAGCCGCACAGAGATCGATTGCCTAGGCTGACGCGCTGTTCGCTCGTTGGCGCTCGGATGCGTAGTGTTCACGCTGGACGCGATCGACTTCGCCGGTCCTCTCCGCAGGCCACCCCCGCGCTCGGGCGTAATCAGCGTAATGCCGGTCTAGCACCGCGTGTCTGTCAGACAGCACGGCACAAATCTGGCGGTCGGCGAAATGGCCCTCCGCTTGCATCGCCCCTACCAACCCCGCGACTTTGCGCTGCAGTGGGCTGGGAACGCCATTGCATTGGCCGATCGTCAACCGTCCGGGTGGAGCGCCGACACCGGTCTCGAAATGGCCGACCGACGAATCGAGGCTCAGGGCCATGAATCCGCCGTCAAGGTCATGTGAAAAGCTCAGGACGTCGTCTGCGTGGGTCACGCGATAGCGATCGGTGATTGCCCACATGCTTCCGCTGCGCGTCATTTCGACCGCGGCCGCTACCGGAACGGCATCGACGGGCACATAGTATTCCGCCTCGAACCCCGCCTGAGCCTGCGCGTCGGTCTCGAACGCTTTCCAGTGAGCGCGGTCGAGCTCCCACGCCTCCTTCCAGCGAATCTCGTAGGCCCGCTTTTCGGCATGACGCCGGCGCAGTGCTTCGGCCTCGGCCGCCCGTTCGCCGGGGGGCCGCGATAACTGACGCATTACGTGGAAACCGAGGGCCGCCGCGCCTATGACGGCCATGCCGGCGATCTGACTGGCTGTTAGCTTCTCGCGGTCCCCGCTCACGCGGCGTTCTCGATCCCCAGGTCGGAGAGCTTGCGGTAGAGGGTCGAGCGGCCGATGCCGAGGCGGCGGGCGACTTCGGTCATTCGGCCGCGGTAATGGCCGATGGCGAGGCGGATCACGTCGGCCTCGATATCCTCCAGCGGGCGCAAGTTGCCGTCGGCCGTGTAGAGCTGCACGCCCAAGCCGTCCTGCGAGGGCAGGCCGGCCACCGCGTCTGACCCGCCGACCATTTCGTTGAGCTGCGGGAAATCGCTGCCGGTTAACGCATCGCCGTCGCAGAACACCGCAGCGCGGAACAGCACGGCCTGCAACTGGCGCACGTTGCCCGGCCAGTCGAACGCGGCCAGAAGCTTGAGCGCGGCGTCGGTGATGCCCAGTTCGCGCAAGCCGGGCTGTTCGCCGATGCGTGCCAGGAAATGGCGCGCCAGCGCGGGAATATCGCTTGCGCGCAGGCGCAGCGGCGGCAGGACGATCCTCGTACCGGACAGCGCCTCCAGCAGATCCTCGCGCAGGGTGCCGGCGGCCACCTGGTCGGCGAGCGGCACATTGGTGGTGGCGACCGTGCGGATGTCGACCTTGAAGCTGAATTGCGCGCCTATGGGGCGCACTCGCGCTGTGCGCAGCGCTTCGGCTAGCCGTTCCTGCAAGTCGAGCGAGAGCCGGTTGATTTCGTCGAGCACCAGCGTGCCGCCGTCGCAGTGCTGCAAGGCGCCTACCTGGCGATCGAAGGCTCCGGCGAAGGCGCCTTTTTCGTGGCCGAACAGGACCGATTCGAGCGAGTGAGCCGGAATGCTGCGGACGTTGATGGTCCGCAACGGCCCCTTGGCTCGCGGGCTGGCGGCGACCATCGCGCGGATCAGCATCTCCTTGCCGGTGCCCGTTTCACCCTCGACCAGCACCGGCCCGTGACCGCGCGCCGCCTTGGCCGCCTTGGCCAGGGCATCGCGAAACGGCGGGGCGGTGCCGATCATCGAATCGAAATCGAGCGCCGCGCCAAGCTTCTCCGACAAGTGGGAGAGTTCGTCCTTCGGCGCTTCGCGGGTGGTCGCGTTGCGCAGAGCCTGCATCATCCGGTCGGGAGCGACCGGCTTGACCAGGTAGTCGGTCGCGCCGGCGCGCATCGCCTCGACGGCGAGCAGCGGCGAAGCGCTGGTGGTGAGCATCAGGATCGGCAAACCCGGCCGGCGGGCTTTGAGCTCGGCGATGAGCGAGCAGGCGTCGTCGCCCGGGACCCACTGGTCAAGGATGATCGCCGAAAGCTGCATCCCTTCACGCGTTCCGAGCGTGGCGATCGCAGTTTCGGAATCGCCGACCACCAGCGTGCGCCAGCCCTCGCGCGAGGCGAGCGCTGTGATCAGCCGGCTTTGTGCCGGCTCGTCGTCGATCAGCATCAGCAGACGCTGTTCCTGATCAGCCATTCGTCCTCCGCCTCGTCATCCAGTGCCCCCGAGGAACCTTCCCTAGGCTTGATCGGTAAAGAGGCGATTAAGCAGCGCGTGGCGAAGCCGGTTGAGGGGCTTGAGAAGCCGTCAGGGGAACGATAGAGCTACGAGCAGCGAACTCTGAAAGGAACGAGACGACCATGGCTCCAGCGGATAACCTAGAGACTGCAAAGGCAGAGACCTACGGCAGCTTCGTTACCTTGCTGAAGTGGACCGTCCCGACGGTTGCGATCATCGGTCTCATCGTCATCTTCCTGATCTCCTGATCGAATCGCCGGGGGAGGGGAAGGGATGCGGATCGCGGTTCTGAAGGAAACGGCCGCGGGCGAAAGCCGGGTTGCCGCCACTCCTGAAACGGTCAAGAAATTCAGCGCGTTGGGCGCCGCAGTCGCCGTTGAAGCCGACGCCGGAGCCGGTGCCTCGATTGCCGACGAGGCTTACCGCGAGGCCGGCGCCGAAGTCGGATCCGCCGAAGCGGTGCTCAAGGGTGCAGATATCGTCTTGGGCGTGCAGGCGCCCGAGCCGGCCGCGCTCAAGGGCGCCGCCAAAGGCGCGTGGGTGGCCGCGACGTTCGATCCCTTCGGCAACCGCCCCCGCGTCGAGGCTTACGCCAAGGCCGGGTTAGAGGCGCTGGCGATGGAATTCATGCCGCGCATCACCCGCGCGCAGTCGATGGACGTGCTCTCGAGCCAGTCGAACCTCGCCGGCTACAAGGCGGTGATCGCCGCGGCGGATACGTATGGCCGCGCGTTCCCGATGATGATGACCGCCGCCGGCACGATCACCGCCGCGCGGGTCTTCGTGATGGGCGTCGGCGTGGCAGGCCTGCAGGCGATCGCCACCGCCAGGCGCCTCGGCGCACAAGTCTCGGCGACCGACGTGCGCTCGGCCACAAAGGAGCAGATCCAGTCGCTGGGCGCCAAGCCGATCTTCGTCGAAAACGTGGCAGGGATCGAGGGCGAGGGCAGCGGCGGCTACGCCACCGAGATGAGCGAGGAGTACCAGAAGGCCCAGGCCGAACTGGTCTCCAGCCACATCGCCAAGCAGGACATCGTCATCACCACCGCGCTGATCCCCGGCCGGGCAGCGCCGCGGCTGATCAGCGACGCGCAGATCGCCACGATGAAGCCCGGCAGCGTGATCTTCGACCTGGCGGTGGCGCAAGGCGGCAACGTCGAGGGCTCTGTGCCCGACCAGACGGTCGAAAAGCACGGCGTCAAGATCATCGGCTTTGCCAACACCGCGACACTGTTGGCCGCCGACGCCTCGGCGCTGTTCGCGCGCAATCTGTACAATTTCCTGTCCGCCTTCTGGGACAAGGAGCAGGGCAAGCCGGTGCTCGACGAGGAGATCGGCGATGCCGTGCGGCTGACGCGGGACGGCGAGATCGTCAACGAAAGGATCAAGGGGTGAGGGCGCTTCTGATGCCGCTGCTGGCGGGCGCCGCGCTGGCTGGCTGCGCCACCGCCAATGCCCAGCAGGCGACCGCGCCCGAGCCCGAGCTGGGACACTGGATGGTGGCGATCTCGGTCGCGGACCTCGACGCCGAGACAGCGTTCTTCGAGAAGCTCGGCTTCAAGGTCGAACTCGATACCAAGTTCGGTCCCGGCATCCCGGTGCGCTGGCTAACGAGCGGCAACGAGCGGATCGAGCTGCTGCAGATCGCCAACTCGAAGCCGCCCTCCACGCCGCGTGCCAAGCCGCCCGCTCACGCCGCGGTGCAGGGAATTTCGCAGGTGACGCTTTCGTCGAGCAACCTGGAGGTTACCAAGGCCGCGCTCGCCGCGCAGGGCCTGACCCCGGCGCTCGACATAACCGAAGTCGCGCCGCTCGGGATCAAGGTGATGTATTACCAGGATCCCGAGGGCAACGCGATCGAGATCGCGCAGAAGCTCTAGGATGAGCGCGGCGGAAGAAATGCGGGTGCGGCGACCCACGGCGGGAGGGCCATCGAAGGCGCGGGCGGTAAGCGGAGCGCTCGCGGTCACGCTGATCGCGCTGCCTTCGGCCGTAGTTGCGCAGTCGCGGGACCTGCAATCGGTGTGGATCATTGAGCCGACTGTCGTGCCGCCGGGCGAACGCGCGTTGGCGAGCGGCGAGTTCGTCCTGAAGCAGCGCCTCCTGCCGATCGGGCTGGCCGAGTTGGAGGGGCCAGTAACGGCGGGGAAGGAAACCTTGCCCTCCGGAAGCCAGTTGGTGAAAGTACAGACGAGCGCCGCCAAGGTGTTCTGCGTTCCCGACCTTCCGAAAAAGGTCTTCTGGACGACGTGCTTGATCGATGCCGACAACGACGGATCGTTCGAGGCCTGGGACGAGGGGTTCACCCGGACGAGAAGCATCCTGATGGTTTCCGGCAAATACCCGAAGAAGCCGAAACCGATCGAGCCGGCACGCTACCGCGAAGTTTCGCCGACGAGTATGCGGTCGGTCTACTTCGTCGGCATCGAGCGGCGTAACTGGTTCAACATCTATAGCCGCGAGAGCTTCACGATCGCGTACGGCAGCGAGGGCAGGCTCGAGCGACTGACCACCCCCATTTCGTTCAAGACGAACGAGATGCCGCGCGAATTGACCGTGCTCGGCGCGCGGTTCACGGCGATTTCCGAACAGGACGGCAAAATGCTGGTGCGGGTTTCGCAAGCCATGCCCTTGCAGCCGTTCGCGGTCACAGTGACGACGACCTATCGCTAGCGAGGACCCATGGACTTCATCAGCATCCTGTCGATCTTCGTGCTCGCCTGCTTCGTCGGGTATTACGTGGTGTGGTCGGTCACGCCGGCGCTGCATACGCCGCTGATGAGCGTGACCAACGCGATCAGCTCGGTGATCGTTGTCGGCGCGCTGATCGCGAGCGCGGCGGCGGGGTCGGCGAGTTCGAAGTGGTTTGGGCTGGTCGCGGTGGCGCTCGCCAGCGTGAACATCTTCGGCGGCTTCGCGGTCACCGCGCGGATGCTGGCGATGTACAAGAAGAAGGAGCGAGCGGCTCCCAAGACGCCCGTTGAATCTCAGGGGGCCAAGTGATGGAGCCGACCGTCGCCGTGAACCCGTGGGTCGCCGTCGCCTATCTCGCCTCAGGCGTGCTGTTCATCCTCGCGCTACGCGGCCTGAGTTCGCCCTCGACCAGCCGCACCGGCAACCGCTTCGGCATGCTCGGCATGCTGATCGCGGTGGTGACGACGTTGATAAACAACTACCGACCGTCGACAATCTGCGAGACGCCAGTAGCCAACGTCGCGGCTGAATTGACCGCGTGTCAGGCAGCGCCGGCTGGTAACGAACAGAGTTTCCTTTGGATCGCAGCGGCAATCGCTATCGGCGGTACTATCGGCCTAGTGACCGCGCGGCGCATCCAGATGACGGCGATGCCGCAGCTTGTCGCCGCGTTCCACTCGCTGGTCGGCATGGCGGCGGTGCTGGTGGCGGCGGGCGCGTTCTACGCCCCGACC
>Ga0105246_10000269_pt1 | contig 27106 bp, 27 predicted proteins | sample KBSM64metaG_FD_99694 | JGI IMG/M metagenome (GOLD analysis project Ga0105246, IMG submission 99694) | Miscanthus rhizosphere microbial communities from Kellogg Biological Station, Michigan, USA - KBS M6-4 metaG | ecosystem: Host-associated > Plants > Roots > Rhizosphere > Soil | place... | reverse complement strand
TAATATGAAAAATGAAGAACATATCCTGACATATGCAAAGGATTTTGTAAACGGTCTAAGCAAGGGACGCGCCAATATGCCAGCAATGCGAGTTCATGAATGGAAGATGTTTATGACCTTAGTCCGCGAGCAGATCAAGGAACAGAATCTGACAGTTCACTAATTATTGAGGTATCCCCAACTTGGGTATATAATATCCCCAAGTTGGGGGTAGGGAATATCATGTACGCGACATTTATCGAGCTTGCTAGTTTCCAGAAGTACCGCGCTGACTTTCTGAATGATGATCAGTTTCGTGAGTTCCAGCAAATGTTGCTGGCGAACCCGGAGAAGGGCGACATTATCCCCGATACAGGCGGCTTGCGAAAAGTGCGTTATAAGGATAATCGCCGCAACAAAGGCACACGGGGCGGTCTTAGGGTTATCTACTACTACACGACAGACAGTGGACAATTTATTTTATTCACTCTATACGATAAAGACCAGGCTGACGATCTAACCAAGCAGCAGCGCGAAGCACTGGCAACCGTGCTGAATGTGATCAAGAAAGGGCTGAGAAATGGCTGAACGCAATATTTTTAATGAACTGATGCAAGGGATGCAGGAACTGCAAGAGCATCAGGACGGTAAAATTACGCTTAAAACATATAGAGTTAAGAAGCGTACAGCAGTGACGATTGCGCCGGATGAAATACGTAGCGTGCGTGAAAAGCTGAACTTGTCACAGGCAGTTTTTGCCGACTATCTGCACACTGGCGAAACAACGTATCAAAATTGGGAGCAGGGCAGAGCAAAACCAAATGCTCAAGCCGTTTTGCTTATCCGCATGGTGCAGAAGAACCCGGAAACATTGCAAACGCTGGCACATCTCTAAAATCTCAAAAAAACAGGCGGTGCTAACGCACCGTCTGATTTGACTTTCATTTCCGCAACATGCGCACACATCAAATTTAAATAACCTTTACGCAAAGGTTAAATATAACGCTTAACGTTAGTGCTTTGTCTGTCGCAGCGGTTTCCTCCTCCGTAAGCGTCCAGCCAGACTTGCAACTACCCACAATTATATTAAGGTAATCATTAAGATAGTGGGTTAACCTTATTTTCAGGGACAGATGCACATGGCTAATCAGGAACTGGATTCACTCTCATGGCTCGATGACGAAATTAATGCTTCTGTTTTTAACGATCGCCGCCATGCCACTCGCTTCAGGTCTCTCATGCAAAAACTCTGGCTCGGGATGGGCAACAGCCTTCCCTTTGCCTGCCAGGATCGGGCGGCAACAAAAGCGGCTTATCGCCACCTTTCCAGTGACAGAATTGATGAGCAGGCTCTGCTTCAGGGGCATACTGAAGCGACCTGCCAGCGGATACATGCGCTGGAAAAAGACACTGTTCTGCTCCTCCAGGATACCACGACATTTGGTTATCACCGGGATAACCCAGAAGCAGTGGGGTTTGCGGGCAGTCATACCGCCGGGCTAATCAAAACAGGCAAGGATTCAGGCATCAACTGCGGGATCCTGATGCATTCCAGTCTGGCCATAACGACACAGGGACTTCCGCTCGGCCTGACGGCGGTGAAGTTCTGGACCCGGAAAAAATGCAAAGGAACAAATGCGTTATATAGGAAAATTAATCCCACCCGCGTGCCCATTGAGGAAAAAGAAAGTTACCGGTGGCTGGAGAATTTACGACAGTCAACGGATTTACTGGAATGTCCGGAGCGATGCGTACACATTGGCGACCGTGAAAGTGGTATTTACGAACTGTAGTGTCTGGCATCAGAGTTGAATACACACTTCCTGGTCAGGACGTGTGTCAATCGTCTGGCTGAAAATACCACTCTGGAAGAGGAAATGAATAATGTGCCTTCTGAATGTCAGGGATATCATCGGATACGTCTTCGACAGGACAAAGAAAGTCTGCGCGAAATAACACTGAACATCAGATGGAAAACACTTACGCTGCATCCCCCCATCGGTAAGACAAAACAATATCCTGACCTACATCTGACGGCAATTATCGCGACGGAAGAACAGCCGGGGAATAAAGATACCAGAGTCGAGTGGAAGTTGTTGACTGACATGCCGGTGACAAACCTGGCGGAGGCAACGGAAAAACTGGAATGGTACAGCCACCGCTGGAAAATTGAGACATTCCATAAAGTTATGAAGTCCGGGTGTCAGGCGGAACGTTCCAGACTGGGCTCAGCAGAACGACTGACAAATTTATTATGTTGCTACTGCATTCTGAGCTGGCGGGTATTCTGGCGGACAATGCTAAGCCGGGAAATACCCGCAGCGCCGGCAAAACTTGCCTTCAGCGAAACAGATAGAGAAATTCTGGATCGAATGGTGAAAGATACGGAACAGATAATGTCATCAGCACCACTCGAAAAATATACGATAAAGCTCGCGCAACTGGGTGGATATATGGGAAATAAAAACAAGCATCCACCGGGAAATATCGTTGTCTGGCGGGGATTGAGGCGCTTAAATGAAATACATGCCGGATGGGAGTTAGCCGCTGGAAGATGTGGGTAGTTGCAAGCTAATTGAGACGCTTACAGAAAGGTGACGGTACAGGCCGATGATACGTCAGCGGCATTAGCAGGCTTGAGCGAAGGCGGACAGCTGTATCGTAACAATTGCGCATCCTGCCACAACCTCTCCGGCCAGGGATTGAATGGGCTACCAGTGTTACAAAATCATCCGGTACTGATGAAACCCACGGCAGATCATGTGGCCATGGCGGTATTGCAAGGTGTCTGGCCAGAAAAGGGGAAGGGCATGATTGGCTTTTCCGGTTCGCTTAACGATGGCCAAATTGCTGCTGTGACCAATTATGTGATGCAGGATATCGGTCACAGTCAGGTACACATCACGGCCGAGCGTGTGAAAACCTTGCGTGCAGGGGGCGAGGCTGCTGTCACTCATTGGCATGGCGATGGCGGGTATTGTGGTGCTGCTGGCATTGGTGTGGTGGCGCAAAAAGCGCGCGCAGAAGTAAGGCGTTCATTCGGGGTGTGGAAACACCCCCGGATTTTAAATAGAGAAGGGAACGTCAACAACTTATTGAATACCCAGTCGCTTCATACGTGACAGTAGGGTGGTACGCTTCAGACCTAAACGGTGTGCCGCACCGCGAGGGCCAGAGACGACACCGTTAGTTTCCTTCAGCACCCGTAAAATACGCGAAGATTCATCTTCGCCATCACGTATTTCAGCACTTACAACATGGCCCGGACTTCGTGCTACTGGCGAGGAATGTTCCATTTCCGACAGGGGTAACTGCAGCACATTGCCACGCGTCAGCAGGACCGCTCTTTCAATCACGTTTTCCAACTCACGTATGTTGCCTGGCCACTCCATTCGGCTCATCACGCGCAAGGTTTCTACAGGAATGCTGTTGATGTTGCGGTTCAAACGACGCGCTATTTTAAAGGTGAATGCTTTTACCAGCAGGGGGATATCTTCCGCTCTTTCGCGCAGTGGCGGCAGAGTGATGGGAAAGACATTCAGGCGATAAAAGAGATCGCTACGAAACTCATTGTCAGACATCATCTTCTTCAGGTCACGATTGGTGGCGGCAATTAGGCGCACATCGACTTTCTGGATGGTATTACTGCCAAGTCGTTCGAATTCCCGATCCTGCAATACACGTAACAGTTTTGGCTGCAACTCGAGTGGCATGTCGCCGATTTCGTCCAGAAAAAGTGAACTTTTATGCGCCAGTTCAAAATGACCAATGCGCTGTGTGCTCGCACCGGTAAATGCGCCGCGTTCGTGACCGAGTAACTCGCTCTCTAACAGCGCGGCGGGTATCGCCGCACAATTGATTTTCACCATCCTGCGGTTGTTGCGTTCGCTGAGATTGTGAATAGCCTTGGCAATCAGCTCCTTTCCGGTCCCGGTTTCTCCCAGTATCAGCACGGTACTGTTGCTGCTCGCCACGATCTCGACTTGTCTGAGCACGTTCAACATTGCTTCACTGTTGCCGAGGATCTCGCCGGAATCGCTGGCAAGATGAGTAATGTTCTCGGTTAGATAGCGGTTTTTACACGCCTTACTTTCTTTTAGTTGATGAATTTCCTGGTAAATTTGCGCATTATCCACGGCAATGGCAACACGTGCGGCAATCAGGTGCAGTAGCTTCAGGCTGGTCTGTGAAAACGCGTGTTCGCTGCATTGCGCGAGTTTCATAACACCGAGTGTTTTGCTACCGAATTTAAGAGGCAACAGGCACAGAGTCTGGGGTTGATTGCCCCATATCTCCAGTAATTTGCTATCGTCAGGTGCCAGCTTTTTTCCCGGGTGAAGATTATGCAGCAGCACTTCACCGCTTTTAATCACCTGTTCGGCAAGTGTGCCTGCTTCGTCTAAATCACCCCGTTCATAAATCGGTGACGCTGTATCAACAAAGTGGGTGGTGTAGAGAGTAAGCCGTGCTTTGCTACTGCTGCGCAACACTATGCTGATTGAACCAATTGGGAAGTGAGTGTTGATCTCGCGAGCGACCTCGTGGCTCAGCTCGTTTAAATCAAGTTTTGACAGCACCGTGTTGGTAATCTGGACCAGAATACGATAATCATCACGCTCGCGGCACAACATCTGGCAATGGTGGTGCGGATTCAGATGCTGCTGAACCTGTTCTGCTACCAGTGCCACCACCTGCGCCAGCGTGCGCAGCTGATGCAACTCTTTCTCATTCCACCCGGCATCGTTATCGCGAATGAATTCACAGCCACCAAACACTTCCCCCCCGGCGGCCATGGGTAGCAGGCAGTAGCGGCCAAAGGAAGCATAGAAGTCTGAGGAGCTTAACTGTGGCCAGCGACTATAAAATTCGTCCTGGTTGCAAATCAGCGTCTCCGGGCAGGAGATCATTCGGCGTGCCGGGTCGTTTGCCAGCAGGGTTGCATCTTCGTCATACAACGTCTTGCCAGAAAAATTCACTCTCTGCCTGTCAGGGTCGTAAAGCAGCACGTTCGTGCGATCTGCCAGCGCATTTTGATTTACATACTGAGTCAGACAGTTTGTGAGTGCAGAGAGGTCGGGCTGCTGCAGCAGGGTTCTTATGATGTCAAACAGATCTTGTGGCCAGATTTCTTTCATTGAAATATTAGACATTTTACTTCCATTCAAAAATGCGGGCTGAACAGGAACAATTAAGAAAGAAAAAGCTAAAAATCATAAAAATTCAGTATAAGTAGTCATATAGCGACGATAGTTAACGCAAATCAACAAATGCGTGGTAACGGTTCGAGGTGTGGTAATTCAAGGGCACGTTTTACGCCGTAAAGCCCGGTCATTCTTACCCCTTTACACGCCACAACTTCGCCGATGATGGCGGCCTGTTGACCGCAGGAATGTTGACGTAACGCGTTTAATACTGCCGGGGCGGCTTCTTGTGAAGCCGCGATCACCAGTTTCCCTTCATTAGCAAAATTCAGGGCATCCAACCCAAGTAGTTCGCAAATGCCGCGTACTGCAGGATTAAGCGGAAGCTGGCGCTCAACAATTTCCATCCCATAGCCGCAGGCGGCGGCAAATTCATGTAATACCGCATTGACGCCGCCACGTGTTGCATCGCGCATGGCCTTCACACCGGAAATTTTCACCAGTGGGGCAATCAGTGGCGTTAATACCGCACAGTCACTTTTTAAGTCACCGTCCATCCCCAACTGTTCGCGCATATTAAGAATGGTGGCCCCGTGATCGCCAAGCGTGCCGCTGACCATTAAAACATCGCCCACATGAATAGAAGCCGCGGCCCAGTTGAGACCTTTAGGGATGGCACCGATACCTGCGGTATTGATAAATAGCTTGTCTGCCGCCCCGCGCGGCACCACTTTAGTGTCACCCGTAACGATAGTGATCCCCGCAGTGCTGGCGGCTTGCGCCATGCTGGTGACTACACGTTCCAGCGTCGCAAGCGGCAGTCCTTCTTCAAGGATAAAACCACAGGAGAGCCAGCGCGGTGCGGCACCGCTTACCGCAACGTCATTCGCTGTACCGCAGACAGCCAGCTTGCCAATATCGCCACCGGGGAAAAACAAGGGATCGATAACGTAGCTGTCGGTTGAAAAGGCCAGCCGGTCACCGCTGGTGGTCAGTTCCGCCAGTGAAAGTCGCGCCTGGTCTTCCTGCTCAGTCAGCCACGGATTATCAAATGCCCTGATAAACAACCTGGCGATAAGTTGCTGCATCGCCTGGCCGCCACTGCCATGGGCCAACTCAACGATTTTCATAATTCACTCTCTTGCAAACGATACTGATACCAGGCTGCGCAGGCTCCTTCAGAGGAAACCATCAGTGCGCCGAACGCATTTTCTGGATTACAATGGCTACCGAACATTGGGCACTGATGAGGTTTACAGCGCCCGGTTAGCACATCGCCGCAGCGCGCCCGTGGGTCGTCATCAACCTGATGGGGTGATGGCTTAAAATGGGCTTCGGCGTCAAACTGACAATAGGCTTTGGTAAGCTGTACTCCTGAGGCATTGATCACCCCCAGACCGCGCCATTCGGCATTGCCACGCATGCTAAATACCTCGCGGATCGCCAGCTGAGCAAGGGGGTTACCTTCATCCGGCACCACGCGTTTGTACTGATTCTCCACCATGCTGTGCTGCTGAATTTTTTGCTCTACCAGCATTAGTACCCCCTGCAACAGATCCAGCGGCTCAAAACCTGCCACCACCAGCGGGCGCTGATACTCAGTGGCAATAAAATCATAGGCGGTGGTGCCAATCACCATGCTGACGTGGCCGGGGGCCAGAAATGCGTCGATACCGTTATCGGGCTGAGAAAGCAGACTGCGCAGCGTGGGGATCAGCGTAATGTGCTGGCAGAAGAACCAGAAATTATCAATCTCCTGCGCTTTGGCTTGTTGCAACATGATGGCGGTTGCGGGCATCGTGGTCTCAAAGCCGAGGCCAAAGAACACCACTTTGCGTGTGGGATTCTGGCGCGCCAGCGTCAGGGCATCCATAGGCGAATAAATCACCCGTACATCTGCGCCGCGTGCTTTCGCTTGCATCAGCGAACCGTTGTTACCCGGAACGCGCATTGCGTCGCCAAAGGTGCACAAAATCACATCAGAATGGCTGGCTATTTCAATACAGCTGTCGATACCTCCCCTGGGCAGTACACACACAGGGCAGCCGGGGCCGTGGATAAATTCAATTTTTTTTGGCAGAAGTTGGTCAAGGCCAAATCGGAAGATAGCGTGGGTATGACCGCCACAGACCTCCATAATCCGCAGCGGCCGTTCAGCGCTATAGCGCAGCAGCTGAGCGCGTTCATTCAGTGTTTCAATCAGTTGCATTACACGCGTGGGATCACGATATTCATCGACATAACGCATCAGCATGGATCCTCACCGTAAAGCAGCACACCCACCTCCGGCTCCACTGCAAACATATTTTGGAGCGCCTCAAGGGTGTCAAGCGCTTCCGTTTCGTCAAGCACACTCATGGCGAAACCAACATGTATCAGTACCCATTGACCGACGGTTGCGTCACCCACCAGCGCCAGATTAACCTCACGCCGCACGCCGCAAACGTCAACTTTAGCGCTGCCGTCTGGCAGGCGCTCAACGATCTGGCCGGGGATCCCTATGCACATCGCTCTGTCTCCAGCCAGTTGAGCCATTCATCCATACCTGCGCCGCTGCTGGCGGAAATCAGCATGATTTTGATGCCCGGATTGACCCCGCGGGCGTAAGCCATGCATTGCTCTACATCGAACTGTAAATACGGTAACAGGTCGGTCTTATTGAGTAGCATCAGCGAGGCGGCAGCAAACATATGAGGATATTTCAGTGGCTTGTCCTCACCTTCTGTCACCGACAGTACTGCGACTTTATGGCGTTCGCCTAAATCAAAGCTTGCCGGACACACCAGGTTGCCAACGTTTTCAATAAACAGTATGCCGTTACGCTCAAGCGGCAGGCGCATTACAGCGTCGCGGATCATCTGTGCATCGAGGTGGCAGCCTTTCCCGGTGTTAACCTGAATGGCTGGGGTACCAGTGGCGCGAATGCGTGCCGCATCGTTTACCGTCTGCTGGTCGCCTTCCACCACCGCACAGGGCACGCTGCCCTGGAGTCGTTTCAGGGTTTCAGTGAGTAGCGTGGTTTTGCCGGAACCGGGGCTGGAGACAAGGTTGAGTACCAGTTGATGCAACCTGGCAAAGTGTTCGCGGTTGCTTGCCGCCAGTTGGTTATTTTTATCAAGGACATTAAGCTCAATCTCCAGCATCCGGCGTGGCGTTATGCCCGGTGCATGGGTCCCTGCAGCGCCGTGACCGTAATGCAGATCGCCACGTTCATTGGCGGTGGGCGAGAAGGTCGCGCCGGTTATTTGCTGAAGCTGGCGTGGGGCTGGGGCAAACGGGGCGCTGCGGAAAGCAGAGTGCGGGTGATGCTCATCCCCTTCAATAAATACGTTGCCCTGGTCACAACCGCAGGTACTACACATAATTTATCTCCTGATTAATTTCCACGCGTTTAATATGTACGCCATCATCCGCCACGATACGCAGGTTATTCCCTTCACAGCGCGGGCAGATCCGTACTCTTTGCATCAGCAGGTTGATGTGTTGCTGGCAGTCGTAACACCAGCATTCTGCGTCCTGCTGATGAAGATGAAGTTCACAGCCCTCTGCAAGCGTTCCCCGGCACACCAGTTCAAAGCAGAACGTCAATGCGCTGGCTTCGACGCAAGAAAAAGCCCCCACCTCAAGCCAGACGGCGGTAACACGACTGGCACCATGTTGCCGGGCATGACTATCAATAAGCTCAATCGCCTGATGACAAAGCGTAATTTCGTGCATGCATCCTCCAGGGGTTAACGTAACTCTACAAAGCAAATAATGTGCCAATAATTGGCTGCAGGGCAGGACGTAGCAACGTCAAAGATGACGAAATGACATGTCACGCCGTGGTTTTTTTAGGTCCTGAAAGTAAAAAAGAGTGTGAATACAGTAGATTGAGAATATGGCATGAAATCTGCTTACGGGGATGTGTACGCAAAGAGGGAATAATTAATGAATATTGGGGAATTGAACGCAAAAGCGGAATTTATTGCCAACAGGCGTCTATACCTGCTTAAGCAGTGGCGGCAATACAGCATCACCCTGGTTCAGGGGATAACTTTATCGAAAGCCAAACTGCATCACACCATCAGCTGCGAACCTGAAGACGCTCTGCGCTTCTACTTATTTAATTATTTCGCCATCCAGATCCGCCTGACCGACGATTTTAACCCCTACACTATTGAGTATATTTTTGCGCGGCGGGACGGGAGCAATAAGGTACTAATCGCCTCAGCGATCATTGATGACGAGGGGCGGATTGATAACGTTGTCGACATCGGTAATCGCGAGCAAGTGCTGGAACACTACCTCGGTTTGCTCTCCCCGGTATATGACAGCCTTTACCAGGCCATCGTTGAGAATAAGCCGTTATCCATGCTGTTACTCCCATATCCCTCAGTGGTGTGAGTAAGTTCTGGCGTGTCGAAAAGTGTCGAAATGACCGTTTCGTCAAAAGTGATGATCGTCAACTGAGGAGAGCTAGTGAACCGCTTTGTAATCACTGACTCAAAATTATGTATTGGTTGCCATACCTGTGAGGCGGCCTGCGCTGAGACGCACCGTCTGCATGGCTTGCAGTCTATGCCTCGTCTGAAAGTGATGCGGAGCGTAACCGAATCCGCGCCGCAGATGTGCCATCACTGCGAAGACGCGCCCTGTGCCGGGGTCTGCCCGGTTAATGCCATTACACGCGTTGGTGGCGCAGTACAGCTTAATGAAAGTCTGTGCGTAAGCTGCAAATTGTGCGGCATTGCCTGCCCGTTTGGCGCAATCGAATTTTCCGGCAGCCGCCCGCTGCACATCCCTGTAAATGCTCATAGCCCGAAGGCTCCTCCCGCGCCACTCTCTCCAGCTCGCGTCAGTTCGCTGCTTGACTGGGTACCCGGTATTCGCGCGATCGCGGTGAAATGCGACCTTTGCAGCTTCGATCAGGAGGGGCCTGCTTGCGTTCGTACTTGTCCAACTAACGCGCTACGTCTTATAGACAATAACGATATCGCTCAGGCCAGCAAACGCAAACGCGAGCTGGTCATGGGGGCCACCCTCGGCAACCTGACGCTGCCTATGCAAACAGAGGCGGGAAAATGAATGGTTTATTGTTGATTTACTGGGCGCTGGCGGGATTGATTGTCAGCGCAATTCTGGCAGGAGTGACCGCATTTGCAAAAACCATTAGCGGATTTATTGCTGGTGTCGGCGGCGTAATAAGCTGCGCACTGCTGCTGCTGGCTGGCGCGCAAGGGCTGTCAGGGTTTGGCGAGGCAGGGCAAATCTGGCACTGGCACCTCCAGCTTAACCCGTTTAACAGTGTCTGGCTGGTAACGGTAGCGCTTTGCGGACTGTTTATCTCGTTGTACAGCACCGCCTGGCATCAGCATCAGGCGGTATCAGCTGACGGCATGCTGATCAATCTGATCCTCGCGGCAAGCGTCGCTGCGTTGCTTGCCGATAACTTTATTACGCTGGTCACCATGGCGGAAATTATCTCCCTAGCAGGCTACTTCCTGACCGGATGCCGGAGATCGGGGCAGCTATGGTTTGCGCTGGGTCGCCTTGGTACCGTACTGCTGATGATAGCTTGCTGGCTGCTGTGGCATCAGTTCGGCACGCTTAACTATCGCAAGTTACATCAGTTGATAAACGGTACTTCGCTCTCTCCGCCGGTCCTGCTCCTCAGCCTGCTGGGCTTCGGTTTTCTCGCTGGCATCATTCCGCTGCACGGCTGGGTTCCCCAGGCACATGCCAATGCTTCTGCCCCTGCGGCAGCGCTCTTCTCCGCTGTGGTGCTAAAAATCGGCCTCTACGGCATCATGAGTTTCGCGCTGGTCAGCAACGTTTTGCCGCTGTGGTGGGGCATTCTGGTGGTGGTTCTGGGTATGGTGACGGCGTTTATCGGTGGACTGTATGCGCTGATGGAGCACAACATCAATCGTCTGCTGGCTTATCACTCGCTGGAAAATATCGGCATTATCCTGCTGGGGTTGGGCTGCGGCATGATCGGTATCGCCCTTAACGAGCCGGTACTGGTGGCGCTGGGTATGACCGGCGGGCTATATCACCTGTTCAACCATAGCCTGTTTAAAACCACGCTGTTTCTCGGCGCGGGCGCGGTGTGGTTCCGCACTGGCCATCGGGATATCGAGAAACTGGGCGGGGTGGGTAAACGTATGTCGCTGATTTCATTGGCGATGCTGGTGGGGCTGATGTCAATGGCCGCGCTTCCGCCACTCAACGGTTTCGCCGGGGAGTGGGTGATTTATCAGTCATTCTTCCGCCTGAGTAACCAGCCGCAGTTTGCTGGCCAGCTGCTTGGGCCGCTGCTGGCCGTTGGGCTGGCTATCACTGGCGCGCTGGCGGTGATGTGTATGGCGAAGGTCTATGGTGTGGCCTTCCTTGGCGCACCGCGCACCAAAGAAGCAGAAAATGCCACTTCTGCCCCCTGGCTGATGAGCTTCTCCGTTGGCCTGCTGGCGCTCTGCTGTGTGGCGGCCGGTGTGGCCGCCCCCTTGCTGTTACCGCTGTTACAGCAGGCCATTCCGCTGCCGTTGCAAACTGCACAAACTTCTGTCTCACAACCTATGATAACCCTGCTGCTGCTGACTGCCATTCTGCTGCCCTTTATTTTGCTGGCGGTATTTCGTGGCGGCCGCCTGCCTAACCGTTCGCGAGGTCCAGCCTGGGTCTGTGGCTACCACCACGAGCAGGCGATGGTGATCACGGCTGGCGGTTTCGCTCAGCCAGTGAAGGCAGCGTTTGCGCCGCTGCTGAAATTGCGTGTCATCCTGAACCCTGGGAAATGGCTGCCGGGCTGGCAGTATGACGGCATCAATGACAGGTTCCACCGTCTGGCTGTGGCTGAACTGGCGATATTACTGGTGGTGATGGTTGCCTGAGGAGCTGAAATGACGATGTTTTTATTTGCCTTAAGCCAGGCGCTGGTGCTGTTTTTTGCCGCTCCGCTGCTTTCCGGTATTACCCGTGTAACTCGCGCCCGCCTGCATAACCGCCGTGGGCCTGGGGTACTTCAGGAGTATCGCGATCTGTTCAAACTATTGGGACGGCAGAGCGTGGCCCCGGCGGCTTCTGGCTGGGTGTTCCGCCTGATGCCGTTAGTGATGGTTAGCGTGATGCTGACCATTGCTACTGCGCTGCCGGTGGTGACGCTTGGCGCACCGCTGCCGCCATTGGGCGATGTCATTACCCTAATTTATCTGTTTGCCATCGCCCGCTTCTTCTTTGCCATTGCGGGGCTGGATACCGGCAGCCCGTTTACCGGCATTGGCGCAAGCCGCGAAGCGATGCTTGGCGTACTGGTGGAGCCGATTTTGCTGCTTGGGTTGTGGGGGGCTGCACAGGTCGCTGGCAGCACCCAGATCGGCAATATCGCCGCTACCGTCCATGTCTGGCCGCTGGCACACAGTGTGACGCTGGTTCTGGCCCTGGCCGCCTGTGCCTTTGCGACCTTTATCGAAATGGGCAAGCTACCATTCGACTTAGCCGAAGCCGAGCAGGAACTGCAGGAGGGGCCGCTTAGCGAATACAGCGGCGCAGGCTTAGCGGTGCTGAAGTGGGGGATCTCGCTTAAGCAACTGGTGGTGTTGCAGATGTTTGTCGGCGTGTTTTTGCCCTGGGGGCAAATGATCGCCTTTAGCTGGGGTGGGCTGTTTATCGCTATCGCTATCGCCATCGTCAAACTGGTGGCAGGGGTGCTGGTTATCGCGCTGTTTGAAAATAGCATGGCACGTCTGCAGATGCTTAAAGCCTCACGCGTTACCTGGGCCGGTTTTAGTCTGGCCTTTTTAGCCTTCGTCTCCTTGCTGGCGGCGTGATTTAAGAGAATTTATCCATGTCAGAAGTAAAAATTGGTCAACACTACCTCGCCACTCTTCATCAGCAATTTCCGCATGCAGTGATTGATGAGGCCTGGCAGACCAAAGATCAAATCACGGTCACCGTGAAGCTCAATATGTTACCGGAAGTGGTGGAGTGGCTTTATTACCAGCAGGGGGGCTGGCTCTCCGTACTGTTCGGCAACGATGAGCGCCCGCTGTGCGGCAGTTACGCGGTTTACTATGTGCTTTCAATGGAAAGCGGGGTGAAATGCTGGATCACCGTGCGTGTGGAAGTGGATGCCGATAAGCCGGAGTTCCCTTCAGTCACGCCGCGCGTACCCGCTGCTGTGTGGGGGGAACGCGAAGTGCGTGATATGTATGGCATACAGCCGGTTGGTCTGCCGGATGAACGTCGTCTGGTGCTGCCGGATGACTGGCCGGACGATCTTTATCCGCTGCGAAAAGACAGCATGGACTACCGCCAGCGTCCCGCGCCGACGACCGATACAGAAACCTACGCGTTTATTAACGAATTGGGGACAGCAAAAAACAATGTGGTGCCAATTGGCCCGTTGCATGTCACTTCTGACGAACCGGGCCACTTCCGCCTGTTTGTAGACGGCGAGAATATTATTGATGCCGATTACCGCCTTTTCTATGTACATCGCGGCATGGAAAAACTGGCAGAAACCCGTATGGGCTACAACGAGGTAACGTTCCTGTCGGACCGCGTGTGTGGTATCTGCGGATTTGCCCACAGTACCGCATATACCACATCGGTAGAAAACGCGATGGGGATTGTCGTGCCGGAACGGGCGCAAATGATCCGTGCCATCCTGCTGGAGGTGGAACGTCTGCACAGCCACCTGCTGAATCTGGGTCTCTCTTGTCACTTTGTCGGCTTCGACTCTGGATTTATGCAGTTCTTCCGCGTGCGTGAAATGTCGATGAAGATGGCGGAAATTCTTACCGGAGCGCGTAAAACCTACGGTCTGAATCTTATTGGCGGCATTCGCCGCGACCTGCTGAAAGACGACATGATCCAGACCCGCCAGCTGGCGCGACAGATGCGCCGTGAAGTGAAGGACCTGGTGGATATTCTGATGAGCACGCCAAATATCGTGCAGCGTACCCAGGGGGTTGGTCGTCTTGATGCGCAAATCGCCCGTGATTTCAGTAATGTCGGCCCGATGGTGCGCGCCAGCGGCCATGCGCGTGATACCCGCGTCGATCATCCGTTTGTCGGTTATGGTCTGTTACCGATGGAGGTTCACAGTCTTGACGGTTGTGATGTGTTGTCGCGTCTGAAGGTGCGTATCAACGAAGTGTTCACGGCACTGAATATGATTGATTTTGGTCTCGACAATCTGCCGGGTGGCTCTCTGGCCGTGGACGGCTTCACTTACATCCCGAACCGCTTTGCCCTGGGCTTTTCCGAAGCGCCGCGCGGCGATGATATCCACTGGAGCATGACCGGCGATAACCAGAAGCTTTACCGCTGGCGCTGCCGCGCAGCCACCTACGCTAACTGGCCAACCCTGCGCTATATGCTGCGTGGCAATACCGTTTCGGACGCGCCGCTCATTATCGGTAGTCTCGATCCTTGCTACTCCTGCACTGACCGTATGACGGTGGTGGATGTGCGCAAGAAAAAGAGCCAGGTGGTGTCGTACAAAGAGCTGGAGCGTTACAGCATTGAGCGCACTCATTCGCCGCTAAAATAGTCTGGAGTCACCATGTTTACCTTCATCAAAAAAGCCATTAAAGGCGGCGTGGTTACCGGGTCTTACCCACTCGAGGCCATTGCCGTGGACCCGAATTTTCGCGGTAAACCAGAGCACAATTCACAGCAATGCATCGGCTGCGCGGCGTGTATCAACGCCTGTCCTTCTAACGCCCTGAGTGCGGAAACCGATCTGGCTGCCGGGCAACAGGTATGGCGTTTTAATCTTGGACGTTGCATCTTTTGCGCACGCTGCGAAGAAGTTTGCCCGACAGCGGCCATCAGGCTGACTCAACAATACGAGTTGGCCACATGGAACAAGGCGGACTTCCTGCAGGAGGCGCGTTTCCCGCTGTGTTACTGCCGCCAGTGCAGCCGTCCGTTTGCGGTGCAAAAAGAGATCGACTATGCCAGCGCGCTGCTGGAGCACAATGGCGACATCCATGCCCAAACCCGCCGCCCGGCGTTTGAAACCTGTCCGAACTGCAAACGCCAGCAAAGCCTGGCTTCTTCAGGTCAAATCGATTTTAGTCGCCAGATGAGAGAAGTCAGCTAATGAGTCAATTATCAGGACCACGCGACCACAATGGCATGCCTTTACCGCTGACGGTGGACCAGTCCATCGCCGCCATGAAAACGTCGCTGCTAAAAAAAATCAAACGTTCCGCCTATGTTTATCGTGTGGACTGCGGCGGTTGTAACGGTTGTGAAATTGAAATTTTTGCCACGCTTTCACCGCTTTTTGACGCAGAACGCTTCGGTATTAAAGTGGTGCCGTCCCCACGTCATGCGGATATTTTACTGTTTACTGGTGCGGTCACTCGCGCCATGCGTTCGCCAGCGCTGCGCGCGTGGGAGTCCGCGCCGGACCCGAAAATCTGCCTTTCCTACGGTGCCTGCGGCAACAGCGGTGGCATCTTCCACGATCTCTATTGTGTCTGGGGCGGCACTGACAAAATCGTGCCGGTAGATGTGTATATTCCCGGCTGCCCACCCACACCCGCCGCCACACTTTACGGTTTTGCGATGGCGCTTGGTCTGCTGGAACAGAAAATCCATGCGCGCCCGGCTGGTGAGCAGGATGTCAAACCGGCAAAAATCCTTCATCCAGAGATGGTGCAGACACTGCGCGTGCGCGTTGACCGCGCCGCTCGTCGTCTGGCGGGCTACCGCTACGGTCGTCAGATTGCCGACCGCTACCTGACTAACCTGACAACGGGCGGCGATGCCGTGCAGCGGTGGCTGGATGCGGAAAAGGATCCACGCCTGACGGAGATCGTCTCTCACCTTGCACATTTGGTTCATCAGGAGCGTGCTTAATGCGCGAGTCGGTGGTGTTTAGTCAGCTCAGCCGCAAGTTTGTCGATGAGAACGATAACGTCCCGGCTGGCGCCCAGCAGGTGGTTTACTACAGCCTGGCCATCGGCCATCATCTGGGGATTATTGACTGCCTGAAAGAGGTACTGGTCTGTGAGTATCAGGCTTATGAGGCCTGGATTGCCACGCTTGAAGAAGGCAGTCAGGCCCGGCGTAAAATGGATAGCGTGCCGCGCTATGGAGAAATTGTTATCGACCAGAGCCACGTCGTTATGCTGGCGCGGGCGCTTGATGCGGCCAAATCGACACAGACGTCTGAACAACAGGGCTGGAGCCAGGTGCTGCTCGACATATTACAGACTATTCAAACTGAACCTGCTATTTATCTGATGGTACAGAAACGCTATGACTAACGTTCTGCTTTGCGTCGGCAACAGCATGATGGGCGACGATGGTGCCGGTCCACTATTGGCCGAAAAATGCCAGTCTGCCCCACAGGGCGACTGGGTGGTTATCGACGGCGGTAGCGCGCCAGAGAATGACGTGGTCGCCATACGCGAGTTACGTCCGCAACGACTTCTGATTGTCGATGCCACTGACATGGGGCTTAACCCTGGCGAGATACGCATTATCGATCCCGACACGATTGCCGACCTGTTTATGATGACCACCCACAATATGCCGCTGAATTATCTGGTGGATCAGCTTAAGGATGATGTGGGGGAGGTGGTGTTCCTCGGTATTCAGCCAGATATTGTCGGTTTTTACTACCCGATGACCGAAGCAACAAAAGCCGCAGTGGAGACGGTGTACCAGCGGCTGGCGGACTGGGTGGGCAATGGCGGTTTCGCCCCTTTGACCATTGAACATTTCTGACCTTAATCCTCTGACACAAGACGCAGCTACGTTGCTCCGCCTTGTGTCATCTCTCCGGGTGTCATCATCAAAAGTGTCGAACCCCCCCCCTTTTTTTGAAAGAAACGATGTAACCAGTTGAAATGTATCATGTAAAAATGTGGCACATTCTTTGCTGCCTCGCAACAAGAATAGCTTATTGCAGGAGTTTTTGATGAACCGCTTCATCTTTACTGATACAAGCAAATGTATAGGCTGCCGCACGTGCGAGGTAGCCTGTGTCGTGTCCCATCAGCAAAATCAGGACTGTTCCGAACTTACCCCGCAAACGTTTCTGCCGCGTATTCACGTGATCAAAGGCGTGAACATTTCCACCGCAACCATGTGCCGCCAGTGCGAAGATGCGCCCTGCGCTAACGTCTGCCCCAACGGGGCTATCAGCCGGGATAAAGGTTTTGTCCATGTGATGCAGGAGCGTTGCATTGGCTGTAAAACCTGCGTTGTTGCCTGTCCTTACGGTGCGATGGAAGTGGTTGTTCGCCCGGTTACCCGCAACAGCGGAGCGGGTTTCAACGTGTTGGGGGAAAAAGCCGAGGCCAACAAATGCGATCTCTGCTACCAGCAAGAAGGTGGCCCGGCTTGTGTCGACACCTGCCCGACCAACGCACTGATCTGCGTTGATCGCAACCTGCTTGAACAGGTGAGCGCAGAAAAACGCCGACGCGCTGCGCTGGATACCTCCTCGTCTCTGCTGTTTTAACCTTATTAATTTCAACTATTAACAGGCCGGTTAGCTATGAAAGAAATTACCACTGTCTGCCCATACTGCGGTTCGGGTTGCAAAATGAAACTGGTTGTCGGGAACAACAAAATCATTCGTGCCGAAGCGGCTGATGGCGTCACTAACCAGAATGAGTTGTGCCTGAAAGGTTACTACGGCTGGGATTTCCTTAATGATACAAAGCTGCTCACGCCAAGGCTGACCCAGCCGATGATCCGCTATGAGAAGGGCGGTAAGCTCCAGCCCGTAAGCTGGGAGGAAGCGATTAGCTATACGGCTAAGCGCCTGAAGTCGATTAAAGAGCAGTTTGGCCCGCGCGCCATCATGACGACCGGCTCCTCGCGTGGAACGGGCAATGAAACCAACTATGTAATGCAGAAATTTGCTCGCGGCGTGCTAAACACCAACAACGTCGACTGCTGCGCTCGTGTATGTCATGGACCGTCCGTTGCCGGCTTACAGGTTACGCTGGGCAATGGAGCGATGAGTAACGCGATTGGCGATATCGAAAACTCTAAATGTCTGCTGGTGGTGGGCTACAACTGCGCCGACTCGCATCCCATCGTGGCGCGCCGCGTCATTACAGCTAAAAGCAACGGTGCAAAAATAATCGTCTGCGATCCGCGCCGTATCGAGACCGCGCGCATTGCCGATCAGCATCTGCAAATTAAAAACGGCTGCAATATGGCACTGGTCAACGCGTTTGGTTATGTGTTGTTGGATGAACAGCTTTATGACAAAGCCTATGTGGCCAATTATACCGAAGGACTGGAAGCTTATCGCGCGATCGTGCAAGGCTACGCGCCGGAAAAAGTGGAGCATCTGACCGGTATTCCGGCACAGCAGATCCGTCAGGCGATGCGAACGTTCGCCGCCGCGCCATCCGCCACCATTATGTGGGGCATGGGGGTAACGCAGTTTGGCCAGGCCGTGGACGTGGTGAAAGGGCTGTCCAGCCTGGCGCTGCTGACCGGTAACTTGGGACGTGAAAACGTCGGTGTTGGTCCGGTTCGCGGTCAGAATAACGTGCAGGGTGCCTGCGATATGGGCGTTATCCCTAATCAGTTTCCTGGCTATCAGGATGTGGTGGATCCAGACGTCCGGGCCAAATTCGCCCGCGCCTGGGGCATCGATCCGGCCATGATGGACGACAAAGTCGGGGTGCGCATTACTGAGGTGCCGCATCTGGCGCTGGAAAAGAAAATGCGCGCTTACTACATCATGGGTGAGGACCCGCTCCAGACCGAAGCGGATCTGGGGCTGGTACGTCAGGGCTTTGAAGCCCTCGACTTCGTAGTGGTACAGGATATCTTTATGACCAAAACCGCCGAAGTGGCCGATGTGCTGCTGCCAGCAACCTCATGGGGCGAGCATGGTGGGGTGTTTACCTGCGCCGACCGTGGCTTCCAGCGCTTTGATAAAGCGATTGAGCCGAAATACAACGTCAAGCGTGACTGGGAAATCATCAGCCTTATTGCTACTGAGTTGGGCTACCCGATGCACTACGACGACAACCAGCAAATCTGGGATGAGATGCGCGAACTGTGCCCGCTGTTCTACGGCGTGACCTATGAAAAAATGGGTGAGATGGGACACGTGCAGTGGCCATGTCCTACGCTGGATCACCCTGGCACCTCTTATCTTTATAAAGACAGCAAGTTCGACACGCCTTCCGGTAAGGGCCAGCTGTTTGCCGCCGAGTGGCGCGCACCAGCAGAAGTCCCCGACGAAAGCTATCCTCTGGTGCTGTGTACCGTCCGTGAAGTGGGCCATTACTCCTGTCGCTCAATGACCGGGAATTGCGCGGCGTTGCAAACCCTTGCCGACGAACCTGGCTATGTGCAAATCAACCCGCTCGATGCTGAAAAACTGGGGATTAAAGACCAGCAACTGGTCTGGGTTAACTCGCGCCGGGGTAAGGTGATTAGTCGTGCAGAGGTGAGTGAACGCATCAACCTGGGCTGTGTTTATATGACCTACCAGTGGTGGATTGGTGCCTGCAATGAACTCACTCAGGACAATCTTGACCCGATCTCCAAAACCCCCGAAACCAAATATTGTGCGGTAAACGTTAGCGCGATTGACGATCAAGCGTGGGCCGAGCACTACACACAAACCACTTACAATGCGATGAAGGCTCGCCTGCGTGAGGCGGTAGATGGGTGATTATTACCGTTCTGAGGCTTCGATAATGCCCGGACGCGGTATCGCTCTGCGCATTCGCGGTAAAGTTCAGGGGGTGGGCTTTCGTCCCCTGGTCTGGCAGTTGGCGCAGCAGCTACAGCTTACCGGTGATATCTGCAATGATGACGCCGGTGTGCTGGTGCGCCTTGCCACCGGCAACCCGGATATCTTTCTCGACACATTAACGGAGAAATTGCCTCCTCTGGCACGTATTGACAGCGTGGAACGACGGGTTATGCGCTGGCAAACCCTGCCATCCGGCTTCACTATTCGTCCCAGCGACAGCAGCACGATGGCGAGTCAAATCATCCCGGATGCCGCCACCTGCCCAGCGTGCCTGCGTGAACTTAGCGATCCTGCCGATCGACGCTATCGCTATCCCTTTATCAACTGCACCCATTGCGGGCCACGTTTCACTATTATCCGCGCGATGCCCTATGATCGGCCGTCAACCGTGATGGCGGCGTTTCCGCTCTGTGCTTCCTGCGATAAAGAGTACCGCAGCCCGATGGACAGGCGTTTTCATGCCCAGCCAGTGGCCTGTCTGGACTGTGGGCCGCAGATTTTCTGGCAATGCGGGAAACAGCGGTTAGGTGGCGAGTCTGCCTTGCAGCAGGCGATTGCCGCGTTGAATAACGGTGACATCGTGGCGATGAAAGGCGTAGGAGGCTTCCACCTTGCGGTGGATGCCCGTAATCATGCGGCGGTCGAGCGTCTGCGAGAGCGTAAACATCGGCCCGCTAAGCCGCTGGCGGTGATGCTGCCGGATAGCAAAGGGATAATGGCTGAAGCCGTCGCTTTGCTATCCACCTCTGCCGCGCCCATTGTGCTGGTGCCAGCCGATTGTCTTGACGGCTTGAGCGCCAGCATTGCGCCTGGACGCAATGAAATTGGCATCATGCTGCCTGCGAACCCGCTCCACTATCTGCTTATACAGGGTTTTGGCGGTCCGCTGGTGATGACCTCTGGCAACCTGAACGGCAGGCCACCCGCGATTGATAATGATCAGGCATTGGCTGATTTGGCCGATATTGCGGATGGCTGGCTGCTGCATAACCGCGACATTCTCCAGCGTATGGACGATTCAGTTATGCGCGCCAGTGGCGAGATACTGCGGCGCGCCCGTGGTTTCGTACCGGATGCGCTGCCTCTGCCGCCCGGTTTTGAGCATGTTCCGCCGATTCTGGCGCTGGGCGGTGATTTGAAAAATACCTTTTGCCTGGCTCGCGGTGGGCAGGCCGTGCTTAGCCAGCACTTTGGTGACCTGGCTTTGCCGGGCGTGGAAGCGCAGTGGCAGCGTGCGCTAAAGTTAATGTGTGAAATCTATGATTTCACACCCGAGCGGGTTGCCATTGATGCTCATCCCGCCTGGCACAGTGCGCAGCTGGGGCGTGCTATGGCGCGCCCGGTAACAGAAGTGCTTCATCATCATGCCCATGCCGCTGCTTGTATGGCTGAACATGGCTGGCCTTTGGATGGCGGCAAGGTCATTGCGCTGGCGCTGGACGGCATTGGCTACGGTGCGGATGGTAGGCTCTGGGGTGGAGAGTGTCTGCTGGTGGATTATCAGCACTGCGTTCATCTGGGGGGACTGCCGGCTGTCGCACTACCGGGGGGTGATCTGGCAGCGCGGCAGCCGTGGCGTAATCTGCTGGCGCAGTGCGAGGCGTTTGTTAACGACTGGCAGCGTTACCCGGAAACGCTGGCGGTGCGTGAGCAAAACTGGCAGCCGCTTGCCAAGGCTATTAAGCGTGGGATTAACGCGCCGCTTGCCTCCTCTTGTGGGCGACTGTTTGATGCGGTTGCTGCTGCGCTCAACTGTGCTCCGAACCCCCTGAGCTATGAAGGCGAGGCGGCCTGCCTTCTGGAGACACTTGCGCTGGCGGGCGGGCCTTGTTGCCACCCGGTCACTCTGCCGCTGGTCAATGGCCATCCTGATATGGCCACATTCTGGCTGCAGTGGCTAGGTTGGCAGGCTCAGGACACTGCACGGGCATGGGCATTTCATGATGCCCTGGCGAGTGGCCTGGCGCAGCTGGCGCGCCATCACGCTGCTTTATCTGCTATCTCCACCATCGTTTGTTGCGGGGGTGTGCTGCATAACCGCCTGCTGCGCGAACGATTTACTTTCTATCTCTCTGAATTACACGTTTTCTTCCCGACGCAGTTACCGGCAGGTGATGGTGCACTTGCTCTGGGGCAGGCAGTGATTGCCGCTGCCCGTCTTCTTACTAATCAACAAGGATAAAAAAATGCTTTTACGTGTTATCCACGATAATCCACGTGCTGGTGTTCTGCTGGCGTTGTTAGTGGCCGTTAACCTTGCAGCCTGGGGCGGGGCGTTGATGATCTTTCACCACAGTTCAGCGCTGATGGCGATCTGCCTGCTCGCATGGTGCTTCGGCCTGCGTCACGCAGTTGATGCTGACCATATTGCCGCCATTGATACTGTGACGCGTAAAATGATGCAGCAGGGTAAGCGTCCTTTCGGTATTGGTGCCTGGTTCTCATTAGGCCACTCAAGCATTGTGTTACTGGCATCGGTGGCGATTGCCGCCACGACGGCCAGCTTTCAGGAAGATATGAACTGGTTCCATGACGTCGGTGGAACGATTGGGACGGCGGTTTCGGCCTGTTTCCTGCTGGCTATGGCGCTGGTGAACCTGATTATCCTGAAGGGAGTCTGGCGTAATTTCCGCCAGTTTAAACGTGGAGAGCCTCTCACAGCGGGCTCTACCGACGTTACCACGGGCGGTCTGATGAGCAAGCTATTTAACTCCACATTCAAAATGATTGATAAAAGCTGGCATATGTATGTGGTAGGCTTTCTGTTTGGTTTAGGTTTTGATACTGCCACCGAAATTGGCCTGCTGGGCATCTCTGCTGCCAGTGCGTCCACCGGCATGTCCATGTGGTCAATCCTGGTATTCCCACTGCTATTTGCCAGTGGTATGGCGTTAGTCGATACCCTGGATAACGTGATGATGGTTGGCGCCTACGGCTGGGCCTTCAATAAACCGCAACGTAAGCTTTACTACAACATGACGATTACTGGAACGTCGGTGGTGGTGGCGTTGTTTATCGGCGGGCTTGAGGCTCTTGGCTTGCTGGTGGAGAAGTTTACGCTTCAGGGGTGCGTCTGGCAGTGGGTAAGTATGCTGAACGACAATCTCGGTAATGCGGGGTTCGTGGTGATTGCGCTGTTTATTGCCTGCTGGGGGATTTCAATGATTAACTACCGCTGGAAAGGTTACGATAGGTTAGATTTGGCATAGGCATTATTTTGCAACCAAACGAAAGTAATTTACTTCCGGGCCGAGTTAAGGTGGTAATGCTTAGCGTTGCCATAATGCTCACTCAGGGCGTTACAACGCCCTGAGATTAGCCTGTATCTGCGCGTCCGTTGTTTTAATGACTGCGGCTGGAATGGCATCCCCCAGCGCTTTGCCGGTGGTAACGAATGTTCTGACCACGTCACTGACCCCCTCAATAATGAGGTTAAGGCTTTTCTCGTTGATATCTGCCGACTTGGCGGCCTTAAGCAAAGCCTCACGACTGACCCTGCTACCGTAACCCGCGACGGAGGATTGGTGCTGGCCACCCGGGCCAGTCTTGAAGGTCAGCTCGTAAGCCGGTGACACCTGCCACTCCTCGTTTTCATTCAGTATGAACGCGAAATTCTTAGCGTGATCATCCTGGTTATACATAATGACATTAAATACCATGCGACGAGCCTGCACTTCACGCTCTTTAGCTGAACGCGTCACCATCGCGGTGGCACGCAGAATATCGCTGTAGTCGAGGCACGGCAGGCGAAAATCAGCCTGTAATAAACCGGACATACTCAACGTGGGGATGCGCATGCCATTGCAGCGGTCAAATCGTTTAACGCCAAAAGCAGACAGGCCATTGCCCAGCGCAAACCAGCGGCTTTCGGGGAAATCGATGCCTGACATGCGCGCCATACGCGCGTAAACTTTCTCCAGCGCGCATACCCAAGCCTCTTCCTTCGCGGCAGGAACCTTAAATTTCGGTGATTCCGATCATTCGCTTTCTGCACTTTTTCCCTTTCTAAGTGTTACTCTGCGTGATCGGTTTGCGCCACTTTTCGCAGTGATTCTCCCCTCAGTTCTATGCGATAACCGTTATGCACAAGGCGGTCCATCAGCGCATTCGCTACCGTCGGATTGCTCAACATTTTGTACCATTCCGGCACCGGCAGCTGGCTGATGACCAGCGTGCTGCCTCTTCCGTACCTGTCTTCCATCACCTCAAGAAGGTCCAACGACTGCCGCGTCGTCAGCTTTTCAAGACCCCAGTCATCGAGGATCAGGATCGCCTTTTTCGACAGCTACAGCAGTTACTTACGGTAGCTGCCGTCCGCATGGCCCGTGTTCAGCTCGTCCAGTAACCTACCGCCACGTGCTGCTGACAGGCCTGTTCACCCAGCGCGCAGGCGACATACGTCTTGCCACACCCCGTCGGACCGGTGATAAGGATGTTCTGCTGCCGGTGATACCGGCCGCCCGTCATCAGCTCGCCCATCTGCTGTCGTTTCAGACCCCGCTCTGGTCGCCAGTCCAGCCCCGATGCCGTTGCCGACAGCCTCAGTTTTGCCTGCCGTCGCAGCCGCGACACCTTTGTCGCCTCGCGCTGGAGCAGCTCATGCTCCAGCAACAGACTCAGCCGCTCTTCGAACCCCAGCTCACCGTACGTGCCCGGCTGTGACCACTGCTGCTCCAGCGCGTTAAGCATGTGGCCCAGACGCAGCGACCGTATCTGTTCCTGCAACCTGTTATCCTGCATACGTTTTTCTCCGTCAGTGGTAGTAACCCGCGCCGCGCACGTTCTCATGCTCAGCGACGTCATCTTCTGCTTCAGCCGGGAGAGCCGGCTCGCCCTCACGGCGGTTGGCCAGCAGGTTCACGATGACCTGCCGGTGCGGCCTTTCCAGCAGCAGGGCATGCTGACGCCGTTTCCAGCCGCGCGTCTCCGTATTTCCTCACCAGCGACAGCAGACCCAGGCAGCTGCGGTAGGCCTGCTCCGGATGTTTTCGTTCATTCAGATGCCAGGCAACCACTGTACGTGTTGCGCTGCCTATGCTTTCGCCCCAGCTCAGCAGGCGTTCCGGGCTCCAGCGCTGATGGAGATGTGAGTCAGGCATATGTTCATCAAGCGTTGTGAAGCCGCCTTCCTTCAGCGCTTTCGGGTGCTGTGCAACCATCTGCCCCCGGTGGTACAGCCTGACCAGACGAGCGCCCGCCTCGATGTCGATATGGGAGCCGACGAGCGCGTGCGGGACGGAGTAAGCGTGGCGCTGGTACAGCACGTGGTAGTCGGGACCCACCTTTGCCCGCCGGATATCCGTGTATTCATAGCGGTAACGCGGCAGCGCGGTCAGGGCGGGACGATCAAGCGCGTCGAAGCGCGTCTGACGGCTGCTGCCGGGATAATGCCGGAACGCACGATTGTTGAGTTCCTTTAGCAACTTGCCCAATGCCACGTTCAGGGTCGCGAAGGTGTGGAACACCTGATGGCGCAGACGCATCAGCACCCAGCGCTCTACAACCAGCACCGCGTTCTCTACCTTTGCTTTGTCCTTCGGATGATACGGCCGGGCGGGCAGCACTGCGGTGTTGTAGTGTCGCGCAAGCTTCTGATAGTTCTCATTAAGTACCGGATCGTAGCGGTCCGCCTTTTTAACCGCGGCACGAAGATTATCAGGCACAAGCAGCTGCGGCACGCCGCCGAAGAACTCGAAGGCCCGTACGTGCGCCATCAGCCAGCTTTCCTGATCCTGCGCCGGGCTGGCTTCAATGTAGGTGTAGTTTGACGCGCCGAGCGTGGCGACGAAGATTTGCGCGTGGCGGATGACGCCGGTATCGGGATTTACCACGGGCACGGTGGGGCCGCAGTAGTCCAGGAACAGCTTTTCACCAGCCATATGCAGCTGCCGCATGCTGCGCTTTTGCTTCTTAACCCAGCCCCGGTAGAGCACGCAGAACTGGGTGTAACCGTAGGCCGTATCCGGCTCGTCATGCTGATATTCCTGCCATAAAAGCAGTTTTGTCATTCCTCTGCGGCGCAGCTCCTGGTGACAGAGGCCGAAGTCCGGCATGCGTTTATCCTGAACTGACCTGCGGCCCTGATAGAACCAGGATTCAAGCTGGTTATCCGTGAGTCCGTCGGGCAGCGGCCAGACGAGTTCGCTGGCGCGGAAGCGGGTAATCACTTCAGAGACAGTGGCGCAGCCGACGTTCAGGCAGGCGGCGATGCTGCGGTTAGGCAGATAACAGTCGAACCGGAGCGGTTCCGCTTCGCGGACGCGGCGAACTTCTACGCCACCGGCCTGCATGAGCTGGTTCACTGGACGGGGGCAGCGTCCCGGCGTTGGTGCATGGACAGGGTTGACTGTAGTTTCCTTTACCTACTAGCAATTCAGGCAGATCTTACCTGTTTACGGGCAGAGCGAGGCCCGCTGACAGCAGAAGATTCTTTACTCTGCCTGACCTTGAGGCCCTGTGTCAGATCAAGTTGCGACTAATACACTTAAAGCCTTTGTTTCATAGGTTCCGTCGGTGCGGCATGTCCCTCCTCTATTGCAGTTCCGCATGAAACATAGCCATAGTTAGTCACCTGATTTCGCGAATTTACTATTATAAAAAACGGAGTGGTTTTATTATCTTTTCGCAACGTGTAATTAAGACAGGTGTTTTGGTTACTTTTAATCAGGATTTCGCTATCAGGCATACCTGCTGCCGAAATAACCGACGATTTGGTTGCGCCCTGAGTGACGGTTGCTCTGACCACAGGAAGTGAATCATAAGAAAAAACCTGAAGCGCGCTACACCCAGTCAATGTCAGAATGAGCGCAGGAAGAATGTTTTTTATCATAATTTTTTCCTTAATGGTAAAACTCCCCCAGTTTTCCGGAAGAGTGTTTTGTCTGTGAACTCATGCTGCCAGATCATCGTTTATGGTGGAAGCGTAATATGTGTTCTGTCGCATTAGGGGTTTGAGGAGCAATGGAACAGCAAACGCTGTTAACTGGTCAATTTAAATGGCTAAATAATTTAAAATCAATCAATCAATCAATCAATCAATCAATTGCAATTGATTGAATGTATGTTGTTTATTTACAATAAAATTTAATACTAACCACAGCAGCAATACACTGAAGCCCAACTATGATTAGACGTGTAGTCACGTAACTCGCTTTTTATCGGGGGCATATGGGGATGGTGCAGCAAAAGCATTTTTTTGATATTACCGAAATATCTCAAAGAGTTAAGGTTGAAAAACCTTATTTCGCTT
>Ga0105246_10000251_pt1 | contig 27640 bp, 24 predicted proteins | sample KBSM64metaG_FD_99694 | JGI IMG/M metagenome (GOLD analysis project Ga0105246, IMG submission 99694) | Miscanthus rhizosphere microbial communities from Kellogg Biological Station, Michigan, USA - KBS M6-4 metaG | ecosystem: Host-associated > Plants > Roots > Rhizosphere > Soil | place... | reverse complement strand
TTCCCGCGGGTTCACGCAGCCGCCTGCAAGTCGAGCCGCGCCCCGAACTCACGCACCACCGGCTCGTCCCGGTACGGGTCCAGCCGCTGCTGGAAGTCCTCCAGGTACTCGGCGCCCCGGTTGGAGCGCACGGTCTCCAGCAACGCGACCGCTTTCAGGCCGGTGTTGCAGGCCTGCTCGATCTCGCGCTGCTGCACCTGCGCGGTGGCCAGCAGCACGTAGCCGATGGCCCGCCTGCGCGCCTTGGTCTCGGGGAGCCCGGACAGGGACTCCTGCGCCCGCCGCGCCGCCGCCTCCGCCTGCCCGAGGTCCCGGTGGCAGTGCGCCAACTCGTCGGCCAGATAGGCCTCGTCGAAGTGCACGATCCACGCCGGGTCGTCCCCGGACGCGGAATCGGCGGACTCCAGCGCCGTGACCGCCCGCCCGGACGCCACCTGGGCCGCCCGCGCGTCACCCATCAACGCGTGCCCGCGCGCCTCCGCCGCGTAGAACATCGCCTCCGCGCGCGGTGTCACGCGCCCACGCGCCCCCTCCTGCGCCGCCCGCGCCAACTGCGCGATCTCACGCGGGTTTCCGAGCTGTGCGGCGAGGTGGCTCATGGAGGCGGCGAGGACGTATCCGCCGTAGCCGCGATCCCCGGCGGCCTGCGCGAGCCGCAGCGCCTGGATGTAGTACCGCTGGGCCAGGCCCGGTTGGCCGGTGTCGACGGCCATGTAGCCCGCGAGCTCGGTCAGTCGGGCCACCGCGGCGAACAGGTCACGGCCGACGGCCTCCCGGTACGACCCCGCCAGCAGCCCCGAGACGACGCTGTTGAGGTAGTGCACGACGACCGGGCGCACATGCCCGCTGCCGTACTGATGGTCCAGATCCACCAGCGCCTGCGTCATGGCGCGCACGGCCGCCACGTCGGACTGCCCCACCCGCGGTCCCGCCGAGCGCGACACCTGCGAATCCGGCGAGGAGATCAGCCAGTCCCGGCTCGGCTCGACCAGCGCGGACGCGGCGACGGACGAGCCGGACAGGAAGTCCCGGCGCCCCACGTCACTGCGCCACAGCTCGCAGACCTGCTCGATGGCCCCCAGTACCGTCGGCGAGAACTGGAGACCGACACCCGAGGCGAGGTTCTTGCCGTTGGCCATGCCGATCTCGTCGATCGTGACCGTGCGGCCGAGCTTGCGGCCCAGCGCCTCCGCGATGATCGCCGGGGCGCGTCCGCGCGGCTGCTGCCCGCGCAGCCAACGGGCCACGGACGTCTTGTCGTAGCGCAGGTCGAGGCCGTGCTCGGCGCCGCACATGTTGACCCGGCGGGCCAGCCCGGCGTTCGAGCACCCCGCCTCCTGGATGAGCGCCTGCAACCGTTCGTTCGGCTGTCGTGCGACGAGAGGCCTTGCGGCCATGGCGTACCCCCTGGGAACAATTCCCTGAAGCGAAAAGATCCGGCCGTGAAGATCAATGCCCCGCCGACAGACCTAAAATGCGAGGCTTGCGCGGATTGCCGGGGTAAAGCCGTAAGCCGACCCCACCGGTGGCTACCCAGCTCACGCCGAGGTTCCTCCCGCGCGCCCCCACACGTGCATCCATGCGCCCCAGATACGGAATCAGTGCTCCTCCCCCGCGCGCGCTACCCCCGTAACTCCAGGTAGGTACGGGAGTTGAGTTCACCGTGGAAGAGACGATCGCCGGCCCCGAAGCCGCTCAGATTCCGAAGCAGCGTGGGGAATCGCTGCAGGAGACCGCCGTACGCTACGCCGAGGAGCGCCACTGGGACGTCTTCCCCGGCACCTGGCTGGAAGCCGTCGACGGGGTGTGGCACTGCTCCTGCGGCGACCCCGCGTGCGCCGCGCGCGGCGCGCATCCGGCGGGCGACGACTGGGAGGGGCTGGCGACGGGCAGTGCGACCGTCGCCCGCCGGATGTGGCAGAAGCATCCGACGGCGTCGATCCTGCTGCCGACGGGGCGTACGTTCGACGCGATCGAGGTCGCCGAGACCGCGGGGTTCCTCGCACTGGCGCGCATGGAGCGCATGGAGTTGACGCTCGGTCCCGTGACCTTGACGCCGGATCGTCGGATGCACTTCTTCGTGCTGCCCGGTGCGGCGGTGAAGATGCCCGAGCTGGTGCGGAAGTTGGGCTGGTCGCCCTCGTCGCTGGATCTCGTTGCGCTCGGGGAGGGCGCGTATGTGGCTGCGCCGCCTACGCGGTACGGGGCCCGTGGTGCCGTGCAGTGGGCCTGCCGGCCCACGCCCGCCAATCGGTGGCTGCCGGATGCGGAGGAACTGATTTCTCCGCTTGCCTATGCGTGTGGGCGGGATCGGTAGTTCGGCGGGTGCGGGCCGGTTGTGGTTGCTCGCGCCCTTGCGGCGGAGCCGCATATCAGCACAGGCCCGCGCCCCTGTGGGGCGCTGTACCACCGTAGGGTTCTTGTATGACGTCGGGAGCAGTGGCGAGTACAGCGGCCGTACGTGTACGAGGGCTCTGGAAGCGGTTCGGGCAGCAGGTTGCTGTTGCCGGGATTGATCTGGAGTTGCCCGCGGGGAAGTTCATCGGGCTCGTCGGGCCGAACGGGGCCGGGAAGACCACCACTCTGTCCATGGTGACCGGGCTGCTGCGGCCCGATCAGGGGAGTGTCGAGGTCGTCGGGCACGACGTGTGGCGGGACCCGGTGGCGGTGAAGGCCCGGATCGGGGTGCTGCCGGAGGGGCTGCGGCTCTTCGAGCGGCTGTCGGGGCGTGAACTGCTCGCGTACAGCGGGCGGTTGCGCGGACTGCCCGGAGCCGAGGTCGACAAGCGGGCCACGCAGCTTCTCGATGTGCTCGACCTGGCCGGCGCCCAGCACAAGCTCGTCGTCGACTACTCGACCGGCATGCGCAAGAAGATCGGCCTCGCGGCCGCGCTGCTCCACAACCCCGAAGTGCTCTTCCTCGACGAGCCGTTCGAGGGCGTCGACCCGGTGTCCGCCCAGACCATCCGCGGGGTCCTTGAGCGGTACACGGCGTCGGGCGCCACCGTCGTCTTCTCCTCCCACGTCATGGAGCTCGTCGAGTCACTGTGCGACTGGGTGGCCGTGATGGCCGCCGGCCGTATCCGCGCCCACGGCACGCTCGCCGAGGTGCGCGGGGAGGCGGCCTCGCTGCAGCAGGCGTTCCTCGAACTCGTCGGCGCGGGCGGCCGCGACACCGGGTCGCACCTGGACTGGCTGGGCGGCGGCGCACGATGACGGGCGAAGCCAACCTCACTCCCGTCTTCGTACGGCTGAAGCTGTCCCTGCTGCGCAACGGGCTCAGGCAGTCCGCCGGGCGGCGCGCCGCCTATGTCGTCTCGGCCGTCGTCGTGGTGCTGTTCGGGGCGCTGCAGCTGCTCGGCCTGATCGCGCTGCACGGGAACACGCACGCCCTGCCCGTGGTCGCGCTGCTGGTGGCCGTACTGGCGCTGGGCTGGGCGGTGATGCCGCTGTTCTTTCCGAGCGGTGACGAGACGCTCGACCCGACACGGCTGGTGATGCTGCCGCTGCGGCCCCGGCCGCTGGTGCGGGCACTGCTCGCGGCCTCGCTGGTGGGCATCGGGCCGCTGTTCACGCTGCTTCTGCTGACGGGGTCGGTGATCGCGGTCGCGCACGGCGGGGCGGCCTACGCCGTCGGCGTCGTCGCCGTCGCCCTCGGGCTGCTGGTGTGCGTGGCCCTGGCGCGGGCCGTCGCCGCCGCCAACATCCGCCTGCTGACCAGCCGCAAGGGCCGCGACCTGGCGGTGCTGAGCGGCCTGGTCATCGCCATCGGGGCGCAGCTGGTCAACTTCGGGGCGCAGCACCTGGGTTCCTCCGGGCTCTCGCAACTCGACCCGGTTGCGGACGTCCTGAAGTGGGTGCCGCCCGCGTCGGCCATCGGCGCGGTGGACTCGGCGAGCGACGGCTCGTACGGCGTCGCCGCCCTCCAACTGGCCCTGACGGTAGGCGCGTTGATGCTGCTGCTCGCCGTGTGGTCCCGCCATCTGACCCGGCTGATGACCTCGCCCGACGGCTCCACCCTGCAGGCCGCCGAACCCGCCGCCCGCGAACGGACCACCGGCGGCCTCGCCCGCCTGCTGCCCGCCGGACGCACCGGCACCGTCATGGAACGCAGCCTGCGCTACATCTGGCGCGACCCCAAGACCAAGGCGGCCTGGGTGACCTCGCTCGCCATCGGCCTGATCGTGCCCGTGTTCAACGCCCTTCAGGGCACCGGCTCGATCTACTTCGCGTGCTTCGCCGCGGGGATGCTCGGCATCCAGATGTACAACCAGTTCGGGCAGGACACCTCCGCGTTCTGGATGGTCGCCACGACCATCTCCTCCACGCACGACGCCTACGTCGAGCTGCGCGGGCGGGCCCTCGCCCTGCTGGTGATCACCCTCCCGTACGCCACCCTCGTGACCGTCCTGACCACCGCGATGCTCGGCGACTGGCCCCGTCTGCCCGAGGTACTCGGCCTGTCCTTCGCGCTGCTCGGCGCGATGCTGGCGACCGGCGCATGGACGTCCGCCCGTTTCCCGTACTCCATCCCCCAGGAGGGCTACAAGAACGTGGCCCCCGGCCAGGCCGGCCTCGCCTGGATCTCCATCTTCGGCGGCATGGTGTCGGCGGCCCTGCTCTCCGCGCCCGTCATCGTGGCCACCATCTGGGCGAACGTGGCCCAGGACGGCGACCAGTGGGGCTGGCTACTGCTACCGCTGGGCGCGGCATACGGCGCCACGATCACCTGGGCAGGCCTTCGCCTGGCGGCCCCACGGACGGCGGCCCGCCTCCCGGAGATCCTGACGGCGGTAAGCAAAGGCTGACGGCCCCTTGGGGCGCACGGTCACTGCAACGCCGTATAGGGGCGCGGGGCTGTCTCGATTTGCGGCTCCGCCGCGTGGGCGCGACAAGCCACAACAATCCCGCGCCCGCCAAACAACCAGCACCCCCGAGCCAATAGGCGCCCGGCCCAGTCTCACGCAGTGAGCACCGCATCCAGGAACGGCTCGATAGCGGCGCGCCAACCCTCGGGTTGGTCGTACTGCACCAGATGACCGGCGTCGGCCACCTCCGCATACTCCCCCCGCGGCAGCACCCGGACCATCTCCTGCGCCTCGGCCCGCCCCAGCTCCCCGTCGAGCCCGCGCACGACCAGCGCCGGGCACTGCACAGCGGCAAGTTCCTCCCAGTGCGCGTCGTACACCCAGGTCTCACGGGAGCGGAGCATCTGCTCGTAGTCGAAGACGGGGCGCCAGCCGTCGGGCGACTCGTGCATCACCTCGGCGTAGAACTCCCCCCGCGCCGGGTTCGGCCGCTCCACCCACGGATCGTCCTCACCGAACCACTTGCGTACATCGGCGAGCGTGGCAAAGGGAACCGGCCAGGCCTTGAACCAGTCCGCCCACTCACGCTGCGAGGCGGCACCCAGCGCGGAGGCCCGCATATCGCAGATGATCAGGCCCCGCACCAGATCGGGGCGCTTCGCTGCGAGCTGCCAGGCCGTCAGCGCGCCCATGGCGTGGCCGATGAGAACGGCCGGGGCGAGGCCGAGCTGCTCGAGCGCGGCCTCGGCGTCCTCGACGTAGGCCTCGCGGGTGAAGGAGGCCTGCGGGGGCTTGCCGCTCTGGCCGTGGCCGCGCTGGTCGAGCGCGACGGCGCGGTGCCGCCCGGAGAGCCAGCGGGCGGTGGACGCCCAGTGCGAGGCGCGGCCCATCAGGCCGTGCAGTAACAGCACACCGGGGGTGTCCTCGGGTGCGGGCTGCGCCGGGTCGGTCTTGGGAGGGTCGCCGAACTCCCAGGCCGCGAGGCGTACGCCGCCCGCACCGGTCACGTCGATGCGTCGCGCCATGGTCCTGGCACCCCCCTAGCTCCGCTCGGACCGCCCGCTCCCGCTCGAGCCGACCGGTCCTGTGAACCGTGTCCTGCCGTGCCGTGCAGCTGCCTGTTCTGGTGAGCTCAGTTCCCGTACGCCCAGTTCTTGTGCGCCAGTTCTTGTGCACTCACTCCTGAAGCGCACATTCCGCGAGACCTGTCACCGAAGACTATCGAATGGGTATTCGAAAATACTGGGTCTGCGGGCAACACCCCTCGTACGAGTGACCTCGCCCGAGGAATGATCGCCGCCGCCGAGGGGAGATCTTCAGCGGGAGGCGGACCGCTCGGGGAAAACGGTCCGAAGGGGATGACCCTGAGAGCTCGGGGCTCCGGGTCAGCACAGGGGAGGACAGGCCCCGGCGCCACACGGCGCCGGGGCCCTCCACACGACTGCGGCACATCCTGCCGACCCCCTCAGGTCATATGCCTCACGCGACAGCCTCGCACGCGAAACGTCCGAGCGCTGCGATTTCGACGCACCGATCCCGGCGCCGAAGAGATCGGCGACAGGCCCGCAGGGCGCCTCAAAACCCCCTGGAACAAAGGAAGTTGACGGTCAACGCTTGGCGACGAACACATGGGAGGCGACGTCCGCCTCCAGCTCGGCCGCCTCACCGCCACTGCCCACCAGCACACCGCCCGCCGACTCCGTCACACTCACCACCGAACCGGGCTGCACACCCGCCCGCCGCAGCGTGTACATCAGCTGCGCATCCGTCTGGATCGGCTCACCGATACGGCGCACCACGACCGTCTTGCCGTCGGCACCCGGGTCGAGGTCCGCCAGCGACACCATGCCCTCGTCCAGGAACGGGTCCGCGCCGTCCTTCTCGCCCAGCTCCTCCAGACCCGGGATCGGGTTGCCGTACGGCGACTCCGTCGGGTGCCGCAGCAGCTCCAGCACGCGCCGCTCCACGGCCTCGCTCATCACGTGCTCCCAGCGACACGCCTCCGCGTGAACCTGCTCCCACTCCAGGCCGATCACATCGACCAGCAGACACTCGGCGAGCCGGTGCTTGCGCATCACGCGCGTCGCAAGCCGGCGGCCCTCGTCCGTGAGCTCCAGATGGCGGTCCGTCGCGACGGACACGAGACCGTCCCGCTCCATCCGCGCCACGGTCTGGCTGACGGTCGGCCCGCTCTGGTCCAGCCGCTCGGCGATCCGGGCGCGCATGGGGACCACACCTTCCTCCTCCAGCTCGAGGATGGTGCGGAGATACATCTCCGTGGTGTCGATCAGTCCGGACATACGTGCCCCTCGATGAGTACTGCCGGAAGCACGACAGCTTCCCGGCGCGTGCGCTGGCCCTGGATTCAATTCTGACGCATACCACCGACAACCGTGCCGCGCCGTGGAAACCACGGCGTTACGTCCGGGCACTCACCCCCCGTATTGACACGGCACTGGTCCAGACCGCACGGTGATCCGCGACACATCCGCGCCCGGACCCCACACCGCCCCGGAAGGACCCGCATGAGCGACGGCAAACTGGCCGACCAGTTCTTCGACGCCGCGATCGACCTCCTGCAACGGGTCCGGGACGAGGAGGCACAGTCCATCACCGCGGCCGGCACCCTGCTGGCCGACACCGTCACCGCCGGCGGCCGACTCTTCGCCTTCGGCGCCGGCCACTCCTCCCTCGCAGCCCAGGACGTCGTCTACCGCGCGGGCGGCCTCGCCCTGATGAACCTGCTCGCCGTACCGGGCGTCGTCGGCGTCGACGTGATGCCGGCCACCCTGGGCTCCGCCCTGGAGCGCGTCGACGGCCTCGCAACCGCCGTCCTCGACTCCTCGCCGCTCCGCGCCGGGGACACCCTGGTGATCATCTCCCTCTCCGGCCGCAACGCCCTCCCCGTCGAAATGGCCCTGCACGCCCGCACCCTCGGCGTGAAGGTCATCGGCGTGACCTCAGTGGCGTACGCGACCGAGACCCGGTCCCGGCACACCTCCGGCACCTACCTGCGCGACCACTGCGACATCGTCCTCGACTCCAAGATCCCCATCGGCGACGCCACCCTCACCCTCGACACCATCCCCGCCCCCTTCGCCCCGGCCTCCACCGTCGTCACCAGCGCAATCCTGCAGGCAGTCATGGCCACAGCAGCAGGCACACTCGCCGAACGCGGCATCGAGCCACCCCTCCTGCGCTCCGGAAACGTGGACGGCGGCCACGAATGGAACACACGGGTGATGCAGGAGTACGGGGACCGGATCTTCTACCAGCAGTAGCGAGCGAGCCGCCGAGCCCGCGGGCAGCCGCCACCGGCGTAGCCTGCGGGCATTCGTGCCGCCCAGGTGTGCTGTCCGGGGACGTTGGTGACAGGCGGCACCCCGCACCGCCGGGCTGCGCTACCGCCCCACCACCCCCGCCAAATCCAACGCCGCAGCAATCCGAACGGCGACATCCTCCGCATACACCGCATCCAGCCGCTCGAACTGACTCCGCCCACTCCCCCGCAGAAACGTCACGACCCCGAGCGTCCGCCCCCGACTCCGCAACACCGCACACAACGCGTGCACCGCATCCTCCGGCCACTGCCGAGCCAACGCCCACTCCCGCGCCTGCTCCGCCGCCACCGCACCCACGCTCGCCCGCACGGACCCCGTCCGCTCCACGCACTGCAACGCCGGATGCCCCTGCCCGTACCGCACCGGCAACCCCGCCCGCCCGGTCAGCAGACTCGGCCCCGGCGCCCCGGAGGGCGTCGCGGCGACCCGCACCAGCCGTACGGGCCCCTCCGCCGCCCCGTCGGCCACCGCACCGCCCGCCACCCGGTCGATCAGCGCATGGTCGGCAAACCCGGCGAGCGCGAAGTCGAGATGGACGGTCGCCGCCTCACCCGGGTCCTCGCACTCCGCGGCCGCCCGGGCCGCCCGGTGCAGCTGATTGGTCCTGAACCGCAGCAGCGCCGCCTCCTGCTCGCCCTGCTTGCCCTCCGTCACGTCCTGGAAGAGCCACGCCACACCCAACGGCACCGGCTCCTCCGCGAGCGGCGACGCCAGCCGCACGAAGCCGCAGCGCCAGCACCGCCGCTGATCACCCTCCGGCGTCCGCACACTCACCCAGATCTCGGCCGGCGCCGGCGGCGCACCCTCCGCCAGCACATGCGTGAGCGCACTCTCCAGCTCCTCCACACCCTGGGCGAGCAACTCCCCCAGCGGCCGCCCCAAAGCCGACGTACGCCCGATACCGAGCGCACGCGCCGCATGCGCATTCACCACCGCGGGCCGCAGATCGGCATCGACCAGCACGACACCCCAGCTCGCGTCCTCGAACAACGCCTCACTCAGCGCGATCGACCGCTCCAGATCGATCTGCGTATGCACCTCACTGAAGGCGCAGTACACACCCGCGGGCTTCCCGTCGGGCCCGCGCACCGCCGCGGACTGCGTCCGCACCAGCACCCGCCCGCCGTCCTTCGTCAGCAGCGCGAACTCGTGCACCTGCCGTCCCGGGGCCTCCATGGCGGACATCAGCCGCCCCTCGACCTCCTCGGCATCCGCAGGACGCACGGCCCACCCCGCGAACCCGTGCCGCCCCACCGCCTCGGCCGCGGTCCACCCCAGAATCCGCTCGGCCTCACGATTCCAATGGGTGACGACCCCGCCCGCGTCGAAGGCACACAGCGCCGCATCCATCCCGTCGAGCAGCGCGGCCAGCAGGTCGGAGCCGTCAGGGCCCACCGGACCAGCCCGCTCGGGCTCATCAGGCCCCAGCTCGTCGGTGGTCCCACTACGCCGGGAAGCACTCACCTGGACCCCCTGCCAAGCTGCGTCCGCACGTACGGCGCGTCGGTTCGCTCACTCACAATCATCTAACTGGAACGTGACGCAGCACACACCGAGTTCCCCAAGATTGAAGGAATCGTTGTAAGCCACCTCCACCCCCCACGATCACCCCTCCCCCAGCCGAAGATCAACCCAAAGATCGCTTTCCCCGTCGAGCACATACCGCTCGACCTCGACGAACCCACACTTCTCGGCAAACCGCAGCCCCTCGCCATGGGCCGCCAGAACGCATGTCCCGACGCCCTTGGCACCCAGCACGCGCGCGTGCGCGAGCCCCCGCTCGTACAGGGCAGCCCCGAACCCCCGCCCCCGATACTCGGGCAGCACGCGCGCGACGACCGTTGCCACCGCCTCCTCCCCCTGCGGCGGCCGCACGGTGGAGCAGCCGACCAGCCGGTCCCCCAGGTACGCGTTCTCCAGCCGATAACGCCCCAGCAGCTCCCGCGCCTCGTCGAGGGACATGGCAGCCGGCGGCACGATCGCGTTGTGGACGTACTGCCACTCCCGCAGCATGTTCTCCCCGTGCACGGCCTCGATCCGCAGCCCCCGGCGCCGCGCGTACACCTCGATCTCGATCCTCATCCGCGGATCCGCAAGCCCGACCACCATCATCGTCGCCGCGGGCCGCACCTCACCGAACACCTTCCGCAGCACCGGCCAGCACGGCTCGAAGTCCTCCCGCTCGGGCAGCAGATACCGCACCCGCACCACATCGGCCAGCCCACACCCCGCCTCCGCGAGCGCCGCCCCAATGTTCCGCACACACTGCTCGGCCTGCTCGACGACGTCGTCCGAGATCGTCATGGTCGAGTAGTCGAACCCGGTGGTCCCAGATACGTGCACCCAGTCCCCGTCGACCACGGCCCGCGCGTAACCGATCTGCTCCTCGAAGGTCGATCCACTGAGGATCGCGCGTCGCTCCGTCATGGTCGGAAAGCTAGGTGATCAGGCCCACTTGTGGTAGCGGGTTGCGCCGGGAGCGCTGGGGCCTGTCTGACAAATGATCACCCGGCTGGTTCGCGGAGCCAGAGGATGTGCTGCGAGGTGAAGTCCGGCGCGGTAGCGGTCTGCAAACCTCTCGCAGCGGGTGGCCACTGCCCGGAATTGTTTGAGGCGGTTGAAGCAGCGTTCGACGACGTTGCGGTGCTTGTAGGCCTCGATGTCGAACGCGGGCGGGCGTCCGCCGCGCGCGCCACGTCGTAGTCGGTTGGCGGCCTGGTCGGCCCGTTCGGGAATGGTCACGGCGATGCCGTGGCGGCGCACCAGGCGCGGATCGCGCGGGACGAATACCCCTTGTCGGCGATCAAGCGGTCGGGGCGGGTGCGGGGCCGGCCGCGCCCCTCGCGGGGAACGCTGATGGTCTCCATCACCTGCTCGAAGGTGGTTGAGTCGTTGACGTTGCCGGGGGTGAGCACCACCACGAGCGGTAGGCCGCGCCAATGAGTGGTGTGCATCGTGAAGTTGCTGGTCACGGGTCTGGTGTGAGGGTCGGGAGAGCTCCTCGCGCTGGTCGTCGGCCGGTGTCCATGGCGAAGATCGTCTGACATGTCGTTCGGGGCCGTCTTCGGGTTCTGCTGCGCCGACGGCTGGCCGAGCAGACCGGGCCGCGGCAGAGGCCGCCGCAGCCGTCGCTCCGGCGCCGCCCGGGAGGAGGCTGACCGGGACGAAGCCTGCCCGCGGCTGGGCGAAGAAGCCCCGAGTCCCACCGGCCGAGCCTGGACCACGAGGAAGACTCGGGGCTGTCGTCGCCGAACTGCCGGTGCCGGGTTATCGAGCGGCGAGGACGTGCGCCCACGGCTCATCGATGTCGGCCAGGCCCAGCACGGCGACCACGTTGTCGAGCATTCCGGCGCCGAACCAGCGCCGCACGGCCTCGTCGTCGCCCAGCAGTCGCCGGACGGTGTCAACCTGCTTGGCGTAGCACCGGCGCACGGCCTGCGCCACCAGCGGCTCGCCGACGGCGCAGTTCGCGTGCATCAGGAAACGCAGGATGTTCCGGTCCGCGACGAGTGCGGCGTAGGCGCCGCGTGCGGCATCCAACGCCGCCTCAGGCACCGGCCCGGCCCCACCCGAGGCTGGTGAGTGAGCGAGCAGCGTGTCGGTCATGACGACGGAGACGTGGTCGACCACCGCCGCGAACAGTGCTTCCTTGTTCGGGTATAGGCGGTAGAGATACGGCTGAGAGATGCCGACCCACTGTGCGATCTCGTGTGTCGTCGTGCCGTAGAAACCTTTTTGCGCGAAGCATTCGACCGCGGCGGCCATGAGGGTCCGACGTCGTTCGTCGCTCTTCGTGCTGGTGCCGGGGGCAGGCATGGGCGTCAGTCAAACACGGCTCCTCTCAGCTTCCAAAAGTCACGCTGAGGTCGGGGTCGGACGGAACGTCGTTGGGCGTGAGCGCCTCGATCGCCACCAGCGGGTTCCAGTAGTCCAGGTAGTGGGTGATGCGCGCGTCGTCATCGGTCCGGACGACGGAGATGCACGTCTGCTCGTACGGCTTGCCGGTCGGCAGCGCCGTGCCCTTCGAGCGGAATTCGGCGATCACCAGACTCGGGTCGACGGTGTCGTGGAAGACCAGGTCGACGAACTCGACGTCGAAGGTCTCGGGAAAGTTGCTCATGTGCGCGACCAGTGCGTCGCGCCCCGTTACCCGCTGGGGCACGCCGGCCGGCGCGTACGGGAACTCAAGCACCGCGTCCGGGGCGAACAGCTTCACCCATTCGTCGACCCGTCCTGCGGCGGTGAGGCGCAGGTGCTCGGCCAGGGTGTGCTGGGCGGCGGCGCGGCGGGCGGCGTCGTCTTCCTTGACTGTCATCTTCTCTCCTACGTTAGTGGTCGACCTATAACCTACCATGGCAACGGCCATTGCAGGCAGTCGAGCAGAGGTAACGCCAGGGGGATCCCGGTCCGGTTCACGCACGGGATGGCATCCAGAAAACGCCCTCGGCGGCGGGCGGCGGCCCGGTGCCATCGGCGCCCGTCACGCTGCGGCGAAGATCGTCGGTCACCGGGAGACTTCGCGGTTCGTCAGGACCAGCAAGGCCCTCACCAGGGCGGTCGCCACTTCGGGTCGGTGCGTACCTTGCCGAGGACGCGCCAGTTCTTCAGGTGGGCGAAACCGTGCTCGACCGGCGCCCGCACTGCGGCAAGGGCCTTGTTGGACAGCTTCTGCCCGCGCGTCAGCGGCCGGTTCCGGGCGGCCTTGTAGCTGGTGATCACCGCCGGATCGGCGTCGGGACCGCTGTCGTCGAGCCCGACGAATCCCAGATCGGCGATGGCACCGAGGCCGGCCGCCCGCAGCCTGACGGTGAGCCGATCGTGACGGCGGGCGGTGATCTCCGAGGTGCGTCCAGGCCGGGCCGTCGAGACCCAGAGCAGTCGGCCTTTGTCGTCGGTGAGCGCGATCACGAGCAGGCCATGGTGCTTGTGGTTGCCAGAGTAGTTTCCGGTGCTGTGTCCCGGTACGCCGCCGGGTGCGGATCAGCGAGCCGTCCAGCAGGACCACCCCGCCGCCCGTTCGGGTGATCTTCGTCAGGGCGCGGTCCAGGCGCGGGGCGCGGGCGGCCAGCAGACCGACGACCTCCCTGACCCACCGGGTCACGGTGGTGCGGTGTACCCCGTTGCCGCCAGCCAGGTCGCCCGGCCGCTGGTCACAGCGCAGCACCGCGAGCACGATGCCCGCGATCTTCCGAACGACATGTCAGACGATCTTCGCCATGGACACCGGCCGACGACCAGCGCGAAAAGCTCTCCCGACTCTCACACCAGACCCGTGACCAGCAACTTCACGATGCACACCACTCAATGATCGCGGTCTCCAACGTCGGGCTCGCATGCAGGGTCCGCCACGAACAGACTCAGCCGATAAGTGGTCGGCTGCACCAGACGGCCGCACAGCGTGTCGACCCGGAGCACCGATCCGTCGATCTGTATTTCCCCAGCACGAAGACGGCGCACATAAGCCTGCCACTCCGTCTCGTCCTGGGTCTCGAAGATCACTTCCCACCGCCCCGCGCCCACCGCGTCGCGAGCAGCAAGCTGCCGCCTCGCGACCTCTTGCAGCCGCTTCCTCTTCCGCTGTCCTGGCACCGGCCCAGAATCGCTGGCCGATGCCATCACAGCAAGGCAAATAGCACCAGACACAACAGACCCGCCCAAGCACACTCGCCGACTCGGAAGTCGACGGAGTGCAGCTGCGCATCGACCCCGGTTCCAAGGGCACCGGCATCGTCCTCACCGACGAGAAGAAGGAGACCAGCGAAGAAGGCGCCACTGTCACCGTCCGACGCGGGCTCATCTCGGTCGAACTCCAACACCGCGGCGACCAGATCCGTATGTGCATGCAACAACGCGCCGGCTACCGGCACAGACGCCGCTCGGCCAACTGCCGCTATCGAGCACCCGGTTTCAATAACCGGACCCACCCGACGGGAGGCTGCCGCCCTCTCTGCGCCACCGCGTCGACACCACCTTGTCCCAAGCAACCCGTATGTGCCGCTACGCCCCTGTCACCGAGATCCACATGGAAAGCGTCTCTTTCGACACCCACGCCATGAGCGCGGGAAGACCCCTCTACGGAGCCGAATACACCCAGGGCCCGCTCGCCGGGACCACAGTCCGCGCCTACCTCCACGCCAACTGGAACAGCGCCTGCGCCTACTGCGACGCCACTGACGTACCCCTGAACATCGAGCATCTACGGCCACGCAGCCGAGGCGGTTCAAGCCGCATCTCCAACCTCGTCCTCGCCTGCATGCCGTGCAACAAGGCCAAAGACAGCAGGTCCCTCGAGTCCTTCCTCGCTGACCGCCCCGACCGACTGGCCCAGATCCTTGAGCAAACTCAAGCACCGCTCCGCGACGCCGCGGCCATGAACAGCACCCAGCGGCGCCTCACGGAGGAATTGGAAAGTCTCGGAAGGCCCGTACACACCTGGCCGGGCGAGCTGACCAAGTCGAACCGCGACGCCATGTGTCTCGACAAGACGCACACTCTGGATGCCCTGTCCGTCGGCCGTCTCGATCACGAGGGTGGGGACGCGATCGTACGATTTCCCGCGCGGGTGCTCGTCGCCAAGGCCACCGGGCGCGGCTCCTACGCGCGCACCACTCCCGACCGGTACGGATTCCCGCGCCTGCTGCGGTCACGTCAGAAGCAGCATTTCGGGCACGCCATCGGCGATCTCGTGCGCGCAGTCATGCCCTCCGGCAAGTGGGCTGGAACGTGGACCGGCCGAATCTCGGTCCGGGCAATGGGCCGGCACAGCCTCACCACGGCGATCGGTCGGTTCAACGTCCGCCACTGGAATCTGCGGCTGCTGCAGCGAGGCGACGGATACGGCTACACCGTCCAGCCTGAAGCCCCGTCGACAACATCTCAGAAAATGGGTTGATCGGTGGCGGAAGCCTTCTTAGGCTGCATGTACTTCGGAGAGGAGGTGGTTCGGCAGATGTATGCATACCGGACGGAAGAGGTGGCTGCGGGCTAGCGGTCCGCCGTCAAACTCGGTTCGGCGCCGGACCAGCGTGCGCAAGCGACACGCAGCCGGCCCAATCCAACGCAGTCACCCGACCCGCGAGCTCGCCGGTACGTCCGGCCGGCTCCCTCCGCCGAGGCGGAGGGACCTGAGCTCGCGGGTCGTCTGCGTTCCGGTACCGCCCCTCAGTGGGCGATGCCGTCGTACCCCTCGATCTCCGAAGGACGCCGCACACCCGGCCCCACATACCGCGCAGACGGCCGCACCAGCCGTCCCGTCCGCTTCTGCTCCAGAATGTGCGCCGACCAGCCCGCCGTGCGGGCGCAGGTGAACATCGACGTGAACATATGGGCCGGCACCTCGGCGAAGTCGAGCATGATCGCAGCCCAGAACTCGACGTTCGTGGCCAGGACACGGTCCGGGCGCCGCGCGTGCAGCTCCTCCAGCGCCGCCTTCTCCAGCGCCTCGGCCACCTCGAACCGCGGAGCGCCCAGCTCACGGGCCGTACGGCGCAGCACGCGCGCGCGTGGGTCCTCGGCGCGGTACACGCGGTGCCCGAAGCCCATCAGCCGCTCACCCTTGTCGAGGGCCCGCTTGACGTACGCCTCCGCGTCCCCGGTCCGCTCGATCTCCTCGATCATGCCGAGGACCCGGGAGGGCGCGCCGCCGTGCAGCGGCCCGGACATCGCTCCTACGGCGCCGGAGAGCGCCGCGGCGACATCCGCCCCGGTGGAGGCGATGACGCGGGCCGTGAAGGTGGACGCGTTCATGCCGTGCTCGGCGGCGGAGGTCCAGTAGGCGTCGACGGCGGCGACGTGCTTGGGGTCGGGCTCGCCCCGCCAGCGGATCATGAACCGTTCGGTGATCGAGTGGGCTTTGTCGATCTCACGCTGCGGAACCATGGGCCGGCCCTGGCCGCGGGCCGACTGGGCGACGTAGGAGAGGGCCATGACCGCGGCTCGGGCGAGGTCCGCGCGGGCCTGCTCGGCGTCGATGTCGAGGAGGGGTTTGAGACCCCAGACGGGTGCCAGCATGGCCAGCGCCGACTGCACGTCCACCCGGATGTCGCCGGAGTGCACGGGGATCGGGAACGGCTCGGCGGGCGGCAGACCGGGGTTGAAGGCGCCGTCGACGAGCAGCCCCCAGACGTTCCCGAAGGAGACGTGACCGACCAGGTCCTCGATGTCGACGCCCCGATACCGGAGGGCGCCGCCCTCCTTGTCCGGTTCGGCGATCTCCGTCTCGAACGCGACGACTCCCTCGAGTCCGGGTACGAAGTCGGACATCAGGCGGCTCCTCGTGATGTGAACGACAGATGTGTACGGCAGAAAAACGGCGGCTCGGCCGTTGGATCCCCGGTCGCTTCGTGCGACTCGTGGTCCTGGGTGGCCACCCTGGTGATGCCCCATGCGGCTGGTCGCTCAACCAGAACGCACCTGCACGATATCCCCGAGTGCCACTCTTGGGGAGGCTTCGTGGCACTCAGTGCCGCAGGCACCCGGCGTCCGCGACGCGTGCCCATGCCGAAATCATGACGGACGTCATGCCGAACGGCACCTGCACATACGGCAGGATGACGGGGTGACCGACCGAGACGCCGTCCCCCTCGATCCCGCCTCGATGCGCAAGCAGTACCGGGCCGAGGGCCTCGCCGAGTCCGATCTGGCCGCCACTCCGGTGGCGCAGTTCGCGCGCTGGTTCCAGCAGGCCGCGACCGAGGCCCACCTCTTCGAGCCGAACGCCGTGGTCGTCTCCACGGCGAACGCCGAAGGCCACCCCAGCTCCCGCACCGTGCTGCTGAAGCACTTCGACGAGCAGGGCTTCGTCTTCTACACCAACTACGACTCCCGCAAGGCCCGCGACCTCGCCGAGAACCCGTACGTCTCGCTCCTGTTCCCCTGGCATCCGATGGCCCGCCAGGTCGTCGTCACGGGCATCGCCCGACGCACCGGTCGTGACGAGACCGCCGCCTACTTCCGCACCCGCCCGCACGGTTCGCAGCTCGGTGCCTGGGCCAGCGCCCAGTCGAGCGTGATTTCCACCCGCGCCGACCTGGACGCCTCGTACGCCGAACTGGCCGCCCGCTACCCGGAGGGCGAGCAGGTCCCGGTCCCGCCGAACTGGGGCGGTTTCCGGGTCGCCCCGCAGGCGGTGGAGTTCTGGCAGGGCCGTGAGAACCGGCTGCACGACCGGTTGCGGTATGTGGCGGAGGCGGACGGGGGGTGGCGGGTGGAGCGGCTCAGCCCTTGATGATCAGCCCCTGAGCATCAGCGCCTGACGGCCCCGGCTCAGTCCGTGAGCACCTGGTCCAGGATGTCCGCCCACTGCGCCACAACCCCTTCCCGCCGCCCCGCATCGTCCGTCAGCAGGTTGGCGAGGCCCAGTCCGCGGGCCATGTCCAGGAGGCCCTGGACGGTTTCGCGTACGCCGGGGCGGGATTCGTCGGCGGCCAGCAGGTCCACTGCTATGCGGTGGGTTTCGCGGCCGACGCGGGCTTCGAGTTCTGTGACGCGGGGGCGGAGCTGGTCTTCGTTGGAAGCGGCGACCCAGAGGTGGAGGGCGGCGCGGAAGAGGGGGCCGGTGTAGAGGTCGACGAGGGCCGACACGACTGCCCGTCGGTCGCCTGCCGCGCCCTGGGGGAACAGGGCGCGGAGGGCTGTCGAGCGTTCTTCGGCGACGTATTCGACGGCTGCGGTGAAGAGGTCCTCGCGGGTCGGGAAGTGGTGCTGGGCGGCGCCGCGGGAGACGCCGGCGCGTTCGGCGACGACGGAGACCGTGGAGCCCGCCCAGCCGTGTTCGGCGAGGCAGGCCACGGCGGCTTCCAGGAGGCGCTGCCGGGTGGCTCGGCTGCGGTCCTGTTTGGGCACGCGGTCGGCGCGGTCCACGCTGTTGTCGGTGGTCACAGCACCCATGTGGGATCCCGTCGTTCCAGGAAGGCCGTCATCCCCTCGCGGGCCTGCGGGGAGGCGAACAGCCGGGCCGAGAGTGCGGTGAGGTCGGCCGCCTCCCGGTCGAATGTTTCGAGCACCTTAGCTGTGAGCAGCGCTTTCGTCTCGGCCAGGCCCTGCGGGGCGGCTCGGCGCAGTCCGTCCAGGATCGGTTCCAGTACGGCGTCCACGTCGTCGCCGGTGGCGGTCAGGAGGCCGATGCGGGCCGCTTCGGTCGCGTCGAGGCGTTCGCCGGTGAGGTAGTAGCGGGCGAGGGCTCGGGGGTCAGTGCGCGGGAGCAGGGGCAGGGAGATGACCGCCGGGGCCACGCCGATGCGTACCTCGGTGAATGCGAAGGTCGCCTCCGCGGATGCTGCTGCGATGTCGCAGGCCGCCAGGAGGCCGAGGCCGCCTGCGCGTACGTGGCCGGTGACGCGGGCCACGACCGGTTTGCGCAGCTCGACGATCTGCCTCAGCAACCCGACGAGTGCGTCCGGGGCATGGGGGTCCCCCCGCTCGAGCGAAGCCGAGAGTGGGGGAGGGTCGCGGAGGTCGGCGCCCGCGCAGAACGTGTTGCCGGTGTGGGTGAGGACGATCGCGCGTACGTCGGTGTCCTTGGCGCAGTCCGTCAGTGCGGCGGCCAGTTCTCCCACGAGTGCCGCGGAGAGCGCGTTGCGGTTGGCCGGGGAGTCGAGGCTGAGGGTTTTGATGCCACGCGCGTGTGTACGTCCGATCAATGTCATGTGCGCTCCTGCAGTGCCCGCAGTTCGCGGCGGAGGATCTTGCCGGAGGCGGCCCGCGGGATGCCGTCGATGAAGGTGACCTGGCGGACGCGTTTGTAGGGGGCGACGCGTTCGGCGACGTACATCATGACCTCTCCTTCGGAGAGGTCGGTGGCGGTGGGCCGGCGGACGACGTAGGCGTGCGGTACTTCGTTGTTGTCGTCGTTGTAGACGCCGATGACGGCCGCGTCGGTGATGCCGGAGTGGGTGAGGAGGAGGGCTTCGAGTTCGGCGGGGGCCACCTGGAAGCCCTTGTACTTGATGAGTTCCTTGACGCGGTCGACGACGAACAGCCAGCCGTCGGCGTCGACGTGGCCCACGTCTCCGGTGTGCAGCCAGCCGTCCGGGTCGATCATCGCGGCGGTGTCGTCGGGGCGGCCGAGGTAGCCCTTCATGATCTGGGGGCCGCGGATGAGTATCTCGCCGGACTCGCCGATGCCGAGGTCCTTGTCGGGGTCGTCGAGGGAGACGATGCGCATCTCGGTGCCTGCGATGAGTTTGCCGACGGTTCCGGGGGGCGCCTCGTCCATGGCGTCGAGGGGGGCGACGTGGGTGCCGGGTGACAGTTCCGTCATGCCGTAGGCCTGTCCGACGGGTGGCAGGCCGAGCCGCTGGGAGCAGGCGGCGGCGAGTTGGGCGTCCAGGGGGGCGGCGGCGCTGATGATGTGTTTCAGGGAGGACAGGTCGTACTGGGCGACCAGGGGGTGTTTGGCGAGGGCCAGGACGATGGGCGGGGCCACGAACAGGCTGGTGATGCGGTGGTTCTGGATGGCTGTGAGGAAGGTTTCGAGTTCGAAGCGCGGGAGGACGACGACCGTGGCGCCCTGCCTGAGGGGTGCGTTCATGAGGGCCGTCAGGCCGTAGATGTGGAAGAAGGGCAGGACGGCGAGAATGCGTTCGCCGGGGCCGGCCGGCATGACGGGTTCGAGCTGGGCGAGGTTGGTGGCGATCTGGCGGTGCGTGAGCATGACGCCCTTGGGGATGCCGGTGGTGCCCGAGGAGTACGGCAGTGCGGCGACGTCCGCTGCGGGGTCGATGTCGACCTCCGGCTCGGGGGCGGCGGAGGCCAGCATGTCGATCAGGGAGCGGTGTCCGGGCGCGCTGTCGCAGACGAAGATCTCTTCGACGCCGCCGGCGAGTTCGGCGGCCCTGCGTGCCGTTTCCAGCAGGGGTGACACGGTGACGATCCAGCGGGCCGCCGAGTCCCCCAGTTGCTTGGCGAACTCCTCGGCGGTGGCCAGGGGGTGCACGGTGGTGACGGAGGCTCCCGCGCGGGTGGCCGCGTAGAAGGCGGTCGGGAAGGCGACGGTGTTGGGGCTGTGCAGGGCGAGCACGTCGCCCTTGCGTACGCCGGCCTCGGCGAGCGCGGCCGCGATGCGCCGGTGGAAGCGGTCCAGTTGTTCGTACGTGAGGGTGGTGCCGTCGGTTCCGTCGATCAGGGCGGGCGCGTCCCCGTACTCGGCGGCCCGGCCGAGCACCGCTTCGTGGATGGGGAGTTCTACGGGCGGGACGTCTGCGTACTCGCTGCGGAACACGGTTCCTCCAAGGCGGCCACGACGGTTCAGTACGACTTGGGAAGGCCCAGAGTCTGGTGGGAGACGTAGTTGAGAATCATCTCCCGGCTCACCGGAGCAATACGAGCCACGCGTGCGGCCGTTATCAACGAGGCGAGTCCGAATTCGCGGGTGAGGCCGTTTCCGCCGAGGGTGTGCACGGCCTGGTCGACGGCTTTCACGCAGGCCTCCCCGGCCGCGTACTTGGCCATGTTGGCGGCCTCACCTGCGCCGACGTCGTCTCCGGCGTCGTACAGGTATGCCGCTTTCTGCATCATCAGGCGGGCGAGTTCGAGGTCGATGTGCGCCTGGGCGAGGGGGTGGGCGATGGCCTGGTGGGCGCCGATGGGGGTTTTCCAGACGGTGCGGTCGCGGGCGTACGTGATCGCCTGCGCGAGTGCGTAGCGGCCCATGCCGATGGCGAAGGCGGCGGTCATGATGCGTTCGGGGTTGAGGCCGGCGAAGAGCTGGAGGAGGCCTGCGTCCTCGTCGCCCACGAGGGCGTCAGCGGGGAGGCGTACGTCGTCCAGGGTCAGCTCGAACTGCTTCTCCGCGGCTTGGAGTTCCATGTCGATCTGGCGGCGGGTGAAGCCGGGCGCGTCCCGGGGGACGATGAAGAGGCAGGGCTTGAGGGTGCCGGTGCGGGCGTCTTCCGTGCGGCCGACTATGAGGGTCGCGTCCGCCAGGTCCACGCCGGAGATGAAGACCTTGCGGCCGGTCAGTAGCCAGTCGCCGGTGTCGGGGTCGCGGCGGGCCGTGGTGGTGATGCGGTGGCTGTTGGAGCCGGCGTCCGGTTCCGTGATGCCGAAGGCCATGGTTCGGGTGCCGTCAGCGAGGCCCGGCAGCCATGTGCGCTTCTGGTCCTCGGTTCCGAAGCGCGCGATCACTGTGCCGCAGATCGCCGGGGAGACGACCATCATGAGGAGGGGGCAGCCTGCGGCGCCCAGCTCTTCGAGGACGATGGAGAGTTCTGCGATGCCGCCGCCTCCGCCGCCGTATGCCTCCGGCAGGTTGACGCCGAGGTAGCCGAGCTTGGCTGCTTCTGACCAGAGGGCTTCTCGGTCGAAGGTGCGGCCGTGGCGTTTCCCGAGGGCGGCGACCGCTGATCGGAGGGCCTTGTGTTCTTCGGATTCGATGAGGGCCATCAGGGCTCCTTCGGGCTGCGGGTTGTGTGTGGCTGGTCGCGCTCACGCGGCGGTAGCCGCATATCGATACAGTCCCGCGCCCCTTCAGGCCGGCTCCACTACCGCCAGCAATTCGCCGACCGTCACCTGTTGGCCAGGTACTACTTCCAAAGCGCTCAGCTTGCCTGTGACCGGCGCTGTGATCTTGTGCTGCATCTTCATCGCCTCCAGCCAGAGCAGGGGCTCTCCGGCCCGAACAGCCGCTCCTGCGGTCAGGCCCTCGGCCACCCGGACGACCGTGCCCGGCATGGGGGCCAGGAGGGAGCCCGGTGCGTGCTGGGCGGTGGGGTCGGGGAAGCGGGGCAGGGCGGTCAGGCGGGTGGTGTTCACGTACACCTCGTCGCCGTACCGTGCCACCTCGAACTTCCGCTGTACGCCGTCCACTTCGAGTACGACGAGACGCGCGTCCGCGTGTACGACCCGCACCCCGTCGGCCGTCAGGCCCTCCCGCGTGTGGCGGTAGTGGACCTCGTGTTCCTCGCCTGCCGTCGCGTAGCGCTTGGTCTGCGGTTGGGAGGGGAGGTTGCGGAAGCCGCCGAAGCGGGAGGGGTGGGATCGGGCGTCGGCCAGGGCGGCGGCCAAGGGAGCGTAGGGGTCGGGGGCGGAGGCGGTCAGTTCGGGGAGGTGGTGGTCGTAGAAGGCCGTGTCCATGTCGGCCGAGGTGAACCGCTTGTGACGCAGGGAGCGGACGAGCAGGTCGCGGTTGGTGGTCGGGCCGTGGATCGTGGTGCGCTCCAGGGCTCCGGCCAGTCTGCGGACGGCCTCCGCGCGCGTGGGGGCGTGCGCGACGGCCTTCGCGAGCATCGGGTCGTAGTGGACGCCGATGTCGTCTCCGTCGCCGTAACCCGTGTCCAGGCGGATGCCTTCGGGGGCCGTCAGGCGGTGCAGGGTGCCGGTCTGCGGGGTCCAGTCGTTTGCCGGGTCCTCGGCGTAGAGGCGGGCCTCGATCGCATGGCCACGCGCGCGTGGAGGGTCGTTTTCCAGGCGGTGGCCTTCGGCTACCCGGATCTGCAGGGCCACGAGGTCGATGCCGAAGACCGCCTCGGTGACGGGGTGTTCGACCTGGAGGCGGGTGTTCATCTCCAGGAAGTGCGCGCGGCCGTCGGCGACGAGGAACTCGACGGTGCCGGCGCCCTCGTAGGCGACGGCACACACGGCCTGTACGGACAGCGCGTACAGGTCCTCCGTGAGGCTCTGCGAGAGGCCGGGCGCCGGTGCCTCCTCGATGACCTTCTGGTGGCGGCGCTGGAGGGAGCAGTCGCGGGTGCCCAGGGTCCAGATCGTGCCGTGTGTGTCCGCGAGGACCTGGACCTCGACGTGGCGGCCGTGCTCCAGGTACGGCTCGACGAAGACCTCGCCGTCGCCGAAGGCACTCGCGGCCTCGGCCCGTGCGCCCTCCAGGGCGGCGTCGAGATCCTCCAGGCGGCGCACGATGCGCATGCCGCGTCCTCCGCCGCCCGCGGCCGCCTTCACCAGGACGGGCAGATCGGCCTCGGTGATCCGCCCTCGTTCCAGGGACGCGATCCCCATGAGCTCCTTGGCACGCGTCTTGGACGCCATCGCCTCGATGGCCTCGGGGGGCGGTCCGATCCAGGTCAGGCCGGCGTCGATGACGGCGCGTGCGAAGTCGGCGTTCTCGGAGAGGAAGCCGTACCCGGGGTGTACGGCGTCCGCGCCGGAGGCGACGGCCGCCTTCACGATCAGGTCGCCGCGCAGATACGTCTCCGCGGGCGACGCGCCGGGCAGCCGTACCGCCGTGTCGGCCACGCGCGCGTGGAGCGCGTTTTCGTCGGCGTCGGAGTGCACCGCGACCGTCCGGATTCCCAACTCGCGGCAGGTGCGGAAGACACGGCAGGCGATCTCGCCGCGGTTCGCCACCAGGACAGAACTGATCATGAGCCTCACATCCGGAAGACGCCGAAGCCGCCGCGCGCACCCTCGTACGGAGCGGTGTGGATGGCCGACAGACACAGGCCCAGGACCGTGCGGGTGTCGCGCGGGTCGATGACGCCGTCGTCGTAGAGCCGCCCGGACAGGAACATCGGGAGCGACTCGGACTCGATCTGCTGCTCCACCATGGCGCGCAGGGCGGCGTCCCCGTCCTCGTCGTACGGCTGCCCCTTGGCGGCCGCCGACTGCCGGGCGACGATGGACAGGACGCCGGCGAGCTGCTGCGGGCCCATGACGGCCGACTTGGCGCTGGGCCAGGCGAAGAGGAAGCGGGGGTCGTAGGCGCGGCCGCACATGCCGTAGTGACCGGCGCCGTACGAGGCGCCCATCAGCACCGACAGATGGGGCACCTTCGAGTTGGAGACCGCGTTGATCATCATCGCGCCGTGTTTGATGATGCCGCCCTGCTCGTACTCCTTGCCGACCATGTAGCCGGTGGTGTTGTGCAGGAAGAGGAGCGGGATGTCGCGCTGGTTGGCCAGCTGGATGAACTGGGCCGCCTTCTGCGACTCCTCGCTGAAGAGGACGCCCTGGGCGTTCGCGAGGATGCCGAGCGGATAGCCGTGCAGGGTGGCCCAGCCGGTCGTCAGGCTGGTCCCGTACAGCGGCTTGAACTCGTCGAAGTCGGAGGCGTCGACGATCCGGGCGATGACCTCGCGCGGGTCGAAGGGGGTCTTCAGGTCCTCCGGGACGATGCCCAGCAGCTCGTCGGCGGAGTACTTGGGGGGTTCGGCCGGTCCCGGATCGCCGTAGGCCTTGCGGTGGTTGAGGCGGGCGACCACCCGCCGGGCCTGGCGCAGCGCGTCCGGCTCGTCGACGGCGAAGTAGTCGGCGAGACCGGACACGCGCGCGTGCATCTCGGCGCCGCCCAGGGACTCGTCGTCGCTCTCCTCGCCGGTCGCCATCTTGACCAGGGGCGGACCGCCGAGGAAGACCTTCGCGCGCTCCTTGACCATGATCACGTGGTCGGACATGCCGGGGATGTACGCGCCCCCGGCGGTCGAGTTCCCGAACACGACGGCGACGGTGGGGATCCCGGCCGCCGACAGCCTCGTCAGGTCCCGGAAGATGGCGCCCCCGGGGATGAAGATCTCCTTCTGGGAGGGCAGATCGGCGCCGCCCGACTCCACCAGGCTGATGCAGGGGAGGCGGTTGGCGAGCGCGATGTCGTTCGCCCGCAGGGCCTTCTTCAGCGACCAGGGGTTGCTGGCGCCGCCGCGCACGGTCGGGTCATTGGCGGTGATCAGGCACTCCACGCCCGCCACCACCCCGATGCCGGTGACGAGCGAGGCGCCCACCGCGTACTCGCTTCCCCAGGCCGCGAGCGGTGACAGTTCCAGGAAGGGCGTGTCCGGGTCGAGGAGCAGTTCGATGCGTTCCCGGGCGAGCAGCTTGCCGCGCTTGCGGTGCCGTTCGACATACTTCTCGCCGCCGCCGGCGAGGGCCTTGGCGTGCTCTGCGTCGAGGTCGGCGAGCTTGGCGAGCATGGCTTCTCGGCCCGCCCGGTACTCCGGCCCGGTGGTGTCCAGGGTGGTCGGCAGAACGGTCACAGGAGGGCCTCCGGGATGTCCAGGTGGCGGGAGCGCAGCCATTCGCCGAGGGCCTTGGCCTGCGGGTCGAAACGGTGCTGGGCGGCGACGCCCGCGCCGAGGATGCCCTCGACGACGAAGTTGAGGGCGCGGAGGTTCGGCAGGACGTGCCGGGTGACGGGCAGATCGCGGCTCTCCGGGAGCAGCTCGCGGAAACGGTCCGCCGTCAGCTCGTGGGCGAGCCACCGCCAGGCCTCGTCCGTACGGCCCCAGACGCCTACGTTGGCGTCTCCGCCCTTGTCCCCGCTGCGGGCGCCGGCGACCAGACCGAGCGGGGCGCGCCGGGTGGGCCCGCCTGGGAGCGGTTCGGGCAGCTCAGGGCTCGGGAGGTTTTCGAGTACGAGGGTGTCGTGGGCCGGGGCCACAGGAACCCGGCGCCCGTCGTGGAGGACCGCCACATGGTCGACGGCACCATGGGGGACGTACACATCCTCGAAGACCCCATAAGGCGCGCCCTTTCCGGGTGGCGCCAGCACATGGAAGCCGGGGTAGCCGGCGAGGGCCAGCTCGACGGCGGCCCCGCTCAGCGCGCGACCGACCGCACGCTCGTCCCGGTCCCGCACGACGAGCCGGAGCAGCGCGCTCGCCGTCTCCTCCGTGGGGGCGTCGGGGCGGTCGGTGCGGACGAGATCCCAACGGACCTCGTCCGGCGGGGACTTGGCCGCCTCGAAGGCGGCCTCCATCTGTTCCCGTACGAGGGCCGCCTTGGCCTCGATGTCGAGGCCGGTGAGGACGAAGGCGACCTCGTTGCGGAAGCCGCCGAGGCGGTTGAGGCCGACCTTGAGGGTGGGCGGCGGGGCCTCGCCGCGCACGCCCTCGATGCGGACGCGGTCGGGGCCGTCCTGGGTGAGGCGGATCGTGTCCAGGCGGGCCGTCACGTCCGGTCCCGCGTACCTGGCGCCGGCCGTCTCGTACAACAGCTGCGCGGTGACCGTGCCGACGTCGACGAAACCGCCGGTGCCGGGGTGTTTGGTGATGACGGAGGTGCCGTCCTCGTGGATCTCGGCGAGGGGGAAGCCGGGGTGCAGGAGGTCACCCGCGCGTTCGTTGAAGAAGGCGTAGTTGCCTCCGGTGGCCTGTGTCCCGCACTCCAGCACATGCCCGGCGACGACGGCTCCCCCGAGCCGGTCGTACTCCCCGGGCCCCCACCCGAAGTGCGCGGCGGCGGGCCCGGTGACCAGCGCCGCGTCCGTCACACGCCCGGTGACGACCACGTCCGCGCCCTCCCGGAGGCAGGCCGCGATGCCGAAGCCGCCGAGGTAGGCGTGGGCGGCGAGGCTGTCCCGGATGGGGGTCCCCCCGCTCGGGCGAAGCCGAGAGTGGGGGAGGGCCTTGAGATCGTCGCCCTCGACGTGGGCGACGCGGACGGGAGTGCCGAGCCGGTCGGCCAACTGCCGTACGGCGTCGGCGAGTCCGGCGGGGTTGAGACCACCGGCATTCGTGACGATCTTGACGGAGCGTTCGTGCGCGAGGCCGAGGCACTCCTCCAGCTGGCGCAGAAAGGTGCGGGCGTATCCCGCCGCGGGGTCCTTCAGGCGGTCGCGGCCCAGGATCAGCATGGTCAGCTCGGCGAGATAGTCGCCGGTCAGCACGTCCAGCTCACCGCCGGTGAGCATCTCGCGCATGGCGTCGAAACGGTCGCCGTAGAAGCCGGAGGCGTTGCCGATGCGCAGGGTCGCCGTCATGCGCCGGCCCCCTTGGGCGGGCGCCCGGTGCCCGAGGGCCCGGCGAAGGCCTGGGCGATGTCCAGCCAGCGGTCGGCGTCGGGGCCGACGGCTTCAAGGGCGAGGTCGGTGCGGTTGGCGCGCTGGGTGACCAGGAGGCAGAAGTCGAACGCCGGACCGGTGACACGCTGCGGAGCGCCCTCAGGACCGTAAGCCCACAAGTCGCCGGAGGGGGCGGTGAGTTCGACGCGGAACTCTTCGCTCGGCGGGGTCAGTTCGCGCACCCCGTAGGCGAAGTCCCGTGTCCGCACGCCGAGTCGGGCCACATGCTTCAGCCGGTCCGTGGGCGGCCGGACCACACCCAGGGTGTCCGCGACGTCCAGTCCGTGGGCCCAGGTCTCCATGAGGCGGGCGGTGGCCATGGAGGCAACGGCCATGGGCGGGCCGTACCAGGGGAAACGGGCGGCGGGCGGTGCATTGCGAAGGGCACGGTCGAGGGCGGTGCGGCCGTCCCGCCAGCCGCGCAGCAGGTCGCCGGGCGGCAGCTCGGCGCCCTCCTCGGCACCCTCGTCCACGTACGAGTCGGGAGCGGCGAGTGCCTTTTCGATCAGCTGCTGGAATCCGTCCGGGTCCGTCACGGCGGCCAGTGCCGCGCGGTCGGTCCAGGCGAGGTGGGCGATCTGGTGGGCGATGGTCCAGCCTGGCGCGGGGGTCGCGAGCGCCCATTGCTCCGGGCTCAACTCGGCCACGAGCCGGTCGAGTTCCTCGCTCTCCGCACGCAGATCGTCGATGACGGGCGTCGGGTCGGCCATGGGGCGAGCATGGCAGGGGGTTCAGAAACAAGCAAGCGTGCTTGCATTAATTTC
>Ga0105246_10000248_pt1 | contig 27868 bp, 21 predicted proteins | sample KBSM64metaG_FD_99694 | JGI IMG/M metagenome (GOLD analysis project Ga0105246, IMG submission 99694) | Miscanthus rhizosphere microbial communities from Kellogg Biological Station, Michigan, USA - KBS M6-4 metaG | ecosystem: Host-associated > Plants > Roots > Rhizosphere > Soil | place... | reverse complement strand
TCACACTTTGCCGAGCATAGACGCCCTCGCCGATCGCTTATCGGCCTACCTCGGCCCCGACCAGGTCAACCTGGTCCGCCGAGCGTATTTCTACGCCGAACAAGCCCACGACGGCCAACGCCGTCGTAGCGGTGAGGCGTATGTCACCCATCCTCTTGCGGTGGCAAACATTCTTGCCGACATGCACATGGACCATCAGAGCCTGATGGCCGCGATGCTGCATGACGTGATCGAAGACACCGGCATCGCCAAGGAAGCGCTCAGCGCGCAATTTGGCGAAACCGTGGCCGAACTGGTCGACGGGGTCAGCAAACTGACCCAGATGAACTTCGAGACCAAGGCCGAAGCCCAGGCGGAAAACTTCCAGAAGATGGCCATGGCCATGGCGCGCGATATCCGCGTGATCCTGGTCAAGCTGGCCGACCGGCTGCACAACATGCGCACGCTGGAAGTGCTCTCCGGCGAAAAACGCCGGCGCATCGCCAAGGAAACCCTGGAAATCTACGCGCCCATCGCCAACCGGCTGGGCATGCATGCCATTCGTATCGAGTTCGAAGACCTCGGCTTCAAGGCCATGCACCCGATGCGCTCGGCGCGCATCTACCAGGCGGTCAAGCGCGCCCGGGGCAACCGCAAGGAAATCGTCAACAAGATCGAAGAGTCCCTGAGCCATTGCCTGGCGATCGACGAGATCGAAGGCGAAGTCAGCGGTCGGCAGAAACACATCTACGGCATCTACAAGAAGATGCGCGGCAAGCGCAGGGCCTTCAACGAGATCATGGACGTGTATGCGTTCCGGATCATCGTCGACAAGGTCGATACCTGCTACCGCGTGCTGGGCGCTGTGCATAATTTGTACAAACCCCTGCCCGGCCGCTTCAAGGATTACATTGCGATCCCCAAGGCCAACGGCTACCAGTCGCTGCATACCACGCTGTTCGGCATGCACGGCGTACCGATCGAGATCCAGATCCGTACCCGCGAAATGGAAGAAATGGCCAACAACGGCATCGCTGCCCATTGGCTGTACAAATCCAATGGCGATGAGCAGCCCAAGGGCACCCATGCCCGTGCGCGACAGTGGGTCAAGGGCGTGCTGGAAATGCAGCAACGTGCCGGCAACTCCCTGGAATTCATCGAAAGCGTAAAGATCGACCTGTTCCCGGACGAGGTCTACGTGTTCACGCCCAAAGGCCGCATCATGGAGCTGCCCAAAGGCTCCACAGCGGTCGACTTTGCCTATGCCGTGCACACCGACGTGGGCAACAGCTGCATCGCCTGCCGCATCAATCGTCGCCTCGCGCCGCTGTCCGAACCGCTGCAGAGCGGCTCCACGGTCGAGATCGTCAGTGCACCCGGCGCGCGCCCGAACCCGGCCTGGCTCAACTTCGTGGTCACCGGCAAGGCGCGCACGCACATCCGCCACGCCTTGAAGCTGCAGCGCCGTTCCGAGTCCATCAGCCTGGGCGAACGCCTGCTGAACAAGGTGCTCAACGGTTTCGACAGCGCCCTGGACAAGATCCCGCAGGAGCGCGTGCAAGCGATGCTCCACGAGTACCGCCAGGAAACCATCGAAGACCTGCTGGAAGATATCGGCCTGGGCAATCGCATGGCCTACGTGGTTGCGCGCCGCCTGCTCGGCGAGGGCGAACAGTTGCCAAGCCCGGAAGGCCCGCTGGCGATTCGCGGCACCGAGGGCCTGGTGCTCAGCTACGCCAAATGCTGCACACCGATCCCGGGCGATCCGATTGTCGGCCATCTGTCGGCGGGCAAAGGCATGGTCGTGCACCTGGACAACTGCCGCAACATCACCGAAATCCGCCACAACCCGGAAAAATGCATCCAGCTCTCGTGGGCCAAGGATGTCACCGGCGAATTCAACGTCGAGCTGCGCGTGGAGCTGGAGCACCAGCGCGGCTTGATCGCCCTGCTGGCCAGCAGCGTCAACGCGGCCGACGGCAATATCGAGAAAATCAGCATGGACGAACGCGATGGGCGCATCAGCGTGGTCCAGCTGGTGGTCAGCGTGCACGACCGCGTGCACCTGGCCCGCGTGATCAAGAAGCTGCGCGCGCTGACCGGGGTGATTCGCATCACCCGCATGCGTGCATAACCCTGCCAACAAGCCATCGCCCATTACAAGGAGTCATTCATGACCAAGACAGTAATCACCAGCGACAAAGCCCCGGCCGCCATCGGTACTTATTCCCAGGCGATCAAGGCGGGCAACACCGTCTACATGTCCGGCCAGATCCCGCTGGACCCAAAGACCATGGAACTGGTGGAAGGCTTCGAAGCACAGACCGTACAGGTCTTCGAAAACCTCAAGTCCGTGGCTGAAGCGGCTGGCGGCTCGTTCAAGGACATCGTCAAGCTGAACATCTTCCTGACCGACCTGAGCCACTTCGCCAAGGTCAACGAGATCATGGGCAAGTACTTCGAACAGCCGTACCCGGCCCGCGCCGCTATCGGCGTTGCTGCCCTGCCAAAGGGCGCGCAGGTTGAAATGGACGCGATTCTGGTCATCGAGTAAAGACACCCGGCGCAGCTTCAATCGCTGCGCCGACTTTGTTTCAGAAGGATTTAGTCATGCGCAAAGCGCTTGTAGCCTCTTCGTTGCTCGCCCTGCTGCTCGGCGGCTGTGCCAGCAACCCTGCCAATCTGGATGTCAGCGGGACCTGGATCAACCAGGCCGCCATCGATGCGGCAGCCAAGGGCGGCCCTTTGCGCGAAGCCTTGCAAACCTTTGGCCCGAACCTGGAATGGGAGGTCAACACCAAGGCCTTGCAGGCACGCTACTACAACGGTTTTGAAGTAGCGGAAGGCAAGTTGCTGACTGACAAGCCCGGCGCCTGGAGCGTGGACTTCTACGGCAGCGCTGCCACCGAACTCAAGCGCAGAGGCAAAAAGCTGCTGCAGGTGGCCAACGACAATGAGCCTGAGCAACTGTTCATGCGCCCCAAGGACCCGGCTCCGGAGGGCGCGCCACTGGGCGCCAACTTCGAACGGGCGCTGTATGCGGCCTACATGGGCGGGGACTGGAAGATCACCGACGGTGTCGGGAATGGCGCCACCGTACAGTTCCAGGCTGACGGCAAGATTGTCGGCCTGCCTGGAGTGGACCGCTACTCCCTGTGCCTGGCGGGCGATTGCGCCTCGATGAGCGGCGGTTATGACAGCATCTGGCTGCAACTGAACGGCGTGGGCAATCCGTGGATCTTTGCGCGCAAGGGCAAGCAACTGGAGATTTTCCAGGCGATCAACACGGCGCAAGCGGATGAAGTGCCGCAGTTCACGCCTGGTCCTCGCCAATGGTTGCTTGAAAAGTAATAACCGACCAGATCTGTAGGAGCGAGCTTGCTCGCGAAAAACGTCAACGATAACGCGTGCTTTCTGAATGAACGCGGTGCCTGTGAGTTTTTCGCGAGCAAGCTCGCTCCTACAGATGGCGGTGTACGCTTAACTCTTTAATCGTATTCAGCCTTTTAAAATAGCGGCATACCCTTCCCGGTAAGTCGGATAGGTCGGTGCCCAACCCAGCGCCTTGGCCCGCGCATTACTGCATTGCTTGCTGCCCGCGCGCCGCACACTGGCGTCCTCGGACCACTCTGTCACGCCCAGATACTCACGCAACCAGCCCACCACTTCGGCCAAGGGTGCGGGCGCGTCGTCGACACCGATATAGACCTTGTCCAGCGAACCGCCCTGCTCCACATGACGCAGCAAAAACGCCAGCAAACCCGCCGCGTCATCCGCGTGAATCCGGTTGCCATATAAAGGCGGGTCGATCGCCACGCGGTAGCCCTGGCGAACCTGGGTCAACAGCCACTCACGGCCCGGGCCGTAAATGCCGGTCAATCGCACCACGCTTGCCGGAATGCCGCTGTTGAGCGCCACCTGCTCGGCTTCGAGCATGACCTGGCCGGAATAACCTTTGGCCCGGGTTTCAGAGGTTTCGTCGACCCACTCGCCATTCTGCTGCCCGTACACACTGCTGCTGGACACGAACAACAGATGCCTGGGCGCCTGGCCGTAATCCTGCAACCACTCCAGCACATGCTTCAAACCCTGCACATACGCTGCGCGATAGCCGGCCTCGTCGTGGTCAGTGGCTGCGGCGCAGTACACCAGGTAATCCACCCCGCCGATCGGCCAGGTCTCAGGGCAGTCTTTATTGAAAAGGTCGCCGGCAATGCCGATAACGCCCTCGGGAAGGCGTGAAATATCGCGGCGCAGGCCATGAACCTCCCATCCTCCGGCCAGCAATTGGCTAGCCAGCCGACTACCCACATCACCGCAACCGACAATCACAACAGAAGGCGCAGACATCATAAAACTCCATTCTCAAAGGCCCAGATTAGCCGCGCGAGAGGATCAACGGCCAGTAAAAAGCGAAATAAAGTAACAGTGCCACTTTAGTTAACAAGAATTACTTGCAATAATAACCACCCATTTGTCCTCGGCCCACAGGGGTCTGGCAGGACGATCAACCCTTTATTTTCACTCAGGTCCGGCCAGCATGACACGTAATACAAACCCCGCTTCGCCAACCAAGCCTCACAGCCCATCCCGCGCCTGGCGTGCGATCGCTGCGATGCTGTTCAGCATACTGCTGGCGCCGACCGCCGCTTTCGCTGATGCCACCGCACCTGCCGCTCCAGCCGCTGCCGAGCAGAACGCCGCCACTCCGGCTGCTCCAGCCGCCGCGCCAACCGCCGACCAGGCCCCGGCTGCAGCACCTGCCGACGAAACCGGCGTAGTGCTGGAAGAAGACAACACCCTGGGCATGGCACACGACCTGTCCCCGTGGGGCATGTACCAGAACGCCGACCGGGTGGTGAAAGCCGTGATGATCGGCCTGGCCATCGCCTCCATCATTACCTGGACCATCTGGATCGCCAAAGGCTTCGAGCTGCTGGGCGCCAAGCGTCGCCTGCGCACTGAAATCGTCCACCTGAAAAAAGCCACCACCCTCAAGGAAGCGAGTGAAACCGCGACCAAGAAGGGCACCCTGGCCAATACCCTGGTGCACGACGCGCTGGAAGAAATGCGCCTGTCGGCCAACACCCGCGAGAAAGAAGGCATCAAGGAGCGTGTCAGCTTCCGCCTTGAGCGCCTGGTTGCCGCCTGCGGCCGTAACATGAGCAGCGGCACCGGCGTGCTGGCCACCATCGGTTCCACTGCGCCCTTCGTCGGCCTGTTCGGTACCGTGTGGGGCATCATGAACAGCTTTATCGGCATCGCCAAGACCCAGACCACCAACCTCGCCGTGGTCGCCCCCGGCATCGCCGAAGCCCTGCTGGCGACCGCCCTGGGCCTGGTTGCCGCGATTCCTGCGGTGGTGATCTACAACGTCTTCGCCCGTTCGATTGCCGGCTACAAGGCCCAGGTGTCGGATGCCTCGGCAGAAGTCCTGCTGCTGGTCAGCCGCGACCTCGATCACTTGCCTACCGAGCGCAGCTCGCAACCGCACATGGTGAAAGTGGGGTAATCGGCCATGGGCCTGCATTTGAATCAAGGCGACGACGAGCTCGTCGAGAACCACGAAATCAACGTCACACCGTTTATCGATGTGATGCTGGTGCTGCTGATCATCTTCATGGTGGCCGCACCGTTGGCCACCGTGGATATCAAGGTTGACCTTCCCGCCTCCAGCGCCAAGCCGGCGCCACGGCCGGAGAAGCCGATTTTCCTCAGCGTGAAAGCGGACCAACGTCTGTTCCTGGGTGAAGAAGAAGTCAAGGCTGAAACCCTGGGGCCGGTGCTCGACGCCAAGACCCAGGGCAAGAAAGACACGACGATCTTCTTCCAGGCCGACAAGGGCGTGGACTACGGCGACCTGATGAGCGTGATGGATGCCCTGCGGGCAGCCGGCTACCTCAAGGTAGGCCTGGTCGGACTTGAGACGGCAGCCAAGAAATGATCACGACGCGCCACAAACTGACGCGTTATGGCACCAGCCTCGCAGTCGTGCTGGGCGTGCATGCCGTCGCGATCATCATCGCGCTCCAATGGTCCGCGCCCCAGGCGATCCAGTTGCCGCCGGCCGCGATGGTCATCGACCTGGCACCCTTGCCGGCGCCACCGCCGCCTCCGGCACCACCCAAGGTCGTTGCACCACCGCCACCACCGGTCGAGGAGCTGCCTCTGCCGAAACTGGCCGAGGCGCCCAAGCCAACGATCCAGGTGCCCAAGCCGGTCAAGCCCAAGCCCAAGCCTCAACCGCCCAAGCCGGTGGAGAAGAAGCCCGAGCCGCCCAAGGAAAAACCTTCCGAGGAGCCACCGAGCGAAACCCCGCCGAGCAACGCGCCTGCGCAAAAATCAGCGCAGCCCGCCCCCGGCCCATCGGCACAACAGATGGCCGCCCAGGCATCCTGGCAAAGTACCCTGCTGGCACACCTGCAGAAGTACAAGAAGTACCCGCCGGGCGCGCAGCAGCGTGGCAAGGAAGGCATGAACCGCCTGCGCTTCGTGGTTGATGGCGAAGGCAATGTGCTGTCCTATGAGTTGGAGGGCCGCTCCGGCAACGCCGACCTGGACCGCGCGACGCTGGACATGATCCGCAAGGCTCAACCCTTGCCCAAACCGCCAGCCGACCTGTTGAAAAACGGCAGTGTGGAACTCGTCGCACCGTTTGTTTACAACATCGACAAGCGGCGCCGCTAGCCGGGCAATGTGGGAGGGGCCCGTTCCCTCCCACATTCGCTTGCTCGCTTCAGCAAAATTCCCGCCACTCCACGCTCAATCCCCAGCAAAGTTCTGATAACGTGCGTCTATCGATTGCAGCCGGTATGCTTGGCCCGCAACTTCATGGACGCCCGCTATGACTCTTACAGAATTACGCTACATCGTGACCCTAGCCCAGGAACAGCATTTCGGCCACGCGGCCGAGCGCTGCCACGTCAGCCAGCCGACGCTGTCGGTGGGCGTGAAAAAGCTTGAAGACGAACTCGGTGTACTGATTTTCGAGCGCAGCAAAAGCGCCGTGCGCCTCACCCCCGTGGGCGAAGGTATCGTTGCCCAGGCCCAGAAAGTGCTGGAGCAGGCGCAAAGCATTCGCGAACTGGCCCAGGCCGGCAAGAACCAGCTGACCGCGCCGCTCAAGGTCGGCGCCATCTACACCGTCGGCCCCTACCTGTTCCCGCACCTGATCCCGCAACTGCACCGCGTCGCGCCGCAGATGCCGCTGTATATCGAAGAAAACTTCACCCACGTCCTGCGCGACAAACTGCGCAACGGCGAGCTGGACGCGATCATCATCGCCCTGCCGTTCAATGAGGCGGATGTGCTGACGCTGCCGCTCTACGATGAGCCGTTCTATGTGCTGATGCCGGCCTCCCACCCGTGGACCAAAAAGGACAGCATCGACGCCGGTCTGCTCAACGACAAGAGCCTGCTGCTGCTCGGTGAAGGCCACTGCTTCCGCGACCAGGTCCTGGAAGCCTGCCCGACCCTGACCAAGGGCAACGACGGCGCCAAGCACACCACGGTGGAATCCAGTTCCCTGGAAACCATTCGCCATATGGTCGCTTCCGGCCTGGGCATTTCGATCCTGCCGTTGTCGGCGGTAGACAGCCATCACTACGCCCCCGGCGTGATCGAAGTACGCCCACTCACGCCACCGGTGCCCTTCCGCACCGTGGCCATCGCCTGGCGCGCCAGCTTCCCGCGCCCCAAGGCGATTGAGATCCTCGCCGACTCGATCCGCCTGTGCTCGGTGGCCAAACCGCCTGCTGCGAGCTAAGTAACGGTATGACAGAGCTGTCGCAGGTGCCGGTGACGGCACTCAAGGGTGTCGGTGAAGCCATGGCCGAGAAACTGGCCAAGGTCGGCCTGGAAAACCTTCAGGACGTGCTGTTCCACCTGCCGCTGCGCTACCAGGATCGCACCCGGGTCGTGCCCATTGGTCATTTGCGCCCTGGTCAGGACGCGGTGATCGAAGGCACTGTCAGCGGTGCCGACGTGGTCATGGGCAAGCGCCGCAGCCTGGTGGTGCGCCTGCAGGACGGTACCGGCGGCCTGAGCCTGCGCTTCTATCACTTCAGCAATGCGCAGAAAGAAGGCCTCAAGCGCGGCACCCGCGTGCGCTGCTACGGCGAAGCGCGGCCAGGAGCCTCGGGCCTGGAGATCTACCACCCGGAGTACCGTGCCATAACCGGCGACGAACCGCCGCCGGTGGACACCACTCTCACGCCTATCTACCCGCTGACCGAAGGCCTCACCCAGCAACGCCTGCGTCAGTTGTGCATGCAGACCCTGACGATGCTCGGCCCGCAAAGCCTGCCCGACTGGCTGCCGCTGGAGCTGGCGCGCGACTATCAACTGGCACCGCTGGCCGACGCGATTCGCTACCTGCACCATCCGCCGGCCGACGCCGATGTCGACGAACTCGCCCTCGGCCATCACTGGGCGCAGCATCGCCTGGCCTTCGAAGAATTGCTGACCCATCAACTGTCCCAGCAGCGCCTGCGCGAAAGCATGCGCTCGCTGCGCGCTCCGGCGATGCCCAAGGCCACGCGCCTGCCCGCGCAATACCTGGCCAACCTGGGCTTTGCACCGACCGGCGCCCAGCAACGCGTTGGCAATGAAATTGCCTACGACCTCAGCCAGCAGGAACCGATGCTGCGCCTGATCCAGGGCGATGTGGGCGCGGGCAAGACCGTGGTCGCCGCCCTCGCCGCCTTGCAGGCCCTGGAAGCCGGTTACCAGGTCGCGCTGATGGCACCCACGGAAATTCTCGCTGAACAGCACTTCATCACCTTCAAACGCTGGCTCGAGCCGCTGGGGCTGGAAGTCGCTTGGCTGGCCGGCAAGCTCAAGGGCAAGAACCGCGCAGCCTCCCTGGAGCAAATCGCCGCCGGCGCGCCCATGGTGGTGGGCACCCATGCACTGTTCCAGGACGAAGTGCAGTTCAAGAACCTGGCGCTGGTGATCATCGACGAACAGCACCGCTTCGGCGTGCAACAGCGCCTGGCCCTGCGCCAGAAAGGCGTGGGCGGGCGCATGAACCCGCACCAGTTGATCATGACCGCCACGCCGATCCCACGCACACTGGCCATGAGCGCCTACGCCGACCTCGACACCTCGATCCTTGACGAACTGCCGCCCGGCCGCACGCCGGTCAACACCGTGCTGGTCACCGACACGCGGCGCGTCGAAGTGATCGAGCGGGTGCGCGGCGCCTGCGCCGAAGGCCGCCAGGCGTACTGGGTGTGTACGCTGATCGAAGAGTCCGAAGAGCTGACCTGCCAGGCCGCCGAAACCACCTATGAAGACCTCACCAGCGCCCTGGGCGAACTCAAGGTGGGGCTGATCCACGGCCGGATGAAACCGGCCGAAAAAGCTGCGGTGATGGCCGAGTTCAAGGCCGGCAACCTGCAATTGCTGGTGGCCACCACTGTGATCGAAGTGGGGGTGGACGTGCCCAACGCCAGCCTGATGATCATTGAAAACCCCGAGCGCCTGGGCCTGGCGCAACTGCACCAGCTGCGCGGCCGCGTCGGTCGGGGCAGCGCCGCCAGCCATTGCGTGCTGCTGTATCACCCGCCGCTGTCGCAGATCGGCCGCCAACGGCTGGGCATCATGCGCGAAACCAACGACGGTTTTGTCATTGCCGAAAAAGACCTCGAGTTGCGCGGTCCTGGCGAAATGCTTGGCACCCGCCAGACCGGCCTGCTGCAATTCAAGGTCGCCGACCTGATGCGCGACGCCGACCTGCTGCCCGCCGTGCGCGACGCAGCGCAAGCCCTGCTGGAGCGTTGGCCGGAGCATGTCAGCCCGTTGCTCAACCGCTGGCTGCGGCACGGGCAGCAATACGGCCAGGTCTGACGCGCCTCCCCCTGTAGGAGCGAGCAAGCTCGCTCCTACAAGGGCCGCGCACCCGATCACAAACCGAAGTTAGTCAACCAACAGGTGTAACAAGCTGGTTATACTTCGGTGACTGTACGAAATTGGATCAGGCCATGTCAGAAGTCGCCCTCGCTACAGCCCCACTGACCGCCCCGCCGGTCATTCGGGCGCTGCTCGCAAAGCTCGCCATTCCCTACACGGAAGTCATCGAACAGCCTGGCCTGAACCCTGCGCGAAAGGTCCAGGCGGTACTGCTCGAAGATGCTGTGGGCGAACTCATGGTGCTGTTCCCCCAGAGCCAGTTGCTCGACCTCAACCGCCTTACCGAACTCACCGGGCGCCGCCTCACCGCCGTGGCACCGGAGCGCGTTGAGCGCATATTGGGCAAACATGAACTGAACCTGCTGCCGGGCCTGCCGCCACTCACCAGTTCGCCTTGCCTGTATGAAGGCAGCCTGCTCAACGAGCCGAGTCTGTTGGTGCATTCGGGCGAAGCCGGGCTGCTGCTGGAAATCGCCAGCGAGCACTTCAAGACCATGCTGACCAAGGCCAGCGCCGCGCAGTTCGGCGAGCCGCTGAGCAAGATTCGCCCCAACCTCGACCGCCCCAATGATGACCGCGAGGAAATCACCCAGGCGATGCAGGCCTTCACCGCCCGTCGTATTCAGCAACGCCTGGAAGCGACCATCGAGATCCCGCCGCTGGCCGATACCGCGCAGAAGATCATCAAACTGCGCGTCGACCCCAACGCCACCATCGATGACATCACCGGCGTGGTGGAGACCGACCCGGCCCTGGCCGCCCAGGTGGTGAGCTGGGCGGCGTCACCCTACTACGCTTCGCCGGGCAAGATCCGCTCGGTGGAAGACGCCATCGTGCGGGTGCTGGGCTTCGATCTGGTGATCAACCTGGCGCTGGGCCTGGCCCTGGGTAAAACCCTGAGCCTGCCCAAGGACCGCCCGCACCAGTCCACGCCGTACTGGCACCAATCAATCTACACCGCCGCCGTGATCGAAGGCCTGACCCGCGCCATGCCCCGCGCCCAGCGCCCCGAAGCCGGCCTGACCTACCTCGCCGGCCTGCTGCATAACTTCGGCTACCTGCTGCTGGCCCACGTATTCCCGCCGCACTTCTCGCTGATCTGCCGCCATCTGGAGGTCAACCCGCATGTGTGCCACAGCTATGTCGAGCAACACCTGCTCGGTATCAGCCGCGAACAGATCGGTGCGTGGTTGATGCGCTACTGGGACATGCCGGACGAGCTGTCCACCGCCCTGCGCTTCCAGCACGACCCCACCTATGACGGGCAGTACGCTGAATACCCGAACCTGGTATGCCTGGCCGTGCGCCTGTTGCGTAGCCGGGGGATTGGGTCCGGGCCGGATGAGGCGATTCCGGATGCGCTGCTTGAGCGCCTGGGCTTGAGCCGTGAGAAGGCTGAGGAAGTGGTGGGCAAGGTGCTGGATGCCGAGGTGCTGCTCCGCGAACTGGCCTCCCAGTTCAGTCAGGGCTGAATCGGTAGCCTGTAAAACCGCTATCGGGGGCAAGCCCCCTCCCACGAACGGCCACATTCCAAGGCTGGAACGCGATCAAATGTGGGAGGGGGCTTGCCCCCGATGAATCCAACTCGGTCTCCCTGAAAGCCTACTTCTTTTTCTTCAGCTTGGCTGGCGCAAAGCCAAACAACTGTCCGTTCGGCTAGGTATTGGGAAAAACAGAAACGTCTTACAAGGCGTTGAGGTTGTCCCTAGGACACTCAGTCTCTAGTCTCCGTACACCGCTGCACACGCAGCGGTCGGGCGTCGCGGCCCGGATTGATTAAGCATTGCCTCCTTTCAGTTGACGCTTTTTTATCGTCTACTGTGCGGCGCTATGGTGGCTGTGCGCGGGATACCTTCTGGTATGCCGGCTTCCTTAATCTCCGGTCCGCGAACCTGCGCACAGCTGCCACCCTCCATCGCATCGCGGCGATCAGTGGCAGCTCCACCTAGATTAAGGAACTTCACAATGATCAAACCCACCCCAAATCCCCCCGTGCGGCTATTTACCGTGGCCGATGGAATCAGCACTGAAGATCTGTTGGTCAACCTCAGCGAAACACTCGCCTCGGCCAATGCGCTGAGTTGCGACCTGGCCTTTGACCTTGAAGGACCGAAACGAGAGGAACTGCTGGGCGTCACGCAGTTAATCGAACTGGCACAGTTGCTGGCTGATCGAGTAGTCACGGTCTCGGGGCAAGTAAACCCGTGAGATGACGGGCACACGCCGAGTATCCGAACCTGTTGTGTCTGGGTAGCCTGTGAGGACGCTATCGGGGGCAAGCCCCCTCCCACATTTGACCGGGTTCCAACTGTGGAATGCGGGCGAATGTGGGAGGGGGCTTGCCCCCGATGAATCCAGCTCGGTCTCCCTGAAAGCCTACTTCTTTTTCTTCGGCTTCAAATACTTGGTCAACCCCTGGAACCAGATCACCAGCGCCGGGTTGCCCTTGATCTGGATCGACTTGTCCTGAATCCCCGTCATGAACGCCAGTTGCTTGTTCTTCGCCTGCATCGTGGCGAAGCCGTAGGCGGCATCCTTGAATGCAATCGCGAACGCCGGCGTCGGGTGTACGCCCGAGTGGCTGGTGATGCGCTGGTCTTTGACGATGAAGTGACGGGCAACCTTGCCGTCGAGGGTCTGCAACTGGAAGGCCAGGTCTTTGTCACCCAGCTGCTGCTGAAAGGCGGGATTGGTGCGGCTGGCTTTGCCCATCATCAGGCCCAGCACCCACAGGAGAAGACGAAATTTCATGCACACGGCCTCGGTGTAATTATTGAGTGGCCGCAGCAGTGTAACGATTTGCAACGAGAACGCCACCGATCTCGCGCTTTAGCGGGAGATCGGTTGGCGTTTAACGCTTATAGCAACATGTTGCTTAAACGTTAGGGCAAGGCACCGGCGCCCAGTCGGCCAGGTTTGGATCGCGGCAGCTGCCTTCGAGCTGAGCCTTGCCGGCGCTGGCGACCTGCTTGCTTTCAGCTTGCTTGGCCTGCACGGTCTGGATGCTCTTCTCGGTGGTCACCGCTTCTTTTGGCACCACTGGCAGCACTTTCTTTTTCGGCGGCTTGACGACTTTCTTGCCTTTGGCCGGCGGCGCGACCTGTGTGGTGTCGGCAGTGGCGACGGTGACCACGTCGTTACGCTGCACACCCACTTGCTGCAGGTCTTTCTCGTAGGCCTGGGTGTAGTTGTTCAGGTCTTCGCTGGCTTTGCCGTTGACCGCAACGATCAGGTCGTTGGATTCCTTCAAGCCTGCCACGATTTCCGCCAGGCGCTTGCGGCCTTCGGTGTCGTTGACGGTCTTGGCCTTGCGGTCTGCGACCAGCTTGGTGAATGCGCTCTGGTAGCACTGTTGCGAAGCCTTGGCATAGGCGGTGCTGCGGTCGATGTCGGAGGCGCTTTTGTTGAAGTCGGTGGAGTAGGAAGCGATGCGCTGGTTGTCATCGGCGATCTGCTTCTGACGCTCGGTGTAGTAGCCCGCCGCGCCGCCCGCCAGGGCACCGCCCGCTGCGCCGATAGCCGCGTTACGGCCGCGCTTTTCCTTGTCGCCGGTCAGGGCGCCGAGCAATGCACCGCCGGCCGCGCCGATCGCGGCACCGGTCACGACCGACTTGGTCATGTTCGAATCGGTGGCGCGCAGGTGCTGCACCGGCTCGTAGCAGTTCGGGTAGTACTCGACCTTGGTGCTCGACGCGACCTTGGACGCAGGCGACGTAGCGCAACCGGTCAGCACGGTGCTGAAACCGGCCGCGATCAGCAGCAGGTGACGCTTGGAAACCGACTTACGGGAAAAAAGCATAGGTGTGATCTCTATTAAGTTTGACTTGCCCAGCACGGCCCACCGCCGTCTGAGTCCCTTCCAAGCTCGCCGGACAGCCAACGATCAAGACCGCTGACCGCTTGCTGCGAGCAATTCCTTCAAGATCGCTGCCGGGTCGGCCCGCTGTTGCTTGCGGTAGTTGCCGACATGGCGAACGAACAGTGTTGCGCGCGTCACCAGGCTCTTGCCGAGCACCGGCTTGCGATCCAACTCTTCCTTGATCCGTTGAAACTGGGCCTGGATCACCGCATCGGTGTAGCGCGTGCCGGTGGCCAGGTTGTCGATATAAATCGCCACTGCGCCATCCAGCGCGCTGCGCCCATTGGTAATGGCCATGTCAAATAACTGCGCGCTGGCCGTGTCCTTGTTATCCACAGCCTGCTGGCGACTCTTCTGCAGGTTGGCCAGGCGGATGTTGTAGTTGCTGATGGTCTCGGCCACCAAGGCAGCGGACTGGATCAGGTTGCCCGCCGCCTCTTCGCGCTGCTGAGCGATCAGCGACACGTTGCGCTTGAGTTCTTCGTTGACCAGTCCCAGTTCGGCTTGCAGCTTGGGATCGACGCTGGCGGCAATGATGCTGTCCAGGCGCTTGGTCGGGTCCTGGGCGTCGTCGATGGCGTCGGTCAGCGAGGCGAGGCGACCTTCTTTCTGCCACTGGGCGAACAGTTCCTTGTAGCGCGAACGCGGCGCCGACAGCGCGCCAATCGCCACGCGAAACCCGGTGGTCTCGTTGCTTTGCTCGGTGCCGTCGGCGGCAAACAGCGGGTATTCGCGGCGCATGCCGGTGAACAACGTGCCTTCGCCCTCCAGGTAATTGCCGCCCTTGACCACGAAGCCGCCATAGGTGCCCTGGCGTCGCCCGGCGTGCACCAGCTGGAAGGATTCCTGGACCATTTCCGCAGCGTTGCCGATCACGTCGAACATACCGATCGGGTTGGGCAATTTGGTGCCGATGGGCATCAACCGCGCGGCCTGCCCGGTGCCACCGGCGACCTGGTTGAACACGGCGTAATCGCCCAGTGGCCCGTCGCTTTCGCTGCCCTCGACGCGGCGTGGAAACAGGCGCCCTTCCAAATCCTGGCGACTCACTGCCTGGCCACCGCGTGCGGCGTACTCCCACTCCACTTCGGTGGGCAAGCGCACAAAGCCCAGGCCGCCATCGTCGGCCGAGGCGCCACGGCCGCTCACCGGCAGCAACTCGCGGTGGTATTTCATCAGCCAGGCGCTGTACACCGCCGAGAAACGCTCGGCCTCGAAACGCGACAATTTCACTTTGGGCAGACGCCCGGCCATGCCCTCAGGCGCATCGCAGGCCGGGGCCGGCTCGCCGCTGGCCAGGGACTGCGCCTGGGACATTACCTGGGCGTACTGGCGGGCCGTCACTTCGTACTTGCCGATGAAGTAGAGCATCGGCTTGAGCGGGGTTTTGGCGTCGGTCTTCGGCATCAGCGGCGCGATGACCTTGTTCCAGTCTTTCGGCAGATCCTTGAGGGTGAACTGGCCGTTGATGAAGTCGCGCCGGTAACCGGAGATAAACGACTGCTGGTAGCCCGCCTCGCCTTCGGCAAAGGGATAGCCGAGGCTGACCTCGCGGTCGTCCAGGGTGCCCTGGGCCAACACATAGGCGTAGCGGAACACCATCTGGCCTTCGCACGGCAGCGGCAGGCTCACGTCGTCCGGCAACGGCTTGGGGTTGTCGAGCTTGTCGCTTGCCTCATCGGCCCAGGCCAGCGAGGCCAGGCTCAGCGCCACACAGGCGCCCAGTAACTTAAACATCTCTGATTCCTTCAGAAGCCTGGATACGCGCCACTCGCCAACCCCCACACGCCGCCGCCACGGCGCTGACGCCGAGCACGGCAGCCAGGGCCAGGCCGTAGTGACGCGCCAACAGATGACTGGCGTATTCGCCCGGCACCTGCACGAATAATCGGTTCAAACCCGCCTCGGCCAGGCCATACAACCCGGCACTGAGCACCGCGGCAACACTCGCGCTGTACAGCGCCTGCAGCACCACGAACAGCAACAACGCGGCGGTGGAAAACCCCAGCAGGCGCAACACTGACAACTCCCGACGCTTGCGCGCCACCGCCGCCAACGCGCCGGCGAAGGTCGCCGCAAACGCACCGGCCAAAGCCAACCCGCAGATGATCCAGAAGACCACCGACAGGTTACGACTCAACGACTGCACCTGGGCGATGGTCTGCGCCTGGGTCGACACCAGCAGATTCTGCTCGGCGAAATACAGGCGCAGCGGTTCCACGTCGGTGAGTCCGCGCGCATACAAGCGAAACGCCGGGTACACCCGCTGCTCGTCCACCGCCACGGTGTCACCCGCCCATCCCAGCGCCGGCACGGCGCGGCCATCGCGATAATCTTCCACCGCCTCCAGCAACGCCAGGTCCGCAAACAGCCCGTCACGGGCAAAGGCCTCCAACGGCAATACCGCGCGCACCTGCACCCGCGTCCGCTGGGTCTCGACGCGCCCCGCCAGTTGCCGCGCAAAGCGCGTCTCCAGCCAGTCGCCGGGCCGCGCCGCGAGCTTCTCGGCGGCGGTGTGGCTGAGCACGATCTGGTCCAGGCCCTCAGGGATCGGCAAGCCGGCCAGCAGCGGGTCGCCCGGCGCGGTCGGCAGCATTTCCAAAACCAGGGCACCCACTTGCGCGGTCGCCGCAATCTGCCGCGTACGCGGTATGGCAAACGCCACATCGCTACGCCGGCCAAGCTGCTCGACGAAAGCGCTGCTGAATCGACCGCCGCCCAACGGAATAATTTCACGGGTCGCGGGGTCGGTCTCCAGGCGTTGGGTCAAACTGCCAACCAGTCCAAATTTCAGGCCAAATAACACCAGCAACGGCGCGATGACTGCCACCAGCGCCAGCACCGAGCAGGCCGACAGCCACGCATCGTTGCGGTAGTCCTGCCAGGCAAGGGACGCCACCAGGCCGATGCGCATCAGCAGGCCTCCCCGAGCGTGGCGGTGACACCGCCGTCGGCATCGCGACGGCAACCGATGCGGCGCACCTGCAAGCCACTGGCGCGGGCCAGGGGTTCATCATGGGTGGCGATCACACAGGCGGCGCGGTGTTCACGGGCCTGGGCCAGCAGGGCTTGCATCACGCGCTCGGCATTGAGCGGGTCGAGGGACGCCGTCGGCTCATCGGCCAACACCAGTTGCGGTGCATGGGCCAGGGCGCGGGCGCAGCTCACGCGTTGGCGCTGGCCCACCGACAGCGCCGCCGGACGCTTGCGCAGTTGATCGCTGATTTGCAATTGCTCGGCCAGGCGCGCCACGCTGCCGTCGTCCTTCAAACCCAGCAACTGCCGGGGCAAGGCAATATTGCCGCGTACGTCGAGAAACTCCAGCAGCCCGCCGGTTTGCAGTACATAGCCCAAATGCCGGCTGCGCAACTGGGCGAGATCGGTTTGCCGGTCGGCGCGCCACAGCCCATCGATGTCGATCCGGTTGAGTTCGAACTGCCCGATCCGGTCCGGCGCCAGCACCAGTGCGAGCATATCGAGCAAGGTGCTCTTGCCGCAGCCGCTGGGCCCGACAATCGCCAGTTGCTCACCCGCGCGCAGGTGCAGCGCCGGAATTATCAGGCTGTAGCGCTGGCTGCCGACGCCCCGGTTCTTGTGCACCGCGTTCAGGCTCAGCATCACGGCAGCGTCGACAACGGCACGCGGTACAACGCATCGCCCGGCTCGGCATCGCCGAACCGCACCCAGTTGGCCAGGTCATTGTGGAAGGTCTCGTAGAGACGGATTTTCGAATCCAGCTCGTCGATGAAATCCTCCTGCTCGGCCACGCTCAACGACAACCACAGGTCCTGGGTCATGTTCAGCGATTTGCTGCGGTACGGCAGCCCCTCCAGGTACTCGCCCAACAGGCCGCCGTCGGCCAGGTTGCCGCCCTTGCGCAGGGCTTGCGGGTCACGGCTCATGTAGGCCGAGGCGCTGGCGATTTCCTGGAAGAAGTCCTTGGGCGAGCTTTGGGTCTTGCGCGCCGCATCGACGATCAACTTCAGCGACTGTTGCAGGTCGTTGAGTTGCAGTTTGGTCAGCATCACGCACACCTGGAACGCCGGCAGCGCCGGGTTGGTCAGGTCGCGGTCGGCGGTCCAGGCGCTGACCAGTTGCGGCGCCTGGCTGGCGGTCTTGCGGCCGAGGAAGTCCATGTGCATGGCATAACCGACGGCTGCGGATTTGTCCGCCAGGCTCGGCGCGGCACTGAGCAACGGCACCGGCTGCGGCGTGTTGCTGCGCACCTGATGCACAAGGTTGGCAAACACCGTGCCGATCTCATCGACACGCTCGCCCAGCTTGCGCACATCGCCACCCGGCACCGGGGTGTACAGGTCGCCGATCTGCGGGTTGGCGTCGGCGGTGAGGACGCGATACTGGCTTTCGGCGCCGGCATGGGTTTTCTTGCCGGCATCGGTGCGCAGATGCAGCGCGTAGATCTTGATCTGCTTGCCCAGCGCCGCCTGACGTACTTCGGCTTCGTTCATCTGGGTGGCCGCGAACGGGTCGTTCTTGCGCAGCGCGCCGGCATCGGAGACCAGCAGGATGATGCGCCCGCCGTAGCCGGACCAGTCCATGCCGTCCACCGCCTGCATCACCCCGGCAAACGCGTCTTCGTTGAACGAGTGGCTGGACACCGTCGAGGCCTTGACCTGCCGCGCCAGGTCGAGGAAACGCTGCGGATCGCGGCCCTGGTCGAGGGTGATCAGGGTTTTGGCCACGTATTCCAGGCCGGGGGTTTTCTTGATGCTGTTGCGAAAGCCCACCAGGCCGAAGCTGACGCTGTCCAACTCGCCGCGCTCAGCGATGCGCGTTTGCAGCTCGTGGACAACATCGCGCACTTGATCGATATAGGGCTGCATCGACACGGTGGTGTCGACCACCAGCACCACGGCGGTACGGAAGGCGTCGGCATGGGCATTGATTGCGGGCGCCGACGGCTTGGCGACTGCGCTGCTGCCAGGGTCGATGGACGCCACGTTGAGCAGCTGCACCGGCTGGCCGTTTTCGTCGAAGCTCTCTTTGGAATCAAAGATCGGCAACAGGTAAAACTGGTTTTGCGGCACCGCGCTGGCGGTGGGTTCCAGAGCCAGGACTTGCTGGTTGTCCTCGCGGTTGTTCTGCGCCTTGGCCAACGCGCTTTTCGCCGCAGCAGGATCGGCGAGCAGTTTTTCCACCTCGCCGGACTGGCGCAGGAACATCACCGGCGCACGCCCCGAGCGTTCGGTGAATTTCAATACCAGGCTTTGCTTCCAGTCGCTGACCTGGGCGGCCGGCAGCCAACCGTCGCTGCGCCCGTCGGTGGCGGCGCCGACACGTACCCACGGGCTGCCGTCGATGTCTTTGCGTTGGTAGACGTAGAGCACGGAAAACGCCGGCAGCGCCTTGCCCGGCGCGCTGCCCGCGTCCGCTGAAAGCTTGGCGCCGGGTTTGCTGAGCACGCGCTGGAACAGGGTCTTCTTGCCGGCCATCAATAACGGACGCTGGCCGCCATCAGCCACCGCGACCGCCGCTGGCGGCACCGCTGCAGGCGCCTTTTCAGGCACTACGGCAGCGGGCGGCTTGACCGGTTCGTCGGCGCCGCTCAACCACCAATAGCTGGCACCACCGATGGCCAGTGCCACCGCAACCGCCACGGCGGCCAATGCCAACACTGGCCCACGGCGCTGTTCGGACGGGGCGTTGTGCTGCGTTGGCGTCACGACCGGTTGGCGCACTATCGGCTGCGGCTGCGGTTTGTCGGTGGGTATGTCGACGGTGACAGGCGTGATGCCCGCCAAGTCAAAACTCAGCGGGATCGGCAGCGGCCGTACCAAGGTGGCCTCCGACGAGTCCGCCGGCAGGTTGTCCAGGGCCAGTACTAATGCGTCGGCATCCGGATAACGCTCCGCCGGGTCCTTGGCCAACAGCTTGCGCAGCACCTCCTGGTAACGGCCGTGGTGCACCGGCAATTCCGGCAACGGCTCAGTCAGGTGCGCGAGCGCCGTCGAAAGCGCATCGGTTCCGCGGTAGGGCAACTCGCCGACCAGAATCTCGTACAGCACCACGCCCAGCGCATACAGGTCGGCGCGACCATCGATCTCCTGGCCGCGTGCCTGCTCCGGGCTCATGTAGCTCGGCGTGCCCACGGCGAAACCGGCCTGGGTGAACTGGGTGCGGTCGTCCAGGGACTTGGCGATACCGAAGTCCGACAACACCGCCGTGCCATCGGCGCGGAACAGGATGTTCGCCGGCTTCACATCGCGGTGCACCAGCCCCTGGGCATGGGCATAACCGAGCGCCGAGGCAATCTGGCGGATCAGCGTTACGCCCTGCTCCGGGGTCAGCCCGGCGGCAATGCGTTCTTTGAGCGTACCGTTGGGCAGGTACTCCATGGCCATGTAATACAGCTCGCCGACATTGCCGATGTCATGGATGGTTACCGTGTGCGGGTGCGACAGGCGCGCCAGGGTCTTGCCCTCGCGCAGGAAGCGTTCGCAGAACGTTGGGTCGGCCGCCAGGGCCGCCGCCATCACCTTCAACGCCACCTTGCGTTCCAGCGAGCGCTGGGTCGCCAGGTAGACGTTGGCCATGGCGCCTTCGCCGATCTCGCCTTCGATAACGTAGCCCGGGATCTCGATCTTCATGAGGAGACCTTCACAACGATCGTGGTGATGTTGTCCGGCGCGCCGCGATTGAGCCCCAGGTGCACCAGGCTGCGCACGATTTCATCCGGCGCATCGTGGCCGAGCACTTCGCCAATCTCATGATCCTCGACGGTCTTGGTCAGGCCGTCGCTGCACAGCAGGTAGCTGTCGCCGGGGGCGATCAACAGCTCCACCGACGCCACGTCCAGTTGCGCTTCCACGCCCACTGCGCGGGTGACGATATTGGCCCGTGGGTGCACGCGGGCATCGGCTTCGCTGAGCAGGCCGCTGTCTTGCAGGTCCTGCACGTAGCTGTGGTCGCGCGAGAGGCTTTCCAGCTCACCGTCGCGCAGGCGATACAGGCGACTGTCGCCGGCCCACAGGCACACCCCGCGCAAGCCGCGCGCGGCCAGCACCACCACGGTGCTGCCCATCATGGTCACGCCACGGTTGGCGGTTTCTTCGCGTACCGCCGCGTTGATGCGGATCAGGTCGTTGCGCAGGGCGGCAGCGTATTCGTCAAGGGAGCGCCCCACCGGGACGGCGCGCAGGCTGTCGACGATCAGGCTGCTGACGTAATCCCCCGCCGCGTGCCCGCCCATGCCATCGGCGACCACCCACAGGCGGTTCTCCGGCAGCTCCAGGCACGCATCTTCGTTGACCTGGCGGACCATGCCCACATGGCTTTTGCTCGCGGATTTGTAAGTCGCCCCCATCTACACCACACCTTCTTGTCCGAGCAGAAACTGCGCAAAATCGCTGGCGGCAGGCAAGCCCTGACACCGTAATAAACCGGGAGAAATACGCTGCGAACCGCGTCCCCACCACAGGCTGGCACCTTCGCAGGCTTGTTCGGCCAGCGCGGTCATGCGCCCGTGGGGCTCGGTGGCGGCCACGCGCTGCAGGCCGGCGAAACGGCTGTCGACCGCACGCGGCTCACTCGCCGGAACGCCCAGGGCGTCGAGGCCGGCATTGAAGCTTTCGAAGGTAGCGCCACTGTCCAGGGTGCTGAGCAACAGCTCTTCGGCCTGCTCAAACCAGGCATCCGGCCCGCCGACCAGAGAGGCGGGGTTGGTGTCGTGGTCGAGCAACACCACCACGGCCAGCGGGAAATACCGCCCGACCCGGTCGATACTCGGCATCACCACACCTGCCGCCGCATCCGGTCCGCACACCCCGGGCGCCAGCACAAAACGCCACAGCGGGCTGACCAGATAAGCGTTGAGCCAGTCACCGCCCAGGCTGTTCTGGCTGGCGAGCAGCCCCGCCGCCAGCCAGCTGTCCCAGGGGCCGATAAAACTCTGGGGCAAGGCGCGGCTGACAAAGTCACCGCGACTGGCCAACTTGCCGTAGAAACCCAGCGTCGTCATAGCCGCTCCGGCAGGCTGAAGCCGCTGAGCACGCGGCTCTTGAACGGGTTGAAGGCGCTGTTGGCGCGCAATTCGTAGGCGATGCTCGCGCCGTCGACCCGCAGGCGCAGGTTGAAACGGTCCGGCGAGTTGCCGGGGGTGAGGTCCGATTGCTCCAGCAGGCGGAACCAGGCCCACGGGCCGTCCAGCGTCACACCGGAACGCCCGCTGGCCGACGGCGGCATGATGGAAATACGCACCACGCCAATGCTGCCGGGGTTCGGCCATTGCATCGCCACCGGGCGGCTCGGGCCGTGGTCGTAGCTCAGTTGCTGACCGTCGAGGTCCAGCAGGAACTGGGTGATGGTCGGGTCCATCGACACCGGCTTGAGTTCGAAGCGCACCACAGGTTGCGTGCCCCCGGACCTGAAGAACGCATCACGAATAGCCGCCGCGCGCTGGAAGGTCTGCAGCACGCCCGGCGCGATGCCGAGCTTCTGCGCCGCACCCGGCTGCCAGCGCCAGGTCTGCGCCGAGGTGTCCACATAGGGCTGCAGGTACTTGCGGAAGTAGTTATCCATCACCCCGCCGACGCCGAAGAACTGGCCGAAGTCATCCAGGGTCGCGTCCCGCGCGCTGCCGGGCGACATCGGGTAGCGCCCGGCCAGGGACTGGCGATACACGTTGACCACTTCGCTGGCCCAGGCCGCGTTCAGCTGGTTACGCACCCCGCCCATCATGCTGTTGGTGGTGGAATTGACCACCGACTTGACCATGCCCTGCACCAGCGGCGGTTGGCGCTCGGCATTCAGGCTGACCCGCGTGGCCGCAGCCGCCGCCTGGTTCTTCGCTTCGCCAAGCAACGCATCGCCGCTGGCACCGACCATTGCACTGACCTGCACATACAGCGCATTCATATCCGCCAGCAGTCCGTCGATAGCCGCCGGCTCGCCTTCGTTTTTACTGACGATACTGTTGAGTTCGGCAAAGTGCGCGGTGACCGGATCATCCGCCGCTGCGGGCGCGCTGGCGCTCGGTTGCTCCTGGCCCAGCAGGCTGCCCAGACGCTCCTTGAGCTTGTCGACGCCGCCCTCCACCGGCACGCCCTTGGCGGCCAACTGGCGTTCTTCGGCCTGCAGGTCAGTTTCCTTTGCCACTGCCACCAACAGTTTCTTCAACGGCGAGGTGGGGCCGGAAATCACCCGCAGCACATCGGCCGCCTGGGCCACGCTGGTGATCGGCACAAAGTCGATGTCGGCGAGCAACGCGTCCCACTGGCGCTGATAGTCCTGGAAATACAGGCGGCGCACATCGGCGGCCAGGCTCACTACGTTCTGCTGGTCGGCCTGTGCCTGGCCCAGTACCCATTGCTCTTCAGCCAGGGTGCCGGTCTGGTTCAAGCTGCTCAGCAAGAACGCCTGGCGATAGCCCTTGGCGGTGAAAAACCCGCTCAACGGCTCGCCCAACGGCTTGCCGCTCTTGCGGCTGAACACCAGCGCGGCATCACGGCCGGCCGCTTCGTTGAGGCGAAAGTCCGGTACACCTTCAGGCAGTTTCTGGCGCTTGACCCGGTCGTAGACACGCTGGGCCACCGGCAGTTGTTGCAGTTGGCGGCGCAGGTCGTCGATCAGGCGTGGGTCAAGACGCGCATTCGGTGGGTGACGGTCAAACAGTGCCTGCAAGTGCCCGGTCAAGGCCTGGCGCTGATCGGCCGGCAGGTCGCGTGGCAGGTTGCGGTCCCAGTCGAGGGCGATCCAGGCCTTGATGAAGTCCGGGTCGTAATGCTCATTGTCGGCCAGCATCAGGTAGGCCTTGAGGCCTTCGTAGAGGAAGTCCGAGTTGCCGCCGCCGTGCAGTTGCTCTTCGATGCGCGTGACCAGGCGTGGGGCGAAGACCGCGATCAGCAACTTGCGATAGACGCTTGCAGATTCGGCTTCGAGCATGTCGCCCTGGTACAGCCCCAGCCCTTCGGACCAGCTTGGCGAATCCCCGGCCAGGTGCTTGACCGCGTTGAGCAAGGGCAGCACGGCCACTACGTCACGCTGCGCCGGGCTCAGGTTCTGCACGGTCTGGCCCAGGGGTGCGACCTTCTGATCGACCTGGGCGATATACGCCTGGTTGGCGCGATAACTCACCCACCACAGGCTGCTGACCACCACCACCAAGGCCACCGTCGCCGCGAGGACACCCCGGGCGAGCCACTTGCGGCGCCGCTCGACTTTCGGGTTGACCCCGACCAGGCCACGTTCGGCAAAGGCCACGGCGGTGAAGAGTTTTTCGATGAAGTAACTGCGCCCGGTGCCGCTCTGGCGCGCCAGGTGCTGGCGGTCCAGGTTCATGCTCTGGGCCATGGTGCCGATCAGGCGGTCAATCGGGCTGCCTTCCTGGGTACCGCTGGTGAAGTACACGCCGCGCAGCAGCACGCGCTCTTCAAAGGCATTGGGTTTGAATACGCCCTCAAGGAAGCTCTGCAGACAGTCCTTCAAGGCGCCGAATTGCTGCGGGAAACCGTAGATCAGGTCGCGCCGCGCCGGATCGCGTTCCTGTTGCAGGCGTTCGACCAGGCGTTCGTTGAGGCGCTGTTCCAGACCGGCGAATTCGCTTTGCAGGTGCACCAGCGGGCTGTCGCTGTGCTTGCCGTCGTCCAGGGCAAAGGTCATGCCCCACACCTGGGCGCGCTCTTCCTTGCTCAGGTTGTCGAAGAACTCCATGAAACCCGGCACCAGGTCGAGCTTGGTCAGCATCAGGTAGATCGGGAAGCGCACGCCCAATTGGGTGTACAGCTCCTGGATGCGCAGGCGAATCGCAGCGGCATGGGCGGCGCGCTCGGCGTCTGTACCCAGCAGCAAGTCCGACAGGCTGATGGCGATGAAGGCACCGTCGATGGGTCGACGCGAGCGCTGTTTTTTCAGCAGGTCGAGAAAGCCCAGCCACGCGGCTTTATCCACTGTGGAGTTGCTGTCCTGGGTGGTGTAGCGCCCGGCGGTGTCGAGCAGCACGGCCTGGTCGGTAAACCACCAGTCGCAGTTGCGCGTGCCGCCGACGCCGCGCACAGCACCGGCGCCCAATTGCGCCGCCAGCGGGAAGTGCAGCCCGGAATTGACCAGTGCGGTGGTCTTGCCCGAACCCGGCGGGCCGATGATCACGTACCACGGCAGCTCATACAGATTGCGGCGTTCGTCGCCGCCGAGCTTGGCTTTCTTGAGCAGCGTCAGGGCTTCGTCCATGCGCTGGCGCAGGGTCGAGAGCTCTTCGGCGGTGGCCACGCTGTTGGGGTCGGCCGGGGTTTCGGCGGCCAGGCTGCGCATCACTTCGGCGGCCTGGCGGCGGGCCTGGATGATGCGCAACACGCGGTAGGCAATCCACAGCGCGAACACCAGGATGATCAGCGCCCAGCGGCGTCCCTCGGGCACCAATACGTCGAGCAACGGCCCGACAAACCAGATGATCAGGCCCAGGGCGATCAACCCCAGCACAGGGATCACCCAGCGAATCATGAAACTGAAAAACGCCTTCACTCGACGCCCTCCGCCAATACGGTGATTTCAACCCGACGATTGCGGGCACGGCCTTCGGCAGTACTGTTGGTCGCCAACGGCTCGGTGTCGCTGCGGCCTTCGGCGCTGAAGCGGTCACCTTGGCCGGTCTTGGCCGCCAGGATCTCCAGCACCGACTTGGCCCGCGCTTCGGACAGCGCCCAGTTCGACGGGAAGCGCAACGTCGCAATCGGACGGTTGTCGCTGTGACCGGTGACGCGCACCTGGCCCTTGACCTTGCGGATGGCGTCAGCGATGCGCAGCATAAGCGGCTGGTAGTCGTCGACAATGCTGGAACTGGCGGACGCAAACAGTTCATCACCGCGAATCGTCACCACAGAGCGGTCGACCTTGTCTTCCACGGCCACGCGGCCGGCCTTGATGTCTTCAGCCAGAAAGCCGGCCAGGCGCGGCCGCTCGATCACTTTCGGTTGCACCACCGGACGGTCGATGGCCTGCACCGGGATCTCGCCCAGGGCATGGATATTCTTGAACACCGGCTCCGCATCCGAGGCCAGCTTCATGCGCAGGCCAAACAGCAGCGCCAGCAGCAGCGCCAGGCCAATCGCCACGGCGATCCACGGCGGCATGAATTGCGCCAGGCGATCCCGCGCCACGGTCACGCCGCGCCAGTGCGGCGACAGCTCACGCTCGTGTTCGCCACGGGCACTGCGAATCGCGGCGGCAGTGCGCTCGCGCAAGGCTTCCAATTGACTGCGCCCGTCGTTCATCACGCGGTAGCGGCCCTCAAAACCCAGGCACATGCACAAGTACAGCAGCTCCAGCAGGTACAGGCGCTCCCGTGGGCTTTGCAGGCAATGGTCGAGCAGTTGAAAGACCTTTTCACCGCCCCAGGCTTCGTTGTGCACGGTGATCAGCAAGCTCTGTTTGCCCCAATCGCTGGTACTGCCCCAGGGCGTACTCAGCACGGCTTCGTCCAGGGCGGTGCACAGCGCGTAACGGGCCAGCAGCACCTCGTTGCGCGCCACGCCGGCGGCTTCGGCGCGCTCTTCGAACTGGCGCAGATAGGCCAGCAATTGCGCGCGCAAACTGGCCGGCGCCGGGTGCGCGATGGTGTTGCGCAACCGCGTCAGCAAGGCCAGCAAGGGGCCGGCGGCACTTTCCAGCGGGTTGAGGCCCTGGCTTTTGCCGGTGAGCATCGGCGCGGCCGGCATCGACAACGGTGCAGGTTCCGCGCGCGCAGGTTCGGGTGCTCGGCCGCCCGGGCGCGGCATGAACTGAGTGCGGTCATCATCATTGGGATGCATCGCGGATTATCCTCGGATCGCCCAGAAGGCCAGGTTCAAGCCCGGGAACTGCCCGGCGATGTGGAAGGCGAAACCGCCGGAATTGCTCAACTGCTGCCAGTGCTCGCTGCCGCGGTCCAGCTCGTAATAGGTGCTGCCCGCGTGATAGGGCAATTGGCGTGGCGCCACCGGCAATGGCAGCAGGCCGATGCCTGGCAATTGCAGGTTGACCATGTCGCGGATGTGCTCCACCGCGCCGACTTTGCTCTGCTGGCCGAAGCGCGCGCGCAGGGTTTCGCCGGGCACGTCGGCGCGTACCACGAGGATGAAACTGGCGCTGTCGAGCAGAGTCTTGTCCGCCAGCATCGCCACGTGGATACCGTAGGCTTTCTCTACAATCGGAATCGGCGTGGCCTTGCTGTCGATCAGCATCGACAGCGCCTCACGCAGGGCCGCCATGACCGGCGTGAAGCTCAGGGCCAGGTCGTCGTGCTGGTACTGCGGATATTCCTGGGGGCGGCGGCCAGAGGTGGAGAATGTCGAAAACTCACCGGCCAGGCTCACCAGCTCACTGAAGAAACGCTCCGGGTGCAACGGGCTCAACTGGCTCACATGCTGGATCAGCGGCTGGGCGCGGTTGACCAGTTGCAGCAGCATGAAGTCGGCGATTTCCGATGCGCCACCGGCACCCGACGCGACCACTCGGCCTGCCAGGGCTTCGCCACGCTGGTGCAGCAGGCCAAGCAGTTCGCTGCGAAAGGCCGTCAGCGGCTTGCTCGCGGCTACATCCAGCACGGGTGGAATGTACGTGTCGTCGAGCACCAGCGCACGGTCGGCGCGCTTTTCCTTGATGCGCACCAGCCCGATGGCGGCGTAGTCGCTGATGCCGTCCTGGGCGGTCAGCAGGCGCAGGGCGCGGGAACCCACGGCCACCGGCGCGCGGTTTTCGAAGGGCGCGTTGTCGTCGCGCACTTCGCGCACCTGGCTCACATAACGCGCGGCTTCCAACGCCTCGCCTTCATCCACCGTGTCACGCGCACCGGCACGCTTGAGCGGCAGGGCCAGGTACACCAGGCCGTCGCGCAGGTTGTCGTCGATATTCAGCGGACTCGGCGCCAGATCGTCCTGGGGGATATTGAACGGCGTACCGTCAGGCAGCAGGCCACGGGCCGACACGATTGCCAGCTTGCCCTGGGCGAGCAGGCCCTGGTCGATCAGCAACTCGGAAAAACCCCAGGCACCCGCGGACAAAGGGCGGCTGCGGGCGTCGATCAGGTTTTCCAGGTAACGGTCATGCTGCTGGAAGTGCTGCGTTCCGATGAACATGCCTTCCGACCAGACCACGCGATTGTTCCAGGACATGGGGGCTCCGATTGCT
>Ga0105246_10000246_pt1 | contig 27938 bp, 20 predicted proteins | sample KBSM64metaG_FD_99694 | JGI IMG/M metagenome (GOLD analysis project Ga0105246, IMG submission 99694) | Miscanthus rhizosphere microbial communities from Kellogg Biological Station, Michigan, USA - KBS M6-4 metaG | ecosystem: Host-associated > Plants > Roots > Rhizosphere > Soil | place... | reverse complement strand
GACACCAAGGCTATCGCTCAGGTAGGCACCATCTCCGCCAACTCCGACAGCTCCATCGGCGACATCATTGCCGAAGCCATGGAAAAAGTCGGTAAAGAAGGCGTGATCACCGTTGAAGAAGGCTCGGGCCTGGAAAACGAACTGTCGGTTGTAGAAGGCATGCAGTTCGACCGTGGCTACCTGTCCCCGTACTTCGTCAACAAGCCGGACACCATGGTTGCCGAACTGGACAGCCCGCTGATCCTGCTGGTCGACAAAAAGATCTCCAACATCCGCGAAATGCTGCCAGTGCTGGAAGCCGTCGCCAAAGCCGGCCGCCCACTGCTGATCGTTTCCGAAGACGTTGAAGGCGAAGCCCTGGCGACCCTGGTTGTGAACAACATGCGTGGCATCGTCAAAGTCGCAGCCGTCAAGGCTCCAGGCTTCGGCGACCGTCGCAAGGCCATGCTGCAGGACATCGCCGTATTGACCGGCGGTACCGTCATCTCCGAAGAGATCGGCCTGAGCCTGGAAAGCGCCACCCTGGAAAACCTGGGTAGCGCCAAGCGCGTGACCATCTCCAAGGAAAACACCATCATCGTTGACGGTGCTGGCGTTGAAGGCGACATCGAATCGCGTATCGCCCAGATCCGCGCCCAGGTGGCCGAGACTTCCTCGGACTACGACCGTGAAAAACTGCAAGAGCGTCTGGCCAAGCTGTCCGGCGGCGTTGCAGTGATCAAGGTTGGCGCCGGTTCCGAAGTTGAAATGAAAGAGAAGAAGGCCCGCGTTGAAGACGCCCTGCACGCAACCCGTGCAGCCGTTGAAGAAGGCGTGGTACCTGGCGGTGGCGTTGCGCTGATCCGTGCTCTGGAAGCCCTGACCAACCTGACCGGCGACAACGCTGACCAGAACGTCGGTATTGCTGTACTGCGCCGTGCCGTTGAAGCACCGCTGCGCCAGATCGCTGCCAACTCCGGCGACGAGCCAAGCGTTGTGGTCAACGAAGTCAAGAACGGCAAGGGTAACTACGGTTACAACGCTGCGACTGGCGTCTACGGCGACATGATCGAAATGGGCATCCTGGATCCAACCAAGGTGACTCGTTCCGCGCTGCAGGCAGCTGCTTCCATCGGCGGTCTGATCCTGACCACCGAAGCGGCCATCGCCGACAAGCCAAAGGCTGAAGGCGCAGGTGGCGGCGGTATGCCAGACATGGGCGGCATGGGTGGCATGGGCGGCATGATGTAAGCCAGCCTTACCCGGCTCCTGAAAAACCCCGCCTGCAGTGATGCAGGCGGGGTTTTTTATGGCGCAGGTTTTATCATTCAGCCCATGGCACGCCGTCGCAGCAGCTTCTTGAGTATCATCCCCCGCGCGAACATCAACGGCGCGCGCAACACATATGCCATGGTGCCGTGCGCAGCAGCTTCAGACAGTGGCTGATATTCAGGCAGGTGCGTGGGCTTTTTTTGAAGCGCCGGGCTGGGCCGCTCCCAATGCCCGGACATGACGACCATGCCCGGCAGCTTGAGGGCATTGGCATAATAATCATGGGACCTCAACGAGCGGCGTTGCAGGTTGTCCCAGATGTTATTCAACCAAGGCGGATTATCAGGGCTGATCATCGCGCTGACGCCCGGTGCGGCGATGAACACTGGATCGTCAGGGGCTTCGTCAAGCGGTCTGCCATCTACCCGGTAGCCGCTGTTGAGCGCCGCCGGTGGCGTCACCGCAGTCATGGCAGGAGAGCAACGGGGTAAAACCGCGCCCGTCACGAGGCACAGCGACAGCATCAGGGCAAGCGCGGATTTCTTGGTGAAACACATGAAAGGGCTCTCCGACCTGGTTCAGGCGCAGAGGTTACAAGCTATCGCAAAGCTCTACTGTCACCGGCTGTAACGCCCCGGTCATTGCGGGCGCAGCGGCAGGACCAGGCTCACGCGTGCGCCGCCCAGCGGGCTGCGAGTCACTGACAGTTCACCACGCAGCCACTGGGTGGCGCGTTTTGCCAGCGCAAGACCGAGGCCGAAGCCGCCGGGTTCATCGCCGCCCATGGCCAGCCGGACAAAGGGTTCGAAGATTTTTTCGCGGTTCTCCGCGATCACGCCCGGGCCGTCATCGTCGACATGCAGTACCAGATGATGCGGGTCGTGGTACGCCGCGCTGACACGCACCTGATCGCGAGCGTAGGTGATGGCATTGCTCAACAGGTTGCGCACAATCAGATGCAACAAGGCGCGGTCACCGATCAGCTCCAGGTGCAATGGCTCGATTTCCAGGCTCAGCCGACGATGGTGCCCGTCAAGCAGGGCAAACTCCTGATGCAACCAGTCACGGATGGGGATCGGCTCATAGTGCAGGTCGCTCGGCGCGCCGGCCATCCGCGCAAAGGCGAGGCTGGCGCGAACCAGGGCCTCGAGTTCCTCGACATCAATTTGCAGGCGTTTCTGCAGGCGGTTGCGTGTGGCGGCGTCTTCACTCTTGCCGAGCAAGGTCAAGGCGAAGCGCATGCGCGCCAGTGGCGTGCGCAGTTCGTGGGACACGGCCTGGGAGACTTCGCGATGGCGCTCGCCCATGGCGGTAATGTGTTGCGCATGTTGTTGCAGGGTGTGCAGCAACGGCGTCCATTCCTTGCCCATGGCAGGCAGCAGGGCATTGGGTGTATGGGCCAGTTCACCCAGGCAGCCATTGAGCGTATCAAGGTCGAGGCTGCGCTGGCGGCGTGTGCGCAGGCTGATCCAGAGCAGCAACACTAGAGGCAGGGCGGCGACGCAGGCCGTCACCCAATATACCGGAAATGTCAGCAGGTCCTTGACCTCGGCGGTGCCCCACAGCGGGCCGAATTGGATGGCTGTTTCGTCGTCGAAGGGGAAGTAAGTCATGTCTTCATCGCTGTTTTGCGCGGGTTGCTGATGCTTCAACATGATCAACGCTTCCGGTGGCATCTCGACGCCCTTCAGCTTTATCAGGGCCACCGGGTATTGGAAGCGTTCGCGCAGCGTCTGCATGCGCGCCTCGCGTTGATCGGCAGGCAAGGTTTTGAGTTGTTCCGCCACCAGGTAGCCAGGCCCCGCCATCAAACGCAAAAAGCTGTACTCACCCACATACACGGCGGTATTGGCACACAGCCATAACAGATAAAAGGTCAAGCCGGCCCAGCCTGCTCCGGCCACCAGCGCCATCCAGGGTTTGAACTTACTCGACATGTCGACCGCCCTGAGGAATTTCGACAAACAGATAGCCCTGCGCGGTGATGGTTTGGATGGTCACGGGGCACGCCAGGCTCATGAGCTTTTTACGCAAGCGCGAAACACGCATATCGACAGAGCGATTGAGCCCGTCGTACTCCAGGCCGCGCAGGCTTTGAAGCAGTTTCTCCCGCGTGAGCAACACACCGCTGTGCCGGGCGAAAATCGCGAGCAGTTCGAACTCGGCGACCGAGAACTGCAAGGGCTGCTCGTCGAGCCAGGCGAAATGGCTATTGAGCTCCAGCCGAAAGCTGTGCCACTGGTAAAACGCCCGTGGCGCCTGCGGGTGGCGGCGCAGTAATGAGCGGATCCTGGCCAGCAGCAGCAGCGGGTCGACCGGCTTGACCACATAGTCGTCCGCCCCGGCATTGAACCCGGTCAATTGCTCGGCGTTTTCATCCAGCGAGGTCATCATCAGGATCAAGCCGCAATACTGGGCGCGGATCTGCCGGCACAGGGAGAAGCCGTCAAGGCCGGGCAACATCACGTCCAGAATCAATAATGCCGGCTGCTCATCGACAATGCGTTGCGCCGCGCGGTCACCACGGTGTTCCACCGCAACGGTAAAACCTTCCGCGCGCAGGAACTCGGCCGTCAATGCGGCCAATGGGCGATCATCTTCGATCAACAGGAGGGTGTCGGACATGAGCGGGCGTCGTTGCGGGAAAGGACGCAAGTGTTACGCCCTTGCCTGGCGTCAGGCAAGGGCTGCGTAGGGCCGTCAGCGTGTGCTGATGGCCGGCGTCGTGTCCTTGGGCGCCTTCCAGCTCAGCAACTGCTGCTTGTACCCATAACTGGCCGCTTGGTAGTAGGTGATCGCCCGTTGGATCAACGGGTCGTCGCTGCCGACGCGCAGTTCCTGGCTCTCGCCCAGCGCCTGGTCATGGCGACGCAGTCCCTTGCGTGGGCTGAGGATGGCGAGGTTGGTGCCGTCAAACAGACCCAGGTGTTGGTAATTGCCGAGCACTACGCGAGGTGGCAGCGGGTTGTCCTGCAACAGATTGCGGCCGAAGAAGGTCGATTCGTAGCTCAGGTTGATCAATCCCAACAGCGTCGGCGCCAGGTCGATCTGGCTGGCCAGTTGCGCAGTTTCCCGGGCCTCGATCAGCTTCGGCGCATAGATAAACAGGGGGATCTGGTAGTTGGCGATGGGCAGGTCTTCCTTGCCTGCGCTGCCGGCCGTGTGGTCGGCGACGAACACAAAGATGGTGTTATCGAACCAGGGCTTCTGGCGCGCAGCGTCGAGGAATTGACCGATGGCGTAATCGGTGTACTTCACCGCGCCGTCGCGGCCGTTGCCGGATTTGATATCGATACGCCCGTCCGGGTAGGTGTAGGGGCGATGGTTGGAGGTGGTCATCAACTGCAACAGGAACGGCTGCTGGCGGGCGTAATCGGCATCGGCCAGGTTCAGGGTTTGTCGGTAGAGATCTTCGTCGGCCATGCCCCAGGCGTTTTTAAACGAGATTTGCGATTCGGGCACGCTGCTCTGGTCCACCACGCGATAACCGTTGCCACTGAAAAACGCATTCATGTTGTCGAAGTAACCGCGTCCGCCGTAGACAAACACGTTGTCATAGCCAACGGCGCCGAGCTGCTGCCCCAGGCTGGCAAAACCGCTTTCGCGGCCGATGCGCTTGACGATAGAGCGCCCCGGCGTAGGTGGAATCGCCAGGGTAATGGCTTCCAGGCCACGGTCGGTACGGGTGCCGGTGGCGTAGAAGTTATTGAAGTACAGGCTCTGTTGGCGCAGCGCATCGAGGTTGGGCGTGAGGTTGCGCTCGTCACCGTTGCTGCCCATGTATTTGGCACTGAAGCTCTCGATGGTGACCAACACGATATTGGGTTTGCGCAGGGTGCCTGGGTTGGTGATGGCGCGACGGATATCGAGTGGGTCCTGGCCGATGAAGCGGGCGTTGGGTTCACTGAGTTCGGCGCGCAATTGCTTGGCGACAACCTCAGTTGGCAGGCTTTTGTAGAACTGGGTGTAGTCCAGTTCGTTGTTACGAAACGCGGCAAAGAACTGATAGGGACCATTGCTCGCCAGTTCGTTGTTGTAGGCGTTGCCGCCCTGGGTGCGCGGGTGGTCCTGGCTGATCAATTGCAGGCTGATGCCGGCGACTGCCAGCAAGGCCAGGGCATTGACCAGGCGGCCACGCATTGCCGGTAACGGCGCGGCCATCGCGGCGTTGAAGGGCCTGCGCAGGACCACGCTCAGGATCAGTGCGAGCATTGCCAGCAGACTGAGCAGCTTGCCGATCGGGTAGGACTCCAGCAGGTTGTTCAAGACCTCGTCGGAGTACACCAGGTAATCAACGGCGATGAAGTTGAAGCGCACGCCGAACTCATCCCAGAACAGCCATTCGGCCACCGCAGTGAACAGCATCGCAAACAGGCTTGCGCTGAGCAGCGCTTGCAGGAACCAGCGATGCCCACGGCGACGCCACAGCGCGGGTGGGCACAGCAACGCGTAGAGCCCCAGCGGCAATGCCGCATAAGCCAGGAACCCCAGGTCGTAGAGCAATCCCACGCCAAATACCGGCAGCAGGTTGCCGCCGACTTCATTCAGGTGAGTCACGAGCAGCACGCTGCGGGTGAGCAGGAAAATAACCAGCCAGGTACCGGTTACCAACAGCAGATAGCGCATAGGCGCTGTTTTGGGGAATCCCATGTGCAACTTCCTTTTATCGATGGGCGCGATGTTCACGCTGACGCTGTAGTCAGTGTGTGAAGCGATAGTGAAAAACTCGTTCAGCCGGCTAATCAGTTGAAAACCTTTATCGACCGGCCCGGCAGGCCTATCCCTGAACTGCACTTGGCCTTAAGCTGCGCGAGCCAACACGGCTGTTACCGCGTACGGAGCACTGCCCATGCGAATTTTATTGGTTGAAGACAACCGCGATATTCTGGCCAACCTGGCCGATTACCTGGGGCTCAAAGGCTACACAGTGGATTGCGCGCAGGACGGCCTGTCGGGCCTGCACCTGGCGGCTACCGAGCATTACGACTTGATCGTGCTCGACATCATGCTGCCGGGCATTGATGGCTACACCCTGTGCAAACGCCTGCGCGAAGATGCACGCCGCGACACACCGGTGATCATGCTGACCGCCCGTGATCAGTTGGACGACCGGCTGCAGGGCTTCAAGTCCGGCGCCGATGACTACCTGCTCAAGCCATTCGCCTTGTCGGAGCTGGCCGCTCGCATCGAAGCGGTGCTGCGCCGTGCCCAGGGTGGCGGGCGTCGTGCCCTGCAAGTGGGCGACCTCAATTATGACCTGGATACGCTGGAGGTGACCCGTGAAGGGCGCCTGCTCAAACTCAACCCGGTCGGCCTGAAGTTGCTGGCGGTATTGATGCAGAAAAGCCCCCACGTATTGCGTCGGGAAATCCTCGAAGAAGCCTTGTGGGGCGATGACTGCCCGGACAGCGACAGCCTGCGCAGCCACGTCCACCAATTGCGCCAAGTGATCGACAAACCCTTCGCCAAGCCGCTGCTGCAAACGGTACACGGTGTAGGTTATCGCCTGGCCGAGGGCCGTGATGGAGTTTAAGCAAAGCCTTGCCCAACGGATCATCATCGCCTTTGCCTTGATGAGCGCGTTGGTCGCGGGGGCCTTCGCCATGGGCATTGTCGCGACCGTGCACCTGGTGGAAGAGAAGTTGATTTCAGCGGGCCTGGGCGGCGACCTGCAACGTCTGCTGTTGATGGACAGCATGGAAGACTGGCGACATCGGCCCGAGCCTGACCAGTTGTTCTATTTCAGCGGCGGCCCCGGCGATTTCGAGTTGCCCAAGGATTTGCGGCATCTGGACCCGGGCTTTCATGAAGTATTTCGCGAGTCGCTGTCCTACCACGCCATGGTCGAAGTGATCGACGGCCGACGTTACGTGCTGCTGCAGGACCAAAGCGATTTCGAAGAGCGCGAGCGGGTGTTGTTTGCCGTGGTGCTGGTGGGCTTTGTGCTCAGCCTGGCACTGGCGGTGTTCCTGGGTTGGGTGCTGGCGCGCAAGGTGATGGCGCCGGTGGTGCGTCTGGCCCGCCAGGTGCGCCATCGCGACCAGTTGCTGGGGCTTGCGCCACCGTTGGCACCGGACTACGCGGCCGACGAAGTGGGCGAACTGGCCGTGGCTTTCGACGCCACCCTGGGCCGCTTGCGCCAGGCGCTGTCTCGCGAACAGTTGTTCACCAGCGATGTGAGCCATGAATTGCGTACACCCTTGATGGTGTTGGCCAGTTCCTGCGAATTGCTGCTGGAGAATCCGGCCATCGATCAACGCGGGCGCAACCAGGTCCAGCGCATTGCCCGGGCCTGTGAAGAGATGCGCGAACTGGTGCAGACCTTCCTGATGCTGGCCCGCGCCAAGCATGACGATGCCGCCATGTCGGCCCAGGTCAACCTGACCCAGGTTGCCGAGGACCTGCTCGGTATCTGGCGCGGGCCCATCGAGCAAAAGGGCCTTGAGTTGATCTACTGCCCGGGCGCCCCGCTGGATACGCGCTACAACACGACGTTCCTGCATGCGGTGATGGGCAATCTGTTGCGCAATGCACTGCATTACACCGAGCAAGGGTTTATCCGCCTGACCCTGGAACCGAGCGGCTTTGTGGTGGAGGACACCGGTGTGGGCATCCCGGAAGACAAGCGTGAAGCGATGTTCGAGCCGTTCGTGCGTGGCAGCGAGAAGCGCGGCGAGGGTTTGGGGCTGGGCTTGTCGCTGGTGCAGCGTATCTGTGAGAGCCAGGGCTGGAGCGTGACCCTGAGCACCATGGAACCCAACGGCTGCCGTTTTCATGTCGAACTGGGCCAAGTCAAAACCTGACCGATCAGTCTGTCATTTTGCTGCTGCACGACGCCTGCTTTTCGGCGAAGATGGCCCGATGCTACTGAATGTTTCTGTAAAGTCTTGAAATGTATGGGATTGGACAGGACAAGTTTTTCACAACGAGTTGACTTGTTGATCACAGTTCGCTGCTTAGGGTGTAGGCATCAGTTACCGGAGACGTAAGATGCCTTCCCCGATCAAGTTGGAATTCTCAGAAAAGTACGACGATCAACACGCGCGGCAATATTTGCTCAAGCACCAGGACAATCTGGCTCGCCGGTTGTCCCACAAGCGCGATGAGCAACTGGCGCGCGGTGCGCTGGCCATGGCCGGTGAACCGGGCCTGGTGCTGGACCTGCCGTGTGGTGCCGGGCGCTTTTGGCCATTGCTGGCCGAGAAACCCAATCGTGTGATCATCGGGGCCGACAATTCGGCGTCGATGTTGAAGGTCGCCACGGTGGCCCAACCGGCGGAAGTCGTCAAACGGGTACGCCCTTTGCAGACATCCGCCTTTGATATCGATTTGCCAGATAACTCGGTCGACAGTATTTTCTGCATGCGCCTGATGCACCACATCGGTGACCCGGCGCACAGGATGACAATACTTCGGGAGTTTCAGCGGGTTAGCCGTGACAGCGTGATTATCTCGCTGTGGGTCGACGGCAATTTCAAGGCCTGGAAACGCAGGCGCGCCGAGGTACGGCGTCGTAAGAAAGGTGAGCAGGAAGGTTACCAAAACCGGTTTGTGTTACCGGCTGCTACTGTCGAGGCAGAATTCGAGCAGGCCGGTTTCCGGGTTCAGGAATCCCTGGACTTCATGCCGCTCTACGCCATGTGGCGAGTCTATGTATTGCGCAAGAGGTAACAGGATGGCAGTTGAGTGCGTAGTCGGCAGTCATATAGCTCCCGAAGAACGATTTGATTTTTTCTGGCGTCAGCAGGGCGAGTGGGTGGAAGAACCCAATCGTCGGCGTGGCGGTGAAAGTGGCGTACAGCGGGTGATCAGTCCCAATGGGCGATTGCTCTATTGCAAACGCCAGACTGGCCATATCTACCGCAGTTGGTTGCATCCGTTTGGACGTCCGACCGTACTACGCGAGCGTGATGCCCTCAAGGGCCTGCGCCTGCTGGATGTACGCGTGCCGGAGTTGGTGTTCTGCGAGGCGCGACGCGACCCGCAGCATCAGTGGAAAGCGTTGCTGGTCACCGCGTCGCTGGACGGTTTCGACGAGATCGAAAACTGGTACGCCGCCGGTGGCCGTGAGCAATACGGCGAGGCGGTCCACGAGCGCTTGCTCGAGGAATTGGCCGGTACCCTGGCGCGCATGCACAAAGGCCGCTGGCAGCACGGTTGCCTGTATATCAAGCACATTTTCGTTCGGGTAACCGGCGAGGGCGATGGCGTGAACGTTGAAGTGGCGCTGCTGGATTTTGAAAAATGCCGCCAGCGTTTGACCGCTTATCGGGCCGCGTCCCATGACATGCTGCAATTGCGCCGCCATTCGTCGTGGAACGATACCGACTGGAAAAAACTCAGCTATTTTTACGAGACGGCGTTTGGCAGCGCTATCAAGGGTTTAACCAGATGAAGCTAGAAATAGCACGAGGTTTGTTCCTGGTCGGGGCGTTGGCGGTTACGGCCCTGGCCCTGGCGGCATGGGAACAGCCTCGCACACAGGTACTCAGTGCGACGCAAGGCGGCGGGCAATGCCTGCTGCCACGTGTGGCCAAGGTCAGTGTGGCGGCCAAACCCGATCATGAGTTGCTGTTATTCATGTTCGGGATGTCTCAAGCGATGAGGCCGCAGAGTTGAAACGATTAAAACCCGCAAAAGGCCTCGCAGTGCGAGGCCTTTTTTTGTGCGCTATCGGGTCAGTGCCCTGGCTGTGTTGTCCGCTTTGGTCAGCGTCGTATACACCGTAGGCAGGACGAATAGGGTGAACAGGGTGCCGATCGACATGCCGGTGGCGATCACCATGCCGATATCGAACCGACTGACCGAGCCCGCGCCGCTGGAGAAAATCAGCGGCACGACGCCCATTACGGTGGCCAGCGTGGTCATCAGAATCGGCCGCAGACGGGTCGCGGCAGCTTGTTCGACCGCAGCCCGCGCGGACAGGCCTTGTTGCTTGCGCAGTTGATTGGCGAACTCGACGATCAGGATGCCGTGTTTGCTGATCAGGCCGATTAACGTGACCAGGCCGATCTGCGTGTAGATATTCAGGGTGGACCAACCCAGAAACAGCGCGATCAATGCGCCGCACACCGACAGCGGCACGGTCAGCAGTATTACCAGTGAATCACGCAGGCTTTCAAACTGCGCCGCCAGCACCAGGCCGATGATGGCCAGTGCCAGGCCGAACGTGCCCCATAGCGCATTGCCCTCCTGCACGAACTGGCGCGTAGCGTTGCTGTAATCGAAGCTGTAATCCGCTGGCGCCTCTTCCTGGGCAATGGTTTGCAAGGTCTGCAATGCGTCGCTCATGCCGACAATCGGAAAGGCCGACACGGTGACCGAATTGAGTTGCTGGAACTGATTCAACCGCTGGGGACGAACCTGTGGGCTGGAGACGGTGATCAGCGTCGACAAGGGCAGCAATTGGCCCTTGGCGTTCTTTACCGCGTACTGGCTCAGCCATTGGGGGTTGTCCCGGTAGTTGCGCTCGACCTGGGCTATCACTTTGTAGAGATGCCCGTCGATACTGAACCGGTTGATTTGCGCCTCAGCCAGAAGAGTGGTGAGGGTCAGGTCCAGGTCCTCCATGGACACGCCCATCTGGGCGGCCTTGGTCCGGTCAATGTCGACCATGACTTCCGGGCGGTCGAAGGCCAGGTCGATATCCACATAGGCAAACTTCCCCGAGTCGATCGCTCGTTGCTTGATGCGCTCGGCCACGTTCATCATCGAACTGTGGTCCTGCTGGGAACTGATGACAAAGCCGAAGGGCAGCCCTTCACCGGTCCCCGGCAGGGAGGGCAAATTGAATGCGAAGACTTGCAGGCCGGGGTTGCTGTCGAGTTTTTCGCGTACGTCTGTCAGGACTTGCATTTGTGTGCGCTCACGTTCCTCCCAGGGTTTGAGCAGGAAGCCGCCGACGCCTGAATGTAACCCGTCCAGGCCGTTGATCTGGAAGGATGAATGATATTCGGGCACGGTGTTGAACGGTTCGATAAATTCCTGGGCGTAGCGATTCAGGTAGGCCAGGTTCGTTGCCTGGGGCGCGCTGGACAGGATGAAAATCAGGCCTTTGTCCTCGTCGGGCGCCAATTCCGAGAGGGTGAACGTGAGCATGGCGGGTATCAGGCAGAGCACGAGCGCGGCGAAAACCAATACCACCGACCGCGCTCGCATGATCTGGCGCAGGCGCCGTCGATAGCGTTTTTTCAGGGCATTGAAAAAACGCTCCAGAGCCAGCGACAGGCCCGTTGGCTGTTCTTCAGGCCGCAGTAAAATGGCGCACATCATCGGTGACAGCGTCAACGCCACGATCCCGGAAATCACCACAGCGCCGGCCAGGGTCAGGGCAAACTCCTTGAACAGCGCCCCGGTCAAACCCTGCATGAAGCCGATAGGCGTAAAAACCGCAGCCAGCGTGATGGTCATGGACACCACCGGAACGCATACCTCTCTTGCCCCCTTGATGGCGGCCTCAAGTGGCGATCTGCCTTTTTCGATGTGCCGGTGGATGTTTTCCATCATCACGATGGCGTCGTCGACCACCAGGCCGATAGCCAGGACCATGGCCAGCAGCGTCAGCACGTTGATGGAATAGCCCAGCAGTTGCATGAGGAACAAAGTGCCAAGCAGCGACAGGGGAATGGTGATGACGGGAATGATCACTGAGCGCAACGAACCCAGGAACAAAAACACCACCAACACCACAATCAGCAAGGCTTCCATCAGGCTGGACAGCACCTGTTCGATCGAAGCGTTGATATACAGCGTCGAATCGTAGGCGATATCCGAGTGCAGGTCGGGTGGCGCCTGCGCCTGCAATTGGGGCATCAGTTCGCGAACACGCTTGCCCAACTCCAGGGGGTTGGCATCGGGTGTGGCTTGAATGCTGATATAGACCGCCGGGGTGCCATTGAAGGTGCTGAAACTGTCGTAGTTTTGCGAGCCCAGCTCAATGCGCGCCACGTCCCCCAGGCGCACCTGGTTGTCGCCCTCGGTTTTCACTGGAATGGCACTGAACCCCTCGACCGATTGGAGTTCGGTGTGGGTGGTCGCGCTGGTGACGACATATTCGCCGGTAAGGTCCCCCGCGACAGGTTGTACGTTGTAGCGTTTGATTGCCTGGGTTATGTCACTGGCGCCCAGACCAAACCCGGCGAGTTTTATCGGGTCGAGCCACAGGCGCATGGCGAAGCTCTGGCTGCCGATAATCTGCGCTTGCGCCATGCCCGGCAGTGTCACCAACCGAGGCTGGACCACCCGCTGCAGATAGTCGGTGATCTGCGCGTTGTTCATGGTTTTGCTGGAAAAGCTCAGGTACATCAGCGCGGTACTGTCCACTGCAACTTTGCTCAATACCGGATCTTCGATGCCGCTGGGCAACTGGTTCCTGACTTCATTGGACTTGGCCAGCAGTTCGGTGAACAGGCGGTCGCTGTCGGCACCGACCCGACTGTAGATGGAGATGAACGAAATATTCTGACGGCTGGACGAGGTCATATAGTCGATGCCTTGTGCGCTGGCCAGGCTCTGTTGCAAGGGCTGGGTGACGTAACTCTGGATGGTTTGCGCACTCAGTCCCGGTGCGACCGTGGTGACCGTAACCAGTGCGTTTTCCATCTGTGGAAACTGGCGCAGTTGCAGTTTTTCGTAGGCCTGGCATCCAAGCAGCACGATCAGCAGGCTGACGACCACGGCCAGCACCGGGCGACGAATGAACAGGTCGGTGAAGGTCATTGCGCACCCTCCTGATGAGGCATCGGCAGCGTCCCCTCCGGCTGGCTTCGGTCGATACTGATACGCACAGGAGTGCCGTGTTTGAGTTTGAGCTGGCCGGCAGTGACCACCTGTTCGCCCTTGTGCAGCCCCTTGGAAACCACCACCAGGCCATTGCGCCGTTCGCCTGTTTCGACCAGGCGCTGCTCGGCGATCAGTTGCGGCGTATCGCCGGCATCGGAGGCGTGCGGCTCGCCGTGGTTACTGGGTGTTATTACGAAAATGTACTGTCCATAAGGACTGAAGGCGATCGCACTTTCCTGGATCACGGTGTGTGCAGTCGGTTCGTCCAGCAGTACCCGCAGATGGGCGAACATTCCCGGTAACAGCTCATCGCGCGGGTTGGGCAGCGTCGCGCGCACCAACACGTTTCGCGTGCTGTCATCGACGAGCGGGTTGATGGCACTCACCTTGGCGAGGCTGAAGATGCCGGGGCGTGCCGAGATTTCAACCTGAACCGACTGCCCCTTCCTGATCAGTTGAACGGCTTGCTCGGGCACATAAAAGTCAACGTAAAGCTGGCGTGTGTCCTGCAGACTGGCGATAACCTGGGTACTTTGCAGGTAATCGCCCGCATTGACCTGGCCAATGCCAATGGTGCCGGTGAAGGGCGCGACGATGCGCTTTTTTTCCAGCGCCGCAGTACGCTGTGCCACGACGGCGGTGTTGCGATTGAGCTCAGCGCCGAGCCGGTCGAACTCGCCTTTGGAGATGGCGCTGATTTCCACCAGTTTGCGGCCGCGCTCAAAGTTCTGAAGGGCCAGGCGCTGGTCGGCCTTTGCCACGTCCAATTCGGCCTGCTCGGTCTGGTACTCAAGCTGCAGCAGGGGCTGCCCGGCCTCGACCCTTTGCCCTGACTCAAAGTGCAGCTGTGTCACAACACCGGGCACCTCAGCCCTCAGGTCGATACCTTGCAATGCCTTGAGCGTGCCCGCTGCCGGCATCTGGCGCTGCCAGGGTATTTCAAAGGCATTGGACGTCGCCACGCTGACCGGTGGCTTTGGCCCATGCAAAAGCTGCAACTGTTGATAAATCCAGTGCGCCTTGTAGCCGGCGAGCATCAGGACGACGGACAGAACGAGGCTGAGCATGATAATCATCCGGCGGCCCGGCATGGTCATAGTGGGGGTCCTTGTGAAACCTGTGCAGGTTGAACGAAACGCGAGCACGCAAGAGCAGGCGGCGCTGCACTGAGCGCCGCAGTCTTGATCAGGACGGGGACGGGGATAAGGAGTGGTTTCGCAAGTTATTGTGAGAACACTGTTCCCCTGGTGAGAGACAGTTCCACAGGTTGCGTAGGAGATGTGCCAAACGGCTGTCGGCGGATAGGCTCCCGGGCGTCAGCGCAGGAGCGTTGTGATCAAGATGGGGGGTTACGTCATGAGATGCAGGTGGTTGTCCCACAACCCTGCCGGCAGGGTCAGCGGGGTCGCCACCGGCTGTTTCTGACGGCAATCGTAGAAGCGGCAGCGCCCCTGGCCCGAGGTCACGACAAAGCCGTCCGCCACCGCACCCACGCCGGCACAGTCCGGCAATGGCCCGTCCAGGCGCAACTCGCCGCTGTCCATGTCCCAGATAAAGAAGCGATTACCGCGTGGCGCCGTCAGCGCTACCAGGCGCAGCTCGCTGTGCACCGCAACGCTGGCGGTGTAGTGCCCCATCGCCTGCAACTGCGCATCGGCCACCGGGAATGCCATGAACGGCTGCCCCGGGCGCTTGATCGCAAGCAATTCGGAACGCTCCTGGGACGGTCCCATGAACTGCTGCCCGGTGAGGATGGTGCCATCGCTGGCGATCCCCATATGGCGCACGCTGTTCATCTGCTGGGCCAGGGTTTCCTTGCTGATCAGGCTGCCGTCGCGGTGCATCAGCACCAGGCTCGGTTCCATGGCGTTAAGGTTCATCTCCACGCGACTCTCGGCTTCGGTACGGATGCCGCCGTTGGCCACCACCAGGGTTTCGCCATCGGGCATCCAGGACACCTGGTGCGGGCCGATGCCGTGGGTGGAGATCTCGCCGCTGTGCACCAGCCGCTCGCCTTCGAACTTGTACACACCCAACAGGCCACGGCCAGGGTCGGCCGTGTCGTTCTCAGTGGCGTAGAGCCATTCGCCGCTCTTGTGGATCACCGCGTGGCCATAGAAGTGGCGATTGGCGTTCGAGGTGATGGTTTGCAGCAACGCGCCGTCACGCAGGTCGATCAGGTAGCTCTCGGTGCCCGGACGGCGGGCGACAAACAGCGCAATCGGCAGCGTCGGATGGTTGATGATGTCGTGGCAGCGCTGGCCGACCTGGGTGGCGAACACCTGCTTGCCGTCCAGGCGATAACCGACGGCGTAGTGCCTGCCGTCCGCATCATCGCGCGCCGACAGCAGCAGCGGGTGCTTATTCTTGTGCTTGAACAGCGTCCAGCCGCCCAAGGTGAGGGCGCTGAGCAGTACGCTGCCCACCGCCAAAGCCTGTCGCCTGAGCATCATCAGTCACCGTCGTTGGCGTTGAAGCCCAGTTGGATGCCCAGCGCCTTGGCCAGCTCGCCTTCGTGCAGGCGATGGACCACGTTGAGGCTGTCATAGAGGTCGTTGAGTTGCTGGCGCCCGGCGTCGTCGTTCAACAGTTCGTTGAGGGTGCGCTGGTTGCTGGCGAACAGTTTGAGGGACGCGGCATAGGCGGCGTCGATCTTGTCGGCGAGGGCTTTCTGATCGGCCGGCAACAGCCCGCGCAGGCCTTTGTTGTCGACGCCCACCCAGACGGTCTGGGCGGCCGCGAGGCTGGCTTCCAGGCTTTGCAGGGACGACTGGCTGCGCCATGCATCGGCCTGGAACGGTTGCGGGATGCCCTTGGTCTGGCGGCCCATCGGCGTGCCGAGTTTTTTCTTCAGGGTATCCAGGGCGGTGACCTGCACGCGCAGCAGATCCGCGATGGCTTCGTGGGAATCGGCGTAGCGCTGGTTGGGGAACTTGGTCATCTGCGCAAGCATGCCGTCGGTGCTGTTCCAGCTGGCCAGGATTTCTTCGGCCAGGGCTTTCTGGCGTTCGCCGATGGCCATCAGCAGCGGGCAGTAACGGGCTTTCTGGGCCGGGTCGGCGACGTCGGGCTTGGCGTCATAGAGGATATATTCATAGGCCGACAGGCCTTGCACCACCACGCTGGATTTGGCGAGGGCGGCCGCATCGATCTGCGGCTGGGCGCTGACCAGTTGCTCGACCTGGCGACCCACCAGGTTTTTCTTGTCGGGCCAGAACTGGATCTGCCAGGCGCGGTTGCCCTCGGCCAGCGGGCCGATCAGCAGCGGTTGCAACTCGGCCCAGGCTTTTTGCGCGTGGAGGAAGTCGGCACGGGCGGTGTCCAGGCTCTCTTTATCCTGGCAATAGGCGAGAGCGCTGACGGCCAGTTGGCGGTCGGCTTCAACCCAACGGCTGTAAGTCGGCAGGATGACTTGCTTGGCGATGGCCGCCGAGGTCACCGCTTGCGGGTCCTGGGGCGAGCAGGCACCGAGGGCAAGGGCGGCCAGGCTGGTGAACAACAACTTGGGACGGAACATGTCGAGCTCCCTTCTGTAATTGGGGCAAAGCTTATAGAGAATTCAGGAACGCCAGCAACGCGGCGCGCTGCTCGGCGTTGAACGACAACACATGCTGCTGCGCCGCTTGCGCCTCGCCGCCGTGCCAGAGCACGGCTTCGAGCAGGTTGCGGGCGCGGCCGTCATGCAGAAACTGGGTGTGACCACTCACGGTTTGCGTCAGGCCGATGCCCCACAACGGCGGGGTACGCCAGTCGCGGCCGCCGGCCTTGAATTCGGTACGGTTGTCGGCAAGGCCTTCGCCCATGTCGTGCAGCAGCAAGTCGCTGTAGGGGCGGATCACTTGATTGGCCAGTTCGGGTTCGGAGGCAGAGGCGGCCGTGGTGAACGTCGGCTTGTGACAGCCCTGGCAGCCGGCCTGGTAGAACAGGTTCTTGCCGGCCAGCACCTGCGGCGCGTTGACGTCGCGGCGCACCGGCACGGCGAGGTTACGCGTATAGAACAGCACCAGGCGCAGGATGTTGTCGCTCACTTCCGGCTCGCCCTCGGGGCCGTTGCCGTTGGGTGCCTGTTTGCAGGCCACCTGGGCGTCGGTGCAGTCATCGAAGGGTCTCAGGGACGTGGTGAGGCCCATATCACCTGAAAATGCGTGAACATTTTGTTGATTGAGGTTGGGTTGCCCGGCTTTCCAGCCAAAGCGCCCTAAAACAGTCTTTTGTTCGGCGTCATCCCACACCTGATTCGCCCGGCCGACGATGGCTTCACGGTCGGCGGTTTTCGGGTTGGTGTTGCGCAGGATGTCGGCGTCGCTGATGGCTTCGAGCAAACCCAGGCCAATCATCGGCGGCGCGATGCGCGCAGAAAAGCGCGTGTCGGGGTGCATCGGGCCATAGCCAAGCTGGGTGATCTGCAGCTCGGGCTTGCGCAGCTCGACCACCGTGCCGTCCTTGAATCTGACGTTGACCGGTGCGTAATCGACGCGCACCTTGCCCTCCGGCGCCACACCCGGCACGGCCATGTCCTGCAGTTGGCCGCCGTAGACCGGCTCGGGCACCACGCCAAGCTGTTCGATGAGTTTGGCGTAAGGCGCCAGCTCTGTAGCAGGCGGGGAGATGGACAGGCGCACCAGCATCGACACGGCATTGGGCGCATCGGCCAGCGGTGGGTGGCCCCGGCCGTCCTTGATATGACAGTTCTGGCAGGCGTTGGTATTGAACAGCGGGCCCAGGCCGTCACGCGCAGTGGTGGTCGAGGGCGCGATCACCCAGGGGCTGCGAAAGAAACTGTTGCCGACGCTGAAGTCCAGGCGGCGGGTAGGCGCCAGGTTGGCCGAGGGCAGGGAAAACGCGTTCTGGTCGCGCTTGTTCACGGTCGCCGCACCGCCGGCCCGCGCTTCACCCGGCTCAGCCTGGGTGAACCTGGGGGCGTCGTCGCAGGCAGTCAGGCCCAGGGCCATCAATGCTGCGCACAGGCGTAGTAGCGAACGGAACATCGAGTTTCCTGAACGAAGGCGAAAAATCCGGTGGCAAAGTCTAACAGGGCAGGGCAGTTTGAATAAGAGCAATTATCGTTTGGTGGCGGCCCGATGCATTCCGCTAGAATGACCGTACATTTTTTTCTGGAGGTGGCCAATGCAGGCTCTCGACGCTTTGCTCAACCGTGTTTCCGTGCCGCGTTTGCTGGAACCGGCACCGACCCAGGAGCAGCGCGATGTGCTGTTCGCCGCCGCCATGCGCGCGCCCGACCACGGCCAGTTACGCCCGTGGCGTTTCCTCACCGTGGAAGGCCCGGCCCGTGAGCGCATGGGCACGTTGCTGGCCGAAGCCGCGCGTTTGCAGGATGCCGACGCCCCGCAAGCCGCCATCGACAAGGCTCAGAACGGCCCGTTGCGGGCGCCGCTGGTGGTGGTGGTGATTGCGCGCCTGCAGGAGCATTTCAAGGTGCCGAAGTCCGAACAATTGCTGGCCGCCGCCTGTGCGGCTCACGGCATTCTGCTGGCGGCGTATGCCCAGGGGATTGGCGCGGTGTGGCGCACCGGTGAGTTGTCCTACTCGGCCCATGTGGCCAAAGGGCTGGGGCTGAGCGCAGATGAAGAGGTGATCGGCTTCCTGTACCTGGGCACGCCGCAAAACCCGCCGCGCACGGCACCGAAGGAGGATGCTGCGGCGTTCGTCCAGGCCTGGACCGGTCTTTAAGCGGCGCGCGGTCAACATGTGGGAGGGGGCTTGCCCCCGATGCGGTGTGTCAGCCACCCATTTATTGACTGATACACCGCTATCGGGGGCAAGCCCCCTCCCACATAGGACCTGCTCTGTTGTTTAAACCCTGAACTGATCCATCAACTTCATCTGCTGGCTGGCCAGGGCGTTGAGCTGGCTGCTGATGGCCGCCGACTCGGTGGCCTGGCCGGTGAGGGTTTCGGTCACGGTGCGGATCGCCGAGACGTTGCGATTGACCTCTTCGGCCACCGCGCTCTGCTCTTCGGCGGCACTGGCGATCTGCAGGTTCATGTCGCTGATCACGGTCACGGCGTCACTGATCTTGCCCAGTGCCTGCACGGCTTGATGGATCTGCCCGGCATTGCTCTGGGCCTGATGCTGGCTGGAATGCATGGTCGCCACCACGCCGCGGGTGCCGGTCTGAATGCGTTCGATCACCAGGCGAATCTGTTCCACCGAATCCTGGGTACGTTTGGCCAGGTTGCGCACCTCGTCGGCCACGACTGCAAAGCCTCGCCCGCTTTCCCCGGCGCGTGCGGCTTCAATCGCGGCGTTCAAGGCCAGCAGATTGGTCTGCTCGGCAATGCTGCGGATCACTTCCAGCACGGAGCCGATCTGCTCGCTGTTCACCGCCAGGGCTTCCACTTCCGCCACGGCCTTGCTGACTTCTTCGGCGAGGGTGGTGATGTCGTGGGTGCTTTGCTCAATGATCGACGTGCCTTCACGGGCTGCCTGGTCCGCCTCGCGTGCCGCGTTGGCGGCGCTGGATGCGCTGTTGGCCACCTCATGGGCGGTGGCGCTCATTTCATTGGACGCGGTGGCCACCTGATCGATTTCGCGGAACTGCACCTGCATGCCTTCACTGGTCTGACGGGCGATCGCCGAAGACTGATCGGCCGTGACCCGCGCTTCGGTGATGCTTTGCTTGATCTGGGCGATGGTCGGTTGCAGCTTGTCGAGGAAGCGGTTGAACCAGCTGACCAGTTCGCCCAGTTCATCTTTCTTCGTGTAGGTCAGGCGCTGTGTCAGGTCGCCGTCACCACTGGCGATGTCCTTGAGCATGGCCGCCACCCCATTGATGGGCCGGGTCACGCCGGTGGCGGTCAGCCAGATCAGCAGCAAACCGAACAGCGCGGCGGCGGCTCCAACGAGCAGGGCCTTGAGGGTGCCGCTGGCCTGGGCCTTGTCGAGAAAGTCCTGCAGCTTGATCGAGTCGGCAAGCAGCACCTTTTTGGGCAGGTCGATGACCACACCCCACGTTGCGGCCTCGGCAATCGGCTTGACCGGGTAGACGGCCCGGATCACATCATCCTGTTGAAGAATCTCACGGCGGCCACTGGCCAACAGTTGCATGACCTCCTTACCCTCGGCGCTCAACACATCGCCGATGTTCTTGCCGATCTTGTCCGGCTGGCCGCTGTAGGCTGCCAGCAAGCCGCTGCTGGCGACCATCTGCAGGTGCCCCGCGCCGTCGAACAGCTCGTGCTGGGCGGCGTCGGCCGAGGCTTGCAGGGCGTTGAGCGCAATATCGATACCGACAATGCCGAGCACCTTGCCGTCTATCAGCAAGGGCAGGGAAATGCTGGTCATCAACATGGGTTTGCCCGCCACGTTGTCTTCATACGGGTCCAGCAGGCAGGTGCCTCGTCTTTCCCGCTGGCAGATGTCGCCGGCTGTACCGCTGAGGGTGGTAGAGGTCTTGACCAGGTCCGCTTCCGCCATCACCGAGTTCGCGCCTGCACCGCCGGTGCGGGTCCAGTAAATGGAGAAGCGTCCGGCGTCGTTGGACCCGCGGGCGGTGTCGTTGATGAAGTCGCTGTCCTTGCCGTCCAGGGCGTTGGGGTCGAAGGATAGCCACACGCCCAGGACCTTGGTATTGCGTTCGAAGGTGGTCTTGGTGCTCTGGTTGAGCGCTTCGCGCAAGGTCGCTGCGTCGATCGAGTGCCGGCTGCCCATGGTGTGCAGGTCCTTGACCTGGTCGGCGAGGGCGGTGACGGCCATCAGGCTTTCGCTGAAGGTTTTTTGCACGTACGCGGCCTGTTCGGCGGCCTTGGTCTGCAGCAGGTCCTGCACGCTGGCAGTGAGCGTCCGCGAGCTCGACGCGCTGATCAGCTTGTGGTTCTGGTTGGTTTCGTAGAGGTTGATACCGACTATCAGCGCAATTACGCCCAATAGGCAAAGACCGGACAACAACACGATTTTCAATCGGATGGAGACTGCGTTGAACATGGCGTTTACTCGCGTTTTTACTTATTAGAATGCAAGCGGACAAGCAGAGCCGATTACTCACTCGTATGGCCAAGTCCATTTGACGCTACCTGCGCTATCGGCCCAGGTGGGGTATTCATGAGATAAATCGATGAGCGGTGGCGTTTACGGGGGCGTGGAGGCCAAGCGTTCGGGGCGCGACCAGATCCAAAGATTGCCCAGGCTCATCCCGGCAATCGCCAGGTAAATCGGCCAGCCATGGTCGAGCATCACCAGCATCAGGACGGCGCACAGCAGCATGCTCACGGTGGCGCTGACTTTGGCCCGGCGCGCGATGATCTTGCCATTGCGCCAGTTGAACAGGATCGGCCCGAACAGGCGGTGGTTTTCCAGCCAGGCGCTCAGGCGCGGTGAGCTTTTGGTCGCGGCCCAGGCGGCCAGCAGGATGAATTCGGTGGTGGGCAAACCCGGTATGACAATCGCCACCAGGCCGATCCCCAGGCTGACGTAGGCCAGCAGGCCGTAGAGTATCTGCGCGATCCTGGAGGTGGATTGGGTTTTGCCGGTCATAGGTAGGGTTATCACAGAAAAACAATGTGAAATGCGTTCCAACTGTGGGAGGGGGCTTGCCCCCTCCCACAGTTGATTGCATTTCAATCAGTAGGTCAGGCCAGTTCAGGGGCCGTAGCGTACGCCTGTTCCAGCAATACGGTGAAGCGTACAAACGCATCGATGGCGCCTTTTTCTACCGCGGCTTCTTCTTCGGCGCTCAACTGCAGGCCATCGAGGATGCGAGTGAAGCGTTTCCAGCCCTCGGCGCGACCGCCCGCCGGTTCGCCCAGGTGGCGGGCGCCGAAGGTCTCGCTCAGGCCCAGGCCCACGGCCCGTTTGATCAGGAACGCGGCGCCCAGTTTGGAGCCCTCGGAGACGAACAGCCAGCCCAGGGCTTGGGCCTTGCCCGGGTTGCTCACGGCACCGGCAACCGGCGCCGGTACGTCGGTGTCGAGGTCGCCCAGATCAAGCCTGGCCGCTTCGGCGCGGCAGCGCTCGGCCAGGTCCGGGATGATCCGGTTCAATTCGGCATCGTTGTACAGCGCGACCAGCTCCGATTGGAACAGGTACTGCGCCACCACGAAGCGGGCGAAGTTGGCCTGGGTCTCAAACGGGGCGTGCGCCTTGACCAGTGCGTCGAGCCTGGTGTGCGGCTCATGGGTGATCTGGTTCAGGCGCTGGGAGCGCAGGGCTGGACGTTCTGCGGTAGGAGATGCGGTCATGAAAAAATCCTTGAGGGGGGTAGCGCCTTGTGGCTCTAAAGAGAGCGGTTATCAACTAGACGAACAGGGAGACGCGGCACAGTAAAAAATCCTCACCTCGCCGCACGATCATCGCGGCGAGGTGCGGCAGGTTTCCTCAGATGTCCCAGATCAGGTTGATCGCAAAGTTGCGTCCCGGCTGGGTCAGCCGATCAAGGTTGGCCGGGCCGGTCACTGCGGCTTCGCCGACGCTGTCGTAGCTGCGCACGTCATCCCAGTTCCAGTACTTCTTGTCGGTGAGGTTGTAGATGCCGCCGTTGACGGTCACGTCGTTGGTGACCTTGTAGTAGGCGGTCAGATCAAGAATGCCGAAGCCCGGCGTCTTGAACGGACCGCTGGTGTCACCGTCGGGGGTGTGGAAGGTGCTGCCGTCGACGCGATTCTGTTTCTTGACCAGGGTCCAGCTCACCAGGCCGCCGTAGTTGTCCTGGTCGTAGCCCAGGCCGAAGACGCCCTTGAGCGGGTTGACACTGTTGAGTGGCTCGCCGTTGTCGTTGTTGCGGCCATGGGCGTAGGACACTGCGCCTTGGGTATACAGGCCTTGCGGCGCGCCGAATGCATCCAGGTTCAGGCGGCCCTTGGCTTCGGCGCCCTTGACGGTGGCGCGTTTGATATTCACGGCCTTGAACTGTTCGACGGTACCGCCGACCACTGAGTTGTCTTCGTCGATGAAGTCGCGGTACTTGTTGTAGAACACGGCGATCTCGAACGAGCCCTCGTCGAACTTGCCGCGCAGCCCGGTTTCGATGCCCTTGCTGGTTTCCGGCTTGAGGTCGGGGTTGGGCTGCACGGTGTAGCCCAGGTTGAGGTTTTCGAAGCGGCCATACAGCGCTTTGGCGGACGGGGTGCGGAAACCCTCGGCGTACTGGCCGAACCAGGTGTATTGATCGGTCAGGGCATAGGTCAGGCCGAACTTGGGCGTGACGCGGTGCCAGGTTTTGTCCTTGCCGTCGACCGTGTACTCGCCGGTGGGGTTCACGGTGCTGAGGAATTCCTCGGTCAACTTGGGCTTGAGCCGGGTGTAGTCGTAGCGCACGGCGGGCAGGAAGGTCCACTTGTCCCAGGTGATCTGGTCCTGGGCGAACAGCGAATAGGTGTTGATGGTCGGGTCGGGGAAGTCGCTGGATTTCTTCACGCTGTCGCTGGCCATCGGGCTGGGCGCGCCGATGGCGGTGCAGCCGCTGCCGACCGCCAGACAGGTGGCGCTGCCTTCACGTGAACCGGTGACTTTCTGCTGCTTGAGGGTGGTGCCGTAGGTCACCTGGTGATCGGTGTCACCGAGGCTGAAGGCCTTGTCCAGCTGCGCATCGAAGACCCACTGTTTTTCTTCGTACAGCGTGTCGCGGGTGCGCAAGACACGGCGGCCGGACTGATAGATTTCGGCGGTCGTCTGGTCGGTCTTGGCGATCTGGTAATTGAGGCTGGTCTTGATGCGGTCGGCGATCGGCGACTCGAGGGCGAAGCTGTTCTCCAGGCCGAAGCGTTCGCGGGTAATGGTGTCGTTGCCGCGACGGTCACGGTACAGGTTGAAACCCCGGCCACCGATGAACGGGCCGCCCACCGCATTCTTGAGGTTGACGTCGCGATCATCCTTGTATTTTTCGTAGGTCAGGCCCAGGCGGTTGTCGTCGCCATAATTCCAGCCCAGTTTGGCCAGCACGTTGGTGGTGCGCGCGTCTTCCGGGTTGGCGCCGGTGCGGGCGAGGCCGGTGGCGTTGTTGCCATCATAGGATTCGGTTTCGTGGCCGTTGCGCTGGCTCAGGTGCAGCAAGCCATCGACATCCTGCACGCGGCCGGCGACGGTGGCGGAGGTCAGCCAGCTTTCGTCGGCGGAGCTGTAGCCGGTTTTCAGGCGCGCGCCGACGTCCTGGCCGGGCTTGATGATGTCATCCGGGTCGAGGGTGAAATAACTCACCGCGCCACCAATGGCGCTGCTGCCGTACAGGGCCGACGCCGGGCCGCGCAGGATCTCCACGCGCTTGACGATTTCCGGGTCGACGTAGTTGCGCCGGGTCTTGGCGTAGGGACCGTTGAAGAAGCTGTCCGGCACTTCCACGCCATCGACCTGGGTCAGAATGCGGTCGCCGTCGATACCGCGAATGTTATAGCCCGCGTTGCCCGAGCGGGTGCCGGCGCCGCCCACGGACACGCCCGGTTCGTAGCGCACCAGCTCACGGCTGTTGTTGACGTTCTGGCGGTCCAGTTCCTGGCGGTCGTGCACGCTGACCATGCTCGGTACGCTGTCGACAGCCTGCTCGGTACGGGTGGCGCTGATGGTCACTTGCTGCAGGGTGAGGGCGCTGCCGGCGGCGCGTTTCTCCAGGACGATGTTGTTGTTGCCCAGTTTGCGGTAGCTCAGGTTGGTCCCCACCAACAGCCGCTCCAGCGCTTTCTCCGGCGACAACGCACCGCGCACGCCCGGGGACGACACACCCTGGCCCAACTCGGCCGGCAGGCCGACTTGCCAGCCGGTCACGCCGGTAAACGCGTTCAGCGCCGCCACCAGCGGCTGCTGTTCGATGCTGAAGTGGTAGTTGCCGTGGCTGCGCGGCGCAGGTTCCGCGGCAGTGGCGGCCATTGCCGGCACGCCGGCCATCAGGATGGCGGCGGTCAGCAAGGACAGAACGGGGGAACAAGACCGGCGGTTGAAACGAGAGGACATCGAGAGCGCTCCGCAAATACGAATCTTATAGTTGCGAACCGAAACCAAATAGGAATCAGTTGCATTGGCTATAACGAGACGTATCGCCGGTTAACATCGAGTAAAAATATTTCTCATTCAGTTCAAAATCACCAGAGCCGGGTATTCCGACAGCTTGGCCGAGGTGATGTGGGCCAGGGAACGCACCACGTCCAACGGTTGGTCGAGGCGATAGTTTCCGGTGACGGCGACGCTGGCGAGCTTGTCGTTGGTGTTGACGATCCAGCCCGGGTAATAGCGGCGTAACTCCGCCAGCACTTCGCTCATCGGGCAGTTTTCGAACACCAGCCGGCCCTGGACCCAGGCCAGGTCCTTGCCGGCGTCCAGCTTGGCCGGCTGACTAAAGCCCTTGGGGCCGACGCGAATGCTTTGGCCGGCACTCAGGCGCACCCGGGCGTCGTCGAAGGTATTGCTCAGGTCGACATCACCGCGTTGCACTTGCACCTGGGCTTCGCCGTCCAGATAGCGCACGGCAAAGGCGGTGTCGCGCACGCTGGCGCGCACCGGGCCGGCGTCGATTTCCAGCGGCAGGCCACGGGCGGGGGCGATGTCGAAGAACGCTTCGCCCTGGTAGAGGCGGGCGATGCGCTGGTGATCCTGGATGCGGCTGGAAAACGCCGAATTGGTGTTCAGCAGTACGTTGGAGCCGTCCTCCAGTTGCAGGCGCTGGCGCTCACCGACCACGGTGAGGTGGTCGGCCTGCAGGCGTACCGGCAGGTTGCTGAAGCTGAACAGGCCGAGCAGCAGCACGGCAGCGGTGGCCAGGGGTTTCCAATGGGGTTTGACCCGGCGCCAGGCGCTCGCTCTGCGCGGCGCGGCCAACGCCACGGCGGCGCTGTGCACCGGCGCGCCACCCCAGGCGGACTGGGCCTTGCTGAACGCATGGGCATGCGCCGCGTCCTGCGCCAGCCAGGCCTGGAAAGCGGCTTGCTGGCCGGGTTGCGGGCACTGCAAGGCAATCAGCCAATCGAGCGCTTGGTCCATGGCCGTGTCTTGCAGCACCTCATGAGCCAGCTCATGGGGGCGCAGTTTATTCGGGTCCGTCACGGTGTTCCTCGGGTCTTCGCCACGTTTTATTCATTATTTCCTACAGCCTGGATCGATACCTCTGTCGGATGGAGCTTAAGGCTGATCCAGCCGTTCGGCCACACCTACACAGATGGCCATGATCAATTTCAGTTCCTTTTGCACCGTGCTCAAGGACACCTGCAACTGATCGGCAATCTCCTGGTAGCTGCAACCGTGCAGGCGGCTGAGGATGAAGATGCGTTGCTGGCGTGCGCTCAACTGGCCCAGGCTGACGCTCAGGTGCTCAAGCAATTGCTCGGCCTGGGTGGCGTCTTCGGGCGTGCTGATGGGGGCGGCGACGCTTTGCAGGATATCCAGCGGGACATCTTCCTGCAGGGTGCGGGCCTGGATCCTGCGCGAACGCAGATGGTCCAGCGCCAGGTTGCGCGCGGTCTGGTAGACGAAGGGTTCAAGGTGGTCGATCGGCCGTTCACTCAAGGCCCGAGTCACGCGCAGGTAGGTTTCCTGCAACAGGTCCTCGGCGGTGCTGTGGTTATTCACCATGCGCTGCAGCGTGCGCAGCAGGATCACCCGTTGGGCGAGAAAGACGTGGTTGAAGCGAGATTGGCTCACGGTGATACCAGACTGACATGCAGTGAATGATAATGCTTATCATCAACTGAAATGGCAAGTGGCGATTTCTGCGGCCCCGCGCAAAGCAAATGTGGGAGGGGGCTTGCCCCCGATGGCGGCGTATCAGCCAGCTTACCTGTAGCTGACCCACCGCTATCGGGAGCAAGCCCCCTCCCACACAAGCGAGATCCCAGAGGGATTATTCGGCGTTACACAGCGCCAGGCAGTTATCCAGCATCCGGTTGGAGAAGCCCCATTCGTTGTCGTACCACGCGAGCACCTTGAGCAGCTTGCCGCTGACCTTGGTGTGGTTGGCATCGAAGATCGACGACAGCGGGTTATGGTTGAAGTCACTGGAAACCAGCGGCAGTGTGTTGTAGCCGAGGATCTTCGAGTGCTGGCTGGCCTGTTTCAACAGCGCGTTGACTTCGTCGGCCGTGGCTTCTTTTTTCAGCTGTACGGTGAGGTCCACCAGCGATACGTTGATCACCGGCACGCGCACGGCCATGCCGGTCAGCTTGCCCGCCAGTTCCGGCAATACCAGGCCGACGGCTTCGGCGGCGCCGGTCTTGCTCGGGATCATGTTCTGGGTGGCCGAACGCGCGCGGTACGGATCGGTGTGGTAGACGTCGGTCAGGTTCTGGTCGTTGGTGTAGGCGTGAATGGTGGTCATCAAGCCGCTTTCGATGCCCAGCTCGCGGTGCAGCACCTGGGCGACCGGTGCCAGGCAGTTGGTGGTGCACGAAGCGTTGGAGATGATCTGGTGCGATTGACGCAGAATGTCATGGTTTACGCCATAGACCACGGTCGCGTCCGCGCCCTTGGCCGGTGCGGAGATGATCACCTTGCGCGCGCCGGCGCTGATATGGGCGGCAGCCTTGTCACGGTCGGTGAACAGGCCGGTGCATTCGAACACCACGTCGATCTTGTGCGCGGCCCACGGCAGGTCGGCCGGGTTGCGAATGGCACTCACGGCAATCCGGTCACCGTTGACGGTCAGGCCTTCCTGATCGTGGGTGACCTCTGCGTCGAATGTGCCATGTACGGTGTCGTATTTGAGCAGGTGGGCGTTGATCGAACTGTCGCCCAGGTCGTTGATGGCGACGATCTGCAAATCCTGGCGATAGCCTTGGGTATACAGTGCGCGCAGGACATTACGGCCGATACGGCCAAAACCATTGATTGCGATACGTAGAGTCATTGGAAAAGTGCCTGTCGTCGATTTGTTGTAAGAATTACAAGATTATTCGCATAAAAATAGAAAACAAGCCTTTTTAGTGGCAATATTTTGTTCAATCTACAACGAGTGACCTGAATCAACTGGTCCG
>Ga0105246_10000241_pt1 | contig 28097 bp, 29 predicted proteins | sample KBSM64metaG_FD_99694 | JGI IMG/M metagenome (GOLD analysis project Ga0105246, IMG submission 99694) | Miscanthus rhizosphere microbial communities from Kellogg Biological Station, Michigan, USA - KBS M6-4 metaG | ecosystem: Host-associated > Plants > Roots > Rhizosphere > Soil | place... | reverse complement strand
GGCTCATGAGCAGGATCAACCTTTTCGGCGGGTCAGGCGCTAGAATAGCCGGACCAATGAAAACAAAGGGACAAGGTTATCATGCGTACATTCAATCGCCTGCTGTTGACTGGCTTGATTGCACTCGCTCCGATGGCTGCCATGGCGGCAGACGATGCGCCATCGGGCGATCCGGAAGTGACCATTCGCACGGAAGGCGACAAGACCATCCAGGAGTACCGTCAAAACGGCTTCCTGTATGCCATCAAGGTAACGCCGAAAGGCGCTCCACCGTATTTCCTGGTACGCGCGGATGGAACCGACGCGAACTTCATCCGTTCTGACCAGCCGGATATGCTGATCCCGTCATGGAAGATCTTCGAATGGAAATGATTCCCTAATTTCAACCGGCGCCGCCCTGAGCGGCGCCCGTAACGGCAGTTTTAACCATGTCTGTGTTCACCCCCCTGGCTCGGTCCGAGCTGGAAACCTTTCTTGCCCCTTATGGGCTCGGCCGCCTGCTTGATTTCCAGGGGATTGCCGCCGGTAGCGAAAACACCAATTTCTTTATCAGCCTGGAGCAGGGCGAGTTCGTCCTGACCCTGGTCGAGCGCGGCCCCGTGGCAGAAATGCCGTTCTTTATCGAACTGCTCGACGTGCTCCACGACGCCGACCTGCCGGTGCCCTACGCCCTGCGTACCACCGACGGTATCGCTTTGCGCGAACTCAAGGGCAAACCCGCCTTGCTGCAACCGCGTCTGGCCGGCAAGCACATCACGCACGCCAACGCCCAGCATTGCGCCCAGGTCGGCGACCTGCTCGGCCACCTGCACCTGGCGACCCAGGGCGACAAGGTCCTGGAGCGCAAGACCGATCGCGGGCTGGAGTGGATGCTCAGTGAAGGCGCGCAGTTGATTTCGCACCTGAACGAGGCACAACAGCGCCTTTTGCAGGATGCATTGAACGAGATAGAAGCCCACAAGGCGCAGATTCTCGCCCTGCCGCGCGCCAACGTTCATGCCGACCTGTTTCGCGACAACGCGATGTTCGAAGGCACGCACCTGACCGGCCTGATCGACTTCTACAACGCCTGCTCCGGGCCGATGCTGTATGACGTCGCCATCGCCTTGAATGACTGGTGTTCGAACGCCGACGGCGTGATTGATGGGCCGCGCGCCCGTGCGCTGCTGGGTGCTTATGCGGGGTTGCGGCCGTTTACCGCCAAGGAAGCCGAGCTATGGCCGACCATGCTGCGCGTGGCGTGCGTGCGGTTCTGGCTGTCGCGGCTGATCGCAGCCGAGTCGTTTGCCGGGCAGGATGTGTTGATTCACGACCCTGCCGAATTCGAGCATCGCCTGCTGCAGCGCCAACAGGTGGCTGTGCATCTGCCGTTCGCGCTCTAAAAAAGTGTGGGAGGGGGCTTGCCCCCGATGAAAGTGGGTCAGTCACTGATGTATTCACTGACACTCCCTCATCGGGGGCAAGCCCCCTCCCACATTTGATTTGCGGCGACTGTCAGAGTGATTCAAGGCACCCAGCCAGGTCGTTGCCCAATTTCTCCAGCACCTGCTCATACCCCTGCGCAGTGGCCGGGGTGTAGCCGCCCAGCGCATCCAGCTCCGCCAATTTAACCGGCAACCCGGCAACCAATGTTTCGGCCAAGCGCGGCCGCAACGGCGGCTCGCTGAACACGCACGTCTTGCCCACTTCCTGCAGCCGCGTACGCATCGCCGCCACATGCTGGGCGCCGGGCTGCACTTCGGCGGCTACGCTGAACACGCCGGTGTGCTTCAAGCCGTAAGCGTCTTCGAAGTAATCAAAGGCCTCGTGAAACACAAAGTAAGGCTTGCCTTCAACACCTGCCAGACGCTTCTTCAAGCGTATATCCAAAGCATCCAGGCGACCCGCAAAGGCTTTGGCGTTGCTCTGGTAACGCTCGGCGTTGGCCGGATCGGCCGCACTGAGGTCAGCCGCCATGCGCGCCGCGATGACACGCGCGTTCACCGTCGACAACCACAAATGCGCATCAACGCTGCCGGGACGATGATCGTGATCATGCTCGTCGGCTTCGTCGGCATGGGAGTGGCTATCTTCGCCGAAACGGCGCAGCTTCATGCCTGGCAGGTCCTGCACGGCTACCGTCGCCGCAGTACGGCCTTTCAGCACGCGCGGCAGGAAAGTTTCCATATCCGGCCCGATCCAGTACAGCAGGTCGACCGACTGCACGCGCCGTACGTCGGATGGACGCAAGGCGAAGTTATGCGGCGACGCACCCGGCGGCAGCAACACCTCCGGAACGGCCACTCCGTCCTGCACAGCCGCGGCGATCAGTTGCAGCGGCTTGATGCTGGTCAGCACCTTGACGTCGGCCTGAGCGGCGCCAGCCACGAACAAACTGGTGACAAATACGACAAAAACGGGAAAAAGTCGGGACACGATGACCACTCAATGGCATAGGAACAGGTAACATAATAACGTCTCTATCAAATATCTGTCGCCGCTCATGCCTATAACACCGCTTGCCAGCCGTCCCCATGACCACTCTCACTGCGTTCACACCGCATTGTCGGAGGCCGACACCCTATGCGCGCAGAAGGGCTTGCGCCTGACCGCGCTGCGTCGACGCGTGCTGGAGCTGGTGTGGCAAAGCCACAAGCCGCTGGGCGCGTACGACATCCTTGGCGTCCTCAGCGAACAGGACGGCCGTCGCGCCGCGCCGCCTACGGTTTACCGCGCGCTGGATTTCCTGCTGGAAAACGGCCTGGTGCACCGCATCGCCTCGCTCAATGCGTTTGTCGGCTGCAACCACCCGGAGCACGCGCACCAGGGCCAGTTCCTGATTTGCCGCGAGTGCCACGCCGCCATCGAGCTTGAACAGAAAAGCATCAGTGATGCCATCGTCAAAAGCGCCGCCGGAGTCGGCTTCAGCGTCGAAGGGCAAACGGTCGAAGTGGTCGGCCTGTGCTCGGGCTGTCAGGGGGATTGATGAGCAACCCGTTAATCCGCCTGGAGCAGGTCGGGGTCACGTTCGCCGGGCAACACGTGCTGGACAACATTGCGCTGAGCGTGGAGCCGGGGCAGATCGTGACCCTGATCGGCCCCAACGGCGCCGGCAAGACCACCCTGGTGCGCGTCGTGCTCGGCTTGCTCAAGCCCGACCGCGGCAGCGTATGGCGCAAGCCCCGGCTGCGCGTGGGCTATATGCCGCAGAAGCTGCACGTGGACCCCACATTGCCGCTGTCGGTATTGCGCTTTCTGCGTCTGGTGCCAGGTGTAGACCGCGCCCGCGCCCAGGCGGCGCTCAAGGAAGTCGGCGCTGAACAGGTGATCGACAGCCCGGTGCAGAGCATCTCCGGCGGTGAAATGCAGCGCGTGCTGCTGGCCCGCGCCCTGCTGCGCGAGCCGGAGCTGCTGGTGCTCGATGAGCCGGTGCAAGGCGTCGACGTCGCCGGCCAGGCCGAGCTGTACAGCCTGATTACCCGTTTGCGCGATCGCCATGGCTGCGGCGTGCTGATGGTCTCCACGACTTGCACCTGGTGATGAGCACCACCGATCAAGTGGTCTGCCTCAACCGTCACGTGTGCTGCTCCGGCCACCCGGAACAGGTCAGCGGCGACCCGGCGTTCGTCGAGCTGTTCGGTAAGAACGCGCAAAGTCTGGCGATCTATCACCACCATCACGACCACGCCCACGATCTGCATGGCGCCGTTGTCGATGACGCTTCTACCCCCCACGTTCATGGAGATAGCTGCAAGCATGGCTGATTTTCTGCTCTACGCCCTGCTGGCAGGCTTGGCTCTGGCGTTGGTGGCGGGCCCGCTGGGCTCGTTCGTGGTCTGGCGGCGCATGGCGTACTTTGGCGACACCTTGTCCCATGCCGCACTGCTTGGCGTGGCCATGGGCTTCCTGCTCGACGTGAGCCCGACCATCGCCGTAACCGTCGGCTGCCTGCTGCTGGCGGTGTTACTGGTGACGCTGCAGCAGCGCCAGCCGCTGGCGTCCGACACGCTGCTGGGCATCCTGGCGCCGAGCACCCTGTCCCTGGGCCTGGTGGTGCTGAGCTTCATGCATGAAGTGCGCATCGACCTGATGGCCTACCTGTTTGGCGATCTGCTGGCGATCAGTCCTACCGACCTGGCATGGATCCTCGGTGGCAGCGCGGCGGTGCTGGTGCTGCTGGTGAGCCTGTGGCGCCCGCTGCTGGCAATCACCGTGCACGAGGAGCTTGCAACGGTCGAAGGTTTGCCCGTGCCGGCCCTGCGCCTGGCGCTGATGCTGTTGATCGCGGTGGTGATCGCTGTCGCGATGAAGATTGTCGGCGTATTGTTGATCACCTCGCTGCTGATCATTCCAGCCGCCGCCGCTCAGCGCCATGCCCGTTCGCCGGAGCAAATGGCCATCGGCGCCAGTCTGCTGGGCATGCTGGCAGTGTGTGGGGGCCTGGCCTTGTCATGGTTCAAAGACACGCCGGCCGGGCCGTCGATTGTGGTGTCGGCGGCCGCCCTGTTTCTGCTGAGTTTTGTCCTGCCCCGTCGAGGGGTGTAGACTTGCTCGCTTTTTGCGCAAATAGAGAGTCGCAGGAATGAAGCCGTTCACTTTCCGTTATCTGCTCCTTGCCGCATTTTCCCTGCTGCTGGGCGCCTGTCAAAGCACACCGCCCGCCGCCCCCGAAGCGCCGGACCCGCGCGCTGCGGCCATCGCGCAGCTGGAGCAAAACCTGGCCAGCAGCGAATTGGCCACGGCCGAAGACCAGCTCGCCACCTTGCAGGCCCAATCGCCCAATGACCCGGCGCTCGAGGCTTACCAGCGCCAGCTGGCCGAAGCCTACTTGCAGCGCAGCCAGATCGTGCTGCAAAAGGGTGACGTCAACGCCGCCGCCACAGCGCTAAGCCGTGCCCGCGCGCTGATGCCCAAGGCCCCGGCCCTGACCGGCGGCGTCAACAGCGCCATCAGTCATGCGCGCAAAGCCGAGCTGGATCAGGCCGAGGCCGCCCTGAAAGCGGCCGAAGCCAAGCCCGCCGCCAAGGTCATCGACCCGGCGGCGCCGAGCACCACCGTGGCGTTGAATTTGGCGGATGTCGAAGCCATGCGCCATCAGCTGGATGCCATCGCCACCGACGTGGTGAATTACCAGTGCGACGTCAGCATCCAGGTGCCACGCACCGAGGATTACCCGTGGCTGGCCACATTGCTGACCAAACGGGTGAAGCGAATTGATTCGGGGTATGACCTGAAGATTCACCGGCAGATTCTGAAGCACATTCCGGCGCAGGTTGTGCTGATTCCGCGTAAAGCGGACTAAAAGCATCGGGGGCAAGTCGAATCGTCGCACCGCCCCTCCCACATTTGAACTGAATTCCAATGTGGGAGGGGCGGTGCGACGATTCGACTTGCCCCCGATGACGATCTAACAAACAACCAACAAATTAAGCCGGGATCGCCTTAGCCTTCGGCTCCCGCTCCCATACACGATGCTGAGCAATCGCGGCAAAGAACGCCTTGAACGCTTTGGCATCCGCCCCCACGATCAACCCCGCATCCGCTTCCAGCTTCAACAGGTCGAGCAATGGCTTCACGTCGCTGGCGACCGCAATGGCCTTCAGGTGCTTGTACGCTTCCAGCACGTAATGCAATGCCACGCCGTCGCCGCTCAGGGCCTTGACCGACTCCTTGCCGCCCGGGATAAACACCGCGTCGAACGCAATGGACGGCATGCCTTCCATCGATGCATCCACCGGCAGCGACTTGCCATCGGCCGTGGTCACAGGCGCCGACGTCGGCCCGAGCAGCTTGGCATGCGCACCTTCAGCCTCCAGGGCTGCCTTGAGTGCAGCAATCGCCGCACCGTCCACGCCGTTCGCCGCCAGAATTGCCACTTTGCGCGTCTTGATGTCGCCCGACAGCAAGTTCACCTGGCTCAAGGCCGGCGATTCCTTCAACGAGGTTTCACGCACAGGCACCGTGCCTTTGGTCGGCGCCGGCAAGCCCAGGTTCTGCGCAACGCGCTTGGCCAGTTCCAGGTCGATGTTGGCCAGAATCTCATTCACCTGGCGGGCACGAATATGTTCGCGCTCGACCTTGCCCAACTCGAAGCTGTAGGCGGCGATGATGTGCTCTTTCTCGTGATGGCTCATGCTGTTGAAGAACAGCGTGGCCTGGGAGAAGTGGTCGCCGAACGATTCGCTGCGCTCGCGCACCTTGTTGGCATCCACGCGCTCGTAGTAAGTCTCGAAGCCACCATCCGTAGGACCGGCAGGTGTTTCCTTCGGCCAGCCGCCATCGATGGAGTTGGGCTCATAAGCCGCACGCCCTTTGTCGATCACCGTGCGATGCTGAGCGTCGCGCTGGCCGTTATGGAACGGCGCCACTGGGCGATTGATCGGGATCTCATGGAAGTTCGGCCCGCCGAGACGGCTGATCTGGGTGTCCGTGTAGGAAAACAGACGACCTTGCAGCAGTGGGTCGTTGGTGAAGTCGATACCCGGCACGATATGGCCCGGGCAGAACGCAACCTGCTCGACCTCGGCAAAGAAGTTGTCCGGGTTACGGTTGAGCACCATCTTGCCCAGGGGCGTGATCGGTACCAGTTCCTCCGGGATGATCTTGGTCGGGTCGAGCAGGTCGAAGTCGAACTTATGCTCGTCTTCTTCTGCAACGATCTGAACGCCCAGCTCCCACTCGGGGTAATCGCCGCTTTCGATCGATTCCCACAGGTCGCGACGGTGGTAGTCGGTGTCTTTACCGGCCAGCTTTTGCGCTTCGTCCCATACCAGCGAGCAGGTGCCGACTTTCGGCCGCCAGTGAAACTTCACAAAGCTCGACTTGCCTTCGGTGTTGATCAAACGGAAGGTATGCACGCCAAAGCCCTGCATGGCACGCAGGCTTTTTGGAATGGCGCGGTCAGACATTGCCCACACCACCATATGCGCCGACTCGGGCACCAGCGAGACAAAATCCCAGAACGTATCGTGCGCCGATCCGCCGGTAGGAATCTCGTTGTGCGGCTCGGGCTTAACGGCATGCACGAAGTCGGGGAACTTGATCGCATCCTGAATGAAGAACACCGGCATGTTGTTGCCCACCAGGTCGAAGTTGCCTTCGTCGGTGAAAAACTTCACGGCGAAACCGCGTACGTCACGCACGGTGTCACCGGAACCACGCGGGCCCTGCACCGTGGAAAAACGCGCGAACACCGGCGTTTTATGCTCTGGAGTCCGTAGGAAACCAGCCTTGGTCAGCGCCGAATGGTCGCCGTAGCTCTGGAAATAGCCATGGGCGCCGGTACCACGGGCATGCACGATGCGCTCCGGAATACGCTCATGGTCAAAGTGCGTGATCTTTTCACGCATGATGAAGTCTTCCAGCAGCGACGGGCCACGCGCGCCGACCTTCAGGGTGTTCTGGTTGTCAGAGATCTTCACGCCCTGGTTGGTGCGCAGGGCCTGACCGGTCGCATCGGAACGGAATTCTTCCAGCGCCTGCAGTTTGGCGTTGGTATTGCCTCGGTCCAGGGTATCAGTGCCCGCGAGTTCACTCTTCGGCGGGGTGGCTGGCTTCTTGGTACTCATCAGTCAAAACTCCTTAGTCAAAGTGGCCAGAGCGGTCCCCGGCTCATTTGAGCGAAACCCCGGACACGGCACCCGGGAGATCGAATTGCTTAAGTAGTGACTGACAGGGTTTTGAGCCGTTCCTTTTTTATGACCTTTGGTCTCGTTATTGCCAAATCGCTGGATGGATGCGAAATAAATGCTAAGAAACGCTATACGGACAGGCTAAAATGCGCGCCCGGCTAACCGCTGATCCCTTTTCCATGCGCCCCACAAGGTTCGCTACGTGATCGAGTTTCAAAACGTCCATAAAACCTACCGCGTCGCCGGTAAGGATATTCCCGCCCTGCACCCCACCAGCCTGCGCGTCGAAAACGGCCAGGTGTTTGGCCTGATTGGCCACTCGGGTGCGGGAAAAAGTACCCTGCTGCGCCTGATTAACCGCCTCGAAGAACCCAGTGGCGGGAAGATCACGGTTGATGGTGAAGAAGTCACCGCGCTGGATGCCAACGGCCTGCGCCGTTTTCGCCAGCAGGTCGGGATGATCTTCCAGCACTTCAACCTGCTGGCGTCCAAGACCGTTGCAGACAACGTGGCGCTGCCGCTGACATTGGCCGGCGAATTGTCGCGCAAGGACATCGACCTGCGCGTGGCTGAACTGCTCGCCCGCGTCGGCCTGTCGGACCACGCCAGGAAGTACCCGGCGCAATTGTCCGGCGGCCAGAAACAGCGCGTCGGCATCGCCCGCGCCCTGGCCACCAAACCCAAGATCCTGCTGTGCGACGAGGCCACCAGCGCCCTCGACCCGCAGACCACCGCCTCGGTCCTGCAACTGTTGGCCGAGATCAACCGCGAACTCAAGCTGACCATCGTGTTGATCACCCATGAAATGGATGTGATTCGCCGCGTCTGCGACCAGGTGGCCGTGATGGACGCCGGCGTGATCGTCGAGCAAGGCTCGGTGGCCGACGTGTTCCTGCATCCAGAGCATCCGACCACCAAGCGCTTCGTCCAGGAAGCTGAACAGGTCGACGAAGGCGAGCAACGCGACGACTTCGCCCACGTGCCGGGCCGTATCGTGCGCCTGACCTTCCAGGGGGACGCGACCTACGCGCCATTGCTGGGTACCGTCGCCCGGGAAACGGGGGTGGACTACAGCATCCTCGCCGGTCGTATCGACCGCATCAAAGACATTCCCTACGGGCAATTGACCCTCGCCGTCACCGGCGGTGACATGGACGCCGCGTTTGCGCGCTTCACCGCCGCCGACGTTCATATGGAGGTGCTGCGCTAATGGACGTTTTCCTGAGTTTCTTTGCCAACATCGACTGGTCCGAAATCTGGCTCGCCACTGGCGATACCATGATCATGCTGTTCGGTTCGCTGTTCTTCACGGTCGTGCTCGGCCTGCCGTTGGGCGTACTGCTGTTTCTGACGAGCCCGCGCCAACTGTTCGAACAGAAGGGCCTATATGCGCTGCTGTCGCTGGTCGTGAACATCCTGCGCTCGCTGCCGTTCATTATCCTGCTGATCGTCATGATTCCGTTCACGGTGTTGATCACCGGGACATCGCTGGGTGTGGCAGGTGCGATTCCGCCGCTGGTCGTGGGCGCCACACCGTTCTTTGCCCGCCTGGTGGAAACCGCCTTGCGTGAAGTCGACCGCGGCATCATCGAGGCCACCCAGTCGATGGGCGCAACGACGCGCCAGATCATCACCAACGCCCTGCTGCCCGAAGCCCGCCCCGGCATCTTCGCAGCGATTACGGTGACGGCGATTACACTGGTGTCCTACACGGCGATGGCCGGGGTAGTCGGTGCCGGTGGCCTGGGCGACCTGGCGATCCGCTTCGGTTACCAACGCTTCCAGACCGATGTAATGGTGGTCACCGTGGTAATGCTGTTGATCCTGGTGCAAATTCTGCAAACCGTCGGCGACAGGCTGGTGGTGCACTTTTCTCGAAAATAACGGCCATTGCCGGCCTTGTGCCGGCAGATGCCCGAACAAGGAGCTTGCTGGATGAAAAAACTACTGGTTGCTTTCGCCGCCGTTGCCGCGTTTTCCGCCCATGCCGAGACCATCACGGTCGCCGCATCGCCGGTGCCGCACGCGGAAATCCTCGAATTCGTGAAACCTGCGCTGGCCAAAGAAGGCGTGGACCTGCAGGTCAAAGTCTTCACCGATTATGTACAGCCGAACGTGCAGGTGGCTGAAAAGCGCCTGGACGCCAACTTCTTCCAGCACCAGCCGTACCTGGATGAGTTCAACAAGGCCAAGGGCACTCACCTGGTGAGCGTCGGCGGCGTGCACCTGGAACCGCTGGGCGCGTACTCGAGCAAATACAAGAAGCTGGCCGACCTGCCGGACGGCGCTAACGTGGTGATCCCGAACGACGCCACCAACGGCGGCCGTGCCCTGTTGCTGCTGGCCAACAACGGCCTGATCACCCTGAAGGACCCGACCAACATCCTGTCGACCATCAAGGACATCACCGGTAACACCAAAAACCTGAAATTCCGCGAACTGGAAGCCGCCACCCTGCCGCGCGTACTGACCCAGGTCGACCTGGCGCTGATCAACACCAACTACGCGCTGGAAGCCAAGCTGGACCCGTCCAAGGACGCCCTGGTGATCGAAGGCAGCGACTCGCCTTACGTCAACATCCTGGTGACCCGCGAAGACAACAAGGATTCGGACGCCGTGAAGAAGCTGGTTGCCGCCCTGCACACGCCTGAAGTGAAGCAATTTATCGAAGAGAAGTACAAAGGGGCGATCAAGCCGGCGTTCTGATTCAAGGCGGACGCAGAGCGTGGGAACGATCTCCAACACACTGGAGATCAAAATGTGGGAGGGGGCTTGCCCCCGATAGCGGCGGGTCAGTCAACATCTTCATCGACTGACACCCTGCTATCGGGGGCAAGCCCCCTCCCACATTTGTTTTGTGGCGTGAGCTATTTACGCTGCAGCAACCCCGGCAACTGCGCCACCAGCTTCTGGTTGTTCAGCGGCGCACGGATGAACCCGCGCTGGGTGCCATCCGGGCCGATCAGCGCCAGGTTGCCGCTGTGGTCGACGGTGTAGTTCGGCTTGCTGGTGTCCGCAGGAATGAAGGGAATGCTCACGGCATTCGAGACCTTCTGCACCTCCTGCACATTGGTGCCGGTCAACCCCTGGAATTGCGGGTCGAAGTAGCCCAGGTACTGCTTGAGCTGGGTTGGGGTGTCGCGGTTCGGGTCGACGCTGACCAGGATCACCTGCAACTTGTCCACCGCCTCTTTGGGCAGTTCGCTCTTGATCTGGCGCAGTTGGGCGAGGGTGGTGGGGCAGATGTCCGGGCAGAAGGTGTAGCCGAAGAACAGCAGGCTCCACTTGCCTTTGAGCTCATTGACCAGCACCGGCTGGCCGTCCTGGTCGGTCATGCTCACCGCAGGCAGCTGGCGGCTTTGCGGCAGCAGGATAATGCCGGCGTCGATCAGCGCGGTCGGGTCGCCCTGGCCTTTGCTCGAGAGCACCTTGTTGACGGTCAGGCCCATGATCAATGCCACCAGGGCCACCAGAATGAAGACAGTTTTTTGAGTTCGAGTCATAAGTTCAACAGTAGGTAGTGGTCTACGAGCAGGGCGATAAACAGCAACAGCAGGTACCAGGTAGAGTACTTGAAGGTGTTGACCGCCGCGTGCGGCTGGCTGCCACGGTACAGCACCCAGGCCCATTGCAGAAAGCGCCCGCCCAATACCGTCGCACAGGCCAGGTACAACAACCCGCTCATATGGATCACATAGGGCATCAGGCTCACCGCCAGCAGGGCGAAGGTGTAGAGCAGGATATGCACTTTGGTGTAATGCTCGCCGTGGGTGACCGGCAGCATCGGGATGTCGGCCTTGGCGTACTCCTCCTTGCGATGGATGGCCAGCGCCCAGAAGTGCGGCGGCGTCCAGGCGAAGATGATCAGCACCAGCAGCAACGGCTCGGCGCTGACATGCCCGGTCACGGCGACCCAGCCCAACAACGGCGGCGCGGCACCGGCCAGGCCACCGATGACGATGTTCTGCGGCGTTGCGCGCTTGAGAAACCCGGTATAGATCACCGCGTAGCCCAGCAACGACGCCAGGGTCAGCCAGGCCGCCAGAGGGTTGGTGAACGCCAGCAACAGTGCCAGGCCCGTCACCGCCAGCACCAACGCAAAGACCAGCGCCGCAACGGCTGAGACCCGCCCCTCGGCCAGTGGCCGTTTGTGAGTGCGCGCCATCAGCGCATCAATGCGCCGATCCACCACATGGTTGACCGCCGCCGCCGCGCCCGCACACAGGGCAATGCCCAGGTTGCCGAACACCAGCACCGTCCACGGCACCCCGGCGCGGGTGGCGAGGAACATGCCCACCAGCGAGGTGATCAGCATCAGCACCACCACTTTCGGCTTGGTCAGCTCCAGATAGTCACGCCAGACCGCCTGGCCGTGACGCGCGCCGATCAAGGACGCCATGGCATCTCTCCTTTAAGGGTTATCAGGCCCGATGCCGGTTTTCGCGCAACGAACCGCCAGGTGATTGGGTGTGGGTAGCGCACCCGAACCAGGCTGGTGCGCGCGTGATAATTGACCAGCACCAGGGTCAGCAAGAGCGCTGCGCCCCCGGCGTTGTGCGCCACCGCCACCGGCAGCGGCAAGCCGAACGCCACATTGCTCAAGCCCAGGCTGATTTGCGCCGCCAGGGCGAGCAACAGCAAGCCCGCCAGGCGCGTCATGCCCACCGCGCGCAACTGCCAGGCCAGGCCCAGCAGCACCAGCGTGACCAGCACCGCACCTACGCGATGGGTAAGATGAATCGCCGTGCGCGCATCGCTGTCCAACTGACCGCCCAGGTAATTGGGCCCGATATGCTGGGCCAGATGAAAGCCATTGGCAAAGTCCGCCGCCGGCCACCATTGTCCGTGACACGTCGGCAAATCGACACAGGCCACCGCCGCATAGTTGGCGCTGACCCAACCGCCCAAGGCAATCTGCCCGATCACCAGCACCAGCCCCGCCGTCGCCCAATATTGCAGGCGCCTGGGTACGATCAATGCGGGCAGCACGCCGGACAGACGCAGGCTCAGCAGGAACAGCAGGCTCAAGGTGGCAAAGCCGCCCAGCAAGTGGCCCGTCACCACCTGCGGCCACAGCTTCAGCGTCACCGTCCACATGCCAAACGCCGCCTGGGCGCACACCACTATCAACACGAACAGCGGCAATTTCACCGGCTGGCCCGGGTCACGCCGGTGGCTCCAGGCCCGCGCCGCCAACAGCGCGATGAGGATGGCGAGGGTGCCGGCAAAGTAGCGATGGGTCATCTCGGCCCAGCCCTTGTCGGCCTCCACTGGCGTATCAGGAAAGTGCAGTTCGGCATGGGCCAGCTGGGCTGCGCTTTGCGGCACGCCGATAAAGCCATAGCACCCCGGCCAGTCCGGGCAACCCAGGCCGGCATGGGTCAGGCGGGTATAGGCACCGAGCAACACGACGATCAGCGCGAGCAGGGTGGCAAACAGCGCGAGGCGAAATCCAGGCTTGGCCATGACGATGCCCTTATCCGATGTTCGACAGTTTCAACAGCAGGCGCAGGTCGTTGAGCAAGTCCTTGCCGTTGACCTTGGCGTCATAGCGCAGCACCAGGTTGCCGTGGGGGTCGACGATCCACAGTTGCGCATCGCCAGGCGCGGCGGCATTGCGGTTGAAGGTCGACAGGTCCAGTGAATAGCGCTGCAATTGCGGGTATTCGGCCTTGAGCCGGGTGTCGTAGTCGGTGCCGACCGGCTGCGCACTGGCCAGCGCGTGGCTGGCACGGGACGCGTCGCGACCCAGGCCGATCTGCAGCTGGCGCGCCAGGTACACAAGTTGCTGGCATTCGGCGGCGCAGAGAGCGGGCGCGGTGACCAGCAACTGCCAGCGATCCTCATCGACCTGCACGCCTATGTCTGCGCGGGTCTGACCGTTTCCGATCAGTTCACCGTGATAACTGCGGCTGTCCGGCACCCAGAATTGCAGTTTGTACATAAAGGTCGCCAGCACCATCGGGCCCACCACCATCAGCAGGATCAGGATCAACTGCCAGCGGCCCTTACGCCGGTCCGGCGCTTCAGACACGTTGAGTGGATTCATGGCGGCTCCCATGGTGCTTCTCCTTTGCGTTGTGCCATCCGAGGTAGAGGTAAAGCGCCAGCAGCGCCAGTGACATGGCAAACCACTGCACCGCATACCCCAGGTGTTTTTCCGGCCCCATGGCGACCACAGGCCAGTGGGTGTCGTACGTACCGGGGCCGGCTTCGGCGCGCAGTTCAAAGGTGAACCCATTGCGGCCCAATTCGGCCCACAGGGCGACGGGGTGCAACGCGGTCAGCAGGCGCGGCCATTGCACCGTCGCGGGATCAACCTGCAACTGGAAGGTTTCGCCGGGAGCGACGTACACCCAGGCGACCAGATTCACCGGTTGACCCGGCGTGGCGAACGCCGGTGGCGTACGGCGATCCGGCCAGGGCAGCCAGCCGCGATTGAGCAGTACCCAAAGGCCACTGGCCTGATCATGAAAGGGTTGCAGCAACTCGACACCGGCCTTGCCGTCGCGCATACGGTTGTCGAGCAACACACTGTGGTCGGCATCGAAGCTGCCACGCAGATGCACCCGGCGAAAGGCTGGATCGGCGCTCGTCTCAAGCTGCTCGCTGCCAATAGGCTCGGCGGCACGCCGCTCGGCGTAGGTGTCGACCAACTGCTGTTTTTCCTGACCGCGCGACAGCTGCCAGAACCCCAGGCCAATCATCAACGGCAGCAGCATCAGCACCACCAACGTCGGTGCGATGCCGGGCCTGAAGCACTGCCGGGCACTGGCTATACTGGATTTCATTGCCCCTCCCCGTATGGCCCGGAGCCAGACCATGCTCAAAGCACTGATTGCCCTGATGCTGATCGCGACCGTTGCGAGCCTGTTCAGTGGCTTGTTCTTCCTGGTCAAGGACGAGGGTCGTTCCAACCGCCTCGTCACTGCCCTGACCGTACGTGTGGTGTTGGCCGCAATCACCGTGGGGCTGATCGCCTGGGGCTTTTTCAGCGGCCAGTTGGTCTCGCATGCGCCGTGGTAGAACGGCTCACAGCACATACACAAAGAAAAACAGCCCAATCCACACCACATCCACGAAGTGCCAATACCAACTGGCCGCCTCGAAACCGAACTGGTGCTCGGCATTGAAATGCCCCTTCAGGACGCGCATCAGCATCACAAACAGAATGATCGTGCCGATGGTCACGTGGGCGCCGTGAAACCCGGTGAGCATGAAGAAAGTCGCGCCGTACACGCCCGAACCCAGCGTCAGTCCCAGCTCTTTATAGGCGTGGATGTACTCCTCGGCCTGGAACCCGAGAAACGCCAGGCCCAGCAGCACGGTCAGCGCCAGCCAGAGCTTCAGCGCACCGCGACGCCCTTTGCGCAGGGCATGGTGCGCAATGGTGATGGTCACGCTGGAGCTGACCAGCAGGATGGTGTTGACCAGCGGCAGGCCCCACGGGCTGATGGTGCCTTTGGGCGCCGGGTACAGCTTGGGGTCCGGGTTGTTCAGCAAAGGCCAGGCAAACTCGAAATTGGGCCACAACATATGCGCGATGCCCTTGGGCCCCTCGCCTGCCAACCATGGCCCCGACCAGGTGCGCACGTAAAACAGTGCGCCGAAGAACGCGATGAAGAACATCACTTCGGAAAAGATGAACCAGCTCATGCCCCAGCGAAACGAACGGTCCATTTGCGCACTGTACAAACCGGCGCGGCTCTCCTTGATCACTGCGCCGAACCAGCCGAACAGCATGTACGCCAGCAACAGGCCGCCAACGAAAAAGATCCACGGGCCGTGGGATTCCGGGCGCAGCGCCTTGAGGTCGTTGAACCAAACGGCCAGTCCATAAACGGTCACCAACAGGCCAATCGTGGCAATTATCGGCCATTTGCTTTGCGCCGGTACGTAGTACGTATCATGAGTCGACATGTATTCGCTCTCCTGATTGAGCGGGCAAACAGTAGCTAGCCGCCGCTGCGGGCCGCTCCGGGCGGCTGGCGCGCGGTGATATCGAACAGCGTGTACGCCAGGGTCAAATGCTTCACATCCTTGGGCATCGCGCGATCGACGATAAAGCGCACCGGCATCTCGATACGCTCGCCCGGCTGCAGCACTTGCTGGGTGAAGCAAAAGCACTCGGTCTTGTGGAAGTACATCGCCGCTTCGGCCGGGGAAATGCTGGGCACTGCCTGGGCGGTCATCGGTTTGTCGGTGGGGTTGTAGGCCACAAACAGCATCTCGGTCACCGCGCCCGGATTGACCACGACTTCGTCGGCCTTGGCATGGAAATCCCAGACCATATCGATGGCGTTGGTGGATAAAAACTGCACCCGCACCTGACGCGACGGGTCGACGACCTGCTCGCCTTCGTATTGCCCGCCAGTCTTGCCATTGATGCCGAACGCCTTGCACATCACGTCGTAAATCGGCACCAGGGCAAAGCCGAAGGCAAACATGGCCAGCACCAGGATCAGCAGGCGTGTGACCAGGCGTTTGAGCGGCACGGAGTCAGCCATGACGAACACACACTAATGTGGGAGGGGGCTTGCCCCCGATGGCGGTCTCCAAGCTGATAACCATATCGGCTGACCCACCGCTATCGGGGGCAAGCCCCCTCCCACAGGGGATCGCGGGTGACCGAGCGAGCAGCGTAATCATTTGACCTCCGGCGGCGTGGTGAAGGTGTGGTACGGCGCAGGCGAGGGCACGCTCCATTCCAACCCTTCGGCGCCATCCCACGGCTTGGCCGGTGCGGGCGGGCCGCCGCGGATGCACTTGATCACGATGAACAGGAAGAAAATCTGCGTGGCGCCGAACATGAAGGCGCCAATCGAGGACACCATGTTGAAGTCGGCGAACTGCAGGTTGTAGTCCGGCACCCGGCGCGGCATCCCGGCCAGGCCCACGAAGTGCATCGGGAAGAACGCCATGTTCATGCCCACGAAGGACAGCCAGAAGTGCAGCTTGCCGAGGGTTTCGTCATACATGTGGCCGGTCCATTTCGGCAGCCAGTAGTAGGCCGACGCGAAGATGCCGAAGATCGCGCCGGGCACCAGTACGTAATGGAAATGCGCCACTACAAAGTAGGTGTCGTGGTACTGGAAGTCCGCCGGCGCAATCGCCAGCATCAGCCCGGAAAAGCCGCCGATGGTGAACAGGATCACGAAGGCCACCGCAAACAGCATCGGCGTCTCGAAGGTCAACGAGCCCTGCCACATGGTGCTGACCCAGTTGAACACCTTGACCCCGGTGGGCACCGCAATCAGCAGGGTGGCGTACATGAAGAACAGCTCGCCCACCAACGGAATGCCGACCACGAACATGTGGTGCGCCCACACGATGAACGACAGGAACGCAATGCTGGCCGTGGCGTAGACCATCGAGGTGTAGCCAAACAACGGCTTGCGCGAGAACGTTGGGATGATCGAGCTGACGGCGCCAAAGGCCGGCAGGATCATGATGTACACCTCGGGGTGGCCGAAGAACCAGAACACGTGCTGGAACAGCACGGGATCACCACCGCCCGCCGCACTGAAAAAGCTGGTGCCGAAGTGGATGTCCATCAGCATCATGGTCACGCAACCGGCCAGCACCGGCATCACCGCAATCAGCAGGAACGCGGTGATCAGCCAGGTCCACACGAACAGCGGCATTTTCATCAGGGTCATGCCCGGTGCGCGCAAGTTGAGGATGGTTGCGACCACGTTGATCGCGCCCATGATCGAACTGATGCCCATCAGGTGAATGGCGAAGATGAAGAACGTCACGCTTTCCGGCGCATAGGTGGTGGAGAGCGGGGCGTAGAAAGTCCAGCCGAAATTCGGCCCGCCGCCGGGGCTGAACAGGGTCGACACCAGCAACAGGAACGCCGCCGGCAGCAGCCAGAAGCTGAAGTTGTTCATGCGCGGCAGGGCCATGTCCGGCGCGCCGATCATCAGCGGGATCATCCAGTTGGCCAGGCCGACAAAGGCCGGCATCACCGCGCCAAACACCATGATCAAGCCATGCATGGTGGTCATCTGGTTGAAGAACGCCGGCTCCACGATCTGCAGGCCGGGCTGGAACAGTTCGGCGCGGATCACCATGGCGAACGAACCGCCCAGCAGGAACATGGTGAAGGCGAACCACAGGTACATCGTGCCGATGTCCTTGTGATTAGTAGTCAGCACCCAGCGCATCAACCCTTTCGCGGGGCCGTGGGCGTGGTCGCCGTGACCATGGTCATCGATCACAGTACTCATGGCCGTTCTCCTGCAAGCGAGTAAGCGGGGCGATTCAGTGCATTCGCAATGAAGGTAGTCATTTGCTTTGCGCCTGTTTCAGAGCCAGCACGTCTTTGGGCGTGACCATGTCACCTTTGTTATTGCCCCAGGCATTGCGCTCGTAGGTCACGACAGCGGCGATATCGACTTCCGAAAGTTGCTTGCCGAAGGCCGCCATCGCGGTGCCGGGTTTGCCGTGATAGACAATATTCAGGTGATCGGCGGCCGGGCCGGTGGCGATTTTCGAGCCCTTGAGCGCCGGAAACATCGGCGGCAGGCCCTGGCCTTCGGCCTGGTGACAGGCCACACAGGTGGTGTGGTAGACCTTGTCGCCGCGCGCGACCAACTCTTCCAGCGTCCACTCCTTGGAGGTCAGTTCCTTGAGCTTGGCCGCCTCTTGTTTGCGCTCACCGAGCCAGGTGTCGTAGTCAGCCTTGGATTTGACTTCGACCACAATGGGCATGAACCCATGGTCCTTGCCGCACAATTCGGCGCACTGGCCGCGATAGATGCCGGGCTTCTCGACACGGGTCCAGGCCTCGTTGACGAAGCCGGGGATGGCGTCACGCTTGACGGCAAAGGCCGGCACCCACCAGGAGTGGATCACGTCGGCGGCGGTCACCAGAAAGCGCACCTTGGCGCCCACCGGCAACACCAGCGGCTGGTCGACTTCCAACAGGTAATGTTCGCCCTTGGTGGCCTGGTTATGGATCTGTTCGGCGGGCGTGGCCAGGTTGCTGAAGAACTCCACATCCTGGCCCAGGTATTTGTAATGCCACTTCCACTGATAGCCGGTGACCTGGATATCGATATCCGACTCACTGCTGTCGTAGATGTTGATCAGGGTCTTGGTCGCTGGAATGGCCATGGCCACCAGGATCAGCAATGGCACCACGGTCCATAGAATCTCCACGGTGGTGCTTTCATGGAACTTGGCAGCTACCTGGCCCGTGGATCGACGGTGCAGGATCATCGACCAGAACATCGCGCCAAACACAACGATGCCGATCACCACACAAATCCAGAAAATGGTCATGTGCAGGTCAAACACAGCGTGACTGACTTCAGTAGCCCCTGGCGCCATATTCGTTGTCCAGGCCGCGTGGGCCTGGCCGAATACCGACCACAACAGTAAGCCCATCCAAACGTGTGGATGTCGCGTCATTGCGGGTTCCCCTTTATGTTTCTTGTTATCCCGCCGGTTTGCACCTGCGGCCAAGGGAGCGGCTTCCAGACTGCTTACAACCGCCAAGCCTTGCCTGCTTCTGCAGTTGGGCGTCATCAGCTAATTGCGTACAAATCCGAGTATAGACAGCCGTAGCGACCCCGCAATGTGTAGGGGCAAATGAGTGAAAACAGACGGACCGGAGCCCAATGCAATGGGCGGCAGAATCGTTTATCCGGCCAAGGCTGGTATTTCGATATAACGTCTACGTATAACCATGAAATAATTATGACAAATGCGTCTTAGGCGCTCGTATAAACGAGCTACCTTATCCTCTCACTTTTCCTACACCTGCATGACTGGAGCCTTCATGAACACCGCCGCATTGCGCGAGCAGATTTCCCGTGCCCATCAACACGAAGCCACGACGGGCCAGCTTGCCCGGCAACTGGAAAAACAATTGCCGCACCTGCATTCGGCCATTTCCCTGGCTGACGGTGATCGCAACATTGTCATGACCCGCTTTGTCACCGCCTACATCGACCTTGTCCCCGAGTTGCTCGACGCTGCCAATGACGTGGCACGCGAAGCCGGGATCGAAAGCCAGATCAAGCCCGTGCTGAAGATCGCCGAGCATTTCTTCCTGCAGCCGCCGGCGATTCTGGCCGGCCACGAAGGCCTGGACGGCCTGCTGGACGAGGCCTACCTGGCCCATCGTCTGGTGGAAGAGGTCAACGATCTGTACATCAAGCATTTCGGCCAGCCGCTGATTCCGGCCGATACCACCGTCGCCAACCTGATTGCCCATCAATTGATCGGTGAAGGTTTCGCCAACCAACTGGATGAAGCCGTGCACCTGGCGGTGGATGAGATGCTTAACGAGGAGAGCTTTGCGCTGGAGTCGGTCGAGGCTTATCGCGAAACGCTCAAAAGCCCGAACACCGAAGCTGCGTGGAAGCGCTGGCCATGCCTGTCGCGCCAGTTGGGCGTTGAGCTGGCGCTGGATCAGCCTGCCTGAATCTCGAATCCGATAAAACTCCAATGTGGAAGGGGGCAAGCCCCCTCCCACATTTTTATCCGGTTTCGTCAGGTATCAGGTAGTAGACGGCGCCGAGCCAATCCCCACCGTTGTCCTTACCCGACCTTCCAACCGACGCTTCAAGCCACGCGCTTCGATCACCAGCTTCGAGCCCTTGGCCGCATTGGCCCGTCCCCATTCCTCCAGCAACTCCAGGCAGGAATGGTCGATATAGCTCAGGTTATTGAGCGGCACATGCACGGTGGTTCCGGTCGGCACGGTCGACAGCACCTGCGTCAACGCCGGTACTTTGAGGAACGTCGCCGCTCCGGTCAGGCGCAACTCCATCTCACCGTCCTGAGGCAAATCGACCAGGCTGATTTTCAGCCGTGATGCCTTGAAGGCCAGCTTGACCAGCGTCAGCCCGAAGCCCACCAGCACCCCCGTCAGCAGGTCGGTGAAGATGATCGCCAACGCCGTGGCTGCATAGGTGAACATCGGCATCCGGCCATAACGTCCCAAGGCCTTGAACGCCTTCACGTCCACCAGCTTGATCCCGGTATACACCAGCACGCCGGCCAGGCTCGCCACCGGGATGCTTTGCAGCACACTCGACAGCAACAGCACGAAGCCCAGCAACCACACGCCATGGAACATCGCCGACAACCGCGTGGTGGCGCCCGCCTGGACGTTGGCCGAACTGCGCACAATCACACCGGTCATCGGCAAGGCACCGACCAATCCGCACAGCATGTTGCCCACGCCCTGGGCGGACAATTCCTTATCGAAATCCGAGCGCTGCCCGCTGTGCATGCGGTCGACCGCTGCGGCGGACAGCAGCGTTTCGGCACTGGCGATAAACGCGACGGCAAATGCGGCGATCAGCAGTTGCGGGTCAGCCAGGTTGAGCAGGTCGCTGGGGCGCAACCAATCGATGGCATCGGACAGGTTCTCCGGTACTTCCACACGCTTGACCTGCAATGCCAGCACCAGGCTGGTCACCGTCGCCAGGCCTACACCCAGCAGAGCGCCTGGCACAAAGCGCAGCTTTTGCGGCCGGAATTTATCCCACAGGTACATCACCAGCATGGTCGACACACCGAGCAAGCCCGCCTGCCAGCCGAGCCCGCCGCCGAGGGTGGGAATCGCTTCGACCAAGGCGGCCGGAAAGCCCGCCAGGTTATCCAGCCCCGACGGTTTGGGCGCACCGTCGAGCATTACATGGATCTGCGACAGCACGATCAATACGCCGATCCCCGCCAGCATGCCGTATACCACCGCTGGCGCCGTCACGCGGAACCAGCAGCCCAGGCGCAGACGCCCGGCCACCAATTGCAGAAAACCCGCCAACAGCAGGATAGGTCCCAGCATCAGCATGCCGTGCTGGCGTACCAACTCGAACACCAACACCGCCAAGCCCGCTGCCGGGCCACTGACTTGCAGCGGAGAACCCGCCAACCAGCCCACCACCAGACCACCGATGATACCGGTGATCAAGCCCTTGGCCGGCGGCATGCCGGACGCGATTGCAATCCCCATGCACAAGGGCAGGGCGACCAGGAACACCACCACGGAGGCAAGCAGCTCCCGAGGCAGAACAGCTTTTAATTGAGCAGCACGCATGATGACTCTCCCGAGGCATTCGCCGGGCGCGGTAAAGCCTGGCTGCATCCATGGCAGCCACCGCATTACCCGGCAGGGAAGTGTGTTAGAAGCGCGCTTTAGGCGTCGCGGATGGAATCGGGCCTTCGCCGCCCAACGGTCGGAACGCCGACTGATCCGCATCGTAGGCCCGGATTTCGCTGGTCTCGATGTTGTAGATCCAGCCATGAATAAACAATTGGCCATTGGCCATGCGCGAAGCCACGGAAGGGTGGGTGCGCAAGTGCTGCAACTGGGCGATGACGTTTTCTTCGGTCAGTACCTTCATGCTCTCGCCTTCATTGGCGCAGTCGCAGTTGTCGTGGACCATCGTCTTGGCGACCTCGGCATGACGCAACCAGGCCTTGACCGTCGGCATCTTCTCGAGGCTGTCGGGATTGAGCACCGCGCGCATGGCGCCGCAATCGGAATGCCCGCACACGATGATGTGCTGTACGCCAAGGGCGAGTACCGCGTACTCGATGGCCGTGGAAACACCGCCGTTCATCTGGCCATAAGGAGGGACCACGTTACCCACGTTGCGGGTCACGAACAGGTCGCCGGGCGAACTTTGGGTAATCAGCTCGGGCACGATGCGCGAGTCGGCGCAGGTAATGAACATCGCGCGCGGGCTCTGGGCCGTGGCGAGTTTCTTGAAGAGTTCTTCCTGCTGGGGGAAGACGTCGTGATGAAAATGCAAAAAACCGTCGACGATATGCTGCAGCGCTGCATCGGCGGTTTCCGCCACTTGAGGGGCTGAAGCCGACGCAGCCAACGGCTGTTTATCCTTATCACTCATGATTCAACCTCTTGATCAATGCAGGGGAAGTGTTCAAGTCAGTTCGACGCTCGGGCGGTGAAATAGTTGGGAAACTCCACCGACCAAGGCGCCGACTCATTAGTCACTCGTCGAACAAGGTACCCGTCGAAACTTAACTCAAACTGAATGAACCGCTCTAGATCGAGGGTTTCAGTGATATTAAAACGCGACTATTCCTACGGTAGTTTCCCATTTGTCTTCTTCCTACAACAATGCCATTTGCCTGCCCGGTGGACAAAATGCGGTGCAATCGAGATTGAAGCCTTCCCGGCGATTGAGCCCCAGGCGTTTGATCGCCTTGCTGAAACGCTGTGCCAGCAGATCGGCAAACGGGCCCTCACCGCGCATGCGCACCCCGAAGCGGCTGTCATACACCTCGCCACCACGCACCTGACGCACCAGGCTCATCACATGCGCCGCGCGCTGCGGGTAATGCGCCGCCAGCCACTCCTCGAACAGCGGCGCCACCTCGAGCGGCAGGCGCAGCATCATGTACGCGGCACTTTGCGCACCGGCGGCATGGGCCTCGGTGAGCAGGCTTTCCAACTCGCTGTCATTGATCATCGGAATCATCGGCGAGCACAGCACGCCGACCGGAATACCCGCCTCCCGCATCACCCGTATCGCCCGCAACCGCGCCTTGGGCGCCGCCGTACGCGGCTCCAGGATGCGCTTGAGCTCATCGTCGAGGCTGGTGAGGCTGATCATCACCGCCACAAGCCGTTGGCGGGCCAGTTCGGCGAGCAGGTCCAGGTCGCGCAGGATCAATGAGCCCTTGGTGATGATAGTCACCGGGTGCCGATAGCGCAGCAGCACTTCGAGGGTTTGCCGGGTGATCCTGTATTCACGCTCGATAGGCTGGTACGGGTCGGTGTTGGAGCCCAGGTTGATCGGCGCGCACACATACCCCGGCTTCGACAGTTGCTGTTCCAGCACATCGGCGGCATTGCTCTTGGCGATCAACCGGGTTTCGAAATCCAGCCCCGGCGACATGTCCCAGTAGGCATGGCTGGGCCGTGCATAGCAGTAGATACAGCCGTGCTCGCAACCGCGATAGGGATTGATGGAGCGATCGAAGGGCAAGTCCGGCGAGTTATTGCGGGTGATGATGGTCTTGGCCGTTTCGATACGCACTTCGGTGCCCTGGGTGGGCGGTACCTCCTGGAACCAGCCGTCGTCCTCGGCCACGCTGACGGTGGGCGCGAAGCGGTTATGCAGGTTGGTGGCCGTGCCCCGGCCACGGGGTGGCAGTACAGTGGTCATGAAAACGCCTCGATACTGTTTTTATATACAGTACCGAGGCGCGCGCTATCTGACCAGTGCCGTTTGGCGGTCAGTGCTTTTGCGTGACCTGCCCCAGATCGTCACCCGAGGTGGTGCGCATATCGCTCTTGCGCAGGTCGGCCACGTCGCTTGCGCTCACGGGTGCGCCCTGATTGCCCCAGCTGCCGCGGATGAAACTGACCACGTCCGCCACTTCCTGGTCCGACAAGCGCCAGGCGAATGCCGGCATGGTGAAGGTCGATGGCGCAGCGTGGGTAGCGGGCAAGGTGCCGCCGTTCAACACGATGTTGATCAACGACGTGGCATCCGCCGTCTGCAGCACCGGGTTGCCCGCGAGCGCCGGGAACACCCGGGTATAGCCATGCCCATCGGTACGGTGGCAGGCCGCGCAGTTGTCGATATACACCGAGGCGCCCGGCTTGCTGTCATCCCCTTTCCAGAGCGCCTGGGCCACTTGTTTGTCGTACTGATGCGGCTTGTCCTTGGGGTCCACCGCCGGCAGGCTCTTGAGGTAACGGGCGATAGCGGTCAGGTCGTCCTGGGACATGTATTGCATGCTGTGGACCACCACATCGCTCATGCCGCCGAACACCGCGCTGCGATCACTGCGACCGGTCTTGAGAAATTGCACCAGTTGCTCTTCGCTCCAGCTGCCTAGGCCGTCCTTGTGGTCGCCGCGCAGGCTTTTCGCAATCCAGCCTTCCAGCGGCGCACTGCCGGACAGGAATGCACTGCCGTCGGCGGCGCTCAGGGCTTTTTCCTGCATGGTCAGGGCGCGCGGTGTATGGCATGCACCGCAATGGCCGAGGCCTTCGACCAGGTAGGCGCCACGGCTGACCACCGGGTCGGCGGTGGGTTGTACCTGATGCTCCTCGACCGATGGCGCGAACATCCAGCGCCACGCCGCCAGGGGCCAGCGCATGCTCAACGGCCAGGGAATATCACTGTCCTTGTTCTCCTGGGCGACCGGCTCGACGCCTTTCATGAAGTAGGCATATAAGGCCTGCATATCGCTGTCGCTGACGCGTGCGTAAGACGGGTAGGGCATCGCCGGGTAAAGCGTACTACCGCTCTTGGCGACGCCATGGCGCACGGCCTTGTCGAAGTCTTCGAAGCTGTAGTCACCCAGGCCGGTCTTGTCCGGTGTGATGTTGGTGGAGTAAATCACGCCAATGGGGGTTTCCATCGGCAGGCCGCCGGCGAATGGCTTGCCGCCCTTGGCGGTATGGCAAGCCACACAATCACCGGCGCGGGCCAGGTATTCACCTTGCTTGATCAGGTCGGTTTCAGCCGCGCTGACCGAGCAACTGCTCAGCAGCGCCAGAGAGGCGATAACGAGTGCTTTCATGGTCATCGCTCCTTATGCCTGAACCAGCGGGCCGGGGTTTTTCAGGTACTGCTCGCGGATCGCCCGAGCCGACCAATAGGTCAAAGCTGCCACCAGACCGGTAGGGTTGTAGCCCAAACCTTGTGGGAAAGCGGACGCCCCCGGGACAAACACGTTGTGTACATCCCAGCTCTGCAGGTAGCGGTTCAACGCGCTGGTTTTCGGGTCGGTGCCCATGATTGCGCCGCCGTTGAGGTGCGTGGTCTGGTACGACGCCGTATTGAAATGCTCACCGACCTTTTTGCCGAGAACGGCAATTGCCTTGGGATTCATCGCTTGGGCGACCTTGCCCATTTTTTCCATCATGAAGCGGTTCATCTTGATGTCGTTTTCCTGCCAGTCGAAGGTCATTCGCAACAGCGGCAGGCCGTAGGCATCGCGGTAAACCGGGTCCAGATCCAGGTAATTGCTGCGGTAGGACTGATGCGCACCGTGGGAATCCATCGACACCTGGTGGGTGTAGTAATCGGCGGTGGCACGCTTCCACGCGCTGCCCCAGGCCGGCGTGCCCGGCGGGTTGGAAGTGCCGGCAATCGGCCGGCTGCCCGCCTGGTTGACCCACATCGGCGAGCCGCCCACGAAGCCGTGGGGGCCATGGTCGAAGTTGTCGGCGTTGAAGTTGTCGATGGCCACGCCATTGCCGCCCGCGCCGATAAAGTTGTTGGTGTGGGTGTCCTTGTCGAAGAACGCCTTGATGGTGCCCATGTTCTGGTAGGCAAAGTTCCTGCCGACCACGCCTTCATTGGTAATCGGGTCGTAAGGCTTGCCGATGCCCGACAGCAGCATCAGGCGCACGTTGTGAAACTGGAATGCGCCGAGGATCACCAGGTCCGCCGGTTGTTCGCACTCGCGACCCTGGCCGTCGACATAGCTCACACCGGTGGCTTTCTTGCCGGTGCTGTCGAGGTTGACCTTGAGCACATGGGAATTGGGCCGCAACTCGAAATTCGGCACCTGGCGCAACGCCGGCAGGATGTTCACGTTCGGCGACGCCTTGGAGTACATGTAGCACACGTAGCCACTGCAAAAGCCGCAGAAGTTGCACGGCCCCATCTGCGCGCCGTAAGGGTTGGTGTAGGGCCCGGAGGTATTGGCCGACGGCAGGTTGTAGGGTTTGTAACCCACATCGGCAGCCGCTTTCTGAAACAACTGCGCGGAGACCGTGTTTTTCTGCGCCTCCAGCGGGAAGGGGTTGGAGCGATCCGGTGCATAGGGGTTGCCGCCGCGACCTTCACCGACCAATTGGCCCTTGACGGTCCAGGCCTGGCCGGAAGTGCCAAAGACTTTTTCCGCGTAGTCGAAAAACGGCTCCAGCTCTTCGTAGCTGACGCCGAAGTCCTGGATGGTCATGTCCTTGGGAATGAAGTGCTTCCCATAGCGTTCTTCATAGTGGCTGCGCATGCGCAACTCGATGGGGTCGACTCGAAAATGCACGCCCGACCAGTGCAGGCCTGCACCGCCGACGCCGTTACCCGGCAAGAAGGCGCCGAGCTGACGGTTGGGCAGGGCGACGTCATTCACGCTATGGCGAATGGTCACGGTTTCTTTGGAAATGTCCTGGAAGAGTTTTTTACGCACGCTGTAGGTCAGTTCGTCGATGACCTGGGGATAGTTGCCGTCCGGGTAGGTGTCCTGCATCGTGCCGCGCTCCAGCGCTACCACGTTGAGGCCGGCCTCGGTCAGCTCCTTGGCCATGATCGCGCCGGTCCAGCCAAAGCCCACGATCACTGCATCCACTTTCTTCATGATGGTCGCCACGCTCAAGCCCTCTCGCCGCGAATGGAAACAGCCGGGAAGGGGTATGGCTCATTGCGCTCCACCCAGTCCATGAAATCGGCGCGGGCGCCGGGGAAACCGATCATGGTCCAGCCGACCATGCCTTTGTTGCCGCCGTGGATGGGGTCGCAGAAGAAGCCTTCCTTGGTGTTCTGCAGCAACAGATTGAAGAACATCTTTGCTGGCACTGCCGCGAAGTGAGCGCTCACTTCACTGCCTCCCGCCTCGAGGCGGCGCAACATATCGTCTCGGGTAGCGCTGTCTTGCGCAGCAAAAACTTTACCGTTGAACGCCTTCGACCAGGCATCCGTCGCGGCGATACCCAGACGATAGATCTCCTTGGGCACCAATTTGCTCTGCCAGCCCATCTCCGGCGCGGCGTCGGCATTGAAGGGGCCTTGCATGAACCACAGCGCACCACTGGCGTACGGGGTGTTCATCTGACGGTCGATGTACTCCGGCGCACCGGCTTCCAGCGCGCCTGGACCCTGGGCATCAGCGGGAATCAAACGCTCGACGGCAGCGTTGATAAACGCCCATTCCTCGGCGGTGAAATAAGTCGGTTCATACGCCTTATCACCGGGAGCCGGCTGGACCGGCGCGGCCTGGGCAGGCTCGGGCGTGGCCATCAGCATCGAACCGCCAAGGCCGGTACTGGCAACCGTGACCACCGGGATCAAGGTCAAGGATTTGCGCAAAAAATCACGCCGGGGGTTGTCTTGATCTTGATCAGACATAGGTGCACCTCATCATGTGGTCACGGGTTTGGCCGCCGCTTCTGGGGAGCGACTTGGCTTTTTTTGCTGGGAGCGGCAATTAATGGTTACAAATGATAGCAGGCTAAGCATGTGGAGGAGGAAATCAGCGACGTAAGTCGCATACAGCCGGGCAAAAAAATGGGAGGGGGGTTGCTTCCGATGGCGATGGGTCAGTCATGTGCAGGTTGATTGACATGCTGCTATCGGGGCATAGGTATCTCGCCCAACGCTAACCACGATGCGCAGCGAGTCGCTCTTGATCTTGATCTCAGGCGCCCCGTTAAACCACGCTGGCCGAACGCAGGCTTGAATCCGTGGGTAACCCGGCAGGACGCCGGGTTAGCCGCCCCGCGCCATGGATGGCGCGTGGCGGCGGCCCACGGAT
>Ga0105246_10000240_pt1 | contig 28212 bp, 23 predicted proteins | sample KBSM64metaG_FD_99694 | JGI IMG/M metagenome (GOLD analysis project Ga0105246, IMG submission 99694) | Miscanthus rhizosphere microbial communities from Kellogg Biological Station, Michigan, USA - KBS M6-4 metaG | ecosystem: Host-associated > Plants > Roots > Rhizosphere > Soil | place... | reverse complement strand
TAACGGGTCTGGTGACCGAAGTGCACACCGGCCTTCAGCATATCGCGCATGTTGACTTGGGACATGATAGTTCCTTAATAAGTCGGGTTTGGCCTCCACGTATCCCAATGACCAACCAGCGGCTTCAAGGCCTCCGGCACCCAGGTCATCGTGTCGACACGTGTGTGGATTTAAGCTCTGCGGGGTATCCCCGGAAAGCGGCGCATTTTATACCACAGCATCGGCAAAAACGGAACACGCATTCACGTTTGCCGCGCGACGCGCTCACGTAACCCCTTGAATAGAGCCGACCTACCCCTACCTTATAGAGAGAAGCGATCATCAGAGGCTCATGATTTGACGCCATCGTCTGTTAGAATCGCGTTTTTTGTGGCTTGTGCGAATTCCGCAACCTTTTGTCGCACGCCCGTCAACCGAATTGATTTCAGCGTATTGCGCTAGAGAGAGCCTGTATGACCGTGAGTTTGAAAACCGCCGAAGACATCGCCGGCATGCGCATTGCCGGAAAACTGGCTGCCGACGTGCTGGAAATGATCGCCGAGCACGTCAAGCCCGGCGTCACCACCGAAGCACTGAACCAGATCTGCCACGACTATATCGTCAACGTGCAAGGCGCCATCCCTGCGCCGCTGAACTACAAGGGCTTCCCCAAGTCGATCTGCACCTCGGTCAACCACGTGGTCTGCCACGGGATTCCGGGTGACAAGCCGCTCAAGGATGGCGACACCCTGAACATCGACGTCACTGTGATCAAGGACCGTTACTTCGGCGACACCAGCCGCATGTTCCATGTCGGCAACGTGGCGCCGTGGGCCGAGCGCCTGTCCCAGGTGACCCAGGAATGCATGTACAAGGCCATCGAGATCGTCAAGCCTGGCTGCCGCCTGGGCGATATCGGCGAAGTGATCCAGAAGCACGCCGAAAAGAACGGTTTCTCGGTGGTACGCGAATTCTGCGGCCACGGCATCGGCACCGTGTTCCACGAAGAACCGCAGATCCTGCACTACGGCCGCGCCGGCACCGGCATGGAACTCAAGGCGGGCATGACCTTCACCATCGAGCCGATGATCAACCAGGGCAAGGCCGATACCAAGGTGCTGGGCGACGGCTGGACCGCCATCACCAAGGACCGCAAGCTCTCGGCGCAGTGGGAACACACCCTGCTGGTCACCGAGACCGGCTACGAGATCTTCACCCTGCGCGCCGATGACACGATTCCACGCGTATCGGCGTAAAGGCCGGGCAGGTTTTCCCAACGGTGTATGACTGACTGACAGATAGAAAGGAAAGCCGATCGATGCCCCAGGTGGATCCAGAACTCTTCGACCGTGGCCAGTTCCAGGCCGAACTGGCGTTGAAGGCAAGCCCCATCGCTGCGTTCAAGAAGGCGATCCGCCAGGCGCGCGACGTGCTCGATGCGCGCTTTCGCAGTGGCCGCGACATACGCCGGCTGATCGAGGACCGTGCCTGGTTCGTCGATAATATCCTGCAAAAAGCCTGGGAACAGTTCGACTGGAGCACCGAGGCGGATATCGCCCTGGTGGCGGTCGGCGGCTACGGGCGCGGCGAGCTGCACCCCTACTCCGACATCGACCTGCTGATCCTGCTGGACAGCGCCGACCATGAGTTGTTTCGCGATTCCATCGAGCGTTTTCTGACCCTGTTGTGGGACATCGGCCTGGAAGTCGGCCAGAGCGTGCGCTCGGTCGAAGAGTGCGCCGAAGAGGCCCGCGCCGACTTGACGGTTGTCACCAACCTGATGGAAAGCCGCACCATCTGTGGCCCCGAGCGCCTGCGCCAGCGCATGCTCGAAGTCACCAGCACCGCGCACATGTGGCCAAGCAAGGAGTTTTTCCTGGCCAAGCGCGCCGAGCAAAAGGCACGGCACCACAAATACAACGACACCGAATACAACCTGGAACCCAACGTCAAGGGTTCGCCGGGCGGGCTGCGCGATATCCAGACGATTTTGTGGGTGGCCCGTCGTCAGTACGGCACCCTGAACCTGCGCGCCCTGGCCGGCGAGGGTTTTCTGGTGGAGAGCGAAAACACCCTGCTGGCCTCGTCCCAGGAGTTCCTGTGGAAGGTGCGCTACGCCCTGCACATGCTTGCCGGGCGCTCCGAGGACCGCCTGCTGTTCGACCATCAGCGCTCCATCGCCACCCTGCTGGGTTTTGAAGGCGAAGATGCGAAGACCAGCATCGAAAGCTTCATGCAGCAGTATTACCGGGTGGTGATGAGCATCGCCCAGCTCAGCGACCTGATCATCCAGCACTTCGAAGAAGTGATCCTGGCGCCCGAAGACGAAGCGCCGCCGCAGCCGATCAACGCACGCTTCCAGCTGCATGATGGCTATATCGAGGCGCGCAACGACAACGTGTTCCGCCGCACGCCGTTCGCCATGCTGGAAATCTTCGTGTTGATGGCCCAGCAGCCGGAAATCAAAGGCGTGCGCGCCGACACCATCCGCCTGCTGCGGGAAAACCGTCATCTGATCGACGACGCGTTTCGTCACGACATCCGCAACACCAGCCTGTTTATCGAACTGTTCAAGTGCAAGATCGGCATCCACCGCAACCTGCGGCGGATGAACCGCTACGGCATCCTCGGGCGCTACCTGCCGGAGTTCGGCTTTATCGTCGGGCAGATGCAGCATGACCTGTTCCACATCTACACCGTGGACGCGCACACCCTGAACCTGATCAAGCATTTGCGTAAGTTGCAGTACACCCAAGTGTCAGAGAAATTCCCGCTGGCCAGCAAGCTCATGGCCAAGCTGCCCAAGCCGGAACTGATTTACCTGGCCGGCCTTTACCACGACATCGGTAAAGGTCGACATGGCGATCACTCGGAGATCGGCGCGGTCGATGCCGAAGCGTTCTGCCAGCGCCACCAGTTGCCGGTGTGGGACAGCCGCCTGATCGTCTGGCTGGTGCAGAACCACCTGGTCATGTCGACCACAGCCCAGCGCAAGGACTTGTCCGACCCGCAAGTCATCCACGACTTCGCGCAGATCGTGGGCGATGAGACCCACCTCGACTACCTCTACGTGCTGACCGTTTCCGACATCAACGCCACCAACCCCACGCTCTGGAATTCCTGGCGCGCCAGCCTGTTGCGCCAGCTCTATACCGAGACCAAGCGCGCCCTGCGCCGCGGCCTGGAAAACCCGGTGGACCGCGAAGAGCAGATCCGCCGCACCCAAAGCGCGGCGCTGGATATCCTGGTGCGCGGCGGCAACGACCCGGATGACGTCGAACAACTATGGTCGCAACTGGGTGACGATTACTTCCTGCGCCACACCGCCGGCGACGTCGCCTGGCACACCGACGCCATCCTTCAGCAGCCGGCCGATGGCGGCCCGCTGGTACTGATCAAAGAAACCACCCAGCGCGAATTCGAAGGCGGCACGCAGATCTTCATCTACGCGCCGGACCAGCACGACTTCTTCGCCGTAACCGTGGCGGCGATGGATCAGCTCAACCTGAACATTCATGACGCCCGGGTGATCACCTCCAGCAGCCAGTTCACCCTCGACACCTATATTGTGCTCGACACCGATGGCGACTCGATTGGCGATAATCCGCTGCGCGTGAAGAAGATCCGCGAAGGCCTGACCGAAGCCCTGCGCAACCCGGATGATTATCCAACCATCATCCAGCGCCGCGTACCGCGCCAGCTCAAGCACTTTGCCTTTGCACCCCAGGTGACTATTTCCAACGACGCCCAGCGCCCGGTCACCTTGCTGGAGCTCAGCGCGCCGGATCGCCCGGGCCTGCTGGCACGGATTGGCGGGATTTTCCTGGAGTTCGACCTGTCGCTGCAAAACGCCAAGATCGCGACCCTCGGCGAGCGCGTGGAAGACGTGTTCTTCATCACCGACGCCGATAACCAGCCGCTGTCCGACCCTGAGCTGTGCCGCCGCTTGCAGGAAGCGATCGTGGAGCAATTGAGCGTGACCCAGGAACCCGGCGTCGAGCTGACACGCTTGACCCTATGAACATCGGCTTCTGTGGGAGGGGGCTTGCTCCCGATAGCAGTGGATCAGATAACAATCAGCTGACTGACACACCGCAATCGGGAGCAAGCCCCCTCCCACATTTAATTTTCGCCGGCAACTGAATTTGACGAGACTTTCGATGAACAACGCCCTGAACCAGCTGCAGCCCTACCCGTTCGAGAAACTGCGCGCACTGCTCGGCAGCGTCAAACCAAACCCGGACAAACGCCCGATTGCGCTGTCCATCGGCGAGCCCAAGCACAAATCCCCGACGTTTGTCGCCGAGGCGCTGAGCAACAACCTCGATCAGATGGCCGTGTACCCGACCACACTGGGTATCCCCGCACTGCGCGAAGCGATTGGGGCCTGGTGCGAGCGCCGCTTCAACGTCCCGCACGGCTGGCTGGACCCGGCGCGCAACATCCTGCCGGTCAACGGTACGCGAGAGGCGTTGTTTGCCTTCACCCAGACCGTGGTCAATCGCGGTGACGACGCGCTGGTGGTGAGCCCGAACCCGTTCTACCAGATCTACGAAGGCGCCGCGTTCCTCGCCGGGGCCAAGCCGCATTACCTGGCTTGCCTGGACACCAATGGTTTCAACCCGGACTTCGATGCCGTGTCACCGGACATCTGGAAACGTTGCCAGATCCTGTTCCTGTGCTCTCCAGGCAACCCGACCGGTGCGCTGATTCCGCTGGACACCCTGAAAAAGCTGATCGCCCTGGCCGACGAGCACGACTTCGTGATTGCCGCCGACGAATGCTACAGCGAGCTGTACTTTGACGAACACACCCCGCCGCCGGGCCTGCTCAGCGCCTGCGTCGAACTGGGTCGCCAGGACTTCAAGCGTTGCGTGGTGTTCCATAGCCTGTCCAAGCGTTCCAACCTGCCGGGCCTGCGCTCCGGGTTTGTGGCTGGCGACGCGGATATCCTCAAGGCCTTCCTGCTGTACCGCACCTACCACGGCTGCGCAATGCCGGTGCAAACCCAACTGGCCAGCATTGCCGCCTGGCAGGACGAGGCCCACGTACTGGCCAACCGTGACCTGTATCGCGAAAAATTCGACGCCGTGCTGGCGATCCTCAAGCCGGTGCTGGATGTGCGAAGCCCGGACGGCGGCTTTTATCTGTGGCCGAATGTGAACGGTGACGACGCGGCGTTCTGCCGTGATTTGTTCGTGGAAGAACACGTCACGGTGGTGCCGGGTTCTTATCTGTCTCGCGAAGTGAACGGTTTCAACCCCGGTGCCGGCCGTGTGCGCCTGGCCCTGGTTGCGCCATTGGCCGAATGCGTCGAAGCGGCTGAGCGGATTCGCGCTTTTATTCAGCGCCGCGGTTAAGGTTCAGGCCGCTCCCACACCGTGGGAGCGGTCATGGCTGATGTATCTTGCAACCCATAAATGGGAACAAAGCTTCTTAAATGTTCCACCCACGCTCATCTGGTACACACGCTCAGGTGAACGACATGCCCCTCACGATTCCAGCCAATCCCATCCCTGCGCACGCCATGAGCGCACCTCTGAGTAGAAGTAAACGCGGCGTCGCCTTGCCGGACAAACTATGGCCTCAACATTCGGTGCTGACCATCTCGCGACTGAACATGACGCAGGAACAAAAGGATCTGGTAAAGCACAACATCAACAAATGGGCCCCGCACACCAATCTCTACTTCAAGTTCATTGACAGCCCCGACGGCGATATACGCATCACGGTAGACAATGACACCGGCCCTGGATGGTCAAAATTGGGTATCGACGCCAAGACGCTTCCACTGTCCGCTCCCACCATGGGCATCAGCTTCACACGTTCTGACGCTAGTATTGCCGCCACGATCCAGCATGAATTCGGCCATGCCTTGGGTCTCAAACATGAGCATCAGCACCCTGACCGGACATTGGACTTGAACAGGGAGAACATCTACGACGAATACGAAGAGCGGGGGCAATTCAGCTATGAGGCCGATAAGGATATCGTCAGGATTTTTTCACGCGACCTGGTACAGGCCTCTGCAAATTATGATGACAAATCCATCATGCACTATGGCTTTTCTGCCTCAAGACTCAACAGTGGCACCCCCATCCCGCGTAACTTCAAACTGTCTGAAGACGATAAAACATTCATGCAGTCGCTTTATCCAGAAGATAAAACCCTCGTGGGCAAACTGCTCAATTCAAGCATCCTGGCAATGATCAGCCTCATCACTACTTAACACTTCCCAAGTTCGCTTCGCTCATGTCCAAGTCCGCCAATACTTCGCGCAGTACATCGTCGCCAATCTGGTGCTGGCGACTCAAACGGTAGAGTTCCAGGCGCTGCGCACGTAGTGCCTTGAGCCTCAGCCTGCGCTCCAACTGATCCATTTGCAGCGCCAGTGCCTGAGCCTCGGCCGAGTCATTGAATACGTCCAACTGATGACGATACTCCGCCATCAGTCGAGCCTTGAGCTCGGTGGCCAATGCCGCTTGAGCGGCGTCCGGCGTTTCGGCTTCGGCGGGATCTTCGACCTCCAGCGCATGGATCGCCGCCACGGCGGTCTTTTTCCAGGCCTCGCGCACTTCGTTATGGCGCTTCTCATCCGGACCTTTCTCGACACCCCGCAGCAGCAATGGCAGGGCGATACAGGCCGCGACCAGGGACAACAGGATGACCCCGGCAGCGATAAAGATCAGCAGGTCACGCTCGGGGAAATTCTGGCCTGGCGCCAGCAGCAAAGGCACCGACATCACACCCGCCAACGTCACCGCACCGCGGACACCGCCAACGGTCAACAACCAGCAGGAACGGGCCGTCGGTACCAGGGTCAGCGCACTTTTGCCGCGCAGCCTGCGCAGCAGACCCGACAGCCGCCAGATGCTCTGCACCCAGATAAAGCGCAATACCACCAGCACCAGGAAGATCGCCATCACCTCCAGGCAGCGATACATCAAGGCGGGCCACAGCGTGGTTTCATGGCTGACCACCGCCTTGATGATGTCCGGCAGTTGCAGGCCGAGCAGCAAAAAGATCAAGCCGTTGAAGGCAAATTCCAGCAACGACCACACGCTGCGGTTGAGCAGGCGCGTGCTGGTCTGGCGCGGCAACAGGTCGAGCCAGCTTTGCATCATGCCTGCCGCCACCGCCGAGAGAATGCCCGACGCACCCAGGCGCTCAGCCAGTACGTAGGCAGCAAAGGGCAGCAACAACATGAACACCACATGGGTTGCCGGGTCATCCCAGCCCCGCGCAATCATCCAGGCGCGCAGGCGGCCGACCAGCCAGCTCAACGCCACCCCGATCGCCAGCCCGCCGACAGCCACCAACACAAAAGTCAGGCTGGCATCGGCCAGCGAAAACACACCGGTCAACGCCGCCGCCAGGGCAAATTTGAAGGTCACCAGGCCCGATGCGTCATTCATCAACGCTTCGCCCTGAAGCATGTGCATCAGCGGCTTGGGCAAACGATTCTGCGAAATGGCTGACACCGCCACGGCGTCCGTAGGCGACAGCACCGCTGCCAGGGCGAAGGCGACGGGCAAGGGAATCGAGGGCAGCAACCAATGGATGAAGTAGCCGGCACCGACCACGGTGAACAGCACCAACCCCACCGCTAATGTGAGGATCGGCCCGCGCAAGCGCCACAATTCACGCTTGGGCATGCGCCAGCCATCGGAAAACAGCAATGGCGGCAGGAACAGGAACAGAAACAGCTCCGGGTCCAGCGCCACGTGCAGGCCCAGCGTGGGCCAGGCCAGCAGGGCTCCGGCGGCAATCTGCAGCAACGGCAACGGCAGTGGGATAATGCGCCCGACCAGGCGCGAAACGCTGACCAGCATCAGCAGGATAAGAACGGTGTAGGCGGTTTGCATAACGCGGGGTTCCCGGACAATCGACTTGCAATGACACACATCAGGCAACAACTGGCCGTTGAAGTGCCTTATTACTCCGCTATGTTACCCGCCTGTACCGCGCACTGGCGCTTACACAAACGTCGCATCCTGCTGACGAGCGGAGCCGAAACGCGCCGGCCGTGGCATAATCCGCGATCTTCCATTTTTCATTCGTCCAGAGGAGGGCAATTCCTTGACTGCTTCAAGCAAAACCTTGCACCTTTTCGGCATCAAAGCCTGCGACACCATGAAAAAGGCGCGCACCTGGCTCGATGAGCATGCGGTGACCTATGAGTTCCATGACTACAAAACGGCCGGTATCGACCGCGAACACTTGACCCAATGGTGCAACGAGCACGGTTGGCAGGTGGTGTTGAACCGTGCAGGAACCACCTTTCGCAAACTCGAAGACGAACGCAAAGCCGATCTCGATCAGTCGAAAGCCATTGAGTTGATGCTCGCACAACCCTCGATGATCAAGCGCCCGGTGCTTGATCTCGGTGACAGAACCCTGATTGGCTTCAAGCCAGATAGTTATTCGGCGGCCCTCAAGTAGGCCAGCCTTCCATTTTTGTAGAGGTAACAGCATGTCCCATTCCCTGTTCAGCCTGGGCTTCGGCGTCGGCACTCAGAACCGCCAAGGTGCTTGGCTGGAAGTGTTTTACGCACAGCCCCTGCTCAACCCGTCGGCTGAAATCGTCGCCGCCATCGCGCCGATCCTGGGTTACACCGAAGGTAATCAAGCGATCACATTCACCATCAGCCAGGCGCTGCAACTGGCTGATGCGCTCAAAAATGTCGATGCGACCCAGGCCGCGCTGCTCAATCGGCTCGCCGAGAGCCACACCCCGCTGGTCGCGACGCTGCTGGCCGAAGACGCCGCACTGACCTCCACGCCGGAGGCTTACCTCAAGCTGCACCTGCTGTCCCATCGCCTGGTCAAGCCTCACGGCTTGAGCCTGGCCGGTGTGTTCCCGCAGCTGCCGAACGTGGCGTGGACCAGCCAGGGCGCCATCGATATCGCTGAACTGGCCGAACGCCAGCTGGAAGCGCGCCTGCGGGGCGAGCTGCTGGAAGTGTTCTCGGTGGACAAGTTCCCGAAAATGACCGACTACGTGGTGCCGAGCGGTGTGCGTATCGCTGACGCAGCCCGCCTGCGCCTGGGCGCCTACGTCGGCGAAGGCACCACCGTGATGCACGAAGGTTTCGTCAACTTCAACGCCGGCACCGAAGGCCCGGGCATGATCGAAGGCCGTGTATCGGCGGGCGTGTTCGTCGGCAAGGGTTCCGACCTGGGCGGCGGCTGCTCCACCATGGGCACCCTGTCGGGTGGCGGCAACATCGTGATCAAGGTCGGCGAAGGCTGCCTGATCGGCGCCAATGCCGGTATCGGCATCCCGTTGGGCGACCGCAACACCGTGGAGTCCGGCCTGTATGTGACCGCCGGGACCAAAGTGGCGTTGCTGGACGAGAACAACCAGCTGGTCAAAGTGGTCAAGGCGCGTGAACTGGCCGGCCAGCCGGACCTGCTGTTCCGCCGCAACTCCGAGACCGGTGCCGTGGAGTGCAAAACCCACAAATCGGCCATCGAACTGAACGAAGCGCTGCACGCTCACAACTAAGCAGCCACTCGATGCCCCCTGGCGGGTCGCACCTTTGGTTGCGGCTCGCTTATACGAGTTTTGAACATCATGCTTGTGCCCTCCCCCTGGCGCGCTGACTTTCCAGCCATCGCCACCCTGCAACGGCAAGACCAGACCTACCTGGACAGCGCCGCTACCACGCAGAAACCTCAAGCCCTGTTGGACGCGATCAGCCATTACTACGCCAATGGCGCCGCCAATGTGCACCGTGCCCAGCATTTGCCGGGGGCCCATGCGACCCAGGCGTTTGAGGACAGTCGCAGCAAGGTGGCGCAGTGGTTGAATGCGGGCGACAGCGGGCAGGTGGTGTTTACCCACGGCGCAACCTCTGCGCTGAACCTCCTGGCCTATGGCCTGGAGCATTTATTCAATGCGGGCGATGAGATTGCCATCAGCGCCCTGGAACACCACGCCAACCTGCTGCCCTGGCAGCAATTGGCAAAACGTCGCGCGCTCACGCTGGTGGTATTGCCCCTGGACGATGACGGCGTGATTGACCTTGAAGCCGCCGCCACCTTGATCGGCCCGCGCACGCGGTTGCTGGCAGTGAGCCAGTTGTCCAACGTGCTCGGCGCGTGGCAGCCGCTGGAAGCCTTGTCAAAAATGGCTAAGACGCACGGCGCCCTTACTGTGGTGGATGGCGCGCAAGGCATCGTCCATGGTCGCCACGACGTGCAGGCCCTGGGCTGCGACTTCTACGTATTTTCCAGTCACAAACTCTACGGCCCAGACGGTGTCGGCGTGCTATACGGTCGCCACGAAGCCCTGCATCACCTGCGCCACTGGCAGTTCGGCGGCGAGATGGTGCAGCAGGCGGACTACCACAGCGCCAGTTTCCGCCCTGCCCCGCTGGGGTTTGAAGCCGGCACGCCGCCGATTGCCGGCGTGATCGGCCTGGGGGCGAGCCTGGACTACCTCAGTTCGCTGGATCAGCCCGCCGTCATCGCCCATGAAGCAGCGCTGCACGACTACCTGCTACGTGGGCTCAAAGCACGCAATGGCATACGCATACTCGGATCGCCGCAAGTGGCATTGGCCAGCTTTGTGGTGGAAGGCGTGCATAACGCCGACCTCGCCCACCTGCTGACCGAGCAGGGGATTGCCGTGCGTGCCGGTCATCATTGTGCGATGCCGTTGCTCAAGACATTGCAGCTATCGGGCGCGATTCGTGTGTCCCTCGCGCTGTACAACGATTCCGATGATCTGGAGCGCTTCTTTGAAGCGCTGGACCAGGCGCTGGACATGCTGCGATGAGCTTGCCAACCGACGCAGTCGCGGCACTTGAGGCATTCCAGGCCGTAGGCGGCTGGGAGCAACGTGCACGCCTGTTGATGCAATGGGGCGAGCAACTGCCGGTGCTGGCGGAGGCAGACAAGGTCGACGCCAACCTGGTACACGGCTGCGAAAGCCTGGTGTGGCTGGTGGGCCACTTGCAGGACGGCCATTGGCAGTTTGCCGCCAGCAGCGATGCGCGGATGATTCGTGGGTTGGTGGCGTTGCTGCTGGCCCGGGTCAATGGCTTGGCGACTGATCAATTGCAAGCGGTTGACCTGCCTGACTGGTTCAATCAACTGGGCTTGTCGCGCCAGTTATCGCCGTCGCGCAGCAATGGCCTGAATGCGGTCTTGCAGCGGATGCGCGAATTAAGCCGTACACAATACTAAATGTGGGAGGGGGCAAGCCCCCTCCCACATTTTGATGTGTGCAAGGTAGTGAGGTCTAGGCGGGCTTGATGCGCTCCGACGGCCTGCGCACCCCGGCCACAATCTTGTCCACCGCCTTGGTCGCCGCCACCATGCCGAAGGTCGCAGTGACCATCATCACCGCGCCAAACCCGCCGGCGCAATCGAGCTTGACCCCATCGCCGACAAAACTCTTCTGCAAACAGATGCTGCCGTCCGGCTTGGGATAGCGCAGCTGCTCAGTGGAAAACACGCACGGTACGCTGTAGTGGCGGGTCACCGTGCGTGAGAAACCGTAGTCACGGCGCAGGGTGGAGCGCACTTTCGAGGCAAGCGGGTCGTTGAAGGTGCGGTTGAGGTCGCACACCTGGATCAGCGTCGGATCGATCTGTCCGCCGGCGCCACCGGTGGTAATGATCTGGATCTTGCGGCGCTTGCACCAGGCAATCAGCGCCGCCTTGGCGTTGACCGCGTCGATGCAGTCGATCACGCAATCGATGTCTGGCGTGATGTATTCGGCCATGGTGTCGCGGGTAACGAAGTCCGCCACCGCATGCACCGTGCACGCTGGGTTGATACCACGCAGGCGTTCGGCCATTACTTCAACCTTGGGTTTGCCTACGGTGCTGTCCAATGCATGCAACTGGCGGTTGCTGTTGCTGACGCAGACGTCGTCCAGGTCAAACAGCGAAATCTCGCCCACCCCGCAACGGGCCATGGCTTCCGCCGCCCACGAGCCCACGCCGCCGACACCGACGATTGCCACATGGGCCGCTTTCAAGCGTTCCAGGCCTTCAATGCCATACAAGCGGGCGACGCCTGCAAACCGCGGATCTTCTGTGCTCATGACCATTACCCTAAAAACCGGCGCGCATTATGGGCTACGCAGCGACAAGTTTTAAGCCATCAGCTACAAGTTAAGAACTTAGATGCACTTTCGCTGCCCAATGTCCGGTTTTTCTCGGCTTGCTGTACGCTCAGGGAAAGGCCAGTGTAGGATGCGCGCCGGTTGGCGTAGGCCGACACCTCTTTTCGTTCCACACCCTTTGGAACCCGACATAACCATGGCATCGCGTAAATTTGGACTCAACCTGGTGGTGGTGCTGGCAATTGCCGCGCTGTTCACCGGTTTCTGGGCGCTGATCAACCGCCCGGTCACCGCTCCCAACTGGCCCGAGCAGATCTCGGGGTTTTCCTATTCGCCGTTTCAACAAGGCCAATACCCGCAGAAAGACCAGTACCCCACTGACGAGCAGATGCGTCAGGACCTTGCGATCATGAGCAAGCTGACGGACAACATCCGTACCTACTCGGTCGATGGCACTCTGGGGGACATCCCCAAGCTGGCGGAAGAGTTCGGCCTGCGCGTGACCCTCGGTATCTGGATCAGCCCGGACCTGGAACGCAATGAACGCGAGATCCAGCGCGCCATCGAGATCGCCAACACTTCGCGCAGCGTCGTGCGCGTGGTGGTCGGCAACGAAGCGTTATTCCGCAAGGAAATCACCCCCGAAGCCCTGATCGTGCTGCTCGACCGCGTGCGTGCCGCCGTGAAAGTGCCGGTGACCACCTCCGAGCAATGGCACATCTGGGAAAAGAACCCGCAACTGGCCAAGCACGTCGACTTGATCGCCGCGCACATCCTGCCGTTCTGGGAATTCATTCCGATGGACAAGGCCGGCCAGTACGTACTCGACCGCGCCAGGGATCTGAAGAAACTGTTCCCGAAAAAGCCGCTGCTGCTGTCGGAGGTTGGCTGGCCGAGCAACGGGCGCATGCGCGGTGGCAATGAAACGTCGCCAGCGGACCAGGCGGTTTACTTGCGCACACTGGTTAACAAACTGAACCGCCAAGGGTTCAACTACTTCGTCATCGAAGCCTTCGACCAGCCCTGGAAGGTCAGCGACGAAGGCTCGGCCGGCGCCTATTGGGGCGTGTTCAACGCCGCGCGCCAGCAGAAATTCAACTTTGAAGGCCCGGTGGTCGCCATCCCGCAATGGCGAGTACTGGCCATCGGCTCGGTGGTGCTGGCCCTGCTGTCCCTGACGCTGTTGATGATCGACGGTTCGGCCCTGCGCCAGCGTGGCCGCACCTTCCTCACGTTTATCGCATTCCTGTGCGGATCGGTACTGGTGTGGATCGGCTACGACTACAGCCAGCAATACAGCACCTGGTTCAGCGTCACCGTCGGCATCCTCCTGGCCCTCGGCGCCCTGGGCGTGTTTATCGTGCTGCTGACCGAAGCCCACGAACTGGCCGAAGCGGTGTGGACCCACAAGCGCCGGCGTGAATTCCTGCCGGTCGAAGGGGAGTCGGACTACCGACCCAAAGTGTCGATCCATGTGCCGTGCTACAACGAGCCGCCGGAGATGGTCAAACAGACCCTCGACGCCCTCGCGGCGCTCGATTACCCGGACTACGAAGTCCTGATCATCGACAACAACACCAAGGACCCCGCGGTGTGGGAGCCGGTGCGCGACTACTGCCAGACCCTCGGTCCGCGCTTCAAGTTCTTCCACGTCGCGCCCCTGGCCGGTTTCAAGGGTGGCGCGCTGAACTACCTGATCCCGCACACCGCCAAGGACGCCGAAGTGATTGCGGTGATCGACTCCGATTACTGCGTGTCGCCCAATTGGCTCAAGCACATGGTGCCGCACTTCGCCGACCCGAAAATCGCCGTGGTGCAGTCGCCGCAGGATTATCGCGACCAGAACGAAAGCACCTTCAAGAAGCTCTGCTACGCGGAATACAAAGGCTTTTTCCATATCGGCATGGTCACCCGCAACGACCGTGACGCGATCATCCAGCACGGCACCATGACCATGACCCGTCGCTCGGTGCTCGAAGAACTGGGCTGGGCCGACTGGTGCATCTGTGAAGACGCCGAACTTGGCCTGCGCGTGTTCGAGAAAGGCCTGTCGGCGGCGTATTACCACGACAGCTATGGCAAGGGCCTGATGCCGGATACCTTTATCGACTTCAAGAAACAGCGTTTCCGCTGGGCCTACGGTGCGATCCAGATCATCAAGCGCCACACCGCCAGCCTGCTGCGCGGCAAAGGTACCGAGCTGACCCGTGGCCAGCGCTATCACTTCCTCGCGGGCTGGCTGCCGTGGGTGGCCGATGGCATGAACATCTTCTTCACCGTCGGCGCGCTGCTGTGGTCGGCGGCGATGATCATCGTACCGACCCGCGTCGATCCGCCGTTGCTGATCTTCGCGATCCCTCCGCTGGCGCTGTTCGTGTTCAAGGTGGGCAAGATCATCTTCCTGTACCGCCGTGCGGTCGGGGTGAACCTCAAGGATGCCTTCTGCGCGGCCCTGGCCGGCCTGGCGTTGTCGCACACCATCGCCAAGGCGGTGCTGTACGGTTTCTTCACCACCAGCATTCCGTTCTTTCGTACACCGAAAAACGCCGACAACCATGGTTTCTGGGTGGCGATTTCCGAGGCCCGCGAAGAAATGTTCATCATGCTGCTGTTGTGGGGCGCGGCACTGGGGATCTACCTGGTGCAAGGCCTGCCGAGCAATGACATGCGCTTCTGGGTGGTAATGCTGCTGGTGCAGTCGCTGCCGTATGTGGCCGCGCTGATCATGGCGTTTCTGTCGTCGCTGCCCAAACCGGCACCGAAGGCCGAGCCTGTCACGGCGGTGTAAAAACTTGCGTCATGCACTAAACGGCGGCCTCTGGCCGCCGTTTTGCTATAAGATAACGGCCGTTTTGTTGGATCAGGCACGCACCGATTGCCTTATGTGGGAGGGGGCTCGCCCCCGATAGCAGCGTGTCAGTCAGCTAGTTTGTTGCTGATAAACCGCCATCGGGGGCAAGCCCCCTCCCACATTGAATCTGCGCCGTTTCAGCACATTCGTCCTGCGCCCATTACACGCTTTCCGGAGTTTCCCCATGACGGCCCATGCCGACCTTTCGCCGACCCTTCAACTCGCCATCGACCTGATCCGTCGCCCATCGGTCACGCCGATCGATGCCGATTGCCAGAAGCTGATGATGCAGCGCCTGGGCGACGCCGGTTTCGCGCTCGAGCCGATGCGCATCGAGGACGTGGATAACTTCTGGGCCACCCATGGCAAACATGATGGCCCGGTGCTGTGCTTCGCCGGCCACACCGACGTGGTCCCCACCGGCCCGGTGCAGGCCTGGCAGAACGACCCGTTCGACGCGCTGATCGACGAGCACGGCATGCTGTGCGGGCGTGGCGCGGCGGACATGAAAGGCAGCCTGGCGGCGATGCTGGTGGCGTCGGAGCGCTTCGTCAGGGATTACCCTGACCACAAGGGTTCGGTGGCTTTTTTGATCACCAGCGATGAAGAAGGCCCGGCGCACCATGGCACCAAGGCTGTGATCGAGCGCCTGGCCGCGCGCAAGGAGCGCCTGGACTGGTGCATCGTCGGCGAACCGTCGAGCACCACCCTGGTGGGCGACGTGGTCAAGAACGGCCGTCGCGGCTCCCTCGGCGCCACCTTGACCGTACGCGGTGTACAGGGCCACGTGGCCTACCCGCACCTGGCGAAGAACCCGATCCATCTCGCCGCGCCGGCCCTGGCTGAACTGGCCGCCGAGCATTGGGATGACGGCAACACCTTCTTCCCGCCGACCAGTTTCCAGATCTCCAACCTCAATTCCGGCACCGGCGCCACCAACGTGATTCCCGGCGACCTGACGGCGGTGTTCAACTTCCGATTCTCCACCGAGTCCACCGTGGAAGGCTTGCAGCAGCGGGTCGCCGCGATTCTGGATAAACACGGCCTGGACTGGCATGTGGACTGGGCGCTGTCGGGCCTGCCCTTTCTCACCGAACCGGGCGCACTGCTCGACGCAGTATCGGCCAGCATCAAGGCGATCACCGGGCGCGAGACCAAGGCATCCACCAGTGGCGGTACGTCCGACGGCCGGTTCATCGCGACCCTGGGCACCCAGGTGGTCGAGCTGGGCCCGGTGAATGCGACGATCCATCAGGTCAACGAGCGCATCCTTGCCAGCGACCTTGATGTGTTGACCGAAATCTACTACCAGACCCTGATCAAGTTGCTCGCCTGATGCTTGCCTGCCCCCTCTGCACTGCCCCGCTCACTGCGGTGGACAATGGCGTGGCCTGCCCTGCCGGGCACCGTTTCGACCGCGCACGCCAGGGTTACCTCAACCTGCTGCCGGTGCAGCACAAGAACAGCCGCGACCCAGGCGATAACCTCGCCATGGTCGAGGCACGCCGTGATTTCCTCAACGCCGGCCACTACGCCCCGGTGGCCAGGCGCCTGGCTGAACTGGCCGCTGAACGCGCACCGCAACGCTGGGTGGACATCGGCTGTGGCGAGGGTTACTACACCGCGCAGATCGCCGAAGCCCTGCCCCACGCCGACGGCTACGCCCTGGATATTTCCAGGGAAGCGGTCAAGCGTGCGTGCAAGCGCAACCCGGCGCTGACCTGGTTGATCGCCAGCATGGCCCGTGTACCGTTGGCCGACGCCAGCTGCCAGTTTCTCGCCAGCGTGTTCAGCCCGTTGGACTGGCAGGAAGCCAAGCGCCTGCTCAGCCCGGGCGGCGGCCTGATGAAGGTCGGTCCGACACGTGGCCATCTGATGGAGCTGCGCGAGCGCTTGTACGATGAAGTGCGCGAGTACACCGACGACAAACACCTGGCCCTGGTGCCGGATGGCATGCACCTGGCACACAGTGAAACCCTTGAGTTCAGCCTGAGCCTGGCCGAACCCAGGGACCGCGCCAACCTGCTGGCCATGACCCCGCACGGCTGGCGCGCCAGTGCCGAGCGACGCAGCGAGGTCATCGAAGCCGCCGAGCCGCTGCAGGTCACCGTGTCGATGCGCTACGATTATTTCGTGCTTCAATAACCTTTTTTCAGCATCCGCGAATGGATTTTCGAATCCCGCAACGAGGAACATCCATGCGCCAACCCGATATCGAGATTTACCTGAAGGACGCCGACGTCGACCACAAGGCCATCGCCGCCTGGCTGGGCGCCGCCCTGGGCCCATGCACCGACTGGGTCCAGAAGGGCCAGACCTACAAGTGCAAGGCCGGCAACGTCCCAGTGACCTGGCTGCCGAAAGCCGTGGGCAAGTGGAACAGCCTGTACCTGGAAAGCGACCAGACCCCATGGGACGACGACATCGCCTGCGCCCGCGCCGCGTTTGCCGCGCTGAACGTTGAAGTGCGCTGCGCACCGGGGACCTGGGTCGAGGAAGAGGGTGAGGAAAGTGCTGACCGCTGGATGCGCATCAGTGCCGATGGTGAAGAAGAAATCACTTGGAAAACCGCCTGACCTGAGCTGCGAACCCAATCAAATGTGGGAGGGGGCTTGCTCCCGATAGCAGTGGATCAGTCAATATAGCTGGTGACTGACACACTGCAATCGGGGGCAAGCCCCCTCCCACAGGGGTCCAGCGGTGGTCTCAAAGGCCCACCACATCCTCGGCCTGCAAGCCTTTCTCACCGGTCACCACGGCATACTCCACCTGCTGGCCCTCGGCCAACGAGCGGTGCCCGTCACCACGAATGGCGCGGTAGTGCACGAACACATCCTTGCCATCTTCACGCTGTATAAAGCCGTAGCCCTTTGCATCGTTGAACCACTTCACGTTGCCGGTTTCGCGCGTTGTCATCTGTTCACTCCCACTGGTTTTTATTATTGAGTCGCTGGCGTTGAACTGCCGAGTATAAGACAGGTTCAAAAACCATCAACTCAACTTTACATCGCTGCTTTTTTGCCGATTTTCGGTGAATACGGCACACTACCCGCCCGAGCGCCTGCTCGGTTTTTTCCACTTGAAGCAGTTCGCCTATGACCCGCTCCCCGTTCCGCCGTCTGGTGTTTGGCACCTTGCGCCGACTGTTGTATCTCTGGGTTCGCTCGGAGACGATCAACCAGTCGTCCCTAACCCTTAACCTGGACCGCAGCCGGCCGGTGTTCTACGTCCTGCAATCGCCCTCAATGACCGAATTGGCCGTGGTCGATGCCGAGTGCACCAAGGCCGGCCTGCCGCGCCCGGTGCTGCCGGTCTCGGTGGGCCCGTTGATGGAGCCTGCGGCGTTCTTCTACCTCACGCCCGACCCGGACTGGCTTGGCCGCCAGGACAAGCGCGGCGCACCGCCCACCCTGACGCGCCTGGTCAACACCCTGAGCGAACATGCCGAAGAGAATGCACAAATCATTCCGGTCAGCGTGTTCTGGGGCCAATCCCCCGAAAGCGAGTCCAGTCCCTGGAAGCTGTTGTTCGCCGACAGTTGGGCGGTCACCGGGCGTCTGCGCCGGTTGTTGAGCATCCTGATCCTCGGTCGCAAGACCCGTGTGCAATTCTCCGCGCCTATCAACCTGCGTGAATTGATCGAGCACAATAAAGGGCACGAACGCACCGTAAGAATGGCCCAGCGCATCCTGCGTGTGCACTTTCGTAACCTCAAGACCGCCGTGATCGGCCCCGACCTGTCCCACCGGCGCAACCTGGTGAAGGGTCTGGTCAATATGCCCCTGGTGCGCCAGGCGATTGCCGATGAAGCCGAGCGCGAAAAGATTTCGCCGGAAAAAGCCAAGGCCCTGGCCCTGCGCTATGGCAACGAAATCGCCTCGGACTACACCTACACGGCGATCCGTTTTCTGGAAGTGGTGCTGAGCTGGTTCTGGAACAAGATCTACGACGGCATCAAGGTCAATAACATCGAGGGCGTGCAACAGGTTGCCCAAGGCTACGAAGTGATCTACGTGCCGTGCCACCGCAGTCATATCGACTACCTGTTGCTGTCCTACCTGCTGTTCAAGAACGGCCTGACCCCGCCGCACATTGCCGCCGGCATCAACCTGAACATGCCGGTGATCGGCAGCCTGCTGCGCCGTGGCGGTGCGTTTTTCATGCGCCGTACCTTCAAAGGCAACCCGCTGTACACCTCGGTGTTCAACGAATACCTGCACACCCTGTTTACCAAGGGCTTCCCGGTGGAGTACTTCGTCGAAGGCGGACGCTCGCGCACCGGTCGCATGCTGCAGCCGAAAACCGGGATGCTGGCCATCACCCTGCGCAGTTTCCTGCGCTCTTCGCGCATGCCCATCGTGTTCGTGCCGGTGTACATCGGTTACGAACGCGTGCTCGAAGGCCGCACCTATCTCGGCGAACTGCGCGGTGCGAGCAAGAAGAAAGAGTCGATCTTCGATATCTTCAAAGTCGTCGGCGCGCTCAAGCAGCGCTTCGGCCAGGTGGCGGTCAACTTCGGCGAGCCGATCAAGCTGGCGGAGTTTCTCGACCACGAGCAACCGGACTGGCGCGCCCAGGAACTGGGCCCGAACTTCAAGCCGGCATGGCTGAATGAAACCACCCACCGCCTCAGCGAAAAGGTGGCCCGCCACCTCAACGAAGCCGCCGCGGTGAACCCGGTGAATCTGGTGGCTCTGGCGCTGCTGTCGACCACACGCCTGGCCCTGGACGAACAAGCCATGGCCCGCCAGTTGGACCTGTACCTGGCGCTGCTGCGCCGCGTGCCCTATTCACCGCACACCACCCTGCCGGAAGGCGATGGCCTGGCGCTGATCAAGCACGTCAAGGACATGGACCTGCTGTCGGAGCAAAGCGATGCCCTGGGCAAGATTGTCTATCTGGATGAGCAAAATGCCGTCCTGATGACCTATTACCGCAACAACGTGCTGCACATCTTCGCCCTGCCGGCGCTGCTGGCGAGCTTTTTCCAGAGCAGTTCGCGGATGAGCCGCGAGCAGATCCTGCGCTATACCCAGGCGCTCTATCCGTACCTGCAATCGGAGCTGTTTATCCGCTGGTCACTGGAAGAGCTCGATGGCGTGGTCGACCAGTGGCTGGAGGCTTTTGTCGAACAGGGCCTGCTGCGTTTTGAAAACGGCGTGTATCTGCGCGCGGCGCCGAGTTCGCGGCATTTTGTACTGCTGACGCTGCTGTCCAAGAGCATCGCCCAGACCTTGCAACGCTTCTACATGGCGATCTCGCTGCTGCTCAACAGCGGCCAGAACAGCATCAGCGCCGAAGAGCTGGAGGACCTGTGCACAATCATGGCCCAACGCCTGTCGATCCTGCATGGCCTCAATGCCCCGGAATTCTTCGACAAGAGCCTTTTCCGACATTTCATCCAGACCTTGCTGGAGCAAGATGTGCTGCGCCGCGACGAAGCCGGCAAGCTGAGTTATCGCGACTTGCTCGGCGAACTGGCGGAGGGCGCGGCCAAACGCGTACTGCCGGCGGACATTCGCCTGTCGATTCGCCAGGTGGCGTTGCATCGCAGTGATGACGTGCAGCAACCCGACAAGGTTAAAGAGAACTGAGCGGGAGCAGACCGATGTTGGCAACGCTTGACAAAAGGGCTTGCCAACATCGACACCTCAATTAATAAACTACATATTCACCTTCCTCGATACAAACTAACCGCTCTGCACAATCAACTACCTCGCACTGTCCGTAGTCCATTACTCAAAAACCAAGTTGAAACTTCCACGCTTCCAAATCACCCGAAATAGTTAAGTTAAGATGATGTTGGCGACTTTCCCGCCTGCCATCTGAGCCAAGAGCCATGAACGCTACAACGCAAACACCCGACATTAAGAAACTTGTCTTGGAATTCTCCTACCCGGAGAACTCCATACACTGGACTGGCGCCGTGGTACAAGTCGCGCTGAGGAAGCGCACACGAACCGGGGCGCCCTACAAGCTATGCGCGAGCTGGCGTACAACGGGCATTACCCGAGGTCTGAAACAGCTGACGTTCAAAATCAGCAAACCTGCTACTTTCACCTCTCGCTACCGAGTTGATGTCAGCATTACACAACTGGGCAAGTCACAGATTCTGCCCTCCATTTTCCATGACTTCCAAATTCACTCGAATCAATGGCGCGTTGCCGACTCGATAAAACAGGTTATCTCGTTGAATCCATTATTTCACTGTCGGCTACCACAGCCCGAGATTATGCCCGGCGTCGATAGTGAATCACTGCGGCATGTAGAGGCCAATTACAAAATCATAAAAATACGTGAAGAGGACGACCAAACCCCACCAGAGATATTAGCCGAACTGACCACGCCTTATTATTTCGCACCTGAATTCATTCGGTTCGATTCTCGCCGGATCGACCAGAACGCACACTATGAACTGATATTGACCATGGCGGATCGAAACGACGGCGCGCCCAGTGTTGTAGGCAGAAGGCCATTGTGGCTGCTCACATCGGACTACATCCTCAAAGATGATGAATATACCTACGAAGGCTTTACTCAAAACGACCCTGAACAAGTGTGACTGTTGAATTTACAGCCCCCACCTCAGCTTGAATTTTCGTAGGATGGGCGAGTGTGCCGAGATCCCTTCGGCACTCTCAAAGGAGACCCCTATGAAAAGGCTGTTTTTAATTGCCTTGGCCGCAACGCTCGGAGCCTGCCAATCCATGTCCCCCGCGCCAAAGGCCAGCCTCGACGGCGAAGTGTTCTACCTGCAACGCATTGCGTTGCCGCCTGCCGCCACCTTGAGCGTCAGCCTGCAGGACGTGTCCTTGATGGACGCCCCGGCCGTGACCCTCGCCGAACAGAAAGGCCCGATCAAGGGCCAGGTGCCGCTGCCGTTTCACCTGAGCTATGACCCGGCGCAGGTCAAGCCTGGCCACAGCTACTCGGTCAGCGCTCGCATCGAAGTGGATGGCAAGCTACTGTTCATCACCACGCAGCGCCATGCGGTACAGCTCAATGGCCAGGACCCACAGCCACTGCGCTTGCGTGTCGACGCGGTAGCCCACTGAATTCAATCATAAGGAAGCGCTCATGCTCCGTACCCCTCTTCGCCTCACTGCCCTGTTTGCCGGACTGCTGCTGGGCGCCAACGCCATGGCGCTGGACCTTGGCAGCCTGTCCCAGGGCGACGCCAGTGGCGGGCTGAAGGATGCCTTGACCCAAGGCGCCCAGATCGCCGTGAAACAACTGGGCACGCCAGGCGGTTTCAGCAATAACCCCGAGGTCAAAATCGGCCTGCCGGGCAAGCTGGGCAAGATCGCTGACAAGCTGAAGATGTTCGGCATGGGCGATCAAGTCACCCAGCTGGAAACCAGTATGAACAAAGCGGCGGAAACCGCCGTGACCCAGGCTCAGCCGATCCTGGTCAATGCCGTGAAAAACATGAGCGTGACCGATGCCAAGGGCATCCTCAGCGGTGGTCAGGATTCCGCCACCCAATACCTGAACACCAGCAGTCGCGAACAGATCCGCGCCAAGTTCCTGCCCATCGTCAAGGCTGCAACCGACAAGGTCGGCGTGGCCCAGCAGTACAATGCCCTGGCCGGCAAGGCGGCGGCGTTTGGTGCAGTGGACGCGAAAAGCGCCAACGTTGAAAACTACGTGACCGAACAGGCGCTGGACGGCTTGTTCAAGATGATCGCGCAGCAGGAAGAAACGATTCGCAAGAATCCGGCAGCGGCCGCCACCAGCCTCGCCAAGAAAGTGTTCGGCGCCCTGTAGACGCCTCTGTGCACCCGAGCAGGTGGGGAAGGATCACCTGCCCGGGCGCTATTACTTACGGACCGTCAAAACAGCTTGCCGGCCAGCCCGCCAAAGATCACCGCGCCCAGTGGCATCACGCTTACACCGAACTTGATTGCGCCGCCAACGCCACCGCCATTGCAGTCGGGCTTGGGTTTGCATTTGTCGTTGCAGTCATCTGCCGGTGGCTTGGGTTTGGCGCAGTTGCCGGCACCAAAGCTGCTGTTGACCGAAACGCTCAACGACTTACCGATGAATAGTCCCATGGGTTACTCCTTGAATCATCAGATTTGAGATCCGGCCAGACGGCGTGAAGACCGTCGGACCGAATACCTGTCATCAGGTAGTCCATGAGTGGCGAAACGTTAAGAAACGTTCCTCGCCGTAACCAGCGTCATGCCTGTTTGACCCTGAACCACGCCGCGTAAAGCGCCGGTAGAAACAGCAGCGTCAGAGCCGTTGCCACAATCAGCCCGCCCATGATTGCAACCGCCATCGGCCCGAAGAATACGCTGCGTGACAGTGGAATCATCGCCAGCACCGCCGCGAGTGCCGTCAGAACGATCGGGCGGAAACGCCGAACAGTCGCTTCAATGATCGCCTGCCATGGCGTCAGCCCCGCCTTGATGTCCTGTTCGATCTGGTCCACCAATATCACCGAGTTGCGCATGATCATCCCCGACAGGGCAATCGTGCCGAGCATGGCCACGAAACCAAACGGCTGACGAAACACCAGCAGGAACAACGTGACGCCGATCAAGCCCAGGGGCGCGGTCAGAAACACCATCGCCGTGCGTGAGAAACTGCGCAGTTGCAGCATCAGCAAGGTCAGCACGACCACGATGAACAATGGCACGCCGGCCTTCACCGAGTTCTGTCCGCGCGCAGAGTCTTCAACCGTGCCACCGACTTCCAGCAAATAGCCGTCCGGCAACTCGGCGCGCACGCCCTCCAGGGTCGGGAGGATCTGCTGGACCAGGGTCGCAGGTTGTTCCTTGCCGTAGATATCGGCGCGCACGGTCACTGTCGGCAAGCGGTTACGGTGCCAGATGATGCCCTCTTCAAAGCCATACTCAAGGGTTGCAATCTGTGCCAGGGCCACACTTCTGCCGTTGTCGGTCGGTACCGCCAGGCTTGGCAGCCGCGACAACTCGGTGCGTTCATGCACGGTGCCGCGCAGGAGAATCTCGATCAACTCGTTGTCCTCCCGGTACTGGCTGACGGTGGAGCCGGTCAGGGAGCTTTGCAGGAATTTCGACAGGTTGGCGGTGCTTACGCCAAGCGCCCGGGCGCGGTCCTGGTCGATATTCAGGTAGACGATCTTGCTCGGCTCTTCCCAGTCCAGGTGCACATTGACCACGTGGGCATTCTCGCGAACCCTGGCCGCAACTTTGCGCGCCAACGCGCGAACTTCTTCGATGTGCTCACCGGTCACGCGAAACTGCACCGGGTAGCCCACGGGTGGGCCATTCTCCAGGCGGGTAACGCGTGAACGCAGGTCAGGAAACTGTTCGTCGAGGGTTTCAATCAGCCAGGTGCGCAGGCTTTCGCGTTCTTCGATGGTGTGTGCCAACACCACGAACTGCGCGAAGCTGGCAGCCGGCAGTTGCTGGTCGAGCGGCAGGTAGAAACGCGGCGAACCGGTGCCCACGTAGGCGACGTAGTTGTCGATGCCTGCGCGTACCTTGAGCAAGGTCTCGAGGCGTTTGACCTGGTCGGCGGTGTTGCTCAGGGAAGCGCCTTCGGCCAGTTTCAGGTCAACCATCAGCTCCAGGCGACCCGAGGCCGGGAAGAACTGTTGCGGCACGAAACGAAACAGCCCAACCGAGCCGATAAACAGCAACAGGGTCAGGACAATCACCGTCTTGCGCCGACGGACACACCACTGCACCAAACGTCTTACACGCTGGTAGAAGGGCGTGCCGTAGGGGTCCGGACCGTCGGTGCCGTGCTTGGCCGCATGTATTTTCGCCAGGTCCGGCAGCAGCTTTTCCCCCAGGTACGGTACAAACACCACCGCAGCGACCCATGAGGCCAGCAGTGCAATGGTCACCACCTGGAAGATCGACCGGGTGTACTCGCCGGTACTCGATTGCGCGGTGGCAATCGGCAAAAAGCCTGCGGCGGTGATCAACGTGCCGGTCAGCATGGGGAAGGCGGTGCTGGTCCAGGCGAAGCTCGCAGCCTTGAGCCGGTCGTAGCCCTGCTCCATTTTGATCGCCATCATCTCCACCGCGATGATCGCGTCATCCACCAGCAAGCCCAGGGCCAATACCAACGCGCCCAGGGAAATTTTGTGCAGGCCGATACCCAGGTAATACATGGTGGCGAAGGTCATGGCCAGCACCAGCGGAATCGCCAGGGCCACCACCATGCCAGTGCGTACGCCGAGGGAAAAGAAGCTCACCAGCAATACGATGGCCAAGGCTTCGGCCAGCACCTGGACGAATTCGCCGACACTGGTCTTCACCGCTGCGGGCTGGTCCGAAACCTTGCGCAATTCCATGCCCGCCGGAAGGTTCTTCTGCAAGCGTGCGAATTCACGCTCCAGTGCCTTGCCCAGCACCAGAATATCGCCACCTTCACGCATGGCCACCGCCAGGCCGATGGCGTCGGCGCCCATGTAACGCATGCGCGGTGCCGGTGGGTCGTTGAAACCACGGTGGATATCGGCCACATCGCCGATCCGGAAGGTTCGGTCCGCCACCCGAATAGGGAAGTTACGGATCTCTTCCACGCTCTTGAAGTTGCCCGACACCCGCAGTTGCACCCGTTCACTCGGGGTTTCAAAGAAGCCGGCGGTCGACACCGCATTCTGCTCCTGCAAGGCTTGCTGCACAGCGGCCAGCGGCAGGCCGAGGGTGGCGAGCTTGAGGTTGGACAGCTCGATCCAGATCTTCTCGTCCTGCAGGCCGAGCAACTCGACCTTGCCCACATCCGGCACCCGTTGCAGCTGAATCTGGATGCGGTCGGCGTAGTCCTTGAGCACGGCGTAGTCGAAACCGTCACCGGTCAAGGCATAGATATTGCCGAACGTGGTGCCGAACTCATCGTTGAAAAACGGCCCCTGGATATCCGGTGGCAAGGTCTGACGGATATCGCTGATCTTCTTGCGCACCTGGTACCACAGCTCGGGAATCTGCGCCGAGTGCATGGCGTCGCGCGCAATGAAGGTCACCTGGGACTCGCCGGGCCGCGAGAACGAGACGATGCGCTCGTACTCGCCGGTCTCCATGAGTTTTTTCTCGATGCGCTCGGTAACCTGGCGAGACACTTCCTGGGCGGTTGCCCCCGGCCAGTTGGTCTTGATCACCATGGCCTTGAAGGTGAAGGGAGGGTCTTCGCTTTGTCCCAGTTTGGTGTAGGACAAGGTGCCGACGACCGCCAGCAGGATCATCAGGAACAGTACGATCTGGCGATTACGCAACGCCCACTCGGAAAGATTGAAACCCATGGGGGACTACTCCTTGACCGCCAGATTCACCACGCGGTTGGCGCGATCCACCGGGCGCACCTGCTGGCCCTCATGGAGCACATGCACACCCGCTGCAACCACCCAGTCGGTGGACGCCAGGCCTTCCAGTACCGGCACGCTCTTTTCGCCAAACGCGCCGATGCGCACGGGGGTGCGCTTGAGGGTGTTGTCCGGCGCCACACGCCAGACATAAGACGCACCGTTCTCCGCACTCAGGGCAGACAGCGGCACCGACAACGGCATCACCCCGTCAACCGGGATGAATACCCGAGCGCTCTGCCCGAGTTCTGCAGGGACTTTGCCGCCAGTGAAGGCCACCCGTGCGGCGAAGGTGCGCGACCTCGGATCGGCGGCGGGCGACAGCTCGCGAATGCGTCCGGCAAAGCGTTGATCCGGCTGGCTCCACAGCTCAACCGAGACCGGCTGGCCGATCTTGAAGCGGCCGAAACCTTGCTCCGGCAGGCTGATCACTACTTCACGCTCGCCATCGGTGGCCAGGGTGAACACGGTTTGGCCGGCGGCGACGACCTGGCCCACTTCCACCGCACGCTTGGCAACGACACCGTCCTGGGGCGCACGCAGCACGGCATACCCGGCCTGGTTGCTGGACACGTCGAACTCAGCCTTGATCTGCTTGAGGCGTGCCACACCGGCTCGATAGAGATTTTCGGAATTGTCGTACTGGGATCGGCTGACCATCTGACGGTCCATCAGGGTCTTGTAGCGGTCACGCTCGGCGCGCACCAGGCTCAGGTTGGCCTCGGCGCCAGCCACCTGGGCACGGGTGGCTTCCAGTTGCAGGCGTACATCCTGTGGATCGAGCTCGGCCAGGGGCTGGTTGGCCTTGACCCGCTCGCCCTCCTCCACCAGGCGCTTGCTGACTTTGCCGGCGATGCGAAAAGCCAGGTCCGGCTCATAGCGGGCGCGCACTTCACCGGGATAGCTGTCCACCGACTGCGCCAGGGGCTGGGGTTGCACCACCATGGCCGGGCGAGGAGCAGTGGGGGCCGCTTCTTCATGGCCGCACGCGGCCAACAGGAAGATCAGACTGACAGGCAACGCAAAGGGCAGGAAAGTGCTGCGCATGCTGTGGGACCTTTCGCAAATGAGGCTTGGAATAATTATACTGGCCGGTATGTTATTAATACCAAACTCGCCAGTCCAGTATTAAAGGTGAAAATGTCCGACAATCCTGTAAGCACCAATAGCCCCGGGCGTCCCAAGGACATGGCAAAACGCCAGGCGATCCTCGATGCCGCCAAATCGCTGTTCCTGGGCAAGGGGTACGCAAGCACCAGCATGGACGCCGTCGCCCTTGCGGCCGGGGTATCGAAACTCACCGTCTATAGCCACTTCACCGACAAGGAGAACCTGTTCACCGCGGCGGTGGTGGCCAAGTGCGAAGAGCAATTGCCGGTGATGTACTTCGAGCTGCCTGCAGGCATGCCGGTGGAGACCGTGTTGCTGAACATTGCGCGGGGCTTCCACCGGTTGATCAACAGTGAGGAGTCGGTGAACCTGCATCGCTTGATGATGACCACCGGCAATCAGGATGTGAAACTCTCACAGATCTTTTTTGAAGCCGGCCCCATGCGCATGCTGCAGGGCATGGAGCGCCTGCTCGGCAAGATTGACCAGGGCGGCGCCCTGAGCATCGACAAACCCTTCAAGGCCGCGGAGCACTTTTTTTGCCTGCTCAAGGGCACGGCGAATTTCCGTTTGCTGTATGGCTGCGGGGGGCAACTGAGCGAAGAAGCGGCCGAAGAGCATGTTCGGGAGGTGGTGGGGTTGTTTATGCGGGCGTATGGGGCGTAGGTATCTACGCAGCTTTGATATGACACCGGCATGTGGCGAGGGAGCTAGCGTCCGATGGCGGCCTCTGGGCCGACCAGGATGTTAGTGTCGATCCCGGTCCAATGTGGGAGGGGGCTTGCCCCCGATGGCGGCCTCTGGGCCGACCAGGATGTTGGATCAGATCGAGTACATATCCGTTTCTGCGGTAACGGCTGCTATGGGTTCCGCTTTTACAGCGGCTCACTT
>Ga0105246_10000238_pt1 | contig 28307 bp, 24 predicted proteins | sample KBSM64metaG_FD_99694 | JGI IMG/M metagenome (GOLD analysis project Ga0105246, IMG submission 99694) | Miscanthus rhizosphere microbial communities from Kellogg Biological Station, Michigan, USA - KBS M6-4 metaG | ecosystem: Host-associated > Plants > Roots > Rhizosphere > Soil | place... | reverse complement strand
GGTTAACTTAATAGACACGGCTACGCATGTAGTACCGACAGCGGAGTACTGGCGGACGGGGGTTCAAATCCCCCCGGCTCCACCACTTCAACATCTAAAGACGTCCACGGACGTCTTTTTTTGTGCCTGAAATCCAGTGAATACGGGGCTTTCAGCGCCGTCAGCGTCCACGGACGTCCAAGAGCAGCCACGCTTTATGGCATTCCAAATGGCATTCCAAGCCCAACAGTGCTAATTTTTGGAATGCCAATCTCATCCTGGAATGCCAATGTGCGCACAAGCGGTTCGCCTCTCTGAACTCAAAATCAAATCCGCCAAGCCTGATGAAAAGGATTACGTCCTGTTCGACGGTGGCGGACTTCAAATGCGAGTGAGAAGTAATGGCTCTAAGCTATGGAACTTCAACTATCGACACCCTGTGACGAAGAAGCGGATCAATATGGGCCTCGGCACCTTCCCAGAAGTATCGCTAGCACAGGCACGAAAGGGCTCCATTGCAGCGAGGGAAATACTTGCCCAAGGCATCGATCCCAAAGAACAACGAGATGCAGTGCTGCAAGCAAAGCAAGCTGAAACCGAGCACACATTCCAGAATGTCGCGACGTCCTGGTTTGAACTGAAAAAGGATGCGGTCACACCAGCTTATGCCGAGGACATCTGGCGTTCATTGGCGCTGCATGTGTTTCCGGACTTGGCCACAACACAGATTTCAGCCATCAGCGCACCACAAGTTATCAACCTCCTTCGACCACTCGAAACCAAAGGCAGCCTTGAAACCGTTAAACGGCTGTCACAGCGACTCAACGAAATCATGACCTTCGGGGTCAACTCGGGATTTATTCACGCAAACCCGCTCAGTGGGATTCGATCCGTCTTCAAGAAGCCGAAAAAGAAGAACATGGCGGCGCTTGCTCCCGATGAGCTGAAAGAGCTCATGGTGGCGATTGCCAATGCCAGTATAAAAAGAACTACGCGCTGCCTTATCGAATGGCAGCTCAACACTATGACCCGCCCAGCTGAAGCTGCCACCACCCGCTGGGCTGACATCGACTTCGAAAAGAAGATCTGGACGATACCAGCGGAACGCATGAAGAAACGTCGGATACACATTATTCCGCTCACGGAGCAAGCTTTAGGGCTGCTAGAAGCGATCAAACCCTGGAGTGGAAACCGAGAGTACGTTTTTCCGGCAGACCGAGACCCACGCACCCACTGCAACAGCCAGACTGCCAACATGGCACTAAAGCGAATGGGCTTCGAAGGGCGCTTGGTAAGTCATGGAATGCGCTCAATGGCGAGCACCATCCTCAACGAGCAAGGTTGGGATTCTGAATTGATAGAGGTCGCACTTGCCCACGTCGATAAAGACGAGGTGCGCGCCGCCTATAACCGAGCGGACTACATTGAGCGCAGACGTCCGATGATGGCCTGGTGGAGCGACCACATCCAGGAAGCTGCGACCGGCAACCTATCTGTATCAGCTATCAGAGAGAATCGAGATAAAAAAGTCGTTTCGATACGATGATTCCAGGCGACTTCCGACATAGAGCTGCCGTTGGCCAGAGGCAGCAGTCGGCCAAAAGCAGACTCTCAAGAGCGATGACTTACAATCCAATTCGGGCTTATGCCACCCTGCCTAGAGGTATTCCCTGCAGTAAAAACCATGCAAGCAGTTTAGCGGCGGGCAGTTAAAGAGTACTGGGCTCAAGGTGCCGCCCCTATGCGACCGTAAGACCAAACTTTGGATTAAATTTTAGTCGTTTAATATCGACATCCGGTAAGCGCTGTCGAATTTCGCCCTCAAATTTATCAGCTGATATCTTATCTACCTTAGACCCAATTACAATTTCTTTTATTGCTTCTTTTGGAACTTCAAATAGATGTATCGTCTTGCCATCTACCTCTAGTATTTCATCTGAACTTTCTAGATACTTAATCATCCGCCACTCATTCTCATAGGCCCATCTTGTAGTCTTAGTAAAAAATATATCTTTTGGTATGTCGAGTTTCCCAGGGTCGACATACACAACCGGAGCTGTGTCGGTGTATATCACGTTCATCAGCTCTCCGCAGAGCTTTGGTTCGCCAGGCTTCGGCCTAAAGAAAGAGCTATCAGTATCCAATCCAACTACATATCCCGAATGGCTATTGCCATAATGCGCCCACATTAGTTCATTCAGTGGGTCCGTGGTGAGTGACAGGACGCCAACATTTCGATTGGTTACCCTCATGAACATCTCGTAAATATCATAAGCTGTTTTTTCGGCATCAAAATTGTTCATATGTTGGCGAGCTGCCAATAAAATCCGCTTCCAGACTATATCGGGGTCAAGCTCTGGATGAGATATTAAATTCTGTAGGTATGCCGAGTGTATATTTCTCCGAACTATATCACTAGCATAAGACTCTGGATCCCTAAGCCTGATTTCAGGTGTTAACTCTCTTGGGTCATTCAAATCTTCTGCCGGAGTAAAACGGAATTTTAGATTTTCAAAAAAACGACTGCTCGGCATATACTTATATATTAGCATTTCAAGTCCGCAATTTATTTAAATCTTAGATAGATGGTTTTTCCACTTATAATACCCGCATTACTTTTAAGTGATGTGGAAATGCCTCTTCGGATGTCTATTAAGACTTTGCATGTTTTGTTCGCCCCCCATTGCGTATGCCTGCCGGGTAGAGCCAAACTGTCTAAAGAATAGGAAGTGCGCCATTTTGTAAGTATTAATACCATCCTGGCTGCGGGGTTGGCCATAGTGAGCTAGCGAATTGAAATTGCATCTCAGACAAGCGTTGACTTTTAACCTGCTCACCAAATGTATAGAAAAAGTTATGATCTCCAGAAGCAATTCGCATAGAGTTAACTGCATGTTCAAAGCTGGAATTTTTATAGAATAAATGATTGTAAAGTGACATATAGGCAACTGTTACATCAGACTGTAATACAGTGCCAGTGTTTCCTACAAGGACATTAAACGCGCTATCAAAGGCATTCGCCATATTAGTTCCGTTGAATCCATTGCATGAGGCCATGCATACATATGGATCATGACCTTTTACATGATTATGGGACAATAATAAGCCTCGCAATTCTTGCCAGCTCAAGAAGGAGCCATCTGTTAGTGCGATACCTGTAGGAGCCCCATGCATGCACAAATGGATGAACGGAATGGCATTTATATTTTGGGATGGCTGCATTTGGCGAATGGAGTTTTGCAGCCGAAGTGTTAATGCAGATTCAAAGCTCTGCCTGCTTGTCGCAAGTGTATAAAAGCACGGAATTCTAATTGCTCTTAGCGCATCCCTTAGTGCCATTCCAATGCTGTAGCCATCATTTAAGTCCTGATGTGACGGCGAGTCTACCAGGAAGACGAACGGCTGATTTATAGTCTGATTTGCAGGGAACATAATTTTTCTATACCTCACTGTAAGTAGATATCAGTTGATGCGTATGAGCTGGAGCGGACTGATGGATAAAGCTCACGGATGAGTGTGTACGTTGTCTACGGTGGGTGGGGGAGGGAGGGAGGTATAGGTGCATAGACATAACGTAAAATCCTTTTTTACGTGGTGCTCAACAACCGCAGGGGTTAGTGCGATACGGGAGATAACTTGGTAGAGATCCAGCTCAGTGTGCGGACGCTAGCAAAAAGCCATCTCTATGTCTACACCCGTTTCTGGCCGAAAGGCTCCGGTCAAGAGCGGCCGTTTTTGGCCGACCTCTGCCGGTCACGATGGGCGAGAGTTGGCCAGCAGCAGGCATCAATGTTTCTAGCAAAGCCGGCATGATTGAGGGGCTGAGGTGTACATCCTCAATTGCCAAGCTAATCCCCAAACTCGAATTGCTGAAACCCCACACGCGTGACATAAATCCAAAAGTCATCCCTTGGTTCATATTGCTCTATGCAAACGCTGTGTTCCTGGCACAGTTCATCTTCGTAGATCAGGATGCGACCCCAATCGAAGTCAGGGTTCTTGGAAATGGCATAGCTAGGGTAAGGCTTGTCGAGGTCGAAGTGGATCGAGTACACGAACAACGGAGACGCCCACGGCATGTGGGTTTCGTACAGCCACATCAGCTCGGGCATCTCTGCTTTACAGTGCTGTTCGGCAAACTTGAGTGCCTGGGGCAAGTCATCCCACACGGCTTTGACCACGAGTTGCGCGGTGCCGATCCCGACGTGAGGTGACTCGTTATCGTGGTGCTGGACGTAAATCAATCTGCTGCCGAACTGGAATTCACATTGCCGAACACCCGAGGGGGTACGCCAGTGGCCAAGCAAGGATTCGGTCAGTAGATTGATGTCCATATCGGTACCACACAGATGGAAAGGTGCTCAGGTTACCCTCTCGAGCACCAGCCTGGGAATGCCTTAAGCGCTTGGGCTATTTGTCTGACATCCATGGGATCTAACCGGCTGCCTTGGGGCGTTTTAGCCGGTCGCGACTGGCAGAAACCGGCCAGAAGCGGTCACTCGGAGGTATCTACGAAAATAGGGGCGATTCACAATTCTAGTGACAAATCGCGGGTACCAAAAAGCCCCGAAGGGCTTTCTGGTTACGCTAGGTTAACCTCACTGAAGAAGCTTCTTCCTTGCGTCGTTGAATTCTTGCTCAGTGATATGACCATCATCCTTGAGCTTTGCCCATTTGATCAGTTCATCAGCAACAGAGAACGTGCGAAGCCGCTCACCCTTGATGATGTCAACGTCGCTGGAGTCCTCCACTCCCTTGGCTTTGCTGGAGAAAATGCCGTTCTTCTCTACCCATTCTGAATGGCAGCGTAGCGGATTCAGGAAAAGGAAATTCAGTATGACGATGTAAAATATCGCAATGCCCCCCAATGAAAGAGATGCGAAGAATTCGTTCGTCTGGCGATCCCATCGATCTTCTGCTCCCAGCGTGGTTGCGAAGTACAAAGCGAAAAGGGCGCATCCTGTGAGCAAGATATAAACGTAGTATTTGAAATACTGTCCAGACGTTTCGATGTGAGAGAAGTCACTGTTTTTCTTCATCATCACAAGCCCAAAAATCAAGAAAAGGGCTGGAATTATACCTACGAGAAAAAAAATAGACGGGGCTAGCAGGATAGCGAAAATCAGTAACTTGATCTGTTGGTTGCTCGTCATTGGTGTGTTGTTCATGCTTTCAATTCCATGCTTTTCGCTAGAGAAAATATTCAGGCTCAGTATTTGGTTAGGAGCTGCACGATTTGCAGCACGATAATCACAATCCCCCAACCAATGAAAATTCGACGGCGTGCTGAGCTGTTTCGTTTTGATTTGAAAAACGAAGCTATACCTACGTGAATTAACGGAATGAAAACGCTTCCACCGAAAGCGCTGGAAAGATAGCTCTGAAACAGGACAGGCTCTTTCACAATGTCCATGACCGGCGATGCGCCGAAGTCGTGTTTGACAGTCGTAATGAAAACCATGACGAAGCTGATCAGCGAAAGGACGATTACGAGGGCTAGCGAGGTGGTCTTTTTCTCGGGAGCTGCAGGCTCATTTTGACCATCCCCTTCTTTGTCATGTGCTGATACTTCCATGTCTCTTCCTTCGTCAAAAATCGAGAAAACTCGCGGCTAGGGCCACTGTTTCGCGCATGGCATAGTAGCATCACAAGTGACGTGACCAGAAGGATGAGGGAGCTAAGGCATGGACGATTTTCTAGACAGATCAGATGAGCTACACGTTGAGATCTTGGGGCTTCTTGATGGCGTGCCAGCGTACCCCGGCGTTTGTCATGAGGTTGCCTTGGTAGCGTGTGGTGAATCGCCCTAGTTTCGTATACATATTCGAATGGCAGCTTATGGCCGTTTTCTGCCTGTCGCCAGCGACCGCTTATGACCAAGGCAGGCATACAAATTTGCAAACGGATGCAGCGCTCGAAACAGAGCAATATCTCCCCTCCAGCACAAAGCCCACGTCTATTCACTAAGCGAAAGGGCACTGATTTGACGCAGAAGCACGACTTCAAAAGGGCATCTGCGTTTTTACATAGCCTGGGCCGACTTCTGCTGATAACTCATCGCTACGCTGAGTCGTTTACTACCGTACCGAACGCATATTCGATTCGAAAAAATCTCAATCACACATCATTGCTTTGACATCCCACCATGGAGCTTCGAACCATGTCATTGCAATGCCCTTGCTGTCATTCCCCCAAAGTCGCTTCTTTCCATCACGCAAGGAAAATCGGCGCAGCCATTGGCACCCTCGGCGGCGCAGCTCGTGGCGTCAGCGCCGCACTTGCTGCCTGCCAGGCAGGGGCGCTAATCGGTACTGTCGCCGGGCCAATCGGCATAACCCTCGGCTCGGTATCAGGCGCAATCCTTGGTGGCCTGGCCGGCAGTGCCAGCGGCTGTGCACTCGGCGCTCAGCTGGGTGACTCGCTAGATCGTCACGTACTCGCTCACAACCTCTGCTTGCTCTGCGATCACCGCTTCAACCTACCCGCCTAAAACCATTTCACCTCACTCATTAATCACGTCCGGTAAGTGCTGCGCGATGCGCAGCATCTATGCCGGCTTGCACCCTAAGGAATCGTCAACATGGCTCACCAAATCGAAAATATGGCTTACATCGGCACGACTCCTTGGCATGGCCTGGGAAGTCGTCTCACCGAAAAACAACCGCTGGAAGTCTGGCAACGTGAAGCACGGATGGACTGGCAGATTCAGGAAAGCCCGGTTCATTTCAAAGCGGACACTATCGGCCATATGGGCACCATTCACTCCTTCCCGGAACAGAAGGTACTATTTCGTTCTGACACCAAAGCCCCACTGTCCGTCGTGTCACAGCGCTACCAAGTGGTTCAGCCCCGTGAGGTGTTGGAATTTTACCGAGATCTGACCGAGCGTTCAGGCTATGAGCTGGAAACCGCTGGCGTTCTGAAAGGTGGCCGCAAACTCTGGGCACTGGCGCGCACCGGGCAATCGACGGCTCTCAAAGGCAACGACGTTGTGAATGGTTACTTGCTGCTGGCCACCTCCTGCGACGGCACACTCGCCACCACCGCAACACCGACCACCATTCGCGTGGTCTGCAACAACACACTGACGATTGCCATCAATGGCGCCAGCCAGGCTATCAAGGTGCCACACAGCACGCGCTTCGATCCTCGCACCGTCAAACAACAACTGGGCATCACCGTCTCGCAATGGGACGACTTCATGTACCGCATGCGCACACTCGCCGCCCGCCCCGTAAAGGACCATGAGGCCAAGGTGTATCTGCGCAGTGTGTTATGTGAAGTGCAGACCGATAAGCCTGAGCACACCGGTCTCTCGAATGAACGCGCCTTAAACAAAGTACTGAGCATGTATGAAGGACATGGCCGAGGCGCCGAGCTGGAATCGGCCAAGGGCACCGCTTGGGGTTTGCTCAACTCAGTCACCGAGTATGTCGATCACGAGCGACGGGCGCGCAGCAATGAGTACCGCATGGACGCGGCCTGGTTTGGCCAGGGTGCTGTCATCAAACAACGCGCACTCGACACTGCCCTTCGATTGGTAGCCTGACGCTGCTCTCCACCACTGCTGCTTGAGCACTCTCCGCTCAAGCAGTTTTATGCCCTGAGGAAATCACGATGAATGTAATTCGCTTTATCGGCTTACTTTTTCTATTTTTCGGAATACTGGCCAGCTGTGTCTTGGCTGTTCTTCTTGTGATCATACTGGCGCGATTTTGGCCATTGCTGATCGCTGTGGTGCTCTCATGTCTGATATTTGAAGTCATCGCCAGGAAGGCCGGGACAAGGCGCCTACAAAATTAGTTTGAGGGCTCAGCGAATAGCAACTCATCCAGCCGACTCATCAGCTCCACGCGCCTGGGCGGATCAAGCTTATGAAACTTAGCCAGCAACTCCGCCTCATCGTCCTCAACGGCATAAAAAAATGCTGCCGGTACGCTGAGCACCTTGCTCAAACGCTCGACAAAGTCAGGAGCTGGGACCCGCTTTCCCAGCTCATAGCGATTCATGCGAGTACTCGCAGACATCTCATCCAGACCAGCATCCAAACCTAACCGCTCCTGCGATAAGCCTGCCTGCACGCGGGCCTGCTTTATGCGCTTTCCCAAGACTGACATGCACACGATCCGTTTACGAAAAACGCATCGTGATTCCTTGTCTTTCGCCCGATACTACCGTTTTGGTAGTATCGGGATGAGCTTCGCAGCTAGCGAGTCTCTGAGACGAGGCAAATCCCTCGGAAAAGCGTCAAGACTTCGCTGATTTTTAACTTTGCAAGGAAGGCCTCCATGAAACGCTCAACGCTAGCCCTACTCCCTTTTTTGATGATTCTTGGCAGCGCGGTACAAGCTCAAGACGATGTAGCAGCGTGCTCTTTAATTCGGATAGATCAGTACTACGGCCTCAAGGAATGGGATTGCCGCGTTCCAAACACCCCGGTCCGAATTAGCAACATCTACACGGATAAGGAAGGTCAGAAACGAGTAGAGAGCATCAGCAGCCAGCAAAATGCTATGTGTGATGATCAGGGAATTTGTTCAAATTCGGGAAACTTTGCGGGAAATGCACCAGCGGGAAGTTATCACTACACCTTCGGTTGGTACCTGGGAACAGACACTCAAGGTAGTCCAGTGTCGTATAAGAGTGGAACAGGGCCGGGATTTGGCGGAAAACACTTTTCAGCTGCTGACTCATCTAAAGATACTAAATCAGCTAAGACTCTTCCCGATGTGGTCTGCATGCCGACTGCCAGCTTTAATTGTTCAATTGACGACAAAGAAATAGAAGATGAAGACCTACCTAAATATCTTCCGATAGTAAAAGAGCAAGACGTCAAGAACGCTGGCGGGAGCTGTCAAAGCATCCCATTATGCTACGACAAAAGCATGATCCTTCTGGGATTAAACCAGAAGTACTTTAAGTAGATTAGCTTCCAAAAAACACCAAGACGACATCCAGTGCATAATAACGCGTGATAGCCACGCGTTATTATGCACAATAAATTACCCAATTTTTCTTAAACGTAGATATCTCCGCTGAAATGCATCCTCTCCCCCTTCCATAACTTTACAGATCTCTTCTCGCATTGGTTTATCCTGCAAAGACCCTGCCTGACTAACAAAACACTGATGATTAAAGTCAAGCACATGAATCATCTCAGCATCGCCATTTACCACAATATTCGGATTATGCGTAACAATGATCAATTGTCGACGCTGCTTATTAGCGCGAATTTGTTGTACCACCAACTCATAAATCAGATGATTATCTAAATCGTCTTCAGGCTGATCTAGGATCAATGGCTCATCACCATGGGCTAACAAAAATGCGAGCATTGCTGCGGCTCTCTGACCAGCCGATGCCTGTCCAATCGACTGGAAGTCTTTCCCGTTACCTTTTCGACTATACTCAACCTGCAAACCGTCCTCAGGAAACCAGCACGAAATATGATTAATAAGCTCGGGCCGCTTTGCAATCTCGCCTGTTAAGTACTTATTAAACCACCCGCTAAATTCATCCTTACCACGACAGGCCGAGATCAAACGGCTTTGCACTTGTCTAACTGCATCTTCAATTTGCTGTGTAGCTGGAGTCATTGGTGTATCAAGGAGATGAGCAGCGAGCAGCAGATCAGCGACAATTCCTTTTGCCGCCGACTCACCTTGGGACTCAGCGTAAATATCATCTTTAAACCTATCTGGCACCCCAAGTAAATCGCGCAACGAACGATCTATTGCTAAAGGGTCACGACTATATGGAACTAGCTTTATTCTAACAAATCGATTATCTGCCAGTGTGTCCTGTAAAAAATGAGCTCGTTTATCGCTAACCGCACGTCTCGCGCTCCATACCTCATCAATCTGGACCTTTGCACGTGCCTTCAAGTCGTCAAACTGCTTTTTCAGCTCATTTAAGCGACTAGCTTCTGCATCAAGTCGTTGTCGCTCCTGTACTAGACGGCCGTACTCACTAGGATCGTTAACGCCTTGACTCTGCAAATCTGTTTTTAACGCCTCATATTCTTCTTTTGCCGTTTCAACTCTTACTTGCCATCCACTCTGCGAAAGCTGCTCTCTCAAAGCACCATTATCATCATCCAATTGCTGAGCGATAGCCTCTAACTGTGCATGGGCCTGCATAACGGATGCTGCTAATTCGCTGACAACACCTAACGCATCCGCATCAATGATCGGGTCGAACCCACCAACAGGCAAATCATCCGCAAATAGTCCTTTGGCAACCTCACGTATATTTTCTGCCAGTTCATCAACACTTTCAAATTGCTTATCCAGCTCTCTAGATTGTCGGCTAGTTCGCTGATAAGACTTTAGTATTTCCGCATGACCACTGGACTCAAAGCGCGCCAATTTTCGCTGTACATCTTGCAACGACTGATTAAGTGCATCACGCCCTTTTAGACTGACACTTAGCTCTCGCAATTTTGCACAAGTACTGAAAAACCCACTAGCTGCGCTTTCTAGTAAATCCTTAGCACTAGCAGTTTCGGCCGCGTCGTCAATGACCTTCAACAAAGTTTGCTGACTTTCACCAGCTAACGCGGCAATTTGCCCCTGACTGAATAGCTTTATGGGAAACCTCTGTTCTGTAACAGCCTGATTCTCAGAGTTTATCCATTCACCCTCTACCCAGTCTTCGACATTTTGTCCTTGGCCATCTTGTTGCCACAACAAACGATGGCGAATGCCATCCCGACTGAGTGTAATTTTGATATTAGTAGTTGCGAGCAAACCTCCCAATTCGTTGCGACTCTTGGCAACTCTGTTAAAGCGGGTAAACGTTTCACTTGGGTCGCCGCTCGCATCAAGTTCACGCTCACGCCTAAACGCAAGTCGCAACGAATGCACCACTGTGGACTTGCCCGTGCCTCGACCGCCAACTACCGCGTTGAAATATGGGTTGAACTCTAATCTGGTAGGTTTACCGCTACGCCCCATGAAACGAGCATCAGCTACTTCGATAGCTTCAACAAAGTGTTCTGGTCTATCAAATGGCGAAAAGGGTTCGACATCATCACTTCGGCGAACTGAAATACCTTGGCCATCCAACAGCGCCAACCTCAGACCTTCCAGCGACGGTTTAGCCATCTTGATCCAAGTATATCGTGAGCCAGGTACAGCAGGCCCTCGGAAGGTGTGACAGTCAGAACCAATCACTTCGGCCCAGTTCAATTTTGCTTGGGTGTATGCAGAAGGCTTAGGGGTCGCCGGGGTCAACACCTCCATAGCAAGCACGCCAGGATTGCTCAGTAGGAGTTCTATCGTTTGATGATCGAGAGCAGACTGAGTCGAGCCCTCTGTCTTGAGTTGGAGCAACCCCTTACTAGCATCGGCATGCGCTGGAATTGGCAGAGCGCCGGCGTCTAGCACAGCCTGTACCACGTCGGCTGCACTACGCCGGGTTACGCCGTCACTATCCCCCTTCGTACCACTGTAATCGACCTTGCCCAAGAGAGAGTCAATATCACTGCTGGTTGCATCAATGTTAAAAACTGCTAGCAGATGAAAACCACCGTTAACAGAAAGCTCCACCCCTGGAAACAAATACAGCTCGCGAAAGCCTTCCGGGGGATCGACGCACATATTCGCGTATGCAGTATTAAGCTTGTCGACCCAAGCTCCACTGTTGTGATCAGTGACCGCAACGCAATCGATGCCGGCCGACATATATTTAAGAAGCCATTGGTCAGCCGTCAGCTCATCAGCAGTGCCCATCGCACGCTGCCAAGCGTCCGTATCCTTGGATGCGGGAGTATGGGTATGAAAGTCGAATTTCCACCAGCGAGCGCCGGGATAAGTCCATTCAAAGCTCATTAAAACTCCTTCACGCCCTGGAGCTGAGCTGACCTCAGCTGATCGCTAGACGTTACCATTCAACGGTACCAAATAACGATGCCTCGTAAGAAAGCAGTCTTTAAAAAGTCGATAACCTTATCCAAGTGCGGTAAGCGGTCGGGCATCCCGCCTTGCGCAACTAGGCCTGTTGCCACCGATTCGGCATCAACTCCCCAATTTCACTCGCCCGCTGCGTCGGCAGGCGATTAGAACAACCTCACCATTTATCAACAAAAGAACCACGCAAAGAGTGCATTTTATCAGGCAATATGTCGTAGCAAGCCATACCTAAATAGGTTGCTGCCCGGGTTGTACCAACATACAAATAGCGCTCAAAAAGAACTGTTTTTTGCAGTGCCAATGTGTCGACGCCAACAAAGAATACGGCTTCGAACTCCAACCCTTTGATATGCTTGATGTCAAAAACTCGAACATCAGCCCCCTCTCCAAGCGCCTTACCTTCCTCGCAGGCTACCGCCTTGAGAGTTATGTCTTCTAGGTAGGTAGTTAATAGCTCTGCCATTGGCTTTACATCATTTTCATCATTTACCAGCACAGCGATGGTAGGCATTTGCTTTACGCTTTGCTCTACTTCAAAAATGCGCTCCGCAACCCACTGGGCCGCCGTACTGATATCGGTTGCATGCTCAAGTAAAACGGGGGGTACACCCTCATGGATTGAATGCTCGGGAAGCACACCCAAAGCGCTTTCATCCCCGCCCATCATTGTCAGCAGTAAGGCGGCAAAGTCGTTCAATATCCGGCTTTGCCGATAAACGATATTTATTTTTTTCGCCTCAATCGCTGATGACACCCACTCAAGCTGATCAGACGAGCGTACTCCCGTCTGAGTGATTCGCTGATTGAAATCGCCGCAGGCAAAAAATGACAACGTTTCCAGCGAGGTCAGGCTTTCCATGCAGGCCAATTGCAATGCCGAAAAGTCGGTAGCTTCATCAACCATGATCTGGTGCCTGAATAGACTTGCCATATTGCGCAGGCTTTCAAACCGGGGGGCATTCAGCTCTCTAGAAATAAAGGTTTGCCCCAATAGTTCGCGGCCATTTCTCAGTATCATTAGCACAACGGCATCCACTTCCGTGTCGTTCAGCTGAAATTGGTTTAGCGGAGCCTGCTGATAAAAATCGGTATTCCCGGATTCTGTTTTGCGGAACAACCGATAACTGGTAGGCACATCAAACGCATAGCGCTTGCTCGCATTAACAAATCGACGCAATCCATTCTGAAAACTGATGCTCTGGCCAATTGTCTGAAGAACCGCATCGCTAGGTAGTCTGTCATTGAGCCAATCGCGGATTTTTGCAGCCACACCATTTTTAGGCAGGCTTCTTTTGAGGTATTTATATCGCGCCAATGCTTTAAGGCACTTCACATAAGCTGCAACAGCTTTTTTCAGCTCGGTAGAGGTGGCACTAGCCGCCTCCTCAGCCTCATCTGCATCAAACTCATCATCCTCACTCAGCTCATCATCATCCTGCTGAACCGTAGCTAAAAATTTCGCGAGCTGTGCAAACACATCTTTGTCATGGTTGAAAATGCGGTTGCGCTCTTTCGTAAGCAGTTCATCCGTGCTGGCTTTCGCTGCATCCAGGCTGGATTTGATACTGGGCTCCAACGCATTCAAGTCACGATAGCAATCTGCAAGCTCGCGGTGCGAAAGATCCTCAACCCATCTCGTCAGGGTCGTAGCCAATGGATGACTGTCATCAGATGCAACAACAATATCAGCTCCTTGCTTAAATTGAGCCTGCAGCCGCTGCACATGAAACTGCCGGAATGCTTCATACCACGCCCGCGGATCTTTCAGTACCGCAGCGGCCAGATTATCCATACTGGCCTTAAGAGTGAATTTGCCACCATTAGGGGTTCTCAGAATACCCAGGCTATTGCGCGCCAAATCATGCCGGTGAGCATCCCAGGTTTTGATGTGCTCATTAGATGCCGGAACCTGCTCTCTACTGAAAGCCTCCTTTAAATAATGCTTAAGCAACTCTGAGGGAGTAAACATTAACCAATTACTTTCAAATGGCAGACCTTGAACGTTTGCTTCAGCAAGCTTGAGCTCAACTTCATCCAAGTTGGCTTTGTTTAGTTTCTGACCTAGTCGTTTGATCAGAGTGGTAGTTTTGCCGGTACCGGGCGGTCCGAGAATTATTAATTGGCTATCAAGTGGTAAACGGAAAATATCGTCCTGAAACTTGTCCAGGATGGGTTGATCACGCAGCCCCATGGCAGTTCTAATCTGATGGGTGATGCCCTGAACAACACCACTGATTGCAGCATCCTGCTCCAGTAGTCGATCAAGCTCATCACCAGCATCTACGCCCTCAAGCGCCAGCAGTGCACGCAGGGATTCAACACTGAACACGCCCAAACTTTCATGACGATACTCATTACCCTGGGAGTCCCATTCACCCTCAACCTTGCAGGTATGGAAGCTTGTTTTCTCCACCAGATAGAAGCGCTTCGACACGCCTAGAATAATGACCTCCCCCTCATCACCGACCGGCAGCGCTGCCATTCGGCCAATGGGAGACGCATAACTGGCAAGCTGAGTATCACCTGCAAGTGGAATGCTGGCTTGGCGGGAGATATAGAAAATCTTCTGCTCGCCGTTCTCATCTTCCAGTAAAAGACGAGCAATGGCCGGCTCATCAATCAAAGCGCGCCAGCCGTCTTGATTATTTTTACTGATGGTTTGCAAATTTTGAATGGCCTTGCCACCGGTGAGGCTGTTGCTTACAGCGAAGCTATCCTCGCTGGCCGTTGCCGGTGCTTTCAATTTTTCCTCGGCCTTATCGGCAATCTGTGCAAACGCACACAAGGATTCGCTGGCTAAGGGCTCTAGATTAGGCAGACTCATGGTGCGGCTCTCCGTATTAATTAGCAGGATTAATGCTCCTGCTGTCCAAGCTGATCGATGCCTCTATCTCTGTCGCATTGGCCAAAGAGCGCTGCATCTGCCTCAGGTATAATTCTGCCGAACACACAGACGAGATTCCGATGAAACTCCTCAACACCTACGAAGACCGTGACGACGCAGAGGATGCTGCCGAAAAGCTAATGGGCGAAAAGCGCCTAGCCAGTGAGCGTGATGCCACAGTGGTCATCTACAACCTGTTCGGCATCGCCAACTGGGGCAACCTCCATCGCCTCGGTATGTACAACCTGCCGGAGCTTAAGCTCTTGTTGGAAAGTCGTGCAGATTGGCAGTCCGCGCATCAAGCGCGACATGCTGAGATCATCACAACACTCAAAACCGTCGCCAAGAACTACTCCATTGAGCTTCCTAGCCACTGGCTGTGATGCCCCATCCCCTCGAACCAAGAACTTGCACCAAAAGTTGAGTAGCAGGACTTAAACCATGTCCTCCAAAAACTCAGAGGGCACGCCGCCGCTGGTTACTAACAATCGGTCACGGGCCCTAGTGCAAGCTACGTAAAGCAGCTGTCGTTCTGTTTCGTACACGTCTTTCAGGTCGGCATCATCAGTGACGTTTTCTATGCGCTCCTGTGATGGAATGACTTCATCATCACAAGCCATCACAACCACCGACCGGAACTCTAAGCCTTTGGCCAAGTGCATGGTGGTGATTGAGACGCACCCATTCACTGTTTCAACAAAATCATCAAGTACTTTGTAATCTAATCCAGCGGCCTTAACAGCGTTTATCGCAGCATTGACCTCTGCCGTAGATCGCACGAAAACGCCGATCTCATGGGCGAGCACACCTTCTTGCAAAAGACTTTTTAACCACTGCGCAACATAGGCTGATTCATCAACTTCAGAGCTGAAGGTATGGATTTCAGGTTTCGGCCCATTGAATACCGATACCGTACCCCCGCGGCACTCCGTAATACCATCTACGTCGGAGACTTCCGGGCCAAGCAGCTTGTCAGCTTGCATGCGGATTTGATGCGAGGTTCGATAGTTGACATTTAACGTCCGCGAGCGGCCACGCACATCAACGCCCAGGGACCTCCACGAAAATGCCTGCTGGAAAATACGCTGACCAAGGTCACCAGCAAAAAACAGCGCATTAGGTCTGTTCCCGCCCAGAGCAGCAAGAAAGCGCAGTTGCGGCACATTGATATCCTGCGCTTCGTCTACGACGACGAACTCGAATGCAGGATTTTTACTTTTTTGCACGCGCGCCGAAAGCTGCGCAAACATTTCAGCTGCGGTTATTAGCTGTAGTGCTTCGAGAGAGCTAAGCACGCGCTCAAAAATACTCCACAACAGTTGCCGCTGAACCTCTGGCAAGCGTGTCTTACGGCCAAGCCGCTTAACATCTCGATAGGCCTCCCAGCTTTTCAATTGCCAAACATCGACGACCTGCTCCCACTCGGCCAACAGAAACGACAAACTGAATTTGTGCTCAGCTACCAAGTTAGATGCCTCGGCAATCAGCTTCAAAAGCTGGGACTTCTCAACCAAGTTTGCCTTGCCAAAGTTCCGCTCAAATAGTCTTTGCCCAATGGTGTTCATGGCATGAACTTCAAGACGCTCGGCCAAGCGCGGCTCGCGACTGCAAAGATGCCGTAACTTTGTGTGAAGGGCATTCGCCAGCGTGTCTGAAAACGTGGTTAGTAACACACGACAGTCTGGGTTGTGACGCGCAAGAAATACCGCACGATGTAGCGCCACTATAGTTTTCCCGGTACCAGCAGAGCCCGACACACGTACCGGGCCAGTGTAATCACGCTCAACCATTTGCTGTTGGGCCGGATGCAGGAATACCGTCCATTTCTCCCAGGGGTAATCCAGTGCTTGTGTCAAAGCATCGACGTCTGCCATTACCCGGAAGCGACGCAGGGCGTCAGGGTGAGCAAATGGATCATTACCCACTACAGCCTGTGAGATAACCGGAACACCACCAGTAGCCAATTCCAATAGAGCTTCAGCAGCCTCGGCGGGCAGGTGATCGGCCAGCCGCAACAGCGTATCTTCATCAGCTTTTTTTACGTCGGCCAACCACTCTATTGGCACGCCATAGCTCAGCAGTTGATCCTCAGAAATACGGTTGAATAGCAGCGGCTTAATCAGCTCCTGCTGCACATACTCAACAAATTTAGGGACAACCACCTCTTCCACCCGCTCGCGAACTTCCACCAGCTGCGCCGCACCCGTTTTAGGGTGTGTTTCTAGCTTGCGCCGCTCAGCCCACTGATAAGCCTTGTCATGATGATCGACGTAGCATAGCAGTAGGTTAGATTCAGTTTTATGCACGATCAGCCGAATATCGGAGCTTACTCGTAGCGACCAAAAATTCTTATCTTTGGACTTTTCCAGCTTGTGAAAACTCATACCTGTGCTAGCAGGGTTAATCTGCAGATCAAAAGCCGTTGTTTTCACGGCTTTCTGCTCGTCACCCGTAAGGCGTGCAAGGCTGTCAGTGAAGGTGTCTGCGATGCGGAAATTCATGAAAGTCCCTCTTAAATTTATACGTCATCACATCGTGTTGCGTACCACTGCAGACCTTAGCTCACCCGAAATACCTTCATGACTTCATCACCCAAATGGTTGATGACCTTCACCGCTATTCGACCATTCTTAGGCTTTACAAACGGCCGCGAAATATCGCTATGCAGCGACTCCCAAGCCTCCTGGCTGATCTCGGCCTTCAACGTGGTTTTTAGGGCCTTGTACGGATCGTTAGCACCGAGGAAGTACGCGTGGCGAACGAAGAAACTTTCTTCGTTGTAATCGGTATCAATGAACCAACACGCAATGCCGTCAGCGCCATCGGAACGAACTTCGCCCGTATTGGGATGGAATACATCGACGCCATTAACCTTCACTTTCACCATGCCGTCATCGGTAGGAATGATGTCGATATCGGGCTCACCGAAGATGACAAACAGATTACCTTTGCCGGTGTTCTTGAGGTCTTCGGCCATGTGCAGGTCAGCGTTCATGCGCGCCTTGAGCACTGGAATGCGGCCTAGCTTGTCAAACTCGGTAGATTGGGCATCGTAGTTGAACGCACAAGTGATCAGCACATCAAAATCCGAATCGCCAGCTTCGCGCGCAACGGAGACTAAATCAGGGCGCGATACGGTGCCAAACTCAGGGCCAATAAAAATAGCCGCACGTCGCTCGATATCGCCTTCCATATAGCGGCCTTCGGCACAAACGAGATCACCCGGCCACGGGGTAAGCGATGTGAAGTTAATTTTGTTTTCTTTGTGTGCCTGCTGCACACCAGCAGTTTTTAGGTTCTGCAAAATCATCTGCACAAAGTCGAATTCTTCGGAGTGCGCACCTTTCTTTTTACCGATGCCGTCAATTAGCTCGTCGTTTTCATCCACTGCTAGTACGCGGTGCGGGGATAAGCTTTCAACGGTGAACGGCCCTGCTACACGTACTTTCTTTCTATCGCTGTAGGGCTTGTCGTAGAGGTATTCGAACTTGGCCTTCGCGGCGATGGACTTGTCGATCTCCTGCTGACGGGCGATGCGAACCTGCCACCAGTCGGCGTGCAGCCTCAAAGCCTCGTCCGTCCATAGGTCTTTATCTTTATTAGAAGGAACCTCGCGCGGAATCTCCCACTCCTGCCACGACTTCTTGAGCGCGGCGTTCAACTTCTCTCGCAAGGGCTCCAGCTTCGCCTGCCATTGCTCCCAGATCACATCGATCTCAGCGTTGTTTGCGATGGAGCCCGAAGTGATGTAGGCACAGCGCTGATAGACGAAGCCGTGGCGGATATTCCCCTGAACGGGCTGCGAGGTCGGCGCGGTGCGGGTAACTTCGGCTTCCTTGAGCTGGCCATCGAGGGAGTCAGCCAGCAGATAAAAGGGATAACGAGAGCCCATGATGCGGGCACGGGCGAGTGCGAGTGCCACGCGCGATGTGTCAATGGTGATCCAGCGGCGACCCCATTGCTCGGCGACGGTGGCAGTGGTCCCGGAGCCGCAAGTCGGGTCGAGCACCAGATCGCCGGGGTCGGTGGCCATCAAGATGCAGCGTTCCACGATACGCTTGTTGGTCTGGACGACATACACTTGATCCGGAGCGCCTCCAAACCCGTCCCACCAGTTGGAGATGCCCTTGTATGGAAAGTCACTGAGGTAACGAACGAAATCCAGTGCCGACTTTGTTTTCACCAGTCGCTCTGCACATAAAATGCGCTGCATTCCTGTGAACCCATTGTCATCCGGTCGAGATGTATGTCGCCAGCAGTTTCCTTTCGGCGGAGTGACTGGAATGCCGCGAAACTCGACGGGAGCCATCTGATTGGCTCGCTCACCGCCATTGGTAATGGGCCATGGCCTAAACAGTCGAGCGCCCGGGAACTCCTGCTCGATACGACGAGGGAACGCTCGGAAGTCCAATGTCTCTCCATCGGCCGTCCTGTATCCTTTCAAGTTCACGACATTTCCCGACGGAAGTTCAGCCCTCGAAAACTCATCGATTGTGTCGGCGTCGATTTCGCGAGACTCAAAAAGATTCCGAAACTTTGTTTTACCGCTGCTGCGAGGCGACTTTGAATACCAAAGAATAAAGTCGTTCACGGGGTCCATGAGCGACGACTTTTGACTCCCCTTCTTCTTCACGACGATCTCAGAGATTACGTTTTCATCCCCAAAGACCTCATCCATCACCGCTCGGACGCGATGGACGTTTTCATCGCCGATCTGCACGAAGATGGAGCCAGAGTCGGTGAGGAGATCGCGAGCGACGGTAAGGCGATCACGTAGATAGGTGAGATAACTGTGGATGCCGTCGCGCCAAGTATCGCGGAAGGCTTTGACCTGCTCTGGCTCGCGGGTGATATGGTCTGCCTTACCATCCTTCACATCTCGGCTGGTGGTAGACCACTGGAAATTGCTGTTGAATTTGATGCCATAAGGCGGATCAAAATAGATGCATTGCACCTTGCCTCGCAAACCTTCGCGTTCAGCCAAGCTGGCCATGACCTGGAGCGAGTCCCCCAGAATCATGCGATTGGCCCAATGTGCATCGTGCTGATAAAACTCTGTTTTGGCGTTTTCATCCGGTAGGCCGTTAAAGTCGGCAAACATGTCGTCCATCGCACCGGATTGTTGCTGCTCACCTGCTTCGGTACGGCGCAAAAGATCGTCGATCAACACCTTCGGATGCACTTTGTCTTGAATGTAGAGCGGCGGTGCATTAACCACCAGATCAGACCAATCCTGCTCATCCTTACCACGCCACACCAGTTGCGGATCTAGATCGGTATTACGTGGATACCTCACTTTCAATGTAGCCTGATCGCTTTTCTGAACCAGCGACTGGTATTCCGCCGTGGGAATATTCTTACGGGTCGCGTCTTCATGCTTGATGGTTTCGACAGCAAGCTTGGATGCTGGTTTATTGCCAGTAATCTTGGCCATGTTAGTTTCCTTGCGCCGGCACACTGGCAACGGCCTCGATCATTTTGCTAAATTCGGCTTCTACTTTTTGAGCAAAGTCGTCCTGCATTTCGAATACATCAGTAAATTCAACAAAAGCCCAACGGCCATAGGTGCCAAGGTTATTCACACCCGGCACCCAGTAGACATCCATGGTGTTCTTCTTCTCTTTGGCATCTTCGCGGCGATAGCCTTTTATCTCGACCACTAGGTTGAGCAAATCGTCATCACCACAGCCGTCGTCCACTCGAACGATAAAATCGGGGCGATACTTGCGCATTTCCGACGCGTAGCGATAAGGCACTTCAAGGCCCAGACTGTGATTCTTCACATAGGCTTTAACCTGCGGATGCGCTTCGGCAACACGGCAAAACTCAGCCTCCCAACCACTGTCCAGAATCACCCAGTTGACATGGCATTTGTCAGCCTGCGTTTCCCAGCGCTCGGTTTTTGAGGTATTGAAACTCACGCTCATGGTTGAACCCGTGGGGTTGTACGCCTCAAGCACAGCCTTGATCGGCCTTGTCCCCATTTCAGCACGAGTAATTGCCGTGGTGATGCGCTCACAGGCTATGTCGGCCAGGCTCTGAAACATCAGCTGCGCAGGATAGGTGCCTCCCTTGCAGACGAGACAGGTATCTAGCCACTGCTTGGTGATGCGTTTCAACTGACCGAATAAATGCAATTTGGCTTCTTCACCAGGATCACGCCATTTGGTGTAGAGCAGTCGCTGGGTTAAATGAAACAGCAGCGTGGACAGGCGCATGTCACCTGTATGTGCGAGGCTGAGGTCTGCAGATTCCCCAATGATGCCTTCGTTGCGAGTTATCGACGGGCCAACCAACTCAGGTGTGAGCTCCAGTATGGAGTCAACATTGAAAACGGCTGTCAGACGCTCTTCTGGCAACTCCACCCGGTAGCCCGCCACACGCGGAAACTGGATTTCCAAGGCATCACGAATCGGTCGTACCGCTTTTACGTGAATGGTTTCACGGGGCTTTTGCGGCGGGGCAATTACCGGCTTAGCAGTGAAATCGAAGGGGATGCCGAGCACGTCAGCGTACTCGACGTTGAAAAAGCCTTCTTCATTGAGCTCATACGACTGACGACGTAATGCACGGCCAATAACCTGCTCACACAGCAGCTGTGTACCAAAGGCTCGCACACCCAGCACGTGGGTGACTGTGTTGGTATCCCAGCCCTCAGTGAGCATGGAAACAGAAACCACACAGCGAATTGACTCACCCAGCCGGCCTTGCTTACCGACGGTGTTCATAACCTCACGCAACAGCTCTTGATCAGTGATGTTGTTGGCTGCTTGGATGTCACCGGTACGTTCACGAATCTCATCGCGAAAGCGCTCAATTTCATCTGCTGCCATACCTCGGAAGTTATCGTCCAACGCATCGCCAGACTCTAGCTGTTCACTGTCAATCAGCAGCGTGCGCGGCCGCGAAATAGGATTGTCATGCTCATCAAAATTGCGGAATAGCTCCAAGCGACCATTGACCACATTGCTTGAGCCATCATCATTCTGCCGCGTAAAACCAGATATGTAGTCGTACACCAGCTTGGACGTTGCTGTGTTGTTACAAACCACGATGAAGCACGGCGGTACGCGGATGCCGGCTTTATCCCAGAGTTCATAGGTTTTTTCGTAATGGCCGTAGAGTGCTGCCAAGGCAGTCTGCAGCTCGACGGGAATACTGAGCGGGTCGAGCGTGCCGCTCGACTTGCGGTTGCTCTTCGGCATCTTCTTACCGATATGCTTCCACAACTCACGGAACATAGGCATCTCGCTGCCAGGGATATTGTCCGCGACAGGTACACGTGGCAGCTTGACGATGCCGCACTCGATAGCATCCATCAACGAAAAGTCGCACATCGTCCACGGAAACAAAGTGCCTTCGGCATAGCCTGAACCACTCAGGAAGAATGGCGTTGCAGACAGATCCAATACGCGCGCAACGCCAAGCTTGCGATTGACGGCCTCGAGACCGGAAATCCACAACCGCGCAGCGGCATTGTTTTCTTCAGCCTCTTTCTTTTCGTCACCCTTCAGGCCGTCGTCTTCGCCCGGCTTTTCCCGGTAACAGTGGTGGGCTTCGTCATTGATAACCAACACGTTTTTCATGCCCATCAGCTCAGGCATTACCCGCTGAATCATCTGGCCTTCGGTTTCTAAGGTAATGATGTCATCGCCAGTACGCCCTTTGAGAAGAGCACGGCCACCCTTGGAAATATCGATACGCTCACGCAATTTGAAGGCGTGATAGTTGGTGATAATGATCTTCGCTCGATCAAGGTCGGCAAGCATGTCCGCTGGCACGATTTCGCGGCTTTGGTAATAGCTGTCTGGGTCATTTGGTTGCAATACACGCAGGCGATCTTTAATGGTCAAACCAGGCGCGACGATGAGAAATCCACGAGTAAACAACTTGCTGTTCGGTTGGCGTACTGCGTTGAGTGTTTGCCAGGCGATCAGCATTGCCATGACAGTAGTTTTACCTGCGCCCGTAGCTAGCTTCAGCGCGAGACGCATCAACTCAGGGTTGGCGTCGTTATTAGCTCCCGCTAGATGATCGAGAAACTGCTTGCCGGTCTTGCCCATCTTCGGCGCAACCTCAGTCAGCCAGATAGCCGTTTCCGCAGCCTCAACCTGACAGAAGAACGGCCTTACACCGTTGAACTGGTGATGCCGCCAGTGCCGCAGCAGTCGAGCAGTTTCTGGAGTTACATTCCAGTCGTTCGGACTATTCAGATTGCGCCAAGCACTAATATGGCGTCGCAGCTCATTAATGATGGAGATCGGGTCGTACTTCTGCTCGCCAGCTGAAAGCCCCATCGACTCATCAAATAGGTCAGCCGACTTGCCACCGCTCTGTTTCTTGGGCTTAGGGATAGGTGTGACAAACTCGGCTCGACGGCGGCTCTCGATAATCTGCTGCGTCGGCTGGCCCTCAATAAGCTCCCAGTGGCGAGCAGGATAGTCATAGGGCGAGTTGAGAATAGGTTTCTCAAAAAACTGATTGCTTTCATTCGTCATCGCTAGCGAGCTTCCCTATCCACATTTGAGTCCAACTTCACAGTGCAAAGCCATCCGGCGTACGCAGACGCTTAGTTTTTGCAAATAGCTGGATTGTATTGGATTGCAATGATCTCACAACCAAAAATCACGCTATCTATCCTCTAACCCCCCGCCCTACTGTAGCTCGCAGAGCACTGCATGCATGCGTGCATGCATAGAGGTAGACAGAGCTCTGTTCGTTGATGCCCAGCTCGACGTCACATAACAAGTTCATCAGGTCCGAATTTTGGGCATAAAGATCGGTGAAGTTCTGAGTGAACCGCTCCCAATTCGACTGTCCGTTGCGAATCACCTGCAGTCGGTTCTTTACCGCGCTGAGGGCTTCGTAGCGCGTCAGAATTTCGATGAGATTGACGTTCAGTTCGGCCTCAGCACGATCCTCTTTGCCCTCAATGATCGTAGCTAAGGTATCCAGCAGAGTACGCTTATCTCTAGCTACAATGTCGAAAGCCAGGTGAATCAGGCGTTTCCAGACATCAATCTCACGAGTTTGGCTGCCACCGCTCTTAGCACCAGCAGTAAGAAACAACCAGCATCGGGGCGCGCGGGCTGGTGCTTGTAGATTCGATCCTTGATATTCACCACATCCTTGATCACTAAACCGCCCAACCTTTTCAGGTCGGCTCAATCTGTGAAGCCAAACTGCTTCACCCACTTTGCCTGTGCATATAGCGTGCAACAACCCCTACCAAGCAGCCGCACACAAGTCAGTGTAATTCCCCCTACGCCGCCAAACGCACAACCCATCAACGTCGACGAAGACATCTCGGCTGGCCCACACGCAGGCATCGAACTCTCAGGGGCCTCAGGCGCAGTTGCTGATTATCCTTAACCAAGTAATGCATCGCGTAGTGGACATGCGAACGGACCTCTTGGTCATTGCGATGAACAACACCGATTCCCAGCCTTTCCCCATACCTGCCTTTGTCCTGATTGCAGCTATCGAAATACCCCCGCGCCTGCGTCACACGCCCCCATAGCTCACCAATCTGCCGTGCCTTGTAGATATCCCCGCGTACCTCTGCACCATTAAAGAAGAACGCAGCGTGGATGTGATAGCCCCGACTTTCCCCCTGCTCCACTGCGCAGATAAAGCCGGTCTCAAACTTGAAAATCGGATTGCGCTCACGCTCGGCGACCAACCTGTCAAGATCATCAAATACCTGCTCAACACGCTGCCTAGCCTGAGACGCTTTGTGGTAATACAGATTGACCCTGACCACGACAGTGCGGGCGTAACGATCCAGCACTGAGTCCGTGTAATCAGTGAGCCTACTTTCCTGATCCCTAGCCTGATAACGACGGTCACTCCTCTTACGTCGATACCATTGTTCCCGAGTCAACTGACGAATCTGCACGACCAGTTCATTCATGCTGCGGTAATGGTCCAGATAGGTCGTTCTCTCTTCATTTAAGCAGACAGGACCAGCACGGCTGCGTTCCAGCCCAACATTCTGGCAGGCTTCCCAGAACGCTTGCAGGTGCTCGCTGTAACGGTACTCGCAGCGTTCATCAAACAGGTCGATCATTTGCTGGATGCCATCGAAAAACCGGGAAAGCCTGGTCGGCATTGTCTGCTCCTGACCTGACCGTGCGCCCTTGAATCGGAATGCTGGAATGTCGTGTTGTTCGACTGCCTTAACGAGTCGCTCAATTTGGATGGCGATATCGGATTGAGATAGGCGTGTATAGGCGTTGCTGATGGTCATGGTCGTGTACCTGGTGGTTGTTCCCATACCAGATGCCGTCTGTGCATTTTTTAACTGATGACCCACTTCTAGGTAAGTCATGATGAATGGATCAGAGGTTGATTGCTTTCTGTTCGCTTACTTACTGATTGCTGATGCCTTGATGACTACTTATCGAATACCTAGAAGCTATATAACTAGATACAGCTCTGTCACTGGTGAACCTCCCGCTCCAGACGGCCCAATCAGAAAGCTATTGCCAAGCTAGACCGGAGATCGACCAAACGGCCCCATGGGGGAGTTAGCTGAGAACCGCATGTTCATCATTCGGCATAAAGGCCAGGACCGGCAAGAGACGGTCCTGGCCTTTATGCTGGATAGTCCAATCTATTCCCATCATGCAGCCAGATCACGTTCCTCAATCCTGGCCAAAATCCAGTCCTGCACTTCTACTTCGACCCAGCCAACGCAGCGATCTCCCAGCGAGACTGATTTTGGGAAAGTACCTTCGTCGATGTACTTATAGATGGTAGACCGGGCCAGACCGGTCGAATTCATGACGTCTTTCAGGCGGATGATTCTCATGAACGGGGCTCCTCTGTTCGTTCAGAGGATTGGCAGGGACTGTAAAAAAGTACCGTTCACCGCCGTGCTATTTGGCCAGTAGCACCTGCCCCTGCACACCAACAGACAATTCACCTCCTGGCGGAGTCAGCAAGCCATACAAACATTGTTCTTCCTTAGATAGCGCGGCTAAATCGGTAAACCCTCGAATCTCCACCCGATTAGAAGGCCCACGCTCTACTACATGCAGCGTTTCCGAAAACACTACGCCATTCCGAGGCAACACAAGAACTGCTCGCGAAGGGTAGAACCCCGCCCGCCCGAATTCCTTATTAGTCGCCTTCTGCACGGGAAGAAGTACATAGTCCATTGCCTTGAAATCAATACCCGTGACTGATGCAGATTTGCGCACAAACCAGTTAGCTCTGACACTCTCCGCCACGTTCCTTGCCTGCTCACACAAATAGCGGACTAGCAACCGAGAGCCTTCAGCATCGACGGCGCCACCAAGCAAGTCGAACTCTATCAACCGAGTGAGCTGCGATTCGCCTTTACCAAACTCATCCCAATGACGAGAAAGCAGGTCTCCGGCGTAAAAATCAAGCCTACTCCTCAAAAAATAGGCTAGCCCTCGCTCGTGCTTATCCTTAAAAAATTTACGAACGCCGACACGACGTTGAATTTCCGATTCCGATTCCGGCACTGACTTGAGGATGTAATCCACCTGATCACTTGTGTCCTCTGGAGTCGGTACCCGAGTCACCGACACCAGCAACATCGGCAAGCTCTGCCCACAGCTCAATTCCGGATGGTGAAGGTTGAGGTAGTAAACGCTTTTGATCTTCTTGAAAATGACTGTTCCGGTTGCCCCCGGCGTGTATGCCCGAATCAAGCCATCGTCGAGCAAGGTCCCAACTCGGTTTTTCAAGCGCACCTGGCTCAGTCCGGTTATCCGCGCCAGCTCAGCGCTCCCAAGATCCCTAACAACGCCAAATCGGTCTGCGCGAATCAACAGTGCAGCAAGCAGTACGCGATTCACCACGCTCACTCTCCCCTGCCCTCTACTTGCCCGCACCTGAGCAAGAGGAGCAGTTGCTCTCTGTTCATCTTGCTGTGTGGCGATAGCTGATCGTTGATCAGCCACCTTGAGCTCATGCTGTAGCAGGTGGCGAATTACCTTTTCGTGAACAACCTCTGTCACGTCATGTTGAGCAACCTGCGCTGCGTAGCTTGCGCCTAACTCATAGTGCCTTTTGGGACGACCTTGCCCGCTCACCACATCTCGGCGAACCAATACCCCAGCAGCAACCAGCGAATTCAAAGCCGCGCCAGCCTGGGCATCAGAGATTCCAAAACGCGCCGCCAGCTCCTTAACACCCGCACTAATACCTCTAGCAACCAAACCGAGCTCAGCCAGACGGATCAGCAAATATTTCGCCTCAGGGCTGATTCCCTTCGCCTCACTGCACAGCACCGTAAGCAGCATATCGTTCACAAAGTCATCCAATGCCCATGAGTATTTCTATATTTTATCTCAATAATTACAGACTGTTTAATTTCAAATCTAATACTCAGTAATTTACAAAGTAGACTACTGTAGTAAATTACTAAGTAATTCACTGAAAAAACCTCAAGCGGACGCATATGAGCATTGGTATGACGAACACCTCTTGGTTCGACCTCGAAAACGCAGATCAGCGCAGGTGGGCTTTGAATTACCTTCGGACATACCGACGCGCGCTCGTCACAGAGAGGGAGCTAGACGATTGGTTCGAGCAGGAGCGAGAGCAAGACTCTGCAGTCCTGGCGAGAATGAAATCGGCTTGGGGCCAGGTTCAGAGAAGGAAAGAGAGCAAGCGAGCAGGAGAGAAAGCATGCAGCTTCGTACTTTCATCCAAGGCAAAGCGTCACTTGGATACGTTGGCAAAGCAGAACGATTCCAGCATTAAAGATTTCCTTGAGACCTTGCTATCTGACGAGTACGAGAAGGCAAACCAACAGAAAATCGCGGCCAGGGACGCCGCCAAGAAGGCCGTCGAAAAGGAAAAGCAGCTAAGGAAGAAACTCGAGGCAATCAACTCAGCTCTCCATGAGTGCATTACGGAACTGACGCAGCGCACCATAATGATGGAAGCCGAAAACCTCTCAATCGACGACATCTCTGAAGAGCAAAAGAGCCGAAGCGCAGCGCTTCACTCGGAAACACTAAAGAAATTTACTGCCAAACGGCCAATGCTCCATCGGGATGAAGTGTTTCCTCGCGGCATGGAAAGACCAACGTAGCGGAGACCCACGATGCGCACAGCACAAGTTCTGTTAGCGATGCTGGCCGCCCATCATGCCCCCAAGGCACCAAGCAAATTACATTGGCATTCCAAATGGCATTCCAGCAAAAAAACAAAACCAGACTTTTCTTTTTAAATCATTATCTTGAAAGCTCTGTTCAGATTACCCCGGCCCACCAATTAAGCATCTAAAGACGTCCACGGACGTCTTTTTTTGTGCCTGGAATCCAGTGAATACGGGGGTTTCAGGGCTATTGGGGCTTTCGAAGTTTTTTGAGTTCCAGGCGGTTTGATATTCCCAATGGTATTCCCAACTCCCCAGCGCAAATGCTGGGAATACCAAAAGGTGTCAAGGACTACCTCTCATGTACGCCCCCTCCGACCGCCGCTCAAGGCAGTCAAACCAAAAGACCAGGACTACGCCCTCACCGATGGCAACGGGCTCCAACTGCGAG
>Ga0105246_10000237_pt1 | contig 28356 bp, 21 predicted proteins | sample KBSM64metaG_FD_99694 | JGI IMG/M metagenome (GOLD analysis project Ga0105246, IMG submission 99694) | Miscanthus rhizosphere microbial communities from Kellogg Biological Station, Michigan, USA - KBS M6-4 metaG | ecosystem: Host-associated > Plants > Roots > Rhizosphere > Soil | place... | reverse complement strand
GGTCACCGTCATGCAAACAGCCAAGCCGTTATTTGACTATCCCAAGTACTGGGCCGAATGTTTCGGTCCTGCGCCATTCCTGCCGATGAGCAGGGAGGAGATGGATCAGCTTGGCTGGGATTCCTGCGACATCATCATCGTCACCGGTGATGCCTACGTTGACCATCCGTCGTTCGGCATGGCGATCATCGGCCGGCTGCTGGAGTCCCAGGGCTTTCGCGTCGGGATCATTGCGCAGCCGAACTGGCAGTCCAAAGACGACTTCATGAAGCTCGGCGAGCCGAACCTGTTCTTCGGCGTCGCGGCCGGCAACATGGACTCGATGATCAACCGTTACACCGCCGACAAGAAAATCCGCTCCGACGACGCCTACACCCCTGGCGGCATGGCCGGCAAACGCCCGGACCGTGCGAGCCTGGTGTACAGCCAGCGTTGCAAGGAAGCCTGCAAGAACGTGCCGATCGTGCTTGGCGGTATCGAAGCCTCCCTGCGCCGCATCGCCCACTACGACTACTGGCAGGACCGTGTGCGCAACTCGATCCTGATCGACGCCACCGCCGATATCCTGCTGTACGGCAACGCCGAGCGGGCCATCGTTGAAGTCGCCCAGCGCCTGTCGTGGGGCCATAAGATCGAAGACATCACCGACGTGCGCGGCACCGCGTTCATTCGCCGTGACACACCGGCGGGCTGGTATGAAGTGGACTCCACGCGCATCGACCGCCCGGGCAAGGTCGACAAGATCATCAACCCGTACGTGAATACCCAGGACACCCAGGCTTGCGCCATCGAGCAGGAAAAAGGCGCGGTGGACGACCCGGAAGAAGCCAAGGTCGTACAGATCCTGGCCAGCCCGCGCATGACCCGCGACAAGACCGTCATCCGCCTGCCTTCGGTGGAAAAAGTCCGTGGCGACGCGGTGCTCTACGCCCACGCCAACCGCGTGTTGCACCTGGAAACCAACCCAGGCAACGCCCGCGCCCTGGTGCAGAAGCACGGTGAAGTCGACGTGTGGTTCAACCCGCCGCCCATTCCGATGACCACCGAAGAAATGGACTACGTGTTCGGCATGCCTTACGCCCGTGTCCCGCACCCGGCGTACGGCAAGGAGAAGATCCCGGCCTACGACATGATCCGCTTCTCGGTGAACATCATGCGTGGCTGCTTCGGCGGCTGCACCTTCTGCTCGATCACCGAGCACGAAGGCCGCATCATCCAGAACCGTTCCGAAGAGTCGATCATTCGCGAGATCGAAGAGATCCGCGACAAGGTGCCTGGCTTTACCGGCGTGATCTCCGACCTCGGCGGGCCGACCGCGAACATGTACCGCATTGCCTGCAAGAGCCCGGAAATCGAATCCGCGTGCCGCAAGCCGTCGTGCGTGTTCCCGGGCATTTGCCCGAACCTGAACACCGACCACTCGTCGCTGATCCAGCTGTACCGCAGCGCCCGTGCGTTGCCGGGTGTGAAGAAGATCCTGATCGCCTCCGGCCTGCGTTACGACCTGGCCGTTGAGTCGCCGGAATACGTCAAGGAACTGGTGACCCACCACGTCGGTGGTTACCTCAAGATCGCCCCGGAGCATACCGAGGAAGGTCCGCTCAACCAGATGATGAAACCGGGCATCGGCAGCTATGACAAGTTCAAGCGCATGTTCGAGAAGTACACCAAGGAAGCGGGCAAGGAGCAGTACCTGATCCCGTACTTTATCGCCGCCCACCCCGGCACCACCGATGAAGACATGATGAACCTGGCCCTGTGGCTCAAGGGCAACGGCTTCCGTGCCGACCAGGTGCAGGCGTTCTATCCCTCGCCGATGGCCACCGCCACCGCGATGTACCACTCGGGCAAGAACCCGCTGCGCAAGGTCACCTACAAGAGCGATGCGGTGACCATCGTCAAGAGCGAAGAGCAGCGCCGTCTGCACAAGGCGTTCCTGCGCTACCACGATCCGAAAGGCTGGCCAATGCTGCGTGAAGCGCTGACCCGCATGGGCCGTGCCGACCTGATCGGGCCGGGCAAGGACCAACTGATTCCGCTGCACCAGCCGAGCACCGACAGCTACCAGAGCGCGCGTCGCAAGAACTCGACGCCGGCGGGCAGCCACAAGGTCGCCAGGGAAACCACCACCAAAATCCTCACCCAGCACACCGGCCTGCCACCGCGTGGCAGCGACGGCAGCAACCCGTGGGACAAGCGCGAACAAGCCAAGGCGGCGGCGCAGGCGCGCAACAAGCAGGCGGCGAAGGAACGTACCGATGCGGCCAAGGGCAAAGGCGGCAAGCCTGCGCGCAAGCCGGTGGTGCCGCGTTGATCGCAGCCTGACATGCCAAACGCCAGCCTCGTGCTGGCGTTTTGCTTTCTAGTCGGTAGTGAGCCCGTTTGGTATGGTGGCGCCTATCAGATTGCTATCGGGGGCAAGCCCCCTCCCACACGTTGATGTGTGAATACATTCAAAATGTGGGAGGGGGCTTGCCCCCGATAGCGTCAGTTCAGTCACCTACCTTCAAGGAAGAGCACCTCCATGAGCAACCCCCTGCTCAGCATCGGCATGGACTCCAACCGCTCCCAGTTCATGGCGCGCCAGCGTATTGAAAGTCAGATCAACCTGCCGCGGTTGTTTGCAGCTATCGACGCCGATCCGGGCATCGTCGGGGCTGGCGTTGTGTATATCGACGCTGATCTCAACGTTATCACTCTGCGCGAATTCAAGCCCATCTGCAGTATCAGGCCCAAGCGCATCATCTTGCGCGAGGCGCAGAAATACATCTCGCCCGCACAGTTCGTAGAGCAGGTGAAGACCGACCCCCGCGAAGGACGTCTGAGGAAAGAGGCGTTTGATATGGGCCTTTCATGTGGCGCAGCGGTGATCGGCTGGATCGTTGTATTCAGCGGCAGCGTCGCTGTGCCGTTCACTGCGGGTGCCAGTGCGTTTGTGGTGGGTATCGGCGTCACTGCGGCGCTGGCGAGCAGCGCCCAATGCGGATTTGGCGTGGCGCGTACCTATAACGAAATAATTGATCCCGATGCGAACGACCGCATGGACGACGCCGAATGGTATGGCGCGGTTTCACCCATCCTCGATGCGGCCTCGCTGGTGGGGATCGGCACGGGGGCCTTGACCACGGTCAGGCTGCTCAAAGCCAACAAGGCCGCCGCGTTGGGTAAGAGTTGGTATGAGCTGCTCAAGGGCCTGAGCCGTCAGGAACGCAAGAAGTTGACCAAGGAGTTGCTCAGCCTGCGCGATCCGAGCCTGACGCCCAAGTTGCTCAAGCTGCAGCAGCGCGCCGGCAAGCTGACCAAGAGCTACAGCTCCACCGAAATCCGCCACGCCACGCTGACCCAATTGAAAGATGCGCTGGGCGGCCTATTGGGCATCGCCGGTAGCTATCGAACCGGGCATGTCGGTACGGCCAGCACCATTGCGATCGGCTTGTACGAGGATTTGACCGAATGAGCGGCTTCCCCGATATGCGCAGTTTTCTCGCCCGTTATTTTCCGGTGTTCATGGGCACCGTCTTCATGGCGATCTTCTCCGGCTCAGTCGCAGTTTCCACTGCGGGCGTGACCTATTTGCGTGGGGTAGAGCCAGCGCTCAAGTCCAGCTATTCGGGGGCTGCGATTCTGCTGCTGGTGGTGGTGCTGGTGTTTGGCAACGTGATGATCGCGCGTGGCTATCCCTGGGCGGCCAGGCTGGTGGCGGGATACCTCGGCGCATGCCTGTTGTTCGTCTTGCCGATGATTCAGTACGACCTCAACCGCCTGGTGTACGGCTCGGCGGTTTTGTTCCCACTGCTGGGCTTACTGTTGCTCAACAGCAAGCGCCACCGCGAAATGCGTCAGCGGCTACATGAAATACGGCGCTTGCGACAGGCCGTCGTTGCCCAGCGTAGAGCCCGTTGATTGGGTAGATTCACCACCTGTGTTCGCACCTTCACCAGGAAGTCTGGCCCGCGTTACGATCTCGCGCTAAACCAGGCGGCCGCGCAGGCCTGTAAAACGCCAGTCTCGGGTTGGCGTTTCGCTTTGTGGTAGGTGCTGAGCCTGTTTGATAGGGTGGCGCCCATTGGATGGCTTGCCCCCGATAGCGTCAGTTCAGTTGTACGAGGAAGTAAAAGAATGGGCGAACTGATGACGCTCCGGGACTTTTTCAGGCATTACTTTCTGACATTTCTGGGCGGCGTATTTGCGGCGTATTTTTCATTGGCGTTGGCCATGGCGCTGGCGTTCGTCACCTATTTTGCTGATGCGCCCCTTGCGCAAGTCGGGCGCAAGATCATGCTGGCCGGGGCCGTGTTCACGCTGCTGACGGTGCACAGCAACTTTATGATTTTGCGCGGCAAGCCCTCCTGGACATGGTTGATGGTCGGTATCTACGTGGCCTGCCTGCTGTTTGTGTTGCCGATGTTCCAATACGCCCCTCATCCTGTTCTTTATGGGTTGGCGCTGGTTTTTCCACTGTTCGGGCTGCTGATACTCAACAGCAAGGGGCAGCGAGAGATGCGAGCCAAATTGGTGAAAATTCGTCACCTGCGGCAAGCCATCGGCGCCAGGCACAAGGCCCCATGACTGGGTAGATTCACCACCTCCCTCCAGGCGTTCGCCATAAATATGTGCAGCCTTCGCACCATGACGCCACCGTTGGCGCCATTTTGGTGCTGTACTGCGGCGGTTCCCCCGATAAAGCGCAATGACCGCCGCTCTGGCATAAGTCTTGCGCGCGTTGTGCCCATGCCCTGGCTCGCAGGAGGCCGCCGTGTCGATTCATGTCGCGTTGCACCACGTTACGCATTACCGCTACGACCGTGCTGTCGAACTCGGCCCGCAAATTGTGCGATTGCGCCCGGCCGCCCACAGCCGCACGCGGATACTGTCCTATGCGCTGAAGGTGCTGCCCGAGCAGCACTTTATCAACTGGCAGCAGGACCCCCAGGGTAATTATCTGGCGCGTCTGGTATTTCCGCAAAAGACTGACGAGCTGCGCGTAGAGGTCGATCTGGTCGCCGAGATGGCGGTCTTCAATCCATTCGATTTTTTCCTCGAGCCCTACGCCGAAAACATCCCTTTCAGCTATGCCGCCGATGAGCAGCGCGAACTGGCGCCCTATCTGGAAACGTTGCCGCTGACGCCGAAGTTTGCCGCCTACCTGGCCGGTATCGACCGCACGCCGCTGCCGGCCGTGGATTTTCTGGTCGGACTCAACCAGCGCCTGGCCGCCGATATCGGCTACCTGATCCGCATGGAGCCGGGGGTGCAAACCCCGGAGTTCACCCTGGAAAATGCCTCGGGCTCATGCCGCGATTCGGCCTGGTTGCTGGTGCAGCTGCTGCGCAACCTCGGGCTGGCGGCGCGGTTTGTCTCCGGCTATCTGATCCAGCTTACCGCCGATGTCAAAGCCCTGGATGGCCCCTCCGGCACCGACGTGGATTTCACCGACCTGCACGCCTGGTGCGAAGTGTATCTGCCCGGCGCCGGCTGGATCGGCCTGGACGCCACCTCGGGCCTGTTCGCCGGTGAAGGCCATATCCCGTTGGCCTGCAGTCCCGATCCGTCTTCTGCGGCACCGATCAGTGGCTTGGTTGAGCCGTGCGAATGCGAGTTCAGCCACGAGATGTCGGTGGAGCGCCTCTGGGAAGCGCCACGGGTGACCAAGCCCTACACCGAAGAGCAATGGCTGGCGATCCAGGCCCTGGGTCGGCAGATTGATGCTGACCTGCACAGGGACGATGTGCGCCTGACCATGGGTGGCGAACCGACGTTCGTCTCTATCGATGACCCCGACGGCGCCGAATGGAATACCGCCGCCCTGGGCCCGGACAAGCGTCGCCTGTCCGCCGAGCTGTTCCAGCGCCTGCGCAGGCACTACGCGCCGCAGGGCCTGGTGCATTTCGGCCAGGGCAAGTGGTACCCCGGCGAGCAGTTGCCGCGCTGGTCCCTGAACTGCTACTGGCGCCGCGACGGCGTGCCGATCTGGCACAACAGCGCGCTGATCGCCGATGAGCAAGCCGACTACGGCGCGGATGGCGTACTGGCCGGGCGCTTCCTGGCCAGCGTCGCCGAGCGTCTCAAGCTGCCGGCCCGTTTCGTGTTCCCGGCGTTTGAAGACAATTTCTACTACCTGTGGCGCGAGGGCGCGCTACCGCAAAACGTCACCGCCCAGGACCCGCGCCTGAGCGATGACCTGGAGCGCGAGCGCCTGCGCAAGGTTTTCGGCCAGGGCCTGGATAAAGTCATCGGCCAGGTGCTGCCGCTGGCGCGCACCGCCGCCAATGATCGCTGGCAGAGCGGGCGCTGGTACCTGCGCGACAACCATTGCCGCCTGGTGCCGGGCGACTCGCCGTTGGGTTATCGACTGCCGTTGGCGTCGCAACCGTGGGTGACAGCGGCGCAATATCCGTTTGTGCATCCCACCGACCCGAATCAGGACCAACCGGCGCTGCCGACCACTGCCCAACTGCACAGTCATGACGAACCGGCCCCGAGTGATGAGCGCGTGCCGCAGGTCGATGAATCCGCCGACTGGCTGACCCGCACTGCGCTGTGCGCCGAAGCGCGGGAAGGGCGCCTGTACCTGTTTATGCCGCCTTTGGAGCGTGTCGAGGACTATCTGGAGCTGGTGACGGCCATCGAGGCGACCGCCGAAGAACTGCATTGCCCGGTGCTGCTGGAAGGCTACGAGCCGCCTTCGGATACACGCCTGAGCAATTTCCGGGTGACGCCGGACCCCGGCGTGATCGAAGTCAACGTGCAGCCGTCCGCCACCTGGGACGAGTTGGTGGAGCGCACCGAATTCCTCTACGAAGAGGCGCGGCAAACCCGCCTGACCACGGAAAAGTTCATGATCGACGGTCGTCATACCGGCACCGGCGGCGGCAACCATTTCGTGCTGGGCGGCGCCACGCCCAAGGATTCACCGTTTCTGCGCCGGCCTGATCTGCTGCGCAGCTTGATCAGTTATTGGCACAACCACCCCTCGCTGTCCTATCTGTTTTCCGGTCTGTTTATCGGCCCCACGTCCCAGGCGCCGAGAGTGGATGAGGCGCGCAACGACGCGCTGTATGAGCTGGAAATTGCCTTTGCGCAAATGCCCGCGCCGGGTGAAGAATGCCCGCCCTGGTTGGTCGACCGTCTGCTGCGCAACCTGCTGATCGACGTCACGGGCAATACCCATCGCGCCGAGTTCTGCATCGACAAGCTCTATTCCCCCGATGTCGCCACCGGCCGCCTGGGCCTGCTGGAACTGCGCGCCTTTGAAATGCCGCCCCATGCGCGCATGAGCCTGACCCAGCAGTTGCTGTTGCGGGCGCTGGTCGCGCGGTTCTGGCGTGAACCTTACGCACCACCGAAGTTGGCGCGCTGGGGCACCGAACTGCATGATCGCTTCCTGTTGCCGCACTTTATCGAGCAGGACTTCGCCGATGTGATCTTCGAGCTTAATGCAGCCGGTTATCCGCTGCGCGCCGAGTGGTTTGCCGCGCACCTGGAGTTTCGTTTTCCCAAGGTCGGCGACTATGCCGTCAGCGGTATCGAGCTGGAACTGCGCCAGGCCCTGGAACCCTGGCATGTGCTGGGCGAGGAGGGCGCGGTGGGCGGTACGGTGCGCTATGTGGACTCATCCCTGGAACGTCTGCAAGTGAAGTTGAGCGGCTTGGCACCGCAACGTTATGTACTGACCTGCAATGGCATCCCGGTGCCGCTGCAGCCGACCGGCCGCGTCGGCGAGTTTGTCGCCGGCGTGCGTTACCGCGCCTGGCAACCGGCCAACTGCCTGCAGCCGACCATCGCAGTGCACGCGCCGCTGGTATTCGACCTGGTGGACACCTGGATGCAGCGCTCGCTGGGCGGCTGCCAGTACCATGTGGCCCATCCGGGCGGGCGCAATTACGACAGCTTGCCGGTGAATGCCAATGAAGCCGAGAGCCGGCGGATGGCGCGGTTTTTCCGCTTGGGGCATAGTCCAGGCATGCTCTGCGTGCCGACTATGGTGGTGAACGATGAATTGCCAATGACGCTGGATTTGCGCCGCTTCCCTAATAAAAATGATTGAATGACAATCCAAATGTGGGAGGGTCCTCCCACAAGGATTTGCAGTGTTTGTTGAGTTAACCTGAGCCCCCTTGCCTCTGCCGAGCGTTCCATGTCCGATTTGCTCGACCGTTACCCGCTGACTCCGGGCACCTATCACGAACTGCTGGATGACAGCGGCGCAGTGCGTGCCCATTGGCAGCGCCTGCTCGACCACCTGCAACGCAGCACGCCGGCCCAACTGGCCCAGCGCCAGGCATTGCTGACCCGACAGATCCAGGAAAACGGCGTGACCTATAACGTCTACGCCGACCCCAAGGGCGCCGATCGCCCATGGGAACTGGACCTGTTACCCCACGTGCTGGCCGCTGACGAGTGGCAGCACCTGTCGGCCGGCATTGCCCAGCGGGCGCGCCTGCTCAATGCCGTGCTCGCCGACCTCTATGGCCCGCAGCGCCTGATCAAGGAAGGCCTGCTGCCCGCCGAGCTGGTATTCGGTCACAACAACTTCCTGTGGCCGTGCCAGGGTATCCAGCCACCGGACGGAGCTTTCCTGCACCTGTACGCCGTGGACCTGGCCCGCACGCCGGATGGACGCTGGTGGGTGACGGCCGACCGAACCCAGGCCCCGTCGGGCGCCGGCTATGCCCTGGAAAACCGCACCATCGTGTCCCGCGCCTTCCCGGATCTTTACCGTGACCTGCAGGTGCAACACCTCACCGGATTCTTTCGCACACTCCAGGAAACCCTGGCCCGCCAGGCGCCCGGCGATGACCAGCCACCGTTGATCGTGCTGCTGACGCCGGGGCGCTTCAACGAAAGCTATTTCGAACACCTCTACCTCGCGCGTCAGCTCGGCTACCCCCTGGTGGAAGGCGGCGACCTCACCGTGCGCGACAGCACCGTGTTTCTCAAGACCCTCAGTGGCCTGCGCCGCGTTCACGCAATCATGCGGCGCCTGGACGACGACTTCTGCGACCCCCTGGAGCTGCGCACCGATTCGGCGCTCGGCGTCCCGGGCCTGCTGGATGCCGTGCGCCAGGGCAATGTGCTGGTGGCCAATGCCCTGGGCAGCGGTGTGCTGGAGTCCCCGGGCCTGCTTGGCTTCCTGCCGAAGATCAATGAGTTTTTATTTGGCGAAGCACTGATCCTGCCGTCCATCGCCACTTGGTGGTGCGGCGAGGCGCCGGTGCTGGCCGAGGCGTTGGAGAAGCTGCCGCAGTTGTTGATCAAGCCGGCGTTCCCTTCGCAGAGTTTCGCCCCGGTGTTCGGTCGCGACCTGAACGCCGAACAACGCCAGGCGCTGGCCGACCGCATGCGTGCCAGGCCCTACGCCTATGTTGCCCAGGAGCTGGCGCAGCTGTCCCAGGCGCCGGTGTGGCACACCGTGGACGACCACTTGCAACACCGCGCCATCGGCATGCGCGTGTACGCCGTGGCCAGTGACGACGGCTACCGTGTGCTGCCCGGCGGCCTGACCCGCGTAGCCGCCGAAGCCGATGCCGAAGTGGTGTCGATGCAACGCGGCGGCGCGAGCAAGGACACCTGGGTACTCGGCGAACGTGCGCCCGGTGGCGAGCAGTGGCGCGCCCAGCGCGTGATTGGCGCGCACGACCTGGTGCGCCGCGATCCGTATCTGCCGTCGCGGGTGGTGGAGAACCTGTTCTGGTTTGGCCGTTATTGCGAGCGCTGCGATGACAGCGCGCGCTGGCTGCGTATCGTGCTGGCGCGCTATGTCGACGGCGACGACCCGCTGGCCTTGCAGGCGGCGGTCGAACTGGGCGAAAGCCTGCGGCTGTTGCCGGAAGAGGGCGAGTTGCCCGAACGCTTGCTGGCCGCCTTGCTCGGCGATGACTGGCCCTCGAGCCTGCGCGCCAATTTGCAGCGTTTGCAGTGGGCGGCGTCCCAGGTGCGCGGCAAGTTGTCCCGGGAAAACTGGCAGGCCCTGGTGGAGCTGCAACGTGAAGCCATGGAATTGGAGCGTGAAACCCCGGACTTCGGCGAGTTGCTGGACTTCCTCAACCGCCTGGTGATGTCCCTGGCGGCGCTGTCGGGGTTTGCCCTGGACGATATGACCCGCGACGAGGGCTGGCGCTTCTTGATGATGGGTCGGCGCATCGAGCGCCTGCAGTTCCTGAGCAGCAGCCTTGCCGCGTTCCTGCGCGGCGTGGCGGTCTTCGATCAGGCCGGGCTGGAATGGTTGCTGGAACTGGGCAACAGCAGCATCACCTACCGTTCGCGGTATCTGGCGGTGCCGCAACTGATTCCGGTGCTCGACCTGTTGTTGCTCGACGAGCAGAACCCCCATGCGGTGCTGTTCCAGCTAAAACTGGTGAGTCGCACCTTGCGTCGCTTGAACGATGATTTCGGCGTGCCACGGGAAACCGGCCTGGGGGCATTGGTGGAACAGTTGGCGCGCTTCGACCTCGGTTGCCTGGAGAACCCGCTGTTCGGCGAATCCGGCGTGCGCGCCGCCCTGGATGGCCTGGCCGACCTGCTGCAAGCGGTCGCCGATGAAAGCGGGCAAGTGTCGGACCGCCTGGCCCTGCGCCACTTTGCCCATGTGGATGATGTCAGCCAGCAAACGGTGTCGGTGTGATGAGTGCGCGCTATCAGATTTTCCATGACACCCATTATCACTACGACAGCCCGGTGTCCCTGGCCCAGCAGCTGGCGCATTTATGGCCGCGGCCCTGTGCGTGGCAACGGTGCACCTGGCAGACCCTGGATATCAGCCCGCAGCCCTCGTCACGCCGCGATGAGCTGGACGTGTTCGGCAACCCGATCACCCGCCTGGCGTTCGAACGGCCCCATGACGAATTGCTGATCAACGCCGGCCTGACCGTGGAAGTGCTGGCGCGGCCGCCGTTGGATTTGCGCCAGTCGCCGGCCTGGGACCGCACCCGTGACAGCTTTACCTACAGCAGCCAGCCGCTGTCGCCGCAGATCATCGAAGCCTGCCGTTATCGCTTCGAATCGCCTTACGTGCATTTGAAAAGAACCTTCGTCGAGTTCTCCGAAAGCTGCTTCCCGCCCGGCGCACCCCTGTTGATAGGCGTGCAGGCGCTGATGCAGAAGATCTTCAGCGAATTCACCTTCGATGCCGAAGCCACTCAGGTCGCCACGCCGCTGGTGGAAGTGCTGGAGCGCCGTCGCGGCGTATGCCAGGACTTCGCCCACCTGATGCTTGCCTGCCTGCGCTCGCGGGGCCTGGCGGCGCGCTATATCAGCGGCTACCTGCTCACCCAGCCGCCGCCCGGCCAGCCACGGCTGATCGGCGCCGATGCTTCTCATGCCTGGGTGTCGGTGTTTTGTCCGGTGTCGGGTTGGGTGGATTTCGATCCGACGAATAACGTGCGGCCGGCACTGGAGCACATCACCCTGGCCTGGGGCCGGGACTTTTCCGATGTGTCGCCGTTGCGCGGGGTGATATTGGGGGGAGGGAACCATGACCCGGAGGTGCGGGTGACGGTGATGCCGCTGGAATGATCGTGCTTCAGGTGCGCCGGGACGCGGAGCGTCCCAGGCTGCATTCCCACGCAGAGCGTGGGAACGATCAATTATTCAGCCGGATCTTTTGGTGTTTCAGTGTCGTCGCCGGTTGCTTCAGCGTCGACGTCCGGGTTCAGTGCGCCCGCTTCTTCATCAGCAGCGGCTTTCTTGCGTTGCAGCTTTTCCTCTTTCTTCTGTTCCTTGGCCAAGTCTCTCTGACGTTTGGCGAAGGAGTAATTAGGTTTGGCCATGGGCGATCCTCTAGGGTCGAAGGTGAGGGTGGGCGGCGCGCGGCTGCCTTGGGTCGCTATGGTAGCAGCTTCGCAGCGCGCTTGGCCTTCACTTACCGCTGGCGTAAGCGGCAAACAGGCCGTTGAACAGTTGATTGAGGGGCATGGCGCGGGCTCCAGTGGGGGATGGGCCGATCATATCCGGTTGCCGTAGAGGCGGATGTTAGATTGTGTTGATCAGCCTGATAGCCTAAAGTTGTATACAATCTGTTGATGCAGATCATAAGAACTTAAGCCTGCTTGAGGCACCCTTTGTCGCAATACGCGTTTTCCAACCCTGCCCTGGAGATTCACATGTTCGCCAAACTCGTTGCTGTTTCCCTGCTGACTCTGGCTAGCGGCCAGTTGCTTGCTGCAGAGTGCAAGGTCACTGTCGACTCCACCGACCAGATGTCGTTCAACACCAAAGAAATCACCATCGACAAGAGCTGCAAGCAGTTCACCGTCGAGCTGACGCACTCGGGCAACCTGCCAAAAAACGTCATGGGGCATAACTGGGTGTTGACCAGCGCCGCCAACATGCAGCCGGTTGCCAGCGACGGCATGGCCGCCGGTGTTGACAAAAACTACCTCAAGGAAGGCGACGACCGCATCATCGCCCACACCAAGCTCATTGGTGCCGGCGAGAACGATTCGGTGACGTTCGACGTGTCGAAGCTGACGGCGGGCACGGACTACATGTTCTTTTGCTCGTTCCCAGGCCATATTTCGATGATGAAAGGCACTGTGACCGTCAAGTAAGACCGCGTTATCGTTCATCGGGGGCTTGCCCCCGATGGCATTCTGGCAATCAATGCAAAACTACCTGCCTCACCTCAAGGCGCAAACGGCATCACCCGCTTGTGCTCGGTCTTGCGGTACGTCTCGCAGATAATCCTGAAGGCCTCTTCACGCACGGGCTCACCGTGCAGGAACGCGTCGATTTCGGCATAGGTCACGCCATGTGACGCTTCGTCCGGCTTGCCCGGTGACAGGTCCTCCAGGTCGGCGGTCGGGACTTTCTCCACCAACGACTCCGGCGCGCCGAAATGCCGCGCAATCGCACGCACCTGGTTTTTCACCAGCCCGCTCAGCGGCGCCAGGTCGCAGGCGCCATCCCCGAACTTGGTGAAAAAGCCCATCACCGCTTCCGCCGCATGGTCGGTACCGATCACCAGCCCACCGGTTGCGCCGGCGATGGTGTACTGCGCGACCATGCGCATGCGCGCCTTGGTGTTGCCCAGCACGAAATCGCGGGAGGCCGCCGGTTTGTCATCGAACGCCGCGACTTCCTTGGCCAGGGCTTTGACCGCCGGGCCGATGTTGACGGTGTGGCGCTCGTCCGGCTCGATGAAGTCCACCGAAGCCTGGGCATCGAGTTCGTCGAACTGGGTTTCGTAGGGCAGGCGCACGGCGATGAAACGATAGGCCGCGTCGCCGCTGCTGGCGCGCAGTTCCTGCACGGCACGTTGGGCCAACAGGCCTGCGGTCAGGGAATCGACACCCCCACTGATGCCCAGTACCAGCGACTTGAGCCCGGAATTGCGCAGGCAGTCCTGGATAAAGGCCACGCGCCTGGCGACTTCTGCCTCAAGGGCGGCCTGGTCTTTGAACGGCGCTTGCACCTTGAGCTGCTGCGCAATCTCACGCTGTACGGCTTGCATGCTTCACTCCTTGCTGGATAGGGCAGGTACTTTGAAAACGTGACGCAAATAGGCGACAAAATTGGGGTCGGTGCAGTGGGTCTTGCCCGCTTCATCGGAAATCTTGGCGACGGGCTGGCCATTGCACGCGGTCATTTTAAGCACGATGCTCATCGGTTCCACCCCTGGAATGTCGCAGGTCAGGTTGGTGCCGATGCCAAAGCTCACATTGATGCGACCACGCAGGGCGCGGAAAATCTCCAGGGCCTTGGGCAACGTCAGGCTGTCGGAGAACACCAGGGTCTTGCTCATCGGCTCGATACCCAGCTTATGGTAGTGGGCGATGGCTTTTTCCGCCCACTGCACCGGGTCGCCGGAGTCGTGGCGCAGGCCGTCGAACAGCTTGGCGAAGTACAAGTCGAAGTCGCCCAGGAACGCATCGGTGGTGATGCAGTCGGTCAGGGCGATGCCCAGCAGGCCACGGTATTCGCGGACCCAGCAGTCAAGGGCGGCGATCTGGCTGTCGATCAGGCGCGGGCCGAGTTGCTGGTGGGCCATGATCCATTCATGAGCCATGGTGCCCAACGGTTTCATGTCGAATTCGCGGGCCAGGTGCACGTTGCTGGTGCCGACAAACCGCCCGGGAAAGTCGTGCTTGAGTACGCTGACCACTTCTTCCTGCACCCGGTACGAGAAGCGCCGACGCGTGCCGAAGTCGGCCACTTGCAGCTCCGACAGTTCATCGCTGGCGGCATTCGCCGTCAGCCAGTCGAACTTGCGGTACAGCTGCTCGCGGGCCTGTTCCAGGATCACCGTCTGGTAGCGGTAGCGGTTACGCACTTCGCTGACAATGGCCAGCATCGGCACCTCAAACAGGATCACATGCAGCCACGGCCCGCGCAGGCGGATAAACAGCTCGCCGTTCTCGATGCCGGTCTGCACGTAGCGCAGGTTGAAGCGGAACAGCCCCAGGAAGCGCAAAAAGTCCGGCTTCATGAAGCTGATACGTTCCAGGAAACCCAATTGGTCCGGGCTCAGGCTCAACTCGGCGAGACGCTCGATCTGGTAGCGGATCTCCGCCAGGTACGGGCGCAGGTCTTCGCTGTTGCGGCAACGAAACTCCCATTCAACTTCCACGTTCGGGTAGTTGTGCAGCACCGCCTGCATCATGGTCAGCTTGTAGAAGTCGGTGTCGAGCAGGTTCTGCACGATGCGATCGGCAAACACACTCTCGCTCATAACGGGAATCTCCAGACGGGTCGACGCTGGGCGCCGGCCTTTACGCACAATTGAGGAAGGGGGCTAGTGGCGCATAGACCTGTGGGGTATTGCCAGTGATTTTTTTGGGTGTGGCTACTGGCCTCATCGGGGGCAAGCCCCCTCCCACATTTGAAATGCATTCCAAGTGTGGGAGGGGGGCTTGCCCCCGATGGCTATATTCCAGGCACTAAATAACCTGCTCCAGCATCCACTTCACAAACTCCCTCACTTTGGGCACCTCTGCCGCATGCTCCGGATAAGCCAGGTAATACGCATCCTGGCTCGGCATCCCATGCTGCCAGGGAATCACCAACTTACCCTCGGCTAATTCTTCTTCCACCAGAAACCGTGGCAACAGCGCCACGCCGCAGCCGACCTGTGCCGCACGAATGCACATATAAAAGGTGTCGAAGCGCGGCCCGTGATAACTGTGCTCGGTGTGTAAACCCTGGCTGGCGAACCAGTCATGCCAGCCCTGGGGCCGCGAGGCGTTTTGCAGCAGCACCAGTTCGCTCAGTTGGGTCGGGTCGGTGAACGGCTCTGCCGGCAAGCTCTCGGGCGAACACACAGGTACAAGCTCTTCGCTGAACAACTTCACGCTCTCGGTGCCGGGGCGTGAACCCTGGCCGAAATAGAACGCCATGTCGGCCTTGCCCTGCAGCAGTTCATCCGGTTCCTGTTCGTTGCACAGGTCCAGATGGATGTTTGGGTGGCGCAGGCGCCAGCCCTTGAGGCGCGGCACCAGCCAGCGCGCGCCGAAGGTGTAGGGCGTGGACACGCGCAGCACTTCGGTTTCGCCGCCGTAGGAGCGCAGATAATGGGTGGACATCTCCACCAGGGAGAGGATCTTGCGCACTTCCACCAGGTACAGGTCGCCCGCCGGCGTCATCTGCAAGCGGCGCCGCACGCGGCGAAACAGCAGGTGCTGCAGCAACTCTTCCAACTGCGCCACCTGTTTGCTCACCGCGCTTTGCGTGAGGTTCAGTTCCTCGGCGGCGCGGGTAAAGCTCAGGTGGCGGGTGGCGGCTTCGAAACACTGCAGGGCGGTGATCGAGGGCAAATGTCTTTTGTTCAGCACGGCATGCCTCTTTTTATTCTTCGCATGAATAAACGGAATGATATCTCGCCTAATCGTCGTTTGTTGGCAAGTCTTGGGCCAGCTACAAATGAGGCCTGGATCGCCGCGTCTGCGGCGGCGCAATTTTGTGTTTGCAGATTTGAAGGAGTGACCCATGGTTGCTGCATTGCTTGACCGTCTAGGCGTAAACCCGGCGCTGTACCAGGCGGGTACACAGCCTGTGCATTCACCGATCGATGGCAGCCGCATCGGCGCCGTGAACTGGGAAGGGGCCGCCGAGGTGGAGCAGCAGGTCAGTCGCGCCGAGCATGCATTCGACGCCTGGCGCAAAGTACCGGCCCCGCGTCGCGGCGAGCTGGTGCGCCAGTTCGGCGACGTGTTGCGCGAGTACAAGGCCGACCTGGGCGAGCTGGTCTCCTGGGAAGCCGGCAAGATCACCCAGGAAGGCCTGGGGGAAGTCCAGGAGATGATCGACATCTGCGACTTCGCCGTCGGTTTGTCGCGCCAGTTGTACGGTTTGACCATCGCCTCCGAGCGTCCCGGTCACCATATGCGTGAAACCTGGCACCCGCTGGGCGTGGTCGGCGTGATCAGCGCGTTCAACTTCCCGGTCGCGGTGTGGGCGTGGAACACCACCCTGGCGCTGGTGTGCGGCAATGCGGTGATCTGGAAACCGTCGGAAAAGACCCCGCTCACCGCGCTGGCCTGCCAGGCCCTGTTCGAGCGTGTGTTGAAGAATTTCAAGGATGCGCCGCAGTACCTCAGCCAAGTGATCATCGGCGGCCGCGACGCCGGCGCCGCGCTGGTGGATGACCCGCGTGTGGCGCTGATCAGCGCCACCGGCAGCACCCGCATGGGCCGCGAAGTGGCGCCCAAGGTCGCCGCGCGCTTTGCCCGCAGCATCCTTGAGCTGGGCGGCAACAATGCGATGATCCTCGGCCCGAGCGCCGACCTGGACATGGCCGTGCGTGCGATCCTGTTCAGCGCCGTCGGCACCGCCGGCCAGCGTTGCACCACCCTGCGTCGGCTGATCGCCCATGAATCGGTCAAGGCAGAAATCGTCACCCGCCTCAAGGCCGCCTACGCCAAGGTGCGCATCGGCCATCCGCTGGAAGGCAACCTGATCGGCCCGCTGATCGACAAGCACGGCTTCGACAACATGCAGGACGCCCTGGAGCAGGCCTTGAGCGAGGGCGGCAAGGTGTTCGGCGGCAAGCGTCAGATGCAAGACCAGTTCCCCAACGCTTACTACGTGGCGCCGGCGATTGTGGAAATGCCCGAGCAGAGCGACGTGGTGTGCACCGAAACCTTCGCGCCGATTCTGTATGTGATCGGCTACAGCGACTTTGCCGAAGCGCTGCGCCTGAACAACGCGGTGCCACAAGGCTTGTCGTCGTGCATCTTCACCACCGATGTGCGTGAAGCCGAGCAGTTCATGTCGGCGGTGGGCAGTGACTGCGGGATTGCCAACGTCAATATCGGCCCGAGCGGCGCGGAGATCGGCGGCGCGTTTGGCGGTGAGAAAGAGACCGGCGGCGGGCGTGAGTCGGGCTCGGATGCGTGGCGCGGGTATATGCGCCGCCAGACCAACACCGTGAACTATTCGCTGGAGTTGCCGTTGGCGCAGGGCATCACGTTCGACTGAGTCCATGTGTGAGGGGGCTTGCCCCCGATTGCGGTGGGTCAGCTGCACATTTGTTGACTGATACACCGCATCGGGGGCAAGCCCCCTCCCACAGTTGATCTCATTTACACGTCAAGATTGTGGTCTGTTAGGTCTCATCGGAGTCTGGCAATGGCGCTGCGCGAAACATGTTTATGGGAACACCTCACCCCCAACCGGCCGGATCGTGCCGCGCTCAAGGGGGAGGTCAAGGTGGATGTGTGCGTGATCGGCGCCGGCATCACCGGTTTGTCAGCCGCCATTCATTTGCTCGAACAGGGTAAAAGTGTTGCGGTGCTGGAGGCCCATCGCACCGGCCACGGCGGTTCGGGGCGCAATGTGGGGCTGGTCAACGCCGGTATGTGGATCCCGCCGGACGAGATCGAAGCCGGTTTCGGCACAGCCGTAGGCAGCCAGCTCAACCGCATGCTGGGCGCGGCACCGGCGCTTGTGTTCGGCCTGATCGACAAGTACAACATCGATTGCCAGTTGCGCCGCGAGGGCACCCTGCACATGGCGCATAACGCCCGTGGCGAGGCGGATCTGCGCAGTCGTGAAGAACAATGGAAGCGCCGTGGCGCGCCGGTCGAGTTGCTCACCGGGCAGGCCTGCGAGCAGGCCACCGGCACCACGAAAATCGCCGCCGCGTTGCTGGACCACCGCGCCGGCACCTTGAACCCCATGGCCTACACCAGCGGTCTGGCGAATGCGGCCGTCGGGTTGGGCGGGCAGTTGTTCGATCATTCCCCCGTCACCCGGCTTGAGCGCCAGGGTGCAGTCTGGTCTGTGCAGACCGCACAGGGCGCAGTGCAGGCCGCCCACGTAGTGATCGCCTCCAATGCCTATACCGAAGGTGAATGGACCGAGCTGCGGCGCAATTTCTTCCCCGGTTATTACTATCAGGTGGCGTCGGCGCCGCTCACCGATGACGCCGCCGGGCGCATCCTGCCTGGCGGCCAGGGTTCATGGGACACGCGCCAGGTGCTGAGCAGCATTCGCCGCGACGCCGATGGTCGTCTGTTGCTCGGTAGCCTGGGCAACGGTAACCAGAAGCCTGCCTGGTTCCTCAAGGCGTGGGCCGATCGGGTGCAGCAGCATTACTTCCCCTATCTCAAATCGGTGCAGTGGGAATACACCTGGACCGGCTGCATCGCGTTTACCCCTGATCACTTGATGCGTTTGTTCGAGCCGGCGCCCGGGCTGGTGGCGGTCACCGGCTACAACGGGCGCGGCGTGACCACCGGCAGCGTGGTCGGCAAGGCGTTTGCCGACTATTTGTGCCACCATAATCCCCAGTCGCTGCCGATTCCCTTTGCGCCGATGCAACCCCTGGCAGGCGCGGGCCTGCGCAGTTGCCTCTATGAAGCGGGGTTCTCGCTGTACCACGCGGGGCAATGCCTGCGCATCGTGGTCTGACCCGCGAACCAGTGTTCGGTAGCCGGGTATTTTCTTAGCCGGCTACCCATCTGTATTGGTGCAAGTCGTAGCAATCACGCACTGTAAATGTGCAGTTCCGTTACGCCCAGGGTTACAGCGCCTGGAGCTGTCGTTTATCCCTTCGGTTGCAGGTGTCACCGTTAAAGGTTGCGCTTTTTTTGCTTGCCGGTTGCACCTGTCGAGGCTAGACGGTTGCACGTCCTGGCGGGAGGACGTGAAACGCCTGCAATAACAATGACACCGTGTCTTTTTGAAGAATAAAAAAGTAATGGCACGCGGCTTGCTCTGAGCTTTCAGTGAAAGGTTTGAATGCAAGTTGTCGTGCCAAAAATCAAAAATATCGGAGCACCACTCATGTCCCAGACGTTTTACAAGAAAGGTTTTCTGGCCCTCGCCGTTGCAGCGGCGCTGGGTGTTTCTACGTTTGTTCAAGCTGATGTGAAAATTGGTGTGGCAGGCCCGATGACGGGCGCCAACGCCGCTTTCGGTGAGCAGTACATGAAGGGTGCCCAGGCGGCAGCCGATGAGGTCAACAAGGCGGGCGGCATCAACGGCGAGAAGATCGTGCTGGTGGCCGGCGATGACGCCTGCGAGCCAAAACAGGCAGTCGCAGTGGCCAACCGTCTGGCCGACCAGGACAAAGTGATCGGCGTCGTCGGGCACTTCTGCTCGTCCAACACCATCCCGGCCTCGGAGGTGTACGACGAAGCGGGCATCATCGCGATCACCCCAGGCTCCACCAACCCACAGGTTACCGAGCGTGGCCTGGGCGCCATGTTCCGCATGTGCGGGCGTGACGACCAGCAGGGCATTGTCGCCGGTGACTACATTGTCGACGTGCTCAAAGGCAAAAAAGTCGCGGTAATCAATGACAAGGACACTTACGGCAAAGGCCTGGCCGACGCCACCGCTGCCCAGCTGACCAAGCGCGGCGTCAAGCCCGTGCTCGAAGAGGGCCTGACCCGTGGCGAGAAGGACTTCAGCGCCCTGGTCACCAAGATTCGCTCCCTGGGCGCCGACGTCGTGTACTTCGGTGGCTTGCACCCGGAAGCCGGCCCTCTGGTTCGCCAGATCCGTGAAGCGGGCTTGAAAGACGTCAAGTTCATGTCCGATGACGGTGTGGTGACCGACGAACTGGTGGCTACCGCAGGCGGCGCTCAGTACGTAGACGGCGTCTACATGACCTTCGGCGCCGACCCGCGCCTGCTGCCGGACAGCAAGGCGGTGGTGGAGCAGTTCCGTAAAAACGGTACTGAGCCGGAAGGCTACACCCTGTACGCCTACGCCTCGATCCAGGCCCTGGCCGCCGGCTTTAACGGCGCCAAGTCCAACAAGGGTGAGGACGCTGCCAAGTGGCTCAAGGCCAACCCGGTTAAAACCGTCATGGGCGAAAAGGCCTGGGATGCCAAGGGCGACCTGAAAATCTCCGACTACGTGGTTTACCAGTGGGATAAAGACGGCAAATACCACCAGCTGGAAAAACAGAAGTAATCCCAGGGGAGGGGGCAAGCCCCCTCCCACATTGGAACAGTGTGGTTATGGGTAGCTGTTTTTTCCTCCAGAAGCGCCGCACACCCCTCGGTGTGCAGGTGCTCACCGCGTGAGATTGCGTTATGGATGGTATTTTCCTGCAGCAACTGGTCAACGGCCTTACCCTCGGGTCGGTCTATGGCCTGATCGCCATCGGCTACACAATGGTCTATGGCATCATTGGCATGATCAACTTCGCCCACGGCGAGGTTTATATGATTTCCGCTTACCTCGCGGCGATCAGTCTGGCACTGCTGGCTTACTTCGGCATCGAATCCTTCCCGCTGCTCATTCTCGGCACCCTGATCTTCACCGTGGTCGTTACCGGCGTATACGGTTGGGTCATCGAACGTGTCGCCTACAAACCGCTGCGCAACTCCACCCGACTGGCACCGCTGATCAGCGCCATCGGCATCTCCCTGATCCTGCAGAACTACGCGCAGATCGCCCAGGGTGCCAAGCAACAAGGTATTCCCACCCTGCTCGCCGGCGCCTGGCGCGTCGATATCGGCACCGGCTTCGTGCAACTGACCTACACCAAAGTGTTCATCCTCGTGGCGGCTTTCGCCGGCATGGCGTTGCTCACCTACATCATCAAATATACCAAGCTCGGCCGCATGTGCCGGGCCACCCAGCAAGACCGCAAGATGGCCTCGATCCTGGGCATCAATACCGACCGCGTGATCTCCTACGTGTTTGTCATCGGCGCCGCCATGGCTGCCCTGGCCGGCGTGCTGATCACCCTCAATTACGGCACCTTCGACTTCTACGCCGGCTTCATCATCGGCATCAAGGCGTTTACCGCAGCGGTGCTCGGCGGCATCGGCTCCCTGCCTGGGGCGATGCTGGGCGGGATCATCCTCGGTATCTCCGAGTCGTTGTTTGCGGGGTTGATCAACTCTGACTACAAAGACGTGTTCAGTTTCTCCCTGCTGGTGGTGATTCTGATTTTCCGTCCCCAGGGCCTGCTTGGTCGCCCACTCGTGGCGAAGGTGTAAACATGTCTGCTGCCAAATCCATTGATATCAAGAAAAGCGTGGTCGATACGGTCCTCGCCGGGCTGATTTCGCTGATCGTGTTCGGCCCGATCGTAGGCGTGGTGCTCGACGGCTACAGTTTCAACCTGGAACCTGCGCGCGTTGCCACGTTGGTCGCCATTGTGATGGCCGGGCGTTTTGCCTTGAGCCTGTTCCTGCAAACCCCCAAGGGCGTGAAGATCCTGCAGGGTTTCGAAAGCAGCGGCTCCGGCGTGCACGTGTTACCGCCGGACTACAAATCGCGGCTGCGCTGGATCATTCCGGCACTGATCGTGATCGCCATCGTGTTCCCGATTTTCGCCAACAAGTACCTGCTCACCGTGGTGATCCTCGGGTTGATCTACGTGTTGCTCGGCCTGGGGCTGAACATTGTGGTGGGCCTGGCCGGTCTGCTCGACCTGGGTTACGTGGCGTTCTACGCCATCGGTGCCTACGGCCTGGCGCTGGGTTATCAATACCTCGGCCTGGGCTTCTGGAGCGTGCTGCCACTGGCGGCGATCGCGGCGGCTTTGGCGGGGTGCATACTCGGATTCCCGGTGCTGCGAATGCACGGGGACTACCTGGCCATCGTGACGTTGGGCTTTGGTGAAATCATCCGCCTGGTGCTGAACAACTGGCTGTCGTTTACCGGCGGACCAAACGGTATGCCGGTGCCTTCGCCGACGTTCCTGGGCCTTGAGTTCGGCAAGCGTGCCAAAGATGGCGGGATTCCGTTCCACGAGTTCTTCGGTCTCGATTACAACCCCAACATCAAGTTCATGTTCATCTACATCGTGCTGTTCCTGGTGGTGCTGGCGGTGTTGTACATCAAGCATCGCCTGACCCGTATGCCGGTAGGTCGGGCCTGGGAAGCCTTGCGCGAAGATGAAATCGCCTGCCGGTCCATGGGCCTGAATCACGTGCTGGTCAAACTCTCGGCATTCACCATCGGCGCTTCCACCGCCGGGTTGGCCGGGGTGTTCTTTGCCAGCTACCAGGGGTTCGTCAACCCGTCGTCGTTTACCTTCTTCGAATCGGCGTTGATTCTGGCCATTGTGGTGCTGGGCGGCATGGGCTCGACTGTGGGTGTGGTGATCGCAGCGTTCGTGCTGACCGTTGCGCCGGAACTGCTGCGCAGCTTTTCCGAATACCGCGTGCTGTTGTTTGGCGTGTTGATGGTGGTGATGATGATCTGGCGACCGCGCGGCCTGATCCGCATCAGCCGTACCGGTGTGACGCCACGTAAAGGGGTAGCGCCATGAGCAAGGAAGTCGTGCTGTCCGTCGAACACCTGATGATGCACTTCGGGGGTATCAAGGCCCTCAGTGATGTGAGCCTCAAGGTTGAACGCAACTCGATCTTCGCCCTGATCGGTCCCAACGGCGCCGGCAAGACCACGGTGTTCAACTGCCTCACCGGTTTCTACAAGGCCAGTGGCGGCAAGATCGAACTCAACGTGCGCGGCAAGCAAACCAACGTCATCCAGTTGCTGGGCGAGCGCTTCAAGGCCAGCGATTTCGTATCGCCCAAAAGCTTCCTCAGCCGCGTGTACTACAAGATGTTCGGCGGCACCCACCTGGTGAACCGCGCCGGCCTGGCGCGGACCTTCCAGAACATTCGCCTGTTCAAGGAAATGTCGGTGCTGGAAAACCTGCTGGTGGCCCAGCACATGTGGGTCAACCGCAATATGCTCGCGGGCATCCTCAACACCAAGGGCTACCGCAAGGCTGAAAGCGATGCGCTCGACCACGCCTTTTACTGGCTGGAAGTGGTCGACCTGGTGGACTGCGCCAACCGTCTTGCTGGCGAGCTTTCCTACGGCCAGCAGCGCCGCCTGGAAATCGCCCGTGCCATGTGCACGCGACCGCAGATCATCTGCCTGGACGAACCGGCAGCGGGCCTCAACCCCCAGGAAACCGAAGCCCTCAGTGCGATGATTCGCCTGCTGCGCGACGAACACGACCTCACGGTGGTGCTGATCGAACACGACATGGGCATGGTGATGAGTATTTCCGACCACATCGTGGTGCTGGACCACGGCAACGTGATCGCCGAAGGCGGGCCGGACGCGATCCGCAACGACCCGAAAGTGATTGCCGCCTACCTGGGCGCGGACGAAGAGGAGCTGGTATGAGCGGGCCTATCCTCGAAATGAAGGACCTGGACGTGTTCTACGGCCCGATCCAGGCCCTGAAAAAAGTCTCGCTGCACATCAACGAAGGCGAAACCGTCAGCCTGATCGGCTCCAACGGCGCGGGCAAATCCACGCTGCTGATGTCGATCTTCGGCCAGCCTCGGGCCGAGTCGGGGCAGATTCTCTATAACGGCGTGGACATCACCCACAAGTCGTCCCACTACATTGCCTCCAACGGCATCGCGCAGTCGCCGGAAGGGCGGCGGGTATTCCCTGACATGACCGTCGAGGAAAACCTGCTGATGGGCACCATTCCCATTGGCGACAAGTTCGCCGGTGAGGACATGCAGCGCATGTTCGAGCTGTTCCCACGGCTCAAGGAGCGGCGCAACCAGCGGGCGATGACCATGTCCGGCGGCGAGCAGCAAATGCTCGCCATCGCCCGCGCGCTGATGAGCCGGCCCAGGCTGTTACTGCTCGATGAGCCGAGCCTGGGCCTGGCGCCGATTGTGGTGAAGCAGATCTTTTCCACCCTGCGCGAGCTGGCCTCCACCGGGATGACTATCTTCCTGGTGGAGCAGAATGCCAACCACGCCCTGCGCCTCTCGGACCGGGCGTATGTGATGGTCAACGGTGAGATTCGGCTGACGGGGACCGGCAAGGAATTGCTGGTGAACGAGGAAGTGCGCAACGCCTACCTCGGCGGTCACTGACTGCGCAATACCCTGTGGGAGGGGGCTTGCCCCCGATAGCGATTCGGCAGTCAGCACATCTGGCACTGACCTACCGCCATCGGGGGCAAGCCCCCTCCCACATTTGATTTCGAGTGGCTTTTGAAATTGTGGAAAACAATTCCAGCCCTCCTCCAAAGCGCGACATATAGCCGCCGCAAATCCCTGTTTTGTCACAGTTTTGACTTGTCCCCATCCACTGTGGAACCGGCTGTGGGTAACGTGGGAGTACCTGGCTGCAAGCCTTTGAATACGTGGCCTGCAGGCTTGTGGTTGTTTTTTGATCAGGGGCTTTTTCACGACCGTCCGGGGGTTTTGTCAACCTGTTTAAAGACACAGGTATATGACCGAAACAGGTCAGTTCAGCCTGTGGATAAGTCTGTGATTAAACTCTGGAAAGACCGCCGCAGAGGCCGGAATGACTGGCCTGTAGCCATCGTTCGTATCCCATCGAGTGAAATTGCCTGCATATACCCTGCGTCCAGGTCAAGCAAAAAACTTTCCGCAAACACCTGCAAGCCTTGTATACCGTGGCCCGAGGCGATGTGCACTTGCCCCCAAAGACTGTGGGCGCAGTTGTGGATAACCTGCGCGTACATGGCTGCAGGCCGCGATTCATATAGCGCTGCCAGGGGTGGTTAAAAAATGACCAGACAGCCATGAAGATGTACGTATAGCGGTTGCCGCAACGGCGGCGTAAGGGCATTCTGCTGGCAACTTTTTTCGTTGCCCGCAAGGAGAACACCATGTCCGACACGCTGTTTATTACTGGCGCCACTTCAGGTTTCGGTGAAGCCTGCGCCCGCCGTTTTGCCGAGGCCGGCTGGAAACTGGTGCTCACCGGCCGGCGTGCCGAGCGCTTGAACGCGCTGGTCGAAGAGCTCTCCCGTCAGACCGAAGTGCATGGCCTGGTGGTGGACGTGCGTGATCGCCAAGGCATGGAAGAGGCCATCGCCAGCCTGCCGCCATCGTTCGCCACGCTGCGTGGGCTGATCAACAACGCCGGCCTGGCCGTGGGCACCGACCCTGCGCCCAAGTGCAACCTCGACGATTGGGAAACCATGGTCGACACCAATATCAAGGGCCTCTTGACCACTACCCACCTGTTGTTGCCGCGCCTGATCGCCCATGGCCGTGGCGCCGGGATCATCAACCTGGGTTCCATCGCCGGCAGCTACCCCTACCCGGGCAGCCACGTGTACGGCGGCTCCAAGGCGTTCGTAAAGCAATTCTCGCTGAACCTGCGCTGCGACCTGCAAGGCACTGGCGTGCGGGTGACCAACATAGAGCCGGGCCTGTGTGAGAGCGAGTTTTCCCTGGTGCGTTTCGGTGGGGATCAGGCGCGCTATGACGCGACCTATGCCGGCGCCGAACCGATCCAGCCGCAGGACATTGCCGACACAATCTTCTGGGTGCTCAACACCCCGGCGCACGTGAATATCAACCGGTTGGAGTTGATGCCGGTGAGCCAGACCTGGGCTGGGTTTGCGATTGAGCGTGGGGCCAAGTAAGGCTTTAGACCGAGTCGCTGCCATCGGGGGCAAGCCCCCTCCCACATTGGATCGGGTTCACAGATTTTGATTTGTAATCCATTCAAGTGTGGGAGGGGGCTTGCCCCCGATGACGTCAAATCGGCCAAAAACAGGCCATAAGGTACACTCCACCCCTGAAAACCCCTCCGCACTGTGCGGTCTAAAGGTTTTGACAGGAGGAAATGTGAGTAACCGAGGTGAGCAGGCACTGCTCAAACAATCGACCATCCTGATGTTCGCCGTCGCGATCGCCGGGATTGTCACGGGTGTGATATCCGGCGCCCAATCCATTCTGTTCGACGGCTTTTTCTCGCTGATCGCCACCGCCATCAAGGTGCTGATGCTGATCACGGCCAAGCTGATCGCCAAGAAAAGCAACGAGCGTTTCCAGTTTGGCTACTGGCATCTGGAGCCGATGGTGCTGTTGATCGAAGGCAGCTTTCTGCTGCTGATCGCCATCTATGCGTTTCTCAACGGTGTGTTCGGCATCATCAATGGCGGTCGCGACATCGAGTTGGGGCTGGTGATCGTGTATGCGGCGGTGTTTACCGTGGTGGAATTCGCCTACTTCTTCTACGTGCGTTACCGCAATCGCACGCTCAAGTCATCGCTGATCCAGTTCGACAACATCAGCTGGCTGGTGGACGCGATGCTGTCGGTGGGTTTGCTGATCAGCTTTCTGGCGGCACTGTTGCTCAAGTCCCAGGGGTATGGCGAGTGGGCGGTGTACGTCGACCCGCTGATCCTGATTCTGCTGGCCCTGAGCATGCTGGCGCCGGCGTTCAAGATCCTGCGCCCGGCCTTGCGTGAGGTGCTGGGGATTGCCCCGGATCACTTGGACGACACCGTGCGCGACGTGATGGACGCGGCGCAGGCCAGGCATGGCTTCGATGACTACGTGTCCTACGTGCAGAAGCACGGGCGGGCACGATTCATTGAAATTCATGTGGTGTTGCCGGCCGATTACCCGGTGGATAAGGTCGCGACCCTCGACGGGTTGCGCGAAGAGATATCCACAGCGCTGGGCACGCCGGATGCGGCGCGCTGGTTGACGATCAGTTTTACTGGGGATCGCAAGTGGATTGCGTGAGGTCAGTTAGACCGAGGTGAGGCTATCGGGGGCCTGAAGATCAGCTCAAATACTGGATCAGACCCTGATAGCAAGTCGCCAAATGATAAGGCGTGGTAGAAGGCATATCCCGCCGGCTCACCCTGCCCTCGGCATCCAGGCACTCATGCCAGCCCTTCTCATGCAGGAAATGCTCTTGCAGCGCCAGCAATTGACGCTGCAGCACCGCCTCGCTGCCGGGGCGCAAGGTCAATGCCCGCAGGTACTCGGCCTGGGCCCAGATACGCTGGGTGCCGTCGCGCACCGTGCCATCCACTGAAAGCATGCCACTGACCGCACCGCTCAACTTATCCACACCGGTGTGTTCGGCATAGGCGAACGCCCGTGTCAGCGACGCATGCAGCGGTGTGCCGCGCAGTACGGGCGAGGACTCGAGCAAAAAGAACCATTCGAACTGGTGCCCCGGTTCAAACCAGTTATCCACAGCACCCAGCGGTTTTTCCAGCATCACGCCATGTTCGCGGTCGATGAAGCGCTGCTGCATGGCCGTCGCCAATGCCAGCAGGGCCGCTTGTACCTCGGCGTCCTCACGCACCGCGAGGGTGGCGAGGAAGCCTTCGGCCAGGTGCATCAACGGGTTTTGCAACGGGCCGGACTTGAGCGAGGCCCAGTTGCGGTCCAGCACCGCTTCGTACAGGCCGTCACCGGTGGCGAAGCGTTGGGCGACCACTTCCAGCGCGGCGTTGAGCACCGACTCCACCAAGGGTTCACGTACCTTGGCCCAGTATTGGGCGCAGGCAAAGATGATAAAGGCGTGGGTGTAGAGGTCTTTGCGTTTATCCAGTGGCTGCCCGGCCGGGTCGATGCTGTAGAACCAGCCGCCGTGTTCGGCGTCGTGGAAATGCTGTTGCAGGGAACGGAACAACTGCGCCGCACGCGCTTGCGCGAAGTCCGTGCCGGGCTCGCCCATCAGGCTGGCAAACAGGTACAACTGGCGGGCGCACGCCATGGCGCGGTAGCGTTGCGGGGGCAGTGGCTGATGATTGGCGTCCAGTGCCTCAAACGGTAGTGCCAGGTCGACATTCCAGCCCGGGCCCTGCCACAGCGGCACGATCAGGTCATGGAAGTGCGTGAGCACGGAATTCAAAGCGGGTGGAGAAGCGATGGGCATTGGCTGGCGTCGTCACGGCAGGGGTGTGGCGCGCATGTTATCAGGCTTGGGAACTGTGGTGTCTGTGGCGCCGCTATCGGGGGCAAGCCCCCTCCCACCTTTGATTTGTGAATACCGTCAAATGTGGGAGGGGGCTTGCCCCCGATGAGCATAGGTATCTATAACTCAGCAGCGCCCAACCGCAACCACGATGCGAAGCGAGCCGCTCTTGATCTTGATCTGCTTTTGATCTTGATCTCAGGCGCCCCGTTAAACCACGCTGGCCGAACGCAGGCTTGAATCCGTGGGCAACCCGGCAGGACGCCG